>Ga0265298_10000592_pt1 | contig 53859 bp, 36 predicted proteins | sample AusTroGonzalo_MG_3_FD_193486 | JGI IMG/M metagenome (GOLD analysis project Ga0265298, IMG submission 193486) | Bovine rumen microbial communities from tropical cattle in Woodstock, Queensland, Australia - Gonzalo_01 | ecosystem: Host-associated > Mammals > Digestive system > Stomach > Rumen ... | reverse complement strand
CCGATTACGGAACGATCACCGGTGTGTTCTCCATCGCGTATGCCATCTTCTGCCTCTTCGCCGGTAAGTTCATCGACTGGATGGGCACCAAGAAAGGCTACCTCTGGGCCATCATCATCTGGTCGCTGGGTGCAGTAATGCACGCCGGTTGCGGATGGGTGACCGAGCAGATCGTAGGCGTAGCAGACAAGGCCGCTTTGCTGGAAGCAACAGGCACGATAGTGAGTACCATCTCCATGGTGAGTGTGTGGCTGTTCCTTTTCTGCCGTCTCATTCTCGGTCTCGGTGAGGCCGGTAACTTCCCGGCAGCTATCAAGGTGACCGCAGAGTATTTCCCGAAGAAAGACCGTGCGTTCGCTACCGCCCTGTTCAACGCAGGCGCATCAGTAGGTGCACTGGCCGCTCCGGCTACTATCCCTCTGCTGGCCAAGAGCCTCGGATGGGAGATGGCATTCATCATCATCGGTGCCCTGGGCTTCATCTGGGCAGGTATATGGATCTTTGTCTATGACAAACCGACCGAGTCCAAGCATGTCAACGAAGCCGAGCTCGCGTATATCCAACAAGACGATGCGGACGCTCCGAAAGAGGCTGTCAAGGAAGAAAAACAGATGAGCTTCAAGGAGGCTTTCAAGCATAAACAGACCTGGTCGTTTGCTTTTGGTAAGTTCATGACCGACGGTGTGTGGTGGTTCTTCCTCTTCTGGGCTCCGGCATATTTCCAGGACCAGTTCGGCATCAAGGCTTCCGACCCGCAAGGTATCGCCCTCATCTTCACGCTCTATGCGATTGTGACCGTCATCTCGCTGTTCGGTGGTTATCTGCCGAAGATCTTTGTCGAGAAGAAAGGAATGGAACCCTACGCAGGTCGTATGCGTGCCATGCTCATCTTCGCGTTCTTCCCCATCTTCGCCCTCTTCGCACAACCGCTGGGTGGTGTATACGGACCTTGGGCGGTAGCTATCATCATCGGTATCGTCGGTGCGGCACACCAGAGCTGGTCTGCGAACATCTTCTCCACCACGGGTGATATGTTCCCCAAATCGGCTATCGCTACCATCACCGGTATCGGTGCTATGGCCGGTGGTCTGGGATCCTTCCTCATCAACAAGGGTTCGGGTATGCTCTTCGACCACGCCGCTGAGATGGGCGAAGCGTTCGCTTTCGCCGGCTTCACAGGCAAACCCGCCGGCTACATGATCATCTTCTGCATCTGCGCCGTGGCATATCTCATCGGATGGAGTGTTATGAAAGGTTTAGTTCCAAAGTATGAACCGGTGGTAGTAAAATAACTAACCACGCGTACGCGTATTATAATTAAGGAGTGATTCACTGAATTACTCCTTTTTTTGTGCTTATTCAGAGAAAAATCTCTAAAAAATGCCCTTTTTTGTTAAAAAATGAAGATTTTTTGCATTTTTATACTACTTTGTATTGCATAGTTCTAAAATTTGTTGTATCTTTGCATCGGATTTTGAAAAAGTCCTGATCATTTAACGATTTTAACAGTGTAACAATTTAACATATTTAGTCGTATGGAAACAAAAAAATTAACCCGCAGTACCAACAAAGTGTTGGCAGGTGTATGTGGCGGTATCGCCGAGTATTTTGAGATTGACCCTACTCTGGTTCGTATTTGCTACGCAGCATTGTCCATTTTCACAACCGGTTTCCCGGGTCTGTTGTTGTACATCATCATGCTGCTCCTGATGCCGCAGGGCAAGGACTACGAGCAGTTGAACTGATTGGTGCATAAAAAAATGACCAGGTTATGGTAGAGAACATCAAATCGCAGATGCGCAAAGGAATATTGGAGTATTGCATCCTGTCCATCATCAACCGGCAGGAAGTATATACCTCCGATATTCTGGAAGCGCTGCGCCAGGCCAATCTGCTGGTCGTGGAGGGCACCTTATATCCCTTGCTCTCCCGCCTGAAGAACAACGGCCTGCTCAAATACCGGTGGCAGGAGTCCACGGACGGGCCGCCGCGCAAGTATTTCACACTGACCGATGAGGGTCAGGACATGTTAGCTGCGCTCAACCAGGAATGGGGCGTCATCAACAACGCAATCAACAAAATAACGAAATAATCATTGGAATACATATGAAACTAACTCGTACAATCAATTTGCACGGCGTTATTGTCCATATTGACGAAGACGCCTATCAATTGCTCAAGGACTATTTAGCGGACATTGAGAACCGTCTGCCGGCCGATGAGAGAAAGGATGTCATGGAGGATCTGGAGAGCCGCATCGCCGAGTTGCTGCAATCTGCTCTCTTTGCCCAAAAATCCGAGTCAGCGACCATCGAAATGGTACAGGAGGTACGCAGACGCATCGGTGCACCCGAGGAGTTCGGCGAGAACAAACGCCCGGTCTTCAAACGGGAGCATTTGAACCGGCAGGGCATCGGTCGGGTGCTGACTATCATACTTAAGGCTATCCTCATCATCATCGCCATCCAACTGCTCTTCCCGGTGCTGGCTGTCCTCTTCGCGCTGCTGATGGCATTCTTCGGACTGACTCTCGGCGGCATGGCTATCATCCCTGCTATGGGCTTCGAACTGATGGGTGGCAGTACCGGCTGGACCTGGGTACTCTGTCTCTCCGTCCTCATGACCGTGGCCATGCCGATCTATATGATCGTGCACTGGATAGTCAAATACAGCCGTGAGCGCCGGCACCCGAGCCTGCGGTTCTGGCTCATCAGCCTCCTCATCTGGTTGATAGCCTTAGGCGGACTCGTCGCTTCAACCACCAAAGCGTTGCACGCCAACGGTACGGACCTCATCACCGTCCTCGATAAACTCGACGAGATGGACGAGGACCAATCCTTAGTGAAAGAGACGCGGGAACTGGAACCCTTCCATGCTATTAGCATGGGCGGTGCCATAAGAGCGGAGATACATGTCGGTGATCCGCAGGAAGTGAAAGTGCGTTATGACAACATTATGGGCAACGTGGTCACGGAAGTGAAAGACGGCGTGCTCACCCTGCGGGGGGAAGGAGACCACTCAGCAAAGGTGGTAATCAGCGTGCCTTCCTTGGATGAACTGAACATGACAGGCGCCTGCAAAGTGGATATAGACGGTGCTGTGGAGAACCTGCGGGCGGATATATCGGGTGCCAGCAGATTGGATGCCGAAGACCTGTCCGTGCAGGATTTGCACATCAACGTCAGCGGAGCCAGCAAGGCGGAGATGAGTGTCACTGGCACCCTTTGGGCACAGGCTTCAGGGGCCAGTAAGATCATATATCATGGCGACCCGCAGGTGTCACAACGTCTCTGCATAGGTGCCAGCTGTATTCAACAGAACTAAGGCAACAGATTGACCAAAGCGAGAGCCGTCATGGCCTCGACAACAGGCACGGCGCGGGTGGCAACACACGCGTCGTGTCTTCCTTTTTTCATTTTTAATTGTGAATTGTGAAAATTTGACCCTGTCAAATAATCGTGCCCCTCTGGGGCTAAGAATTGTAAATTGTCCAACGCCTTCGGCGTACTCGCCGTAGGTTTGAACACGCAGCGGAACACCACTTCCGTGCCGTCGGATATACCGCCGGCTATGCCGCCGCTGATGGCATTGATAGCGGAACCCGGTTGCGTCACGCCCCCGAAACCCGTGCCGTACTCAAATCCCTTGCACGCATTGATGCTCATCACGGCAAACGCCAACTCGGCCTGCAACTTGTTGAAGATCGGTTCGCCTGTGCCTGTCGGCAGACCCGTTATGCGGCACTCGATGATGCCGCCGATGGAGTCGCCCTCCTTCTGATAGGCGGCAATGACGTCCGCAAACTTCGCCGGGTCGGTCTCCGCACCCACTTGTACCAACTGTGCCTGTATACTTATTCCTCTCTGCTCCAACTCCTGCTTGGCGATGCAACCCGCCACTACTCGACCCGCTGTCTCGCGTGCACTCGCCCGTCCGCCGCCTCGCCAATCGCGGATGCCGTATTTCTGCTCGTACACCTTGTCCGCATGGCCCACTCGGTAACTATGTTTCAGCCATTCGTAGTCCTCCGGACGCGCATCCTTGTTCCGTATGATAAACGCAATCGGTGTCCCTAAAGTGACTAATTCACGATCGGAACCCTTTTCATTGTGCATTGTGCATTGTGAATTGTGAATTTCCATCACCCCGGACAGCCACTCCACCTCATCCGGTTCCCGCACCGCTCTCGGCGACACGCCCGCTTCCGGCAACCCGTTACCCGTTACTCCTTTTCTCCGAAGGAGTTCACTCTTTATCATCTCTAAATCAATATGCAGCCTTGCTGGCACGCCGTCCAGCACACCGCCAATCGCCGCTCCGTGCGACTCCCCAAACGAGGTAAAACTCCATTTGTCTCCGAAAGAATTCATATCTCAACAACAAAATCGCTGCAAAGGTACAAAAAAAATTGCATATATCAAAAAATTGTAGTAATTTTGCACACAAAATAGAAATTATGCACATACGATGAAAAAGGTTTACACTTTATTTTTGACCTTAATGGCAAGTGCCGCTATGCTCAATGCTACCATCCATTCTGGTGAATGTGGTGAAAATGCAACGTGGGAGTTTAATGACGAAAACGGTGCACTTACTATCACTGGTACAGGTGAAATGGAGTATATATCTAATTATTATCGCCCATGGCCGGATGAATTTGTGGATAAAATTCAATCAGTGACAATAAACGGTATGACAAGTGTCAGTGATGAGGCTTTTTACGCATATGATGAATTGAAATCCGTAATATTGGGCAATACCGTAAAAAAGATTGACAATTTGGCCTTCTGTTATTGTGATAATCTCTCCTCAATCACCTTGCCTAATTCTCTGACATATATAGGAGATTTTGCGTTCAATTCTTGTAAAAACTTAAAATCTATAAACCTACCTAATAGCATAGATAGTATCGGGAATTCAGCATTTGATGGCTGTGGATTGACATCCGTGGAATTACCCGAATCATTGACTTTTTTGGGTAGCGGCGCGTTTTCCGGTTCGGATTTGAAAACGATTGTATTTAATAGCAAACTTACCGAGATTCCGGAATATTGTTTCATGTCGTGCGAAAAATTAAATAATATCTCTTTGCCGGATAATATACGTCATATCGGCTATAGAGCGTTTGAGGGTTGTTCTGCTCTTTCACAGTTCTCTATGGGGAATAATATGGAATCTATTGATGGATATGCATTTGATGATACACCTATAATCGAAAACTCCGCCAATTGGTATAATAATTGCTTTTACTTGAAAACTTATTTGATCAAAGCGGGTGAAGGTATTAGCGGATATATTAAAAATATTAAATCCAATACAACGCTTATAGGTGATCATGCATTTCATTTATCATCAATTACCGGAATTGAAATACCTAATTCTGTGAAATATATTGGTCAATGGGCATTTACAAGCTGTGATAATCTAACTACCGTCACAATAGGAAATTCTGTGGAGCGAATCAACTACTGCGCTTTCATGAGCGATGCAGCGCTTGCATCGATTATCATTCCTAATAGTGTGAAGGTAATTGAGGAGTCTGCTTTCCAAGGATGCACTGCAATGAAATCGGCTACCTTGGGCACTTCATTGGATTCCATCGGTGATGACGCGTTTGAAAGTTGCCAATCCCTCGAGGAAATCGTGATTCCAGACAATGTAAGACACATTGGACATAGCGCTTTCTTTTCCTGTGAGAAACTAACCAAAGTAACGATAGGGAAAAATGTTCGGAAAATAGGATGTGCATTCACTTTATATACGGATAACATCCAAGAAATTATATGGAATGCCATTGAATTGGATACCGAATATGAGTTTTATTCCTCTTCGATGGGCTTCATATTTTCCGGAGATATCAATACGTTGATAATTGGTCCGGAAGTAAAGATGTTACCTGCCCGCTTCTGCTCGGGAAAGAACCTCAAAGAAGTAACCATTCCTGCTTCGGTACAAAGTATTGACTATCAGTGTTTCTCTTGTGAAAACCTGAAAACCGTCACGTGTGAGAGTTCCACACCTCCGGCATTGGGCGACTTTTGGCCGTTTGAGATACCAGACGAAGCCACTCTGCGTGTCCCTTGCGGTAGCCGTCAAGCATACAAGAAATCCGCATGGAAAAACTACTTCTCTAAGTTCGAGGAATACTTCCCCTACTCCGTTTCCATCAGTTCGGAAGATGAAACCATGGGAACAACCGTTATGGGCGATTTCGATTGTTCTGCCGGCTCGGTGCTGATCAATGCTCAACCCAACACGGGCTTTGTGTTCGTATCATGGAGCGACGGCAATACAGAAGCCTCGCGTACCCTGCAAGTGACCAGCGACACCACGCTCGTTGCTTCTTTCAAGGTGCAGACCTTCCAAATCCAGTTTGTGGATTGGGATAATACGCTGCTGCTGGCATCCGAGGTCAACTATAACACTTTACCCGTAGCGCCTACCGAACCCTCTCGTCCCGCAACCGCTCAGTACACCTACACCTTCAAGGCCTGGAAACCGGAGATAGTAGCCGCCCTGGCTGATGTCACATACAAAGCGGACTACGACAGCGTGCTCAACAAATACCTCATCAGCTTCCTCAATGAAGACGGCAGCCTGATTGAGGCCAAGGAATGGGCTTATGGCGAAACGCCTGCATGCACCGAACCGACCAAAGAGAACACGGATAAGTTCGCATATCACTTTGACGGCTGGAATCCGGAAATAGCACCTGTCACAGGCGATGCCACTTACCGGGCTGTTTTCCGCGCAGTACCTGTCTATACGCTCACCTTCCTTGACTGGAACGGTGATGAGTTGGCCGTTGTCAAAGCAGAAGAAGGCGCAGAGGCTGACGCTCCTGCTAACCCCACACGTCCCGGATATGAGTTCGCCGGATGGAGCAGAGACTTGACGGCTGTCAACAAAGACCAGTACGTCATCGCCATGTACAACACGGTACAGGACGGCATAACGGTATTGTACAAGAACCAGAAAGACCAACTCATGGCCGATGAGGTGGTAGGCCTCACGCTGCCGGTTATTCCGGACGAACAGCAACCCGTTTTCGTAGGCTGGTTCGTTGAAGCCGGTAACATCAATGACGGTATTGTCATCCGTGCGCATTTTGCCGATGACCCGACTGCTCTGCCGCAAAACAATGCACCGGCGGACCAACCGCGCAAGATCATCAAGAACCAACGCCTGTACATCGTCTTGCCGGATGGCACTACCTACAGCGTCACTGGTCAGGAAGTAAAATAATCTTTTTCTTCTCTTTCAGGCGAATTGGATTCGCCGCTCCCACTCCGCCACGCCCCACCGCGTGGCGGTTTTCTTTCTCCTCATTCTCCATTTTCTTTTTTTCATCCGCTAAGATCAGCAGCATCCTCTCCGCATGGCTTTTTCCATCCGCCAAGATCAGCAGCATCCTCCGCATGGCTTTTCCATCCGCCATTCTCCTGTTTCTCAGGATTTTCCATACTTTCCAGATTTTCAGGATCTTCCTGCACAGCGTAGCGATCCGGCTTCTCCTGTCCTTCTGCCCGTATTCTCTCCAAAATTGCCCAATTCGTCATAAAATCACTAAACTGCAAGCAATTAATAGTATGTTATTAGTAGGTGATTAGTAGGTTATTAGTAGGTTATTAGTAGGTTATTATCGGTATCATCTCAGGACCATTGTGGTACGTCATTGAACCCTCTATACCGTCATCCACGCCCTCCTTCGCCTATCCGTCGGCCCGGATTTATTTCACGTTTTTCAGAAGCTACAGGCAAACAGATTGCCCAAGAAAGATAGCAAAATGCGATTTTTTTATTTTTTATAGGCAAAATATTTGGTCATTTCAAAAAAAAGCAGTACCTTTGCATGCTTTTTTCGCGAAAAGCAGCACGTATGGCCTCTGGCGATTGCATTAGGACTCAGCCGTCAGCCATCAGAGAATAATCTGAAAGCTGAATACTGAATGCTGAAACCGAATAGTAGTGAATGCCCGTCGTGAATAGTACTAATCCATAATTAAAACAAACGAAATGGATTTGATTAAAGTAGCTGAGCAAGCATTTGCCGGCGAGAAGAAAGAGTTCCCGGCCTTCAAGGCGGGCGATCAGATAACCGTTGGTTATCGTATCAAAGAAGGTAATAAAGAGCGTGTACAGGAGTTCCGCGGTGATGTCATCTGCATCCACGGCAGCGGCGACAAGAAGCGCTTCACAGTTCGTAAGATGAGCGGCAACGTTGGTGTAGAGCGTATCTTCCCGATGGACAGCCCCTTCATTGAGAGCATCACGATCAACAAGTACGGTAAAGTACGTCGTGCTAAATTGTATTACCTCCGCGAGCGTACGGGTAAGAAAGCCCGCATCCAAGAGCGCCGCGTTAAGTAATACGCACAATGCGCTAACAAAAACGTCCTTCGGGGCGTTTTTTTTTGTGAAATATTTGCATATTCCAAATAATTGTTGTACCTTTGCGCCGCAAAGGTTTTAACAACATCAAACCATCTCAAACTATATCGTCATGAAAAAATAAGATCTATACCGTTACAGGACAAGAAGTAAGGTAAAAATGAAAAGCATTCGTTTGATAATCCCTCTTTTGGCCGTTACATTGCATCTATCGGCGCAGAGCGACACGACGCAAGTGTTGCCGCAGGGTGCGTACGGTACAACGATCGGTGAGGAGGAGATGAACAACCGCGATCAGTCATCCAATGCGATCGACGTGATCCGAGGTCGTGTCGCCGGTATGACGGTGGACAAGAGCGGCGAGAACGCAATGAGTGCCGTTCGTCTGCGCGGTACGGTATCGTTGTCCGGAAGCAATGACCCTCTCATCATCGTGGACGGCGTCATTGGCGACATGAGTCTTTTGTCCACCATCAATCCGACGGATATCGAGAGTTTCCGTATCCTGAAAGACGCGTCCGAGACCGCGCAGTTCGGTTCGCGCGGTGCGTCCGGTGTGATCGAAGTGACCACGCTGAAGGGAAGCGAAGGCAAGTTGCGGATTCATTATAATGGTTCCTTCTCAGCCGGAGCGGTATACAAGACGCTTCCTATGCTGAGTGCCGAAGCGTACCGGGCGTTCTGTCAGTCGCAAGGGCTGCTGTATATGGACAAAGGGGCAAACACAAACTGGCAGAACGAGATCAGTCGCACCTCTTTCTCCCACCATCATCATCTGGCATTCACCGGCGGTACAAAACAGACGACGTACCGCGCGAGTGTCGGTTACATTGATGACCAGTACGTGGTGAAAAATACAGGTTCACGGTCGTTTATTGCGAACGTGAACCTCACGCAACGAATGTGGGGCGATATCCTGAAGATCGATATCGGTATGTTCGGTTCGCTGCAACAAAGCAAGAACCTGTTCAACGAACAGAAGATGTTCTACAGCGCCGCCTGTTTCAATCCTACCTACCCGGCAGAGCGCAATGCGAGCGGAGGATGGGACGGCGACCCGGCAGCAAGTCAGATAGCCAATCCCATGGCTTGGTTGGAGAATAGCAGCCAACCTTCGGACGCGCACTTGAGTACGAACCTGCATCTGGATTTCAAACTCATTGAACCTTTGCATCTGAAATTATTAGCCGCTTATACCTACCACCGTGTGGATGAAGCGCTGACCGCACCTACGGAGGAAGGCGGCTTGGCATACCGTTCGACGGGCAAGACGCACGATGTGTTGGCGAATCTGGTGTTGGATTACAACCAGAGTTGGGGCGCACATGCCTTGTCGGTTTTGGCGCTGGCGGAGATCAACTCGAACATGTCCGACGCCTTTCATGTGACGACGTATCAGTCGGGGGCCACTTTTCTGGGTGCAGACCGTCTGTCGGGTGGTTCAATCCGGCCGTGGAATGGTACTGATTCGTACAGAATACAGGCGAACATGCTGTCGTTCATGGGGCGCGTGAGCTATACCATCCTGGATCGTTATAACCTGACGGCATCGCTCCGCACGGACGGCAGCAGCAAGTTCGGCGCGAACAACAAATGGGGCTTGTTCCCTTCGGTATCGGCTTCTTGGACCATCTCGAACGAACCCTGGATGCCGCAAACGGATGTTCTGGATCACCTGCGCTTAAGCGGCGGATACGGTCTTTCCGGCAATCAGTCGGCTATCGACAGTTACCTGACGATGCTGCTCTACGAACCCAACGGCGTAGCGGAAGTGGGCGGCAAAGGTGTTACCACCTACGCGGCGCTGCGCAATGCCAATCCCGACTTGAAATGGGAGGTAAGTCATACCGGCAACGTAGGTGTGGACCTGAGTCTTTTCAAGGGTCGCCTGGTGGCGAATGTGAGTTATTACAACACGCTCGTGACGGACATGCTTTATCCCTACCGTGTCTCCACTCCGCCTTATACCTACCCCACGCTTGTTGCCAATCTTGGCAGTATGCGTAACGAAGGTGTGGAAGTATCCATCGGCGGTACGATCGTCAAGACGAAAGATTGGAAATTCAGCATCAATGCGAATGTGACCTGGCAACGCAACAAACTGCTGAGCCTCAGCGGCCGTCATGGCAACGAGTGGTTGTACGCTGCCGACTACCAGGCGATAGCGTCTGTCAGCGGAGCCGGTTCACACGGCGGGGACAACGACGTTGTTTGGCAGATCGTGGGGCAACCCTTAGGAACGTTCTACCTGCCGCATTGTACGGGTCTGGAGGACAACGGCAAAGGCGGTTACACCTATGGTGAGGGGGAACGCTATATCGCAGGTCAGGCGACACCGAAAGTGCTATTGGGTTCGAACATCAGTCTGAAATACAAGAACTTTGACCTGTCCATCCAGATCAACGGAGCCTTCGGGCACAAGGTCTTCAACGGGACCTATCTGGCGTACATGAACTTGGGTTCGATGCCGTTATACAACGTGCTGGCAGCTGCGCCTGCCGCAAAGATATACGACCAGCAAGTGACCGACTACTGGCTCGAAAGGGGCGATTATATCAACTTCGATTATATCACCTTGGGCTACCAAGTGCCGCTACCGGTGAACAAAGTGGTGGAGACCTTACGTCTGGTGGCAACCATGAACAATGTAGGTACAATCAGTGCTTATTCGGGGCACACCCCGATCATCAACAGTACGAACATCAATTCCACCATCGGTGTGGATGACAAACGTACCTATCCGTTAACGCATTTATTCACTTTCGGCTTATCAATCGGATTCTAATGAACATGAAAACCATACATCAAACATCATACATCATACATATCATCATCTTAATGATGATGTCTTCCTGCTCGTTCTTGGAGGAACATCCTTCATCGGCGCTGACAGAGGAAGAGGCTTTCGGTTCGATGACAGCCTTGCGGAATAATGCCGTGCTGTCGGTGTATATGTATCTGGGCGGCAACGCGGACTCGCAAGGTCTGCACGGAACGGGGCGCGGTGTCTATGACCTCAACTCGCTGACGACGGACGAACAGATCATTCCTACCCGAGGCGGCGATTGGTACGACGGAGGTTATTGGCAGGATCTGCATAATCACGCTTGGACGGAAGAAGACCGTTCGATCCGGGATACATGGGATTATTTGTTCAAGGTGGTGATGCTGACCAACAGCGGTATCGCGCACATCGAATCGTACGACAAAGCGGACAAGGACTCGGCATTGTTGGCAGAGTACAAGGTAGAGCTACGTGCCGTGCGAGCGATGTACTATTGGTATCTATTGGATCTGTATGGTCGCGTACCCATCGTGACGCGCACGGACATCTCGACGGACAGCGTACAGTTGTCGCCCCGCAAAGAGGTGTACGACTTTGCCGTGAAGGAGTTGCAAGAGGCAATGCCGCTTCTGACGCACGAGTACGCGCATGAACCTCTGGGAGCCTATTACGGACGCATGACCTATTTTGTGGCATCATTCGTGTTGATGAAACTGTACCTGAATCATAGAATCTATACCGGCGAAGAACAACCGGCGTTGTATGACTCGATCGTATCGTACGCAGATATGTTGTCCGATTACTACCGGTTGGAAGAGCAGTTAATGACCAATTTTGCATTGGAGAACGACCGTTCAAAGGAAAACATCTTCGTTATTCCGCGTGAAGTAGGCAAGTACGTAGCGCAGTACAAGTACGAGCAGCGAACCTTGCATTACAACCATGCGGCGACACTCGGCATAGGCGGCGAGAACGGTACGTCGGCCACCTTGGAGACTTTGGACGTCTTCGGTTACAAAACCGGACATCAGGACCCGCGGTTCGATTGGTATTTCTACTACGACACGGTATTTGTGGACGGCAAAATGGTCTATCGCGAAGACGGCAAGACACCCTTGGTTTATCAGGCAGACAAAGTGGCATTGGATGTGTCGGGTACGCCGTATGAGAAGACCGCCGGTGCGCGCATGAACAAGTACGAACATGACCCAAACGGTATTCAGGACGGCAATGTGGGCAGGAACGATATCGTGCTGTTCCGCTATGCGGATGTCGTGCTGATGAAGGCAGAGGCGAAGATGCGTCAAGGGGAAAGTGCTTATTCAGAGATACGGGAGATTCGTGACCGTGTAGGAGCAAGCGAGATTGCTTCGCCCACCTTGGAAGATATCTATCACGAGCGCTGGCGCGAACTGATGTGGGAAGGATGGCATCGCAATGACATGATCCGTTTCGGCAAATGGACAGGGCATACCACGGTCTTCCCTATCCCGCAAGACATGCTGCTTATCCACAGCGATTGGCAACAGAATGAAGAGTACTGATTATGTTTCAATTAGAGAGTCCCTATAAACCGACAGGAGACCAGCCCGAAGCCATCAAAGCATTGGTGGAAGGCGTGCAAGCCGGCGCAGACGCGCAGGTGTTGCTCGGCGTGACGGGTTCCGGAAAGACCTTCACAGTCGCCAACGTCATTCAGCAGCTCAACCGTCCGACGCTCATCATGAGCCATAACAAGACCCTGGCAGCACAGTTGTACTCGGAGATGAAGGCCTTTTTCCCGCACAATGCGGTCGAATACTTCGTCTCCTACTACGACTACTACCAGCCTGAGGCCTATATCCCGGCCACGGACACCTATATCGACAAGGACCTTAGTATCAACGAGGAGATAGACCGTCTACGCCTCTCAGCCGTTGCCGCCCTGCTTTCCGGCCGCAAAGATGTTATCATCGTCAGCTCTGTCAGTTGTATCTACGGCCTGGGCTCGCCCCAGGACTTCACCGCCAATGTCATTGAACTCAGACGCGGAGCCTGCATCCCCATGGATACGCTCCTCAAGCAACTCGTGGGCGCGCAGTACATCCGCAATGATGTAGAACTGGCGCGCGGACGCTTCCGCGTGAAAGGAGACACGATTGATATCGCCCTTGCTTACGCGGACTACCTTGTGCGCATTGAGTTCTTCGGTAATGAGATAGATGCCATCCTCACCGTCGATCCCGTCAGCGGACAGGTGTTGGAGGAGTTCGAGCATTACAATCTCAGCCCGGCCACTATCTTCCTTACCTCGGCAGAGCGCATCGCCGCCGCCAAAGAGATGATCAAAGCTGATCTGGACAAACAGATCCGCTATTTCATCGACATGGGCGAAGAACTCTACGCCAAGCGTATTGAGGAACGCGTCAAGTATGATTTGGAGATGCTCGACGAACTCGGTTACTGCACGGGCGTGGAGAACTACAGCCGTTATTTCGACGGTCGCGAACCCGGCACACCACCCTACTGCCTGCTCGATTATTTCCCAAAGGACATGCTGCTCGTCATCGACGAGAGCCACGTCACCGTTCCGCAGATACGCGGCATGTACGGAGGCGACAAAGCGCGTAAGGACAACCTCGTCACCTACGGTTTCCGTCTTCCCGCCGCCCGTGACAACAGACCGCTTAAGTTTGATGAGTTCGAAACCAAAACCGGCCAGACCATCTATGTATCCGCGACGCCCGACGAGTACGAACTGAACCGTTCGGAGGGCATCGTCATCGACCAGCTCATCCGTCCGACGGGCTTATTGGATCCGGAGATTGAAGTACGTCCGACCAAGGACCAGGTGGATGACCTGATGGACGAAATCAAGTTCCGCATCCATCGCAACGAACGGTGCCTCGTCACTACCCTCACCAAGCGCATGGCGGAGGAACTGGACGAGTACCTGCGCAAGTACCGCATCAAATCCGCATATATCCATTCGGATATTGACACCATCGAGCGCGTGAAGATCATGGAGGATCTGCGCAAAGGCGAATATGATGTGCTGGTCGGCGTCAACCTGCTCCGCGAAGGACTGGACCTGCCGGAAGTGTCATTGGTCGCCATCCTTGATGCCGACAAGACAGGGTTCCTCCGTGACCAGCGTTCGCTCACACAGACGGTTGGACGTGCGGCACGCCACGTACACGGCAAAGCCGTGCTGTACGGCGACAAGATAACACCTGCCATGCAGGCTACCATCGACGAGACGAACCGACGACGCCGTATACAAATGCGCTACAACGAAGAGCACGGCATTACGCCGACGCCCATCAAGAAAGACATCAACACCTCCGCCCTCGCCGGACTGTACAAAGATCCGGAGGAAGAGAAGCGCAAACTGACAGAGTCCATCAAAGCCGGTTGGAAGAACGCCGAATGGCAGAAGATGGATGCCAGGAAACTGGAAAAAGCCATCGACGAGAAACGCAAACAAATGCTCGCCGCAGCCAAAGCGACGGACTTTGAGACCGCCGCGTTCCTACGGGACGAAATGCTCGAGATGCAAAATCGGCTACAAGCGATTAGCTCATAGCCGATTATCCTTTGTCTTTCTACTTTTGTCTTTTTTCATTGAGGCACGCAGTGCCGGTCTTTCTACTTTGAGCGAAGCGGTCTTTTTTCTATTTCTCCGCAAGGATAGTTGCAGAATACGGTCCTGCCGCGATTTGTGCGGTATGTAACTCTTCCATTCCTTCTGCATCGGCTCCTCCGTTAAACGCCAAGAGGATATAGTCGCCTTCCGGAATAGCCGTTTTTACCACCTTCGCACTTCCGTTCAGTACCACCAACAGCGATTTCGCACTGTCAATGCCTTCGAGGTCTTTGATGCGGTAGACGATGACCTGGTCATTGTCGGCATCCAGAAACTCCACATGCTCTTTCACCGCCTCCGCGCAACCCAGACGGAAACCCTTATGGGCACGACGGATAGCGATCATCTGGCGGTAATATTCAAACAGATCCGCATAGGCGATCTTGTTCTCCCACGGAATGATATTGATGCTGTCGGGACTCTGATAACTGTTGTCAATACCCTGTTTGGTACGGAACAACTCTTCACCGCCGTAGAGGAACGACATACCTTGCGACACGAGTACCGCCGTCTGTGCGAGCTTGTTCATGCGCAGTTTGGTAGCCTCCGTCTCTTCCTTCGCACTCACTTCAATTCGGTCACGCAGACAGTAGTTATCGTGGCAGGTGATGTAGGACACATGCTGCATGGGTTCGCCGCTCCATTCGGGGCAAGCGATCAGACCCCGCATAACATCCTTCGCACCAGCCACATTGCCTGACGCGAACCCGCGTTCGTGGTCAAAAGGCGAACCGATCAACGCATTGCGGATATCATCGCTGAACGCGCCCACACGCGGCATCTTGTACGTCCACTGTTTCATCGCCAGTTCTTCGTACGGATACGCCGGACTCATCGCTGCCCAACCCTCACCATAGGTGAGGATCGTCGGGTCTATCTCGTCCAACGCGGCACGGATGGCGTTCATCGTCTCCTGGTCATGGATACCCATGAGGTCAAAGCGGAAACCGTCAATATGGTATTCGCGCGCCCAATAACAAACGGACTCCACCATGTACCGGCGGTACATCTCATGATCGGACGCGGTCTCGTTGCCGCAACCCGAACCGTTGGCGTACGTGCCGTCCTCGTTCAGGCGGTAGAAATACTTCGGCACTACTCTACCCAACGCACAGCCCATGACGTCGTAGGTATGGTTATAGACTACGTCCATGACCACGCGAATACCGGCTTGGTGCATCGCCTGTACCATCCGCTTCGCTTCGCGAATACGGCATGCAGGGTCATAGGGGTTGGTGCTATAACCGCCATCAGGCACGTTGTAGTTCACCGGATCATACCCCCAGTTATAGCGGTTCTTGTGCAAAGTGGTCTCGTCAATGCTGCCGTAGTCAAACATCGGCAGAATTTGAAGATGGGTGATGCCTAACTCTTTGAGATGATTGATTGCCGGCTCTTCGGTCATACCGAGGAACTTGCCTTTCTTCTCGATATTCGAGTTCGGCGACATGGTGAAGTCACGCAGATGGGTCTCGTATACGACGATATCCGTCGGGTCGGACATCGCAGGGCGCACGTCCTTTTCCCATCCTTCGGGATTAGTAGCCTTCATATCAATGATAGCCGCTTCCTTGCCGTTGACACTAACCGCTTTGGCAAATATACCCGGAGACTCCAAGCCCCATTCGCCGTTCTGGAACGAACGGACGGTATAATACTTGCCTGCCTGGTCACCCTTGACGGTGGCAGTCCAGAAATCATTCTCACCTTTCTTGAGAGCTATTGTCATGCACGGCTCGCCGTTATAGTCGAACACCAGCTCTTCGCTTCCATACTCATAAATACGCACTTCCATCTGCTCTGCGGCGTTGGACCAGAAAGCGAATTGTGTCTGTTGAGAACTATAGAGGCACTCGTCCTCCAATTTCGGTTGCTTGGATGCGCAACCCATCAATGCTACTGCAAGCATAAGAATAATAGTGTTTCTCATATAGGATTAATTTATTTTGGTTGCAAAGTTACAACAAATTCCGCATATATGCAAATTTATGCTTCATTTCTATCTATTTTTTTTCGTGCTGCGATAAATAATTGCAGCGAATTGAATATATTTTGCCAGATTATATACGCCGCAGCCCCCAGTGAAGCCATCGGATGGAGATAGGTCTGCGCCATCCACACCCCGAGAGAGGTGTTCTTCTGTCCGAACGCCTGTCCGGCGGTGATAGAGGAGACACCCGCCATGGTCTTGGGTGCCGCTGCCGGGTTGACCAGCACGTCCTGATAGTCCTTTCCCTTACTGGGCGCCGGCAGGAGATAACCGATGAGTTTACCCAAACCGAACTGCATGCAGCAGGCAAGGAAGGACAACAGTAACAAAATTACTATATTGGAAATCTGATCGTGGAAATTCGACAGTGTTGTTTCCGTGACGACGGCGGTGAGGACTACGATGGACGCCACCCATAGATAGAAAGGAATCTGTGCCAGCCCGGGAGACAGCGTAAACTCGCGAGGGGAAGCAGGTTCATCGCACGACTTCTTTCTGCCCTGTCTGGAATAGTACCGGTTATAACCTATCCGCAGCAGCCAAGCGGAAAAGAAAGGTCCCAGCAGCAAGGGGCTGATACGACTGAGAAGCAGAAGGAAGGCTGACCAGAAAGTCATGTCCGCGGCCGGGTTGACGATAGGGAAGAACGCCGGCACAACAATCGAGGTGGCGAAATTGGAAAGAAGGGTAAACGTGGTGAGGTTCTGGATGGAACCGCCTAACTTACCGGCGATAATAGGCGCGGCGGTGGCCGTCGGCATGATGAAGCAGAGCAGCAGTCCCTGCGCCAATATGGGATTGTCCGTCCATGCCATCAGTGCATAATAGGCGGCAAAAGAGAACGCCAGCTGAACCGCCAGAACAACCCAGTGCCAGCGATGGAGACGCAAGTCCAACGGGTTCACCTTGCAGAACGTGAAGAAGAGCATGAAGAAAATAAGCCACGGAAGAACTGGTTTCAGCGGCACTAACCACTGATAGCACAAAGCGCCGATGAGCATGGAGAGCCAAAGGGCGTGGGAATCAAACAGGCGTTTGATATTTACCATTTGTTCTTAATCCTGAAGGGTACGATTATTTCATTTACCATTTATTCATTGCCCCATTTTTCTACTATTTCATCCATGATGGCAAAGACCTCTTCCAGCGTGTCGGCGCGTAGAAGGGCCACACGGGTCTGCTTGAAATCCGCCAGACCTTTGAAGACAGGCGAAGCCGCAAAATGCCGGCGCGAATGGATGATACCTTTCCGCTCATCGTTGCCACACCATTCAATCGCACGTTTCACGTGCTCTTTCAAAACCGCAACTTTCTCGCTCATGGTGGTCGGTATTACAGCATCCATGTATTCCGGTATGCCGAGACCTTTTTTCATTTCCGCAAACAGCCATGGAGCACCGAAAGTGGCACGGCCGATCATGATAGCGTCCACACCGTAACGGTCAAAACACTCACGCGCGCGTTCAGGCGTGCACACATCCCCGTTACCTATAATAGGTATATGCATCCGCGGGTTGTTCTTCACCTCGCCGATAAGCGTCCAATCGGCGTCTCCGCGATACATCTGACTGCGTGTCCGGCCATGGATAGCCAGTTCTTGTATACCACAGTCCTGCAACCGCTCCGCCAAGTCAACGATAAAAGTGGAAGGTTGAAGATCGGAAGTTGAAAGGAGTGGATCCGTTGAGAGTGGAAAGGTTTTAGGTAATCCTAATGGGTTGATTCTCGGAATCAGGTCGTTGTCATCCCATCCGAGGCGGGTCTTGGCGGTAACGGGCGTGTGTACGGCATTGACCACTGCACGGGTTATCTCCAGCATTTTCGGTACATCCTTCAACAAGCCGGCACCGGCTCCCTTGCCTGCCACTTTCTTCACCGGGCAGCCGAAATTGATATCTATGAAATCCGGATGCGCCTGCTCTACGATGCGTGCGGCATCCGCCATGGCTTCGGGTTCACGACCGTAAATCTGGATAGCCACCGGCCGTTCCTCGTCATGGATAGTGAGCTTGCGGGTTGTGGAGGCGATGTCTCGAACGAGCGCGTCGGCATTGACGAACTCGGTATAGACACGGTCGGCACCATAGCGCTTGCATAACATGCGGAACGCCGGATCGGTGACGTCCTCCATGGGAGCGAGATAAAGCGCATTACGCTCTGGACGCTGCGCTAAAAGACCGTTATCACTATCAGACTGTTTCACTGTATGACCGTTCGTTTCACTCACTGCAAGACTAATTTACTTATTCAATGTAGGATAACTGATGCGATGATGGTTCATGGCTGTAAGGCGGGTGACAAAGACACGGCGGATGTCCTCTACATCCTTGAAGGACAGCGGTGTCTCTGCAAACTGACCGTCTGCAATCTGCGAATCAATCATCTGGTTTACTGCCTTTCTGATGGCCTCTTCGGTATACTCGGACAGACTGCGTGAACGGGCTTCAACGGCATCCGCCATCATGAGTATCGCCCCTTCTTTCGTAGACGGCTTGGGACCGGGATAGCGGAACAGCGATTCGTCCACCGTCTCACCGGGATGCGCATTGCACCAGGTGTTGTAGAAATACCGCACAAGTGAATTGCCATGGTGAGTGGTGATAAAATTGATAACAGCTTCGGGCAGATGGTTGCGGCGAGCTATCTTCTCTCCTTCCGTCACGTGGGATATAACCACCTGAGCGGCATCACGAGGATCCAGTTTGAGAAGTGGGTTCTCCACGCCCGACTGATTTTCCACGAAATATAGCGGGTCCGCTATTTTGCCTATATCATGATAGAGTGCACCGGTTCGTACGAGCAGTGCGTTCGCACCGATAGTCTTCGCCGCCTCCGCTGCCAGGTTGGAGACCTGCATGGAGTGCTGGAACGTACCCGGTGCCCTTTCAGCCAGAGTGTGAAGCAGTTCGGAGTTGATATCTGTCAGTTCGACCAAAGTGATGGATGAGATGAAGCGGAACAATTTCTCGAAAGTGTAAATCAGTCCGTAACAGCCGACCGTCAGCAGGGCGCATATAACAAAATACAGATACATCCACGGATCCAGAGACGAGAGATTGCCTGTCTGGGCAAAGGAAATCGCCGAATAAGCCACGGTCTGTGTTAGCAGAATCCATGCAGCAGTCTGCACCAGTTGGGCGCGGCGTGTCATATCGGAAAGCGAGGACACAGCCACCATTCCCACTACTATTTGTATAAAGAAGAACTCCACGGGCGCAGGCACCACAATAGAGACGATAAGCACCGTGGTGAAATGCAGGAAGAGTGCCGTACGTGCGTCAAAAAAGACACGTGTCAGGATGGGCACCCAGGCGAAGGGGATGAGGTAAACCGTCAACCCGAAACGCAATGCCAGACAGGCCAGCGCAATGACGATGAACATCTGCAGGCAGAAGAAAAGAACCGTAGAAGTACTACGCAGATACGTCACGCGGAAGACATACAGATACACCACTAACAGGCACAGGAAAAGCAACACCAGAGTAACCTCTCCGATGATGGAGACAGCACGCTGGCGGGTGCCTAAGGACTCATCCTCATAAGAGCGCCTCAGCGAATTGAGGATCTGATAGTTACGTTCAGTAATAATCTCTCCTCTATCGATGATTTTCTCCCCTTTCTGCACCAGACCTTTGGTGGGCGAAAGGGATGCCAGAAGCCGGGTCCGCATATTTTCAGTAAGCAGGGTGTCCCGTACGAGGTTCTGCGCACACTCATAGCCGAAATGGCTAAACGCCGATTTGGGTGTATAGACCTCCGAAAGCGAATAGGTCTTCGACACGCGGTTCTGCGCCACCGCTATGCGGCCGAAGTTATGCGCCTGCAACCACTCCATCTCCTGAAGCGAGATCACATGCACCTGACGCTGCACGCCGCGTATATACTTGTAACTGGGAGTGAAGGTGGAGAGCAGTTGCTGCTGCTCTTTCTCCATTTCCTCATCGGTCTTGTAGATCGGGAAATCAAAATCCGCAGTGAGGGCGGAATAACCCCAGGGTTTACCTACTTCATAATGATAGCGGAAGGCATTGTTATAACGCGGAAACATCAGCACAATAACAGCTGCCAGCACGACGAAAGCGCCAATTCGAAGGATATACGCAGGAATCTTAGGCAATTTCATATTATCTTTTTGATTTAAAAAATTCTTGTATCAGTACACGACACTCGGTTTCCAGCACCCCTGCCGTGACGGTTGCTTTGGGATGAAAGACCCGCGGAGCGTAGGTCGTGTAACCGCGTTTGGGGTCGGGTGCGCCATAAACGATGCGGCTTATCTGCGCCCAGCCGATGGCTCCGGCACACATGGGACAAGGTTCGACCGTCACATAAAGCGTGGCATCGGGAAGGTACTTGCCGCCGAGCGTCTGCGAGGCCGCCGTGATGGCTTGTATCTCTGCATGCGCCGTGACATCAGCGAGTGTCTCCGTGAGGTTATGCCCGCGTCCGATGATCCGGTTCTGCGACACAATCACGCACCCGATAGGGATCTCATCTGCCGCAAGCGCTTTATGCGCTTCGTTTAACGCCATGCGCATGTATTTTTCGTCAGTCGTACTTTCGTGATGACATGATGACGTTGCGACGTCATGACGGCAGAAGTCTTTAAGCGCCTCGGGGTGTTGCTCGAAATGGTTGCCGATGACGACGATGTCAGCACCGGCAGAGTAAGCATCGTTCATTGCCTCCGGTGTACGGATGCCTCCGCCGACAATGAGCGTGACGGATGTGTTGGCCCGAACGGCTTTGATTATGTCCGTTGAAACCGGCACTTTTGCACCGCTTCCGGCCTCCAAATAGACCGCTTTCTTCCCCATCAGTTCCGCCGCAACTGCCGTGTTGACGATGGCTCCGATATCATTGGGATCAAGCGGCTTGGTTTTCGTCACCCGCATCGTGCTTGTCTCCACTCCGCCGTCAATAAGAAGATAGGCGGTTGGAATCACTTCCATTCGCGATCCATGGATAGCACGCGCTGCTCTAATCTGCTGACCCACAAGATATTCCGGGTTATCTCCTGAAAGCAAGGAAAGGAAAAGGATGCCGTCTGCTTCTTCGGTAAACTGCTCTGCGTTACCGGGGAAGAGGATAACGGGAATTCGCAATCCGCAATCTTCAATTTTTGATTTGAGCTTCTTAACAAACTCCGTCGTGTCTCCGCCGGTGGAACCGCCGACATAGATATAGTCGGGACTGCATTCCGCGGAAATGGGCAGCGCGTTCAGATCCGCCTTTTCCGGATCAAGCAATATGGCTAATTTCTTTTCCATTCGAACGATTCTACCATTTGGATGACATCGGTACGGAGATAGTCATATACAGGCGCTAAAGAGTCGGCATTAGGCGGACAGTTGCAATACACCGACGCACGGAAAAAATGCCGTACCGAGTCGGTAACGAAGAACTGGCATGACGAAGCCGTATTTCCTTCTAAATCAAACAGTACGCCGTACACTTTGGCTTCGGGATGACTATAGTCGCTTTCGGGTATCGCGTTGGCAAACGAAGCATTGCGATACACAAATTCAAGGGCGTCGTTCGTCAGTTCGCGAAGATTATGATGCACGGATTTATAGGAGCAGTGAACAGTTGCGTCCAGCGACGGATAATAGAGGTTGATCCAATAGGGTTCGTCCGCACGGGGTTGCACCACCGCATTGTCCGAAAGGGCGAATGTATACGGATAATCCGGATAGCGGGACGCAAAATCGGTATAGGATGTATCGGGCACGGTGATCCGGTAGTAGCCATAAGGCTTGGGTGTACTGACTCTCGTGCACGCTATGCACGATAACAGCACAAATGGAAAAATCAGCTTTTCCACCTTGCGAATACTATTTTTTTCCCGAAAGCCCATTTTACACCAAATTACGATGCAAAGATACGAAAAATATTTGGAAATGGGAAATAGGAATTTGAAAAAATCTCCTTTAGGGCACAAAATAGCACTTTTTTTGAAATAATTTTCGCGCGCGCTTGCACATATGATTTTTTTTGTGTATATTTGCACACTTTTTGAAACGGCATGCAGCCCCAACCGGAAAAAACAAGGTTGCACACCGTCAACAACAAGAACGAAATGTCATTGAATTATGGAAAACAAGAATAATTATTGCGTGATCATGGCGGGCGGCATAGGCAGTCGCTTCTGGCCGTTCAGCAGAGCCGAGAAACCGAAGCAGTTTTTGGATTTCTTCGGCACGGGAAAGAGCCTGCTGCAGATGACCGTTGACCGTTTCCGTCCTATTGTGCCGATCGAGAATATGCTCATTGTGACAAATGTAGCATACAAGGACCTGATTTTGGAGCAGATACCGGACATGCAGAGTGAGCAGATCCTATGTGAACCAGCGAGACGGAATACCGCGCCGTGCATCGCCTATGCGACGGCTTGGATTAAGTCAAAAGTCGATAGTCGAAAGACAAAAGCCAACATTGTTGTGGCGGCGAGTGACCACTTGATATTGGAGGAGGAGAAATTCCGTCAGACCATTTTGAAGGCGTTTGAGTTTGTGAACGGAAACAAAGCCATCTGCACCTTGGGCATGACACCTACGAGACCCGAAACAGGATACGGGTACATTCAATTCGAAGAATTAAAAAATAAAAATGATGAATTAAAAAACTGTTTTGACGGTATTTACCCTGTCAAACAGTTCAAAGAGAAGCCGAACCTGGAGACTGCAAAGAAATATCTGGAGAGCGGCGATTATCTGTGGAACAGCGGTATTTTCATCTGGAGTCTGGATACCATCTGCGAGGCGATTGAGACGCACATGCCGGAACTGGCGGAGATCTTTGCGAAAGGCGAAGGTATTGTCGGCACGGCGAAAGAGGGCGAATGGATTGCGGAGAACTTCCCCAAATGCCCGAACATATCCGTGGACTACGGCATCATGGAGAAGGCGGACAATGTGTTTGTGCTTCCGAGCAGTTTCGGATGGAGTGACCTGGGAACATGGGGCAGCCTGTATGAGTTGAGCGAGAAAGACGGTCAAGGAAACGTGAGTCTGCACAGCACGGCGCATTTCCATGAGGCGGAAGGCAATATTGTGGTTCTAGAGCCAGGCAAAACAGCCATCGTGCAAGGGGTGAAGGATATGATTATCGTGGAGGAAGGCGGAGCACTGCTGATTTGCAAGAAAGCCGAAGAACAGCGGATCAAAGAATGGACCGCGTTATTGAAAGCATAAATCCGGCACTATCCGACTTTATCGGATTTTATCGGAGATTATCGAAGACGTACAACAAATAACAAATTACTTAATACTTAAACACATCATGAGTTATCTGAATTTTGACAAGACAGTGCTTGTTAATCTGGAGCGCTCGCTTCAGAAAGAGATGATTCGGACGAACCGTGCTGGTGTGTACAACTCCACGACATTGGTGGATTGCAACACACGCAAGTACCACGGCCAGTTGGTGATGCCGTTGCCGCATCTGAGCGATGACAACTATGTGCTGCTCAGTTCGCTGGACGAGACGGTCATTCAGCACGGCGCGGAGTTCAACTTGGGTCTGCACGAGTACGGTGAGAACCATTTCAGTCCGAACGGACACAAGTACATCCGCGAGTTTGACTGCGAGTTAATCTCGAAAACCGTTTATCGCGTCGGCGCGATGGTGCTGGAGAAAGAGCGCATGCTCGTCAGCTTCGAGCCGCGCGTGATCATCCGTTACACGCTCTTGGAGAGCGGCAGTCCTACCACTTTGCGTTTCCGTCCGTTCCTCGCATTCAGAAGCGTGAACGAGCTGACGCACGAGAACCCGCTGGCCAATGCGGATATGAATGACTGCGAGAACGGTCGTTTCAACCGCATGTATCCGGGTTTCCCGAACCTGTACATGCAGTTCAGCAAAGCGGTGGAGTATCATCATGACCCGCAGTGGTATAAAGATATCGTGTACCGCAAAGAGAAAGAGCGCGGATACGCCTTCAAAGAGGACTTGCTGGTTCCCGGATACTTCGAGTTGCCGATGAAGAAAGGCGAGAGCGTTATTTTCTCCGCCGGCGTAACCGAATGCAAGACCGCCAGCCTGAAGACCATATGGAAGAAAGAACTGGAGCGCCGCAACCGTCGTGAGGACATGTTCAGCACGTTGAAGAACAGTGCCAGCCAGTTCTACAAACGCGAGGGTGACAAGTGCTATCTGTTGGCCGGTTTCCCGTGGTTCAAGGCGGATGCACGTGCCACGTTCTTCTCGGTAGCCAGCTGCACGCTGGACATCGACCGTCCTGAGTACTGGGACGCCATCATCAACAAGACGGCCATTGACGAGATTCTCAATTTCATGCACGGCCGCGGCAATGAGAACAAGATGAGCGGCATGGACGAACCGGACGTACTGCTATGGTTCGTACGCGCCGCGCAAAAATATGCACATAAGTACACCGTACGCGAAGCAGCGGACTTATACGGTCAGTTGTGTCTGGATATCATCGTATGGTACCGCAAGCAGAACCATCCGCGTGCCAAACTGCACCAGAACGGTCTGCTGTGGGTGGACGGCACCCAACGTCCGGCCACCTGGATGAACGCCACCGAGAACGGTTGGCCCATCCTCCCGCGCACAGGTTACATCGTGGAAGTGAACGCCTTGTGGTATAACGCCATGCGCTTCACGGCGGAGATGCTTCGCGAGTTGGGCAAAGAGACGAGTGCGGACCTGATGGAGTATCAGGCGGAGATCACCAAAGACGCATTCGTGAAGATGTTCTGGAACGGATTGTATCTGAATGACTACGTGGTAGGCAACTACGAGAACAAGGAAGTACGTCCTAACATGATATGGGCGGTAGGTCTGCCCTACAGTCCGCTGGACAAGAAACAGCAGAAAGCGGTAGTGGATATCTGCACGAAGGAACTGCTGACGCCGAAGGGTCTGCGCAGTCTGAGTCCGAAGAGCGGTATGTATTACCCGATCTACAACAGCAACGCCGCTGACCGTGAACGCGCATTGTTCAACGGTATTGTATGGCCGTCCACCATCACCGCTTATTCGCGTGCGTACATGAACGTGTACAAATACAGCGGAGCGAGCTTCATGGAGCGTCTGCTGGTCGGCTTCGAAGCCGAGATGGACGAACTGACTATCGGTACGCTGAACGAGTTCTACGACGGCTACCCACCCTACAAGGGTCGTGGCGGCATGAGTAGCGCACCGAGCGTAGCGGCCGTAATCAGTCTGCTGGACACATTGAAAAAGTATGAACGAGAGCAACGAGAAGCTCAAGAAAAGGAGGCACAACAATGAAAGCGCTAATGTTCGGTTGGGAGTTTCCTCCCCATATTTTAGGTGGTTTGGGAACAGCAAGCTACGGTTTGACCCGTGGCATGAGTGAGCAGAAAGATCTGGAGATCACGTTCGTCATTCCGAAACCATGGGGTGACGAGGATCAGTCTTTCCTGCGTATTATCGGCGCTAACAGTGTGCCTGTTGTATGGAAGGATGCGGATTACAACTATGTGAAGCAACGCATGGAGGGCAAGATGAGCCCTGAAGAGTACTACCATCTGCGTGACGGTATCCGTTATGACTACCGCCGCATCGGTACGGACGACCTCGGCTGCATCGGTTTCTCCGGCCGCTATCCGGATAACCTGATAGAAGAGATCAGCAACTACGAAGCCGTAGCATCGGTGCTGGCGCACAGTCTGGATTTTGATATCATCCACAGCCACGATTGGCTGACCTATCCGGCAGGTGTGTTTGCAAAGAAGATCAGCGGCAAGCCGTTAGTCATCCATGTGCATGCAACGGACTTCGACCGCAGCCGCGGTAACGTCAATCCGACTGTTTATGCCATCGAGAAACGCGGTATGGACGAAGCCGATCATATCATGTGCGTAAGTAACCTGACGCGTAACACCGTGATTGAGAAATACGGTCAGGACCCGCGCAAGGTAAGCACCGTGCACAATGCAGTTGAGCCGTTGGCTCATCCGGAGGAGTTCACCAAACCGGAACGCAAGGACAAACTGGTTACGTTCCTCGGTCGTATCACGATGCAGAAGGGACCGGAGTACTTTGTGGAAGCCGCTGCGCGCGTGCTGAGCAAGACGGATGGTGTACGGTTCGTGATGGCCGGTAGCGGTGACAAGATGGCGGAGATGATTGACCTGGTGGCCAAACGCGGTATCGCGGACAAGTTCCACTTCCCGGGATTCATGCGCGGCAAGCAGGTACAGGAGATGCTGGCAATGAGCGACGTATATATCATGCCGTCCGTCAGCGAACCGTTCGGTATCAGTCCGCTGGAGGCCATGCAGGTCGGCTGCCCGTCTATCATCAGTCATCAGTCCGGTTGCGCAGAGATCCTGTCGCACGCCATCAAGACCGATTACTGGGATATCGACGCCATGGCAGACGCTATTTATGCCATCGTCAAGTATCCGGCCATGTACAAGAGTCTGCATGAACTGGGCATTGCGGAAGTCAACAACATCAAGTGGGCGGACGCCGGTCTTAAAGTGCGTAGAATATATGACGGTGTGATTAATCATACCTTGTAATTAAAAATTTAAAATTACGAATAAAAAATTAGTATTATGAAAAATATATGTTTATGCTTCCAGATGCACAGTCCGTATCGTCTGAAGCGCTATCGTTTCTTTGAGATTGGTCATGATCACTACTACTATGATGACATGGCCACAGAAGAGCACGTTAACTGGTTGGTAGAGACCTCTTATTTGCCGCTATGCCACACCATCAAGGACATGATCAACCTGAGTAAAGGCAAGTTCCACTGTGCACTGAGTGTCAGCGGTACGATGATTGAGATGTTCGAACAGTTCAACCCCGAGATGATCGATATCCTGAAGGAGTTGGCAGCTACCAAGTGCGTTGAGTTCCTGGCTACGCCGTACAGCTACTCACTGGCTTCGGAGTACAACGAGAGCGAGATGAAAGAGCAGTTCAAGAAACAAGGTGAGCTGCTGGAGTCCATCTTCGGCGTCAAGGCACAGACCGTATGGAACACCGAGTTGCTGTACACGGATGAGGCTGCTTATCAGCTGAACAAGATGGGTTACAAGGTGATCCTGACCGAAGGCGCCAAACATGTCATCAGTTGGAAGAGCCCTAACCATATCTTCCAGTCGGCAGGTGCACCTAAGATGAAAGTTCTGCTGCGCAACACGAACCTGAGCGACGAGCTGAGTTTCCATTTCTCGGATCCCAACTGGCCTAATTTCCCGATTGATGCAGAGAAATATGCAGACCAGCTGAAGGCTCTGCCTGAAGATGAAGACATCATCAACATCTGGGTAGGCGCCGAGACCTTCGGTATCCGTCAGAACGCCGGCACCGGTATTTTTGACTTCCTCAAGGCACTGCCGTACTACGCATTGGAGCGTGAGATGGGCTTCATGACCCCGGCAGAGGCCGCCAAGAAACTGACCGCCAACGATGTACTGTCGAGTCCGTATCCGTTGACATGGAGCGGAGAGGCGAAAGACCTGAGCGTTTATGCCGGCAATGACCTGCAGCAGGAGGCTATCCACAAGCTGTTTGCTGTAGCAGAACGCGTACATCTTTGCCAGGACAAGGCGCTGAAGACGAACTGGCTCCGTTTGCAGGATGTGAACTATCTGCACAACATGAACCATATCGATCAGGGCGAAACGCAGTACGAGTCCGCTTATGACGCATTCATCAATTATATGAATGTGCTTTCTGATTTCCTCCAGACGGTAGAAGAGCAGTACCCGACGACCATCGAGAACGAAGAGTTGAACGAGTTGCTCAAGACCATCCGCAATCAGGAAGAGGAAATTCAACTTCTCCAAGCAAAGCTTAAAAAGAAGAATTGAAATTGACTGTTGACAATTGAAAATTCTACGTATCGGAATAGTATTAGTGCTGTTGGCAGCGACCCTTGTGGCCGCTGCCAAACCGCCGCGTACAAAGACGGTAGTGAAGACCTGGCGTATGCCGTCCTTCACTGCCGTTGCCGATACGATCGCTTTCGCTGACACAGCGATGCTCAACTACTATGATCTGGATATCCAGCAGCGCTATTCCATCAGCAACTCGATGAACGGCAACGTGCTGGTGTCTCCGATAGAGAGCCGGATCGTGCAGAACCGGCTGAGCACCATAGACGATCCTTTTGCTGTGTGCTGGACGCCCTATGTAGTCACGCCGCAACAGCAACGCTTCTTCAACACCACCACTCCCTATTCCTCCATCGCGTACAAGAAAGGGTTCACGAACGGACACGAAGAAAACGACCTCAGTTTTCTATTCACTGGTAACCTGAACCGGAAACTGAACTTAGGCATAGAAATGGAATACCTCAATTCCGTGGGGCACTTTGCCAACACGGCAGGCAAGGACTTCCGCGGTTCCGTATGGGGCAGTTATACAGGGGCGCACTACAGCACGCACGCCGCCTTCAGTTGGAGCCAGCTGAGTTCCTACGACAACGGCGGAGTGCAGGACGTTGCGGAATTGGGCGGTAACCTGAACTCAGAAGATATCCCTGTCCGGATCAATGTCATGACCGGGTACCGTTACCTAAGCGGCTATCTGCACAACCAGTACGCCATCACGAAAGAACGCGAGTATATTGATTCGATAGAGGTGGTGGAAGACGGCAAGCGCGTCAAACGGGACACCGTCAAGGTACAGCATATCCCGCTTATCACCTTCTCGCATATCTTCGAGACGAACAACTCCAACCGCAGATATATCGAGAAGAACTCCCGACAGGGCTTCTACCCCGAGACATACCACGACAGCATCCAGACCGGGGACACGACGGATGTGCTGACGATACGCAACAGCCTGGCCGTCACGTTCTGCGAAGCCTACAACACCAAGTTGAAGTTCGGTGCCACGGTGTTTGCCATGAATGAATGCCAGCGGTATATCTACGACTCCGTGCCTTATGACCCGGACAGCATTTTCGACTACCGGTGGTTGAACAACACCTACGTCGGCGGAGCCATACACAAGCACAGCGGAACGCATGTGCTCTATACCGTAGAAGGACAGGTATGCCTGTTGGGTTACAAGATCGGCGAGTTCGACGTGCACGGCAACATCGACACCAAGTTCCGCCTCGGGCAGGACACCCTGTTCATCAGTGCCCGCGCCTACGCTAAGAGCGTAACGCCCAGCCCGTACCTGCAACATTTCCGTTCGAACCATCTGCAGTGGGACAACAGTTTCGGCTTCACATATCGTTTCCTCGGCGGAGCGACGATCGCCTACCCCACCAAATGGTTCAAGCCGCGTATTGATTTCAGTTTTGAGAACCAGACGCACCCCATCTACGTCTCCGCGGAGGACTGGAAGCCGCGGCAATACGGAGGAAGTGTCCAGATCATCACAGGAGATATAGGTGCAGATATCACCACTCCCTGGATCAATCTGGAGAACCGCGTCGTTATCCAGCACACCACCAACGAAACCGTCATGCCGGTGCCTTTGGTTATCCTGCAGCACCGGCTGTACTACCACGGCAGCTGGTTCCGCCGCGCGATGGACGCACAGATAGGTGTGGACCTTCGCTATTTCACCAGTTACAAAGCTCCGGTACTGTGTCCCGCCACCGGCATGTTCGCCACCCAGCAGACAACCCGTATCGGCAATTATCCATGGATGAGCGCGTACGCGAGTTTCTATGTACGTTCCATCCGCCTGCGCTTCTTTGCGCACTACCAACACCTGAACCACTTGTTCATGTCCAAGAGTTGCGACTACTTGGCTATGCCCGGCTATCCGACCAACAGAGATGTCTTCCGTGCAGGTCTCGCCTGGCATTTTTATAATTAAGCATACTAATAAGAATAATACATTCTTTCATCCATTATACATTCGTAAAACCGACAATATAGATAATGATCGTAACACTGAATTTGAATAGAATCATCGTATATGCCCAAGAGGAGGCAGAGCGCTTACAGAGCAGCAAGATAGACACGGCACATTTCATGCTGGCTATTCTCCGCGTATCGGATTGCTCGGCCTATGACTTACTGCTTCGCGCGCATTTCGAACCGGAACAGGGCAAAGCCTATTTTGAGCAGCAGTTATATCAGTTAGCCGACAGTACGGGGAAGACACAGGGCCGCAGTGCGTATGCGGAGCGTATCCTGCGCATAGCTGAAGGCATCAGCCGCGAATACAAAGAGGACATCGTCAGTTCCACACACTTGCTGCTGGCCATCTTGCGTGAGCAGATCAATCCGGTAGCCACCTATCTGGAGGAAGCCTGGGGTATCAACTACGAGCAGATTGTGGACATGTACGGTCAACCCCATTACAGCGGTGAAGTGCCCATCGCGGGCAGTCATCAGGAGGATGACCTGAACGAGGGTCCCTGGAAACCCGAACAGCCGAAGCAGAAAGGCCAGAAGAACACCACGAACGCCTTGAACAAGTACGGTCGTGACCTGACCAGACTGGCAGAGGAAGGCAAACTGGATCCGGTGGTAGGCCGTGAAGTGGAGATTGAGCGCGTGGTGCAGATCCTGAGCCGAAGAAAGAAGAACAACCCTATCCTCATCGGCGAACCGGGAGTCGGCAAATCAGCCATTGTGGAGGGGCTGGCATTGCGTATCAAGGCCAACGATGCCGGTTCGCTGTCCGGCAAACGCATCGTAACGTTGGATCTGGCATCCATGGTGGCAGGTACCACATACCGCGGCCAGTTCGAAGAGCGCATGAAAAACGTGCTGACCGAACTAGTGAACCATCCGGAGATTATTCTGTTTATTGATGAGATCCATACTATCATCGGTGCAGGCAATGCCTCGGGAACGCTGGATGCAGCGAACATCCTCAAGCCGGCGCTGGCACGCGGCGAAGTGCAGTGCATCGGCGCCACGACGACAGCAGAGTACGCCAAATCGATAGAGAAAGACGGAGCGTTGGAGCGCCGTTTCCAGAAAGTGCTGGTTCGTCCGACCACCGGTGATGAGACCTTCACCATCCTCACGCGCCTGAGTGAGCACTACGCCCATTACCATAATGTGATCTATACACGTGATGTGCTCAAAGCGTGTGTGGGACTGAGTGAACGCTATCTGACCGACCGCGCATTCCCGGACAAAGCGATAGATGTGATGGACGAAGTGGGTGCACGCAGTCATGCGATGCAGAAGACAGAAGGCAGTGCCGCTCTTCCCGCCTATACCATCACGACTGAAGATGTAGCGGGCGTAGTGAGCATGATGAGCGGCGTGCCTGTTCAGCGTGTAGCCACGGCAGAGAACGAACGCCTGCGTACGATGGGCGAAGTACTACGCCGACGTATCATCGGTCAGGACAAGGCGGTAGACACCGTAGTGAAAGCCATCCAACGGAGCCGATTGGGTCTGCGTGACCCCAAACGCCCCATCGGCACTTTCTTCTTCCTCGGACAGACAGGCGTAGGCAAGACCTATCTGGCGCAATGCTTAGCGGAAGAACTATTCGGCAGCAAGGATGCGATGATCCGTTTTGACATGTCGGAATACATGGAGAAGCATGCAGTGAGCCTGTTGGTAGGCGCCCCTCCGGGCTACGTAGCACATGAAGACGGAGGCAAACTGACCGAAGCAGTCCGCAGAAAACCGTACTCCATTGTGCTGTTCGACGAGATAGAGAAAGCGCATCCGGATATCTTCAATATCCTTCTGCAAGTACTGGACGAAGGACGTCTGACCGACCGACAGGGACATATAGTCGATTTCCGCAACACGATTATCGTGCTGACCAGCAATGTCGGCACGCGCCAGTTACAGGAGTTCGGCGGCGGTGTCGGTTTCTCCTCCTCTGATCTCAGTCAGAAAGAGACTAACAAAATGCTTCTCAAGGCATTGCAGAAACAGTTCCCGCCGGAGTTCGTCAACCGTATTGACAATGTTGTGACCTTCGAGCCGCTGAGTAGAGAGACCATCGGCCAGATTGTGCGCATCGAGATCAGCATGCTGCAACAACGGTTGAAGACCCAGGGTCACCAACTGAGCGTGACACCGGAAGTGGTAGGCCAACTGGTGGAGAAGAGTTTTGACACCAAGAACGGAGCCCGTCCTGTCAAACGCGCCGTCCAGACTTATCTGGAAGACCCTTTGACGGACATCCTGCTCCGCAAACCCAATCAGAAAAAAATAACCATCAAACAAATACAACAAGTATGACAGTAGAAATTACAGACGCTAACATCAAGGATGTGATTGCGTCAGGCAAACCGGTAGTAGTAGATTTCTGGGCTGCATGGTGCGGTCCGTGCAAGATGATGCTCCCTATTCTGGAGGAACTCTCCAATGAGTACGAAGGCAAAGTGGTAGTGGGCAAACTGAACGTGGATGACAATCCTGACACCTGCGAGCAGTACGGCATCATGAATATCCCGACGATGCTGTTCTTCCAGAACGGTGAACTGGTAAACCGTCATGTAGGTGCATGCCGCAAACAGGATTTAGCACAACTTTTTGACACTATTTTGTAAAAAAGTGCTAAAAAATTTGCACAATTCAAAAAAAAGCAGTACCTTTGCACACTTTTTGCCTTAATAGGCATGGTTCGTTGTGTGTTTTAACGACGCCATAACCTATTCAGGCGGAGGCCGGTTTCCCCGACCAAGGGGACACCTCCGGGTCCGGTAGCTCAGCTGGATAGAGCAACAGCCTTCTAAGCTGTGGGTCTCGGGTTCGAATCCCGACCGGATCACGCGTTTGGTCTAAGACGTGCACAAATACGTGCCTCGCACTTGTCAAGCGCTACTCTTGCCTACGCTCCCCCAAAGCAAACAGCCTACGGCATGGTTTACTTTGGGGACCCTGAAAAGGGTTTGATATAGAAACATAGTATAAAACAATTATACATGCGTCAATTAAAGATTACAAAATCCATCACGAATCGCGAGTCAGCCAGTCTCGACAAATATCTGCAAGAGATCGGCCGGGAAGACTTGATTACTGTCGATCGTGAAGTAGAATTAGCCGGTCGCATACGCAACGGTGACCGTTCCGCTTTGGAAGAACTGGTACGCAGCAACCTGCGTTTCGTTGTATCCGTAGCCAAGCAATACCAGAACCAGGGCTTGAGTCTGCCGGATTTGATTAACGAAGGCAACTTAGGTCTTATCAAAGCTGCCGAGAAATTCGACGAGACCCGTGGTTTCAAGTTCATTTCGTATGCCGTATGGTGGATTCGTCAGTCCATCCTTCAAGCATTGGCCGAGCAGAGCCGTATTGTACGTCTTCCTCTCAACCAAGTAGGATCGCTCAACAAGATTAACAAAGCCTACCAGCGTTTCGAGCAAGAGCATGAGCGCAAGCCGAGTGCAGAGGAGTTGGCCGAAGAACTGGATATGCCGGTTGACAAGATCGCAGAGACGCTGAAGATGTCCGGCCGCCACGTGAGCGTGGACGCTCCGTTTGTAGAAGGCGAGGACAACAGCCTGATTGATGTGATGGTGAACGAAGATTCGCCCAATGCAGACAGAGGTCTGATTTACGAATCGCTCTCCACGGAGATTGACCGTGCGCTGCATACGCTTACTCCGCGTGAAGCAGATATCCTGCGCAAGTTCTTCGGCATCGGTACTCCGGAGAAGACTCTGGAGGAGATCGGCGACGAACTTCACCTTACCCGTGAGCGTGTGCGCCAGATCAAGGAAAAGGCCATCAAGAAACTGGAGAAAGGCCAGCGGAGTTATATCCTCAAGACTTATCTGGGATAAAGAAAAGTGAAAGATGAAAGATGAAAAAGCAACGCCTCCTTTGCGGGAGGCGTTGTTGTATAATAGTAGTTCTAATATCAAATAGTTTTTATCTGTAGTTTTTTATATCTATTGGCTGTTGAACATTATTAGTTTCTGATATCTACTGATTTTAATCTCTTGAATTCCAGTATTAATCAAACAGTGTCGGCTGGTCGTTTTCTATTTTCTTGAGAATCGCTCTCACTAATGTTTCCCGCACAAGGCGGCTGCGGTTGGTAATCTTATACCGCTCACAGAAACGGTCCAAGGCACGTTGCTCGCTCTCGTTGAGCAAGATGGTTATTCTATGTTCGCGTGCCTGTTTTTTCATCTGTTGACAAAGGATATTAGAAGTACAATGCCAGTTTGATGCCCGGCGTAACAAAATTACGACCGATGCGATGCGCAAATTCGACTCCTTCTATAGTTTCTACCGCCTGTACCTTTGCCTGCTGGAACTGGACGAAGGCGACAAGTGACACCGCTGTCTTGGGATTCAGCCGGCATCGGTAACCAAAATCCAATCCGGCATAGATGCCTCCGAGATAATTCTTACTCAACGCTATTCCGTATCCCAGCGCCGCTCCGAAGACGGGTGCATGCTTCTGCTCCGTAAAGGGCATGCGGAGAGCAACCTGAACGGGCAGGAAGTTATAGGATGTACCGCCGAGGAACAGGCCATGATAACCCAAACCGCCTCCGATAAACAGATGTCTGGCTCCGATATGATGCGTACCTACCAGCAGATCCACGTTCACCGCTCCGCCTGCAGCCTCATTGGGCAATACAGAAGCGCCACCGCCTATCTCCAACAACGCAGATACTTTCTTGACCGTCTGTATTTCTTCCTGCTCTGCTTTTTCTTCTGTTTTCGGCTTTTCCGCTATCACGCTCTTATCCTCAATGATCTCCTGCACATCGGAACGCGGGTACTGAAAACGTGAGCCGTACTCATCACGCACGACCAGCACTTCTTCGTTCTGGAAGAGGATGGTACCTTTCACACGCGCGCCTGTACGCAATACTATCGTTTCCGCGTGCGCGCACACAAACCATGCGGCAAAAAAGACGAGTATATATAGACGTTTTATCATATCGGGTGCAAAGTTACTACAAAAAATCCGAATATACAAGATTTTACAATAAAAAAAACGTTTGTGCCGGTACAAATAGATTATTTATACCCCACGAGCATACGGGAGGCAGGTATTATGCAAACTCAAAGTCAATCAGCGCCCTGTTGATGTCCACCCGCACCACTTTGACACGCACGGGATCACCCAATGTATGCGCAATGCCGTTCTCCGCGCAGACGAGCCGGTAATTCTGCGGATCGTGCAGCCAGTTCTCCCCCGGGAAACCGATATTCGATATATGTACCAATCCTTCGCATCGGCTTTCGTCCAGTTGGACAAACAGTCCGAATTCCGTAACTCCGCTGATATGTCCGGCAAAAATTTCGCCAACATGACTCTCCATCCACAGCGTCTGGAACATCTTGACGGACTCCCGTTCAGCCTGCGCCGCTTCCTGTTCACAGGCAGAACAATGTTCGCACATGAGTTCGAGTTCCTCCCGCGTCATGGTTTCTTTCTTGCCGGTAAGGATGTATTTCTCGACAAGGCGGTGTACCATGAGATCCGGATAGCGCCGAATGGGTGAGGTGAAATGGGTGTAGTGGGTGAAGGCGAGGCCGTAATGGCCTATGTTATAGGTCGAATAGACAGCTTTGGCCTGCGCGCGGATAGTGAGCAGGTCGATGGTCTGTTGGGACACGCGGGAACCCATTTTGCGTTTGAAGGCTTTGACTTCATCCAGTTTTTCCCCGTCGGGCAGGTCATGTACGCGGTAGACAAAGGGTCTACCCGACCCGACGGCTTTGGCTACCGTACGGTTGGCCAGCAGCATAAATTCCTCAATGAGATGGTGCGCTTCATTGGGTTGCTCAAAATATATCTCAACCGGTTGTCCTTTTTCGTCCAGGCGGAAGCGCATCTCGTCCTGTTCAATGGTCAGCGCTCCGTTGGCAATGCGCTCAGCTCGCAGTTTAGAGGCGAGGTCGTTAAGGGTATGTATTGCCTCCGACAAAACTTCGGTGTAACATCGGTCCGTTTTCGTGTCGAGTACGTCTCGAGTACGTGTCGAGTACGTGTCGAGTACGTGTTTGGAAGCAGAATCATAGGAGATTGATATGGGATCGGAAGGAGGTATGGCTGATGGAGATTGGGGTGCGGAAAGGGATGTAGTGGATGGAGATTGGGGTGCGGAAAGGGATGTAGTGGATGGGGAGTCGGGGGCGGAAAGGGATGCAGTGGATGAGGATTCGGGGTTGGGGCTGGAAATGATGGATTGTGCTTCGTCGTAGTTCAGGCGCAGGTCGGAGCGGATGACTGTTCGACAAATCTTGTATTTGAGTACGCGGGCGTCGGCATCCATGGTGAAGACCACCGACATGCAGAGTTTGTCTTCTCCGGGGCGCAAGGAACACTTGTCGTTGCACAGCTCTTCAGGCAGCATAGGCAGTACGCGATCGACGAGATAGACGGACGTTCCGCGCTTATAGGCATCGTCATCGACCGGAGTACCCGGACGGACATAAAAAGAGACGTCAGCTATATGGACACCTATCTGATAGAGCGGTTTCCGGTCTGACCCTGACCGCTCCGCTGCCGAAGCGTCTTCGTCAGACAGACCGTCGCCATCGGCTACCGGCAGCGGTTGAAACGAAATGGCATCGTCAAAATCCTTGGCGTCGGCAGGGTCGATGGTAAAAGTAAAGACGTCACGCATGTCACGTCTACGAAGTATTTCCGATTGATCAATCATGGTGCAAAAGTACAAAAAAAATTCCATATGCGCAAATGAAGGTTAAAAAAAATCACTCCAAAATGTCAAACGGAATGGACAAATTGCATAATCAGAGTTAATTTTTTCAAAAATTCTTGCACATTTGAAAAAAAAGCAGTAAATTTGCACGCTTTTTCGCCTACTATGGGAAATGTGCGTATACCGGTACGGTGTACGAGTAACAAAGAAAATAATTACTATAAATATATTTACCTTATGAAAGTTAAAGTAAGTAATGTTAATCAGCCTGCCTGGAAGGAATGCAACGTTCATGCAACCCTCCCCGCAGAGCTAAGCAAATTGCAAGAATTGGCGTACAATGTATGGTGGAGCTGGAACGGCGACGCGAAGGATCTGTTCCGCTACATTGATACAGACGCATGGAAACGCGCCAACTCCAATCCGGTAGTACTGCTGAACATCCTCAGCTACGATCGTATGGTAGAGTTGACGAAGGACGAGAAGTTCATGAAGCGGCTGAACGAAGTGTATGCGGAGTTCCGCAAATACATGGACACCCCGAAAGACAAGAAGAGACCGACAATCGCCTATTTCTCAATGGAATACGGATTGACTCACGTACTCAAGATCTATTCGGGCGGTCTGGGAATCCTTGCCGGTGACTATATCAAAGAGGCATCCGACTGCAACGTAGACATGACGGCCATCGGTTTCCTGTATCGTTACGGTTATTTCACCCAGACTCTGAGTCCTGAAGGTCAGCAGATTGCCAACTACGAGGCACAGAACTTCTCCAACCTTCCTATTACCCAGGTGAAGGAGAAAGACGGTTCTAACCTCGTTGTAGAGGTACCTTATCCGGGTCGCACTGTGAAGGCATATCTGTGGAAAGTAGCAGTAGGCCGTATGGACCTGTACCTGCTGGATACAGACAACGAACTCAACAGCGAATGGGATCGTCAGATTACGCACCAGCTTTACGGCGGCGACTGGGAGAACCGTATCAAACAGGAGATCATGCTCGGTATCGGCGGTATGCTGGCACTCAACAAGTTAGGCATCAAGAAGGATGTCTACCACTGCAACGAGGGTCACGCAGCCCTTATGGGTCTTCAGCGTCTGGTAGACCTGGTACAGAAAGAGGGTCTGACCTTCAACCAGGCAAAGGAAGTGGTACGCGCCAGCGGTCTGTACACCTGCCACACGCCGGTTCCCGCAGGCCACGACTATTTCGAAGAGGGTCTGTTCTACAAGTACATGAGCGAGTATGCCGACAAACTCGGCATCGAGTGGCATGACCTGATCGGTATGGGCCGTACGAACCCGGATGACAACAACGAGAAGTTCTCCATGTCCGTGTTCGCATTGAACACCTGCCAGGAGGCCAACGGTGTGAGCTGGCTGCACGGTGAGGTATCGAAGAAAATGTTCTCGCCAGTATGGCCGGGTTACTTCCCCGAGGAGCTGCACGTAGACTACGTGACCAACGGTGTGCATATGCCGACCTGGGCCGCTTCGGACTGGAAGAAGGTATACAAGAAATATCTGCCGAAAGAGTGGATGAGCGATCAGTCCAACCTCGAAATGTGGAAGCCGTACAACGATATACCCGATGCAGAGATCTGGGCAACGCGTATCGGTCTGAAGCGTAAGATGGTGGACTACATCAAAGAGAAATTCCGTGAGGACTGGATGAAGAGCCAGGGTGACCCCGCCCGTATTGTTCGCGCGCTGAGCGAGATGAAGCCGGAGAACCTGATCATCGGTTTCGGTCGCCGTTTCGCCACGTACAAACGTGCTCACCTGCTGTTCACGGACCTTGAGCGTCTGGACAAGCTGGTTAACAACCCGAACTATCCGGTTCAATTCCTGTTCACAGGTAAGGCTCACCCGGCAGACGGCGGAGGCCAGGGTCTGATCAAACGTATCATCGAGATCAGCCGTATGCCGCAATTCTTAGGTAAGATCATCTTCCTGGAGAACTACGATATGCGTCTGGCCAAGCGCCTCATCTCTGGTGTGGATATCTGGCTGAACACTCCGACCCGTCCTTTGGAAGCTTCCGGTACGTCCGGCGAGAAAGCGCAGATGAACGGCGTGCTCAACTTCTCCGTCAAGGACGGTTGGTGGTATGAAGGTTACGTAGAGGGTGCAGGCTGGGCACTGACCGAGCACCGGACATACGAGAACCAGGCACACCAGGATCAGCTGGATGCCGCTACCATCTACCAGATGTTAGAGAACGAGATCATTCCTCTGTACTACGCCAAGAACAGCAAGGGTTACAGTCCTGAGTGGGTACAGTACATCAAGAACTCGGTAACGAAGATCACTCCGCGCTTCACTATGAAGCGTATGCTGGATGACTATTTCGACAAGTTCTATTTCAAACTCGCCAAACGTCACAACCTGCTGCTTGCCGACAACTTCAAGGTTGCCAAAGAGATAGCCGCATGGAAAGAGAACATGGTAGAGCACTGGGACGAGATCGAAGTGATCAGCAAAGAGAGCCCGGATCTGAGCAACATGACCGTAGGTGACAAAGTGAAGATCGGCGTAGAGCTGGATACGCACAACCTGAACGACAAGGGTATCGGCGTAGAGCTTGTAGCCGTTCGCACCTCGACCCACAACAACGACAAGCTGTATGAAGTAGAGCCGTTGAAGCTGGTCAAGAGCGAAGGCAGCCACCTGTTCTTCGAGAACATCTATCAGGTGGACTATGCCGGTGGTATGAAATTCGCGCTGCGTATGTATCCGCACAACGAGTTGCTGCCGCACCGCATGGATTTCTGCTACGTACGCTGGATCTAATCCAGAAGGTATTCCCTTTTGAGAGAAGAAAGAGAGATTTTCGCACGAAAATCTCTCTTTTATTTGCACATGTCAGAAAAAAGCAGTACCTTTGCACGCTAATTAGTCGTATTATGTACTTAAACATACTAAAATCCAAGATTCATCGTGTCCAGGTGACTGAAGCCAATCTGGATTATGTCGGGTCCATCACGATCGATGAAGCGCTGATGGAGGCCGCCGGCATCTATTCCGGTGAGCGCGTTCAGGTAGTGGACAATACTAACGGCGCGCGTATAGAGACGTATGTGATCACCGGCAAACGCGGTTCGGGCTGCATATGCATCAACGGCGCAGCGGCTCATCTGGTGCATGTAGGCGACACGGTCATCATCATGGCGTACGCGCTCATGACACCGGAAGAGGCGAAGTCGTTCAAGCCGTCCATTGTTTTTCCGGGAGCCGGAAACACGTTAAACAGTTAAAATGGCCGCGTTGCGACATTAAAGTGTCAAAAGGTACTACGTACGTCAAATCGTCAAATGCAATTCTTTGAACTACATAGTGAAGCAAAAGGCGTAGGACCGCGGGCAGGTGTGATACACACAGACCACGGAGATATCCTGACGCCTATTTTCATGCCTGTGGGCACAGTAGGCACGGTGAAAGGCGTTCAGCGCAAGGAGCTGGAGGAGGACATCAAGGCTCAGATTATCCTTGGCAACACGTACCACCTGTTTCTGCGTCCCGGCACGCAGATTCTGCGTCAGGCGGGAGGCTTGCACCGTTTTGAAGGATGGACACGTCCTATCTTGACGGACAGCGGCGGTTTTCAGGTCTTCTCCCTCACGGACATCCGTAAGATGACAGAGGAAGGCGTGCGGTTCAGCAGCCATATAGACGGCCGTAAGCTTCTGTTCACGCCGGAGAACGTGATGGACATAGAGCGTGAGATCGGCGCAGACATCATGATGGCTTTTGACGAGTGCTGCCCCGGTACGGCTGACAAGAAATACGCCAAGGAGTCAATGGAGCGTACGCACCGTTGGTTAGACCGCTGTATAGCGCGTTTTGACGGCACCGAGGACCTGTACGGCTACCGACAGCACTTGTTCCCCATCGTGCAGGGTTGTACCTACGCAGAGTTGCGTCAGGAGGCCTGCAAGCGGCTGCGCGACCTGGACCGCGACGGTTACGCCATCGGCGGTCTGGCAGTAGGCGAACCGACGGAGATGATGTATGAGATGATTGAGGTGTGCAATGATATTCTGCCGCAGGAGAAACCACGTTATCTGATGGGCGTCGGCACACCCTGGAATATATTGGAAGCGATTGAACGCGGCGTAGACATGTTCGACTGCGTAATGCCGACGCGCAACGGCCGCAACGGCATGATCTTCACGTGGCAGGGCGTGATGAACCTGCGCAACAAGAAATGGGAGGACGACTTCACGGAACTGGATCCGACCGGGTGCTCGTATGTGGACCACGCCTATACCCGTGCGTATGCGCGCCATCTTATTCACGCGCAAGAGATGTTAGGTCTGGAGATCCTATCCATTCATAATCTGGCGTTCTACCTCGATCTGGTCACCCAAGCCCGCCAGCATATCCTTGCAGGAGACTTCTCCGCCTGGAAAGCGAGCGTGATGCCTAATATAACCAACCGGTTATAACCGCTTTGCTGTAAGATTACTCATTGTACGATAATTGAAACGCTTAGACTATTACATCATTAAGAAATTTCTTGGCACGTTCTTTTTCTCGATCGTGCTGGTGCTGTCTATTGCCATCGTCTTTGACCTGACGGAGAAAATGGATGACTTCTTCGAAGAGCAGGTACCGCTGCGGGAGATCATACTGGATTACTACCTGCCGTTCATCCCCTACTACATGAATATGTTCAGTTCGCTGTTCATCTTCATTTCCGTCATATTCTTCACCAGCAAACTGGCCGGCAACTCGGAGATCATTGCGATGCACGCCACCGGTATGAGTTATCACAGGCTAATGGTGCCCTATGCTGTTTCCGCCACTATTCTTTTTGTACTGAGCATTTTCTTAGGCGGATGGGTCATTCCGAGGAGTTCGGAGCGTATGCTGAACTTCACGGACCGCTACGTGGAGCATTTCACTACTGACCATGCGCGTAACATGCAATTAGAGGTTGAGCCCGGCACGGTGCTGTATATCGAGTCTTTCCACCGCCGCAGCAGCATCGGCTACCGCTGTTCGATAGAGCATTTTGAAGGCAAGAGCCTTGTCTCTCGTACCACAGCGGACCGGATCTACCATGATTCGCTGTATAACTGGCATTTAGACAACTACACCCGCCGTACTTTCACCGGTATGCGTGAAAGTCTGACACGCGGCGACACGCAGCAGATCATCCTTCCCATTACGCCGGATGAGATGTTCATCTCCGCCATGCAGGCGCAGCAGATGACCACTCCGGAGTTGCGCCATTATATGGAGCGTCAGCGTGAACGCGGCAGCGGCAACGTGAAGGCGTTTGAAGTGGAGTACCACAAGCGGTGGGCGTCGCCCGTCGGAGCGTTTATCATGACCTTGTTAGGCGTGACGATGTCCAGCCGCAAGGTTCGCGGCGGCATGGGTAAGAACCTCGGTATCGGTATAGTGCTGACTGCCGCATATATTCTCTTCTCGACGGTATCCACGACGTTCTCGGTGAATAACGTAATGTCCTCTTTCTCTGCGGCATGGCTGCCGAACTTCGTATTCCTGGCCATTTCGATTCCGTTGTATATACGCGCTTCGAAGTAAGAAAGGTTTCTCTGCGAGAAACGTTAAAGAGTTAAAATGGTCACTTTGTGACGTTAAAGTGTTAAAATGGTCACTTTGTGACGTTAAAGTGTCAAGCTGTCAAGGCATAACAAGTTAGCATTTGACAAGCGGAAATAGCAAATTGTCAGCAATCAGAAATGGTTGCTGATATTTTGTAAACCACAGTCGACAATTTATAGAAATTTATCATTTTGTTATATATTTATTTGGTGATGTCGCAAAAAGGCAGTAATTTTGCACCCGATTTTGAAAGTGTTCAAGATCAATGGTATTAAAAGGTATTAGTATTTACTGTTAAAAGAAAGGACAAACTATGAAAAAGATGTTAGGTAAAGTTAGTTTGATTCTATTGACCGTATGCTGCCTGATGGCAGGTGTAAGTTACGCGGACGCCGCAAAAAACAATGACAACCTCACTGTACGCTTCCGCGAGAACACGCTGGTAGTAGCCTCTACTCAGATGGAGGAAGCGCGAATTTATACGATGCAAGGCAAATTACTGCAGAAAGAACAAGGTACTTTCGCTGAGTTCGAATTAAATCGCGGGACCTACCGCTTGTATGCAAAAGTCAATGGTGAAACCGTAAGCCGCAGAATTGAGTTGCGGTAACGAAAAAGAAGCTCCCGCTCGGGAGCTTCTTTTTGTTTATCCGCCATGTATGGCAGACGGAAGGGTTATTGTACACGTGCTCCGAAGAGGTTGTATACCTTGCCGTCACGGACGATGAGGATCTGGCCGTCACGGATTATCTTTTGGCTGTCCGCATTGGGCTGCAGGCTAACCGTTTCAACACCCCATGGTGTGTAATCCGGGTCTTCATCCCACATACCGGCGTGAGAGAGGATACCGATCTCATAGGAAGACCATGTGAAGGAGTTACATTTCTCCTCCATGAATTTGCCTATATAGGTCTTGCCGTCTTCGCCTACGAGGCGGAAGGAACCGGTGTAGTAGCCGTAACGGTAGCCCATGTCGAAGTACTCCTCGTCATAGCCGTCGAACTGCAGCTTTATCTCCGCATCGGTAGCCAAGATAAAGTTCTGGCCGTCTGTATTGATGAGGCAGCTCTCCAGGTCGATGTTGCCGCGTGCCACATTATACACGCCGGAGATAGCATACTCTTTGGTAGTATAGATGAGGAACCAGGGCACAGGATAACCAGGAACGCCGTCATCGCCGGTAGCGAACTGGAGCACCCATCCGTTGAGTCCCGGCTGATAGTACTGGCAATCCGGATCCAGATAGAAGGCATCCATCTCCAGCACGGTGAATACGACTGCATCTTCGGGTATGTCAGCGGCCTTGGTCACGAAATCATTACCGGCAACCGGGTTGCTGGCCGGGAAGTACTTGTCGTTAGCCCCCTTGGTGAAGGGCTGTACGGTCCATGACCAGGTACCGTCCTTCGGTGTGGTGGTTGTCTTGGTGGTGGAATAACGCTGAGTGTGGTGTAGTACTCGCCCTCCCAATAGAGCACGATGTCATAGAAATCCGCAGCAGCCTCAGCGTCCCATGTGAAGGTCACATTATCGCCGCCGAAGACCTCAGCATGGAGGTTCTTGGGCTCGTAGTTATTCACGCCGACCGTGAACTCACACTGCTGCTCCGGTCCGAGCGGGTTCTTGTTCTTGTCGATCACCTGCACGATCGCGGTGTATGACTTGCCTTCCAGTACCTCTACTGTGAGCGGACTGGTCGGACGCTCCCTGTTGTCGAAGTTATCGTAGGCAACGGTCTCTCCTGCCCATACGCGGACATAGAGGCGTTCGCCCTGACCCAGTTCGGGTTCGTCCCATGTAAGGGTGGCGGTAGCCTTGTTGTCAGCGATGGTGGCCGTCAAGTTCTCCACCTGCTTGGCAACCAGTTCGAAGGGAATATTCGCCAGCAGGGCCCCCTTGGCATAACCGGTTTCGGTCTGGGCAAGTTCGTAGACCTGTACCTGGTACTTGCCGGGTTTCAGACCCAAAATAGGCGTGGTGGCCGTACCGATATTCGTAACGCAGCTACTCCATGCATCGCCACGCTGGATACCCTCGTCATCGACGTTGAGGATCCACTTGGTGGAGCAATAATACTTGTTCTCATAGTCCTCGTCCTCAGAGAAGCCCACACCGTCCTGATAAGCGAAGCGGTCGCACTCTCCGGTCGTAACGGCTATTCCGGCTACGAGCTGCTGGCTCTCTACCTCAAACAGGCCGATAGCGAAAGCGGATGCGTTATAGGAGAACCAGGTGAACTGCGCCTCGCAGTAGGTCTGGCCGTAGATGCCGGCATCGGGTATATTCTCATCCTCCGGCTTGACATCGCCAGACTTGCCTATCTCAGCCACGATGATGTTATCCATCGACAGGCTGCCGAAATTACTGGTACCTCCGGCAAAGCGGAAGGCGATGAAGGTAGCCTCGTCAGGAAGATCCTCCAGAGTGACCACCGCGTGCTTGTCGGTGAGGGTCTGCTCGAGCGTCTTGAGCGAGATGAAGGTGGAAGCCTTGTTCGGATTGGTCATATAACCGATCTCCAGAATACCGTAGTCCACGCTGACCATGTTGGTATGATAATCAAACGCCACCTCCAGGGTGTTCAGCGGCGCATTGAACGTCGGCAGCGCGAACACCTGCTCGGATGCAGGACCACCGCCGGACACACCTAAATGCGCCTGCCCCTGCTTAATGGTAGCCGTGCCTTCTTCATCGTAGGTCTTGTCAGCAACGACCCATACCTGCGGTGTAGCGGAAGCCACGGTCCAGCAATCGGGTGCGATAGCGCCTGTAGCGTCACGAGTGAAGGTCTCCAGCCAAGGAATATCAAAGGACTCGCAGGGCGTACGGAAGGAGGTCTTGGGCGCGAGGCTCTGCTCGGTCTCGGAGCAATAGGAACGCACGTAGAAGACGTAATCGGTCTCCTCATACAAATCGGTCAAGGTCACAGTCTTCTCCGCAATTCTGGCTGCATCCGCCCAGTCGGCTTCGTCACCCTCCTCAAGGAGCAGATATTCATACTGAGCCGCCTCGCCCTGCCACGAGAAAGTGACTGCGTGCGCGGAGAGATTGGTGAGCGTGATGTTGGACGGGTTCTCGCATGATGCGTTGCCGATGATGGAAACGCCCTTTACGTCATCGAGGAAGATACCGTCGGTCTCCCCGGCCTGGTGGAAGCCGATGTAGATAGCCTGTCCCTTGTACGCGCTGAGGTCCAGGGTGTACTCTTTCCACTCGGATTTCCAGAGACGGTGCGCAGCATCGCCCTTGGACTGCGAGGTGTAATAGGTGTCGAGCAGTTCAAACGAACCGGCATCCGTACCGCCCATCGACACCTCGATGCGCAGTTGACCGGTGGACGCATAGTCGCCGATGCAAGCGGAGAAAGTGAGTCTCTCTCCGGCCTGCGGACGCAGTTGCGGGGTGATGAGCCAGTTCTCCGTGCCGCTGACCTCCTGGATCTTGGCACAGTTGTGACTGAGTTTGACAGCTTTCTTCCATCCGTAACCGGCGTATCCGTCGATTACAGACCAGTCCTCGGGCGGAAAGGCCTCGCCTTCAAAACCCTCGTTGAGCGTCTGTGCGCCCATACTCGCGCAGAACAGAGCTGCCGCGAAGATTGAAAAGATTTTTTTCATTTATTATATTATTTTTCGTTATTACGTAATTACGGTATTACGTTATTACAGCATTACGGTTTATTCGATGACCGAACCCAGGGCATTGAACTTCACGCCATTCTTGATGATGACGAGCTGTCCGTTCTCAAAGCGTTTGACAGCTTTGACGGCAGCAGTGGTGTTGTCGATGGCGGTAGTCTCACCCGGCACAACCACGAGCGTGATGTTGTCCACGTATACGTAACTGGCTTCTTCGGCCACATATCGGAAGGCGAGACGTTGAGCGGAAGCAGGCACTTCCGTGAGCGGTGTCTCCTCCACAAAAGTATACTCTTTGGTCTTGGCATAGGGTTCGCCAAGGGCCACGAACACGTCCTCTTCGCTGATATAACCCAACTCCAGTTGCGCTTTGTAATCAGCGGTGTTGTATCTGAAGGAGACAGCCAGCGTGTCGTAAGCGGCATCAAACTCCGGCAGTGCGGCCACGAGGTTGCCTGCTCCGTTGAAACCGAACATCAACGCGCCGCTGAAGATGCGGATGTCTGCGCTCTCCAGATCCCAACAAGCCAAGGCGTCCGCACTCGAGAAATCCTCGCTCCAAGGCAGGGCGGAGAGGACACCGCAGAACGTGCGGAAAGAGGCTTTGACAGCCAGGCTCTGTTCCTCCGCACCGCAGTACGAACGGACATAGACGTCATAATTGGTTACGGGCTGCAGGCCTTCCAGTTCGACGCTCAGGGTCTCAACGAGTTGCGCATCCTCCCAATTGGGCTCAGCGTCCGCGGGTACGCAGATATATTGGTACTGCGTCTCACCCTTGCCCGAAGCGGTCCATGTGACTACGGCACCGTATGCGGTGGTATCAGAGATAGCGACGGATGCGGGAGCGAAGCAAGAATAGTCGGTAGTGAAGGACACTTTGCGAATGCCGCTCTGGCTGTCCTCGCTACAATAGGCGCGGAGGCAGAACTCATAGTCGGTGTGCGCCTTGAGGGTGTCAATCGTCACACTCTTAACCGCTTGCGGTTCTACGTCAGTCCAGTCGGGCGTCTCACCCTTGCGTACGCAAACAAACTGGAAAGAGTCGTTGTCGCTCTCCCAGCTGAGCGTAGCCGCGTGTGCGCTGATTTCCGAAGCAACCGGTACCTCCGGCATGTCGCAGATAGCAGCCGATTCGTTGTAGACGAACGTGGTCTTGGGCATGAAGCGCGAGTTGCGAGACGAGTTAGGGGTAACAGCAGCGGCACTGGATGCACTATTGCCGGTGATGGCTATATAGGGGCGGTCGATATCAAAATCGCCCAGGAACGTAGCCGATTTATAGGTACCTTTCGCCGTGCTCTGCAGGTCAAACAGCAGATTGCCACCGCCATAGACGAAGGGTGCGCTGAACGAGATGACCATGGCGGTCTGCGTGCCGTCCAATTCGCCGCTATAAACGGGCGTGATGGTAGCCGAATGGAAGGAAGCGATGACGCTCGAGGTGCCGAAACCACTTTCCTCCACTTCAGCAAAACCGATCTGGAAACGGGCGTCTCCCCATGAAGCCTCAGCCGGAGAGGAGAGATAGAAAGTCATTCCGGTAAGGGACTTTCCGGCCAGCGCTGTGAGCGAGTCTGCGGGATAAATAATCTGCGTGTGAATATACTCATCCACATAAGCGCCATACAGAGGGATGTTAGCATTGGTGCTGACACCATCTGCGACGGTAACCTCCGCGGCGTTGAGGCAGAGGGCCGTCATTGCCACAGCGAAAAGCGTAAAGATTTTTTTCATACCTTAAGTAAATTAGATTAATAATACGTATTATTGTTTTGCAAAATGAAGTTTAAATTACAAAATGTACATTCAATTCGCAAAAAAGCGCACAAAGGTACAAAAATTAAATGAAATATGCAAATTTTCGGCACGAAATAAAACAAAAAAGTATGCTTTTAGTAAAAATAGGACATTATAAAAGAAATTACGCGCACATATACGCACGCGAAGAGAAGAAGGAAGAATGAAGGCCGTGGTGCAGAAAAACAACAGCGGCACGACCGAAGCCGTGCCGCTGATGGGATAATCGCTATAAGCGAGAGGGGTTAGACCGGTTCTTGGTTATCATAAATATCCTGTCCTTCCCATCCAAATGGGTTGGACTCACTAGCCATAACAAACATCGACTGTACGGCTGTAACCTCAAATGCGGGTTGAATATAATTCTTTTTCATAATTTGCATCATTTATACATTATACATAATACATCATACATATTCAATCCTTATTGAATTTTCTGACCTTGGATAGTGTACTTCACTCCATTACGGATGATGATAACCTGGTTGTTTTCGATAACCTTGATGCTCTGTACATCATTGCCTTGTACATTCTCCACGCTAGTCGGCATATTAGGCCGCTCAACAAGGCGAGCCGGCATTCCACGACGCATAGCAGCATTATTACTGCTACTCGTACGGAAATATGCACGGAATCCTCTTACGGTTTTAGCATTATTTGGTGAAGGCCAGTAGAGCTTGTTTCCAGCAGCGAGGAAGATGTAGGAATCGTCATTTGCAGGCAAGGAAACCGGATCAAATACCGCTTGGTACGTTACTCCATTATCAGATACATTATCCGGCGTTGAAGCAGTAATCACGACATCTTTGAACAAGTGGAGTGACTGGTTGGATGGTACACTATTTCCTTGATACGAGATGAAGTACGGAATACCTGCCTCGATGCTCGATGCGCCAGCGATAGCGATGAACAATGTATCTCCGAAGGAAGCATAGTCAAATGACTTAATCTTGAAGTCTGCCAACGGGCTGTTAGCAATCTGCTCTGCGCTCAGACTGAACGGCAAACAGAAGGTATTATAGTCACCGTTGTACAGCAGTTTACGATTGATAAAGAGAACATCCATCGACTCACCTGCTTCAGCAAGAGTAGCAAATCGTGTTTGGTTAGTAAGACTATCTGAAACGACTTCGCCACGTGTTACACGCACGTCATCTAAGGAGATATAAGCGTTTTGGTCGCCTCCGTTGCTGGTTGCGCAGAAGAAGAGTTGTACCTTCTTGTTGTCGAACTTAGCAGGGATTGCTGCATATTTGAGCGTCCAATCAGCGATGCCGGTCAGACCGGTCAGCAAGTCTTCACGTGCAATGCCTTCGCCTTCAATCTGAACTTTGAAGTCACCGCCTGTCGGGTTCTTTGCTTGGAAGGTCAGCAAGTTGCCTTCGCCTAATTGGATAGTCGGAGTAGCAAGAATGCTGGTCTCATCAGCGTCAGTTGTAGAAGAATTGAAGCGGATATAATTGCTATTATACGAACGCCATTTCTTATACTCATCAGTGATCGAACCTTCGTTGTTTTCCCAACAATCCGGAGTAGTAACATCTGCCAAACCGTTAAAGTCAGCATTGAACGGCAGCGTTACATAGTCCGCGCACTCGGTCTGGAAGGAAACCTTACGAGCGTCACTCTGGTTATCCTCATCACAATATGTACGAACATAGAAGTCGTAGTTAGTGAGCGGGCTCAGACCTTCAATCGTCTTGCTAGCTGCAGCTATTACATTGGCTGCATTCCAAACAGGAGCTTCATCTTTCAGTGCCACAGCAAACTGATAGCTGCTTGCACCGCCTTCTCCCCAAGAGATAGAAGCCGTTGTACCGGTCTTGCTGTTTACAACCGGATCCGATGCCGGTTTGCGGCATGCCTGCGGAGTAATTACAAAGTCATCCAAATAGAGATATGCCTGGTTGTTCCAGTTGTTGCTGGTACCGCTGAAGAAGAATTGGATGGTTTTCGGGTTTTCAGCATCGTAATAGCTGGTAAGAACTACTTCTTTCTTCACCCAATCGGTAAGACTTGTAAGACCGGTGAATACGTCTTGACGATCACCGCCATTCACAGAGATCTGCACGGTGTATGCACCGCCGGTCGGATTCTTAACCCAGAACTCAAGGTCAGCATCTACTTGCAGATCAAAGATCGGCGAAGCAAGTACGTTCGTACGTCCGGAATTGTTATTATACGAGTCGAAACGCACGCACTTTCCTTCATGACCCGTTGCAAAGTAACTCCATTTATAGTTAGCATTCGTGGTAGTACCTTCGCTATTATCCCAGCACTCTGGAATTTGACCAGCAGCAGTCAGGCTGTTAAAGTTCTGAGTATATCCATTAGCCGCGTCAACAGTCATCGGGTCGCATTTGGTTGTAAAGGCCTTGCTCAGTTCTGTTGCGCCGTAGAGTGTTGCTGGAGCAGTTGCACTTGCATAGTACGAACGTACGTAGATCATATATTCGTGGCTTGCCTTCAGCGTATCAAAAGCAACAGGACTTGCGGCAACTTGTGCAGCATTCTCCCAATTCTTCGTACCATCCTCACGTACACAAAGGATTTCATAACCGCTTACACCTGCTGCTGCGTCCCAAGAAACATTTGCAGCCTCGTTGGTGATGTTTGCAACAGAGAGGTTAGCTGGAGAGTTAACTGTAGCCGTCGTGAAGGATTTCTTAACAGCCTCGCTTACACCATCTGTTCCACCGCAGTTAGAACGAACATAGAAATCATAGGTGCCTGCTGCTTGACCGGTAATAATAAACTCACGAACATTCTCTGCAAGGGTTACCCAATTTTCAGGAGTTACGCCGGAAGCTACTAAACAGTAGTCATATTGGGTCTCAGTTCCGCCAGCTGTCCAAGTGAAGGTTGCGCCCTCCGGAGTCTGAGCGGTTGCATCATTCAGAGTCGGTTTAGTACATGATGATTTCTCGTGAATGCTGAGGTCGTCAACAAAGATTGCACCATCGCCATAATCTGCTTCCGCATAGAATTGTAGTTTAATTGTTTTTCCCTTATATGCCGATAAATCTATAGTTGCTTCCTCAAAGTTGTCAATAGTTGAATAGCTGGTAGAACTTGTTGCACTATATGAGGCACCAGATATAGTAGTGAAATCACCACCATTTTCTGATACTTTAACTACAAATGCACCGCAACTTGCTCTATGACAATACTTAAACGTGAACTCATAGTTTTTATCGTTAGGGAGGGTGAAACTTGGGGTGTTAATCAACGCGGAACCTGATGCTAAGAACGTATTGCACATACGCATTACCATGTTATAACCTGTACTCCAACCACCTTCTTTATATGCGCCCCACAAATAATAATTTGTTGCTCCTGGTGATGTAGAACCACTATTGTCCCAACAATCTACAACTGTATTATTATCCTCGTCTTCAAAGTTCTCTTCCCAAGGGAAGGAAGTAATTGCTGCACAAGCTGTCTTAAAGCTCTTCTTTATAGCAGTAGAGGTACCACCATTAGCAGCAAAATACGAACGAACATAGAAATCGTACTCATGACTTGCTTCCAATTCTGTCAATGCAACCGAAGTAGCTTCTACGCTTGCAATAGGAGCGCTCCAATCAGCAGCCGCATTCTTGTCTACCACACAATATTGATAAATGGTTATGCCAGAAGCTGCCGTCCATGAGGCAGTAGCGCCATCAGTCGTAATAGAGGCAATGCTCGGTGTAGCAGGTGCTGGAATTGCTGCAGTTGTGAAAGGTTTCTTCACAGACTGACTTTGGCTACTTTCTCCACAATATGCACGAACATAAAAATCGTAATTGGTAGCAGCATTATAACCCTTCAAAGTTACCGAGTTTGTATTTGCTACTGTCGGGCTACTCCAATCTTCAGCAGCACCAGAAGCAACAACTATGTATTGCCATTGTTCCTCAGTTCCACCAACTGTCCATGAGAATGTCACGCCCTCATATGTAGGATCTGTTGCATCATTCAAAGTCGGTTTGAAGCAAGAAGATTTAACATGCAAATCAATATTATCAACAAATATAGAGCCACTATTCCAATCTGCAGTAGAGAAGAACTGAAGCATAATTGTTTGGCCTGCATAATCCTTCAAATCGATAGTTACTTCTTGGAAAGTGCCCGGAGCATCAGCTGTTCCGCCTCCTGCTGTACCTAAAGCCTGCAATAGAGAGAAAGAAGAGCCTCCATTTGTAGAAATATTTACTGCAAAATCAGTAACAGAAGCATTATGAACATACTCAAATGTCAACTCACATTCAGGAGATGCCGGTAATACAATATTAGGTGTGTTAATAAGCGCTGTTCCTGCCTTCACGTTATAATTATACATACGGATAGATTTGTTACCCCCTGAAGTATAAACACCCCAAACTCGTTCAGGATAATCTGACAAATAAGGTGTTGTAGAAGCAGAATTATCCCAACAGAAAGGATTCTTTCCTGTTTCTGATTCAAAGTTTTCTCTCCATGGCAAAGCAGTGATATCGCAGGGCGTATCGAAAGAGATAACATTTGAGTAACCGCTCTCGTCTTCAGGAGCACAAACTGCCTGAACTTTAACCTGATAATTTGTTGCACGAGAAAGGCTATTCAAGGTATATTTTCCATCTGTCAAATCACTTGAAGTAATTGCGACTATCGTCCAATCAGCATCTCCCTTTGCTTTATATGCAACTTTCCATGCTTCCTCTGTTCCACCTGCTGTCCAGTTTAATTTAACACTAGTAGTGGTTACATCTGAATAATCCAATCCGGTTGGTGCCGCACAAGAAGAAGATCCACCAGCTTCTTCATATGTAATAGTTACCATCGGACGAAAACTTGCTCGACCATTTCCTCCATAGGAGACTTTATTTCCAAATGCAGCATTAGAAACATAATTGCCTTGGAATGCCGGATAATCGAAACCACTTGATGTTAAAACTTCTATTTCCACAAGTAAACTTTTGTTCCCAGAATAACTAAAATTCTCCGAGAAGGCAATATCCATCGAATTGGAAGCAACAGATAAAGCACCGGAATATACAGTGGTAAACGAAGGAGATAAAAACGCATTAGAAGCGAAAGCCGTCTCATCCACTTCACCTAAGCGAACCGCAAACGTTGGGCTTCCCCAATCGATGCTCTCCTTCTCAGTCGGAAAAGACATAGCGGTAATAACCTTACCTGCTAGTTCTCCTAATACAGAGGCGGGATAAATCGTTTGTACTTTGGTACCAACAACATCAGTATAAGTTGCCGTAATTGGCACATAATTGCTGGTTGTTCCGGCAGTTCCAATAGTGATCTCATCTGCCTTCACTCCACTCCACGGCAGAAGGAATAGTGCCGTTAAAAGGAGGGAATAAAAATAAGTTAATTTTTGTTTCATAAATAAACAGATTTTTTGTTAATATTATTTTTGTTAAATTATTTTCTGGTTAACTGGTATACTGGTCAAGTGGTGTACTGGTCAAGTGGTGTTCTGGTTTTTTATCGGTCTAAAAAGACCCAAAGAGTGCCAAATGCACCGGTTTACCTATTGAT
>Ga0265298_10000591_pt1 | contig 53922 bp, 16 predicted proteins | sample AusTroGonzalo_MG_3_FD_193486 | JGI IMG/M metagenome (GOLD analysis project Ga0265298, IMG submission 193486) | Bovine rumen microbial communities from tropical cattle in Woodstock, Queensland, Australia - Gonzalo_01 | ecosystem: Host-associated > Mammals > Digestive system > Stomach > Rumen ... | reverse complement strand
AAAAAATATGGTATATTTGCAGTCAAATTTAAAATGAATAACTATGGCAGAAATTATTGACAAAGTACAAGCGATTATTGCTGAAAAATTAAGTGTTGATGCAGCCGAGGTTACCCCGGAAAAAAGTTTCACCAATGATTTGGGTGCTGACTCATTAGACACTGTTGAGTTAATTATGGAATTTGAGAAGGAATTTGGCATTCAGATTCCTGACGAAGCAGCAGAACAGATTTCTACTGTTGGGGATGCAATTAAATACATTGAAAATACTATCAACAAATAGTATTTTTTCCCCCTTCTCTTTTTTATGAGATTAAAAAGAGTAGTTGTTACCGGTATCGGCGCACTTACACCTATTGGAAATAATGTTCCCGCGTTTTGGGACAATTTGCTGAAAGGTGTGAGTGGGGCCGCACCGATAACTTATTTTAATACCGAGCATTTTAAGACCAAATTCGCATGTGAGGTCAAGAACTTCAATGCGCTTGATTTTATAGAAAGTAAGACGGCCCGCAGGATGGATCCCGGGTCGCAGTTCGCTGTGGCGGCCACACAAGAGGCTTTGTCCGATAGTGGCTTGGACTTGTCCCAGGAAAACCCGCAGCGCATAGGAGTGGTTGTTGGCTCCGCTATCGGAGGCTTACAATCTCTCCATGAGGCGTTTTATACGCTTGTCGAGAACAAGGGGGTGCCTCGTTTCAATCCGTTTCTCCTTCCTAAGGTGCTGATGGATTCCATATCGGGAAACATGGCGCTGTATTTTGGTTTCCAGGGGCCGAATTACATGACTTCTTCGGCATGTGCCTCTGGGGGTAATGCCATTGTTGATGCATACAATTTTATCCGCATGGGCCGCTGTGAAATTATGGTTGCTGGAGGTGCGGAGGCATGTATCACCCAGTTGACGGTGGGCGGCTTCGACGCCATGCGTGCTTTGTCCACCCGCAATGATGAGCCGCAGCGCGCTTCACGTCCTTTTGATGTGGATCGAGATGGTTTTGTGATGGGTGAAGGTGCCGCGATGCTGATTCTGGAGGACCTGGATCATGCTTTGGCCCGTGGTGCCCATATCTACGCTGAGATGGTGGGTGGGGGCTTGAGTTGCGACGCTTACCATATTACGGCTCCTCGGCCTGACGGCGCCGGCGCAGCCATGTCGATGCGCCTCGCATTGGAAGAGGCTGGCTTACAGCCCTGCGAGGTGGACTATATCAATGCCCATGGCACTTCCACCAAGATGGGCGATATTTCGGAATGCAACGCTGTTGCGGATGTTTTCGGTGACCATGCCAACGAGCTGTTGATCAGTTCGACAAAATCCATGACAGGTCACATGCTGGGAGCAGCTCCCGCCATCGAGAGTATTGCTTCAATTTTGGCCATGAACAAAGGAATAGCACCGCCAACCATCAATCTTGACCAGAAGGATCCTGTGTTGCCCGATTGGAATTTCTGTCCGTACAAACCCGTGAAGAAAGATATCCGTGTGGCATTGTCCAATTCTTTCGGTTTCGGTGGCCATAATCTCACCTTGCTCTATAAAAAATATGAATAGAGATGTCCTTATTCCGTAGAGATCCCGCCACCCAAGAGATTGTTTCTTTTATAAAAAATGTTTTTGGTTTCAAGCCGAGGCATTTGGACATTTATAGAATGGCGTTGATCCATCGTTCCTCGTCGGTAACCGATGGGGTGGGAGGTCGTTTGAACAACGAGCGTCTGGAGTATCTGGGCGATGCGGTGTTGGATTTGGTGACGGCGGATTTCCTGTTCCGGAAATATCCGCTTGTTCCAGAAGGACAACTGACTGAGATGCGCTCGAAGATTGTGTGCCGTGAGAACCTGAATGCCCTGTCACGCAGAATAGGCCTGGACAAGCTGGTGGCTATCGACGCGCATGTGCATGCCAAGTCGGTCAACGGTGACGCTTTCGAGGCGGTGATGGGGGCGATATATCTGGATTTGGGTTACGAGAAGACCAAGGAGATTTTTATCCAGAGGATACTGATGACCCAGTTGGACTTGGAATCGTTGCTAGCGGCGGAGAAGAATTTCAAGAGCAAGGTGCTGGCGTGGACGCAGAAACGGCATCTGCCGGTGTCGTACCTTCACGAGGAACAGGGCAATCAGAACAAGAAACTTTACAAAGCCATCTTGCAAGTGGATGGCAAGCCCGTGGCGGAAGGCCTGGGCTATACCGTGAAACAGGCTGAGCAGGCTGCTGCCGAGCAGTACTGCGAGAAGATCGATTTAGGGGTTAGTGATTAGGGGTGAGAAGGTGAGAAGGTTGATGGGATTACGGGATTATGAGTTTTGGATTTTGAATTCTGAATTCTGAATTTTTCTTTCTAACTGTCAACTATTAATTATCAATTATCAACTATTAATTGTATTGCTTTGCCGAAGAACTTCGGGATGTCCGAGGCGATGAGGGCAGTGGGGTGCCCATGCTGCGCTACTGCGCAGTCTGCGGCGGCGCCGTGGAGCCATACTCCGATGAGGGCTGCTGCCGCGGGGGTATAGCCTTGGCTTAGCAGTGCCAGCAGCAGCCCCGTCAGCACGTCGCCGCTGCCGGCGGTGGCCATGCCAGGGTTGCCGGTAGTGTTGAAAAAGACCCGCCCGTCGGGCATGGCCACCGCCGTATGGGCCCCCTTCAGGATGACGATCACCTCATGCTTCCGGGCGAAGGCACGCAACTTCCCGATGCGGTCGAAGTCATCGTCCGCCTTGCCCGCCATACGCTCAAATTCCTTGAGATGCGGGGTCAGTATGGAATTGGTGGGCAGAAAACCCAGCCAGGTCTTGTTCTGTGCCAGTATATTCAGCGCATCAGCGTCCAGAATCAGAGGGTCGCTGACCTCGTCCAATACGCTTTTCAAACCTTGTGTGGCAGCAGCACTGGTGCCTAAGCCGCAGCCGATGGCCACGGCATTGATGCCGGGATGCCGCTCCCAGTCGATGCGACTAAAACTTTCGCTGTTGGCATCTCTGCTCAGGATGGCTTCTGGGATGGCAGCGGGCAGCAGGTCGCAGACCTTAGAGGGACTGTGAACCGTCACTTTGCCGATGCCGCCGCGCAAAGCTGCTGTGGCGGCCAGAATGGCCGCACCGGGCATGTCGGCACTGCCGGCAATCAGCAGTCCGTGCCCCATGCTCCCCTTGTGCGCATATTTATATGGACGATGAAGCAGGTTTTTTATGGTTTTTGTTTCAATAAGTTGTAATTCGTAATTTCCCGGTGGCAGACGCAGCCCGATGTCAATCACACTGACCTCCCCGCAACGGCGGTAGGTCTCGGGCAACAAATATGCCAGCTTGTAAAACTGGAAAGTATAGGTCTCTTGTGCCATGACGCTGAGCGCCTTTTCATCCGTGTGCCCGTCCAATAACATGCCCGATGGGGCATCCACCGCGATAATGTAAGCTCCTGACTGGTTGATGCTTTCTACCAATCTAGCCTGGTAATCCCGCAAGGGCTTCGACAAACCGATGCCGAAGATGGCATCAATCAGGAGGGTGGGGTGGTGCCACTGCAACGTCTCTTCCTCTTGATATAGATGGGTATATTCCGCCTCGTGTGTTGCGGTATTTTTCTCTGCTGTCAGGGCCTGCCAGCGTTCCAAATTGGTCTCGAATTCGGGTGTAGTGCGAGCGCCTTCAGGTATCGCTAATAGCACTCTCACAGGCAGTTGCCGCGAAAACAAGTGCCGGGCAATCACCAGCCCGTCGCCGCCATTGTTGCCGGGACCGCACACCACGACAATCTCCGCGAAGCGGTCCACTGGGCAGTGCTGCAGCAGATGCTCGGCAAAGCGTGTGCCTGCGCGCTCCATCAAATCGATAGAAGGGATGGGCTCACCGTCCATCGTCAGCTTCTCGCTTTCGCGAACCTGCGCAACCGATAAAACAGCGGCTTCTGTCATGCGTTTATCTCAAACGGTCGGCGGAACGCACCAAGCGCTCATCTTTTCTGATGAAACGGTTGGCCAAAAACATGCAAACAGGTGGAATCACGAAGATCATGATCCAATAGTTGAAACGGAAAACGTCACCGTCTTGCATCAGGCCTTTGCGCTGGAAAATGAAATCGGGGAACAGCCAGATCATCATCATCACGGCAATGAGGAAAACCAGCATGTTGAGCGAAACAACACGTGTTTGTTTCATCCGGTCTTTGTACTTGAAGATGGCGTAAATGCTGATGCATGCCGATACAATCAGTGTCAGTGCGATGTACAGGGTGCTCATCACCACTTTGCCGTCAGGCAGATGCACATTGAAACAGCTGAAGGTGTATTGGGCCTCGGCTGTGTAAATGTCACCGATGGGAATGAAAAGCAGAATGATGGTCACAATGGCTGCCACAAGCAAAAAAACTGATTGAATACGTTGAATCATAGCGTAACTTTTTTTGGTTAGTAAAATGGGCGGCAAAGATACAAAAAAATAATTAGCAAATGAGCAAATTGGTTAATTAGCAAATTGGCACATTAAAATTTCGTATCTTTGCAAAAAATTTGAAATTATGTTGGAATTATTGATTGCCTCCGCTTTGAAGGATGTGCTGAAAGAATTGTATAATCTTGACATTGAAATAGATAAAAATCTGGTGCAGAAAACCCGCAAGGAGTTTGAGGGCGATTTTACCATTGTGGTTTTCCCCTACGTGAAAGCTGCCCGCAAGGCCCCCGATGCCGTGGCCAACGAAATCGGCGCCAAATTACAGGAGAAACTCCGCGCTTTCACTACCGCCGACGGTGTACATGGTTCCATCAGCGCTTTCAATGTGGTGAAGGGCTTCCTGAATCTGTCGGTCAGCAAGGGCTTTTGGCTGGATTTTCTGAATCAGAATATTGATAATGAGAACTTTGGCAAGAATGCCACAGTGGATGAACAGCCCACGTTGATTGAGTTTTCTTCACCCAACACCAACAAACCTTTGCATCTGGGACATGTGCGTAACAATCTCTTAGGCAACTCGGTAGCCCTTATTCTGGAGGCCTGCGGCAAGCATCCGGTCAAGGTGAACCTGGTGAACGACCGCGGTATCCATATCTGCAAGTCGATGCTGGCTTGGCTGAGGTTCGGCAATGGTGAAACTCCTGAATCGTCGGGTATGAAGGGCGACCATCTGGTGGGCAAGTATTATGTGGAATTCGACAAACATTACAAGTCCGAAATGAAGCAGCTGCAAGAGCAGGGCATGAGTGAGGATGAAGCGGCCAAGAAAGCGCCTCTGATGCTGGAAGCCCAGGAAATGCTGCGAAAGTGGGAGAGTGGCGACGAGGAAGTGCGTGCCTTGTGGAACAAGATGAACGGCTGGGTGTATGCCGGTTTCGACCAGACCTACTCGAGAATGGGCATTTGTTTTGATAAAACTTACTATGAATCAAATACTTATCTTCTTGGAAAAAGCATCGTGGAGGAAGGTTTACAGAAAGGTGTCTTTTATCGGAGAGAAGACGGTTCGGTGTGGGTGGATCTGACTTCTGAAAACTTGGATGAGAAACTGTTGCTGCGTAGCGACGGTACCTCGGTGTATATGACACAGGATTTGGGTACCGCCCAGTTGCGTTACGAGGAGTTCCATCCGCAGAAGATGATTTATGTGGTTGGTAATGAGCAGAATTACCATTTCGATGTGCTGAAACTGGTGCTGGGCAAGAAGTTGGGAAAAGAATTCGGTCAGCATATTTACCACCTGTCGTATGGTATGGTGGAACTGCCTAATGGCAAAATGAAATCTCGCGAGGGCACGGTGGTGGATGCCGATGACCTTATGGACGAGATGTTTGTGCAGGCCAAGGAAAGCACCGAGGCTTTGGGTAAGCATGAGTTTGCTCCCGAAGAGGCCGCCAAATTGTATGAGATGATTGGTTTGGGTGCCTTGAAATACTTCATCTTGAAAGTCGATCCAAAAAAGAATATGTTATTCAATCCGGAGGAATCCATTGATTTCAACGGCAATACGGCTCCGTTTATCCAATACACCCACGCTCGTATCAAGTCACTGTTGCGCAAGGCTGCCGACAATGACATTGTATTGGAGGCCGCCGCGGACGAGGCTTTGTTGGGCGCTGCCGAGCAGGCGCTGCTGAAGTCGCTTTATGCTTACCCGCAGGTGGTGGCTAACGCCGGCGAGAGCTATAGTCCTTCATTGATAGCGAATCACATGTTTGACCTGGCTAAGGATTTTAATAGCTTCTATCAGGCTTCTCCGATTTTCAAAGAGGAGAACGAGGCTCTGCGGGCTTTGCGTCTGCGCCTCTCGAAGATGGTGGCGATGGTGCTGAAATCCGGTATGGCGTTGTTGGGCATAGATGTTCCTGAAAAAATGTAAGTTATCTATAATTTGATGAAAAAAGAGCAGACCGCTGACGTGGCCTCCAAAATGGGTGTGGTGGACTTGTTGAAAAAGCTCCTCCCATACGTGCTACCCTATAAATGGCTGCTGATCATCACGTTAATACTGACTTTCGTGGGTGCTTTGATGGCACAGGTCAACGCCATTGTGCTGGACCGTACTGTGGATGCTATTAACGAGCTGATGCACAGACCCTTTTTTGCATGGGGCGAAGCAGGAAAATTGCTGCTGATTGTCAGTGCGGTGCTCTTGGGTAAAGAACTATTGTCGGCGCTTTTCACTTTCGGCCAGCGTTTCTTCGGCGAGAAAATCCGTATCAATGTAAGCCGAGACCTGTCGCTAAAGGTGGTTGACCGGATCCTGACCTTTAGAATGGCTTTCTTTTCTGCCGAAGGTAATGAGCCAGGCAAACTGCAGACCCGTATCGACCGTGGTGTGATGAGCCTGAGCAATACGGTGAAGAATTTCTTCATCGACATTCTGCCCTTGTTCACCAGCGCTATATTGGCCTTGGTGCTGATGTTCGTCGCCAATGTGTATGTGGGACTGGTGGCCTTGGTGATTGTGCCTATCTACTTTGTAATCACGTCTATACAGGCCAAGAATCTGAAAGGTTGGCGCCGTAATGTTTTCGGTACGCATCAGGAACTGAACAATGGCATCATGAACATTATCGAGAGCATGAATGTCATTAAGTCGTTCAACCGTGAGCCGATGGAGAGCCAGCGGCAGGCCGATCTGCAGATGCGTTCTATCCATCAGCAGATGGAAACCCGCAAGATTTCTTTCCTCTTCGAGGGATTGAAAACCTTTATGGAACAGATTGGAACAGTGCTGATTATCATCTTGACGGCTTATCTGGTGCTGATAGATTACCCGGGCATGACCATCGGTAAAATCATGTATCATGTGATGTTGTTCAGCAATGTGAGTGCGCCGATACGTCAGCTGCATCGTATTTATGACGATTTGAACGATGCTTTGATTTATGCCGAAGGTTTCTTTGGCATACTGGAGGCCGATGGGGAAGTGGAAAAGAGTGGCACGTACCGTCCGGCAAAGGTGAAAGGGGAGTTTGATCTTAAAAATGTGGAGTTTACCTACAGCAACGGCACCCACGCCATCCGTGACCTGTCGATGAAGATACAGCCAGGCGAGACGACGGCGCTCGTGGGCTTGAGCGGGGCAGGTAAGAGCACCATTGTCAATCTCTTGGACAAGTTCTACTCGCCCGACAGCGGTAGCATTACCTTGGATGGCGTGCCTTTGGAGGAGTGGGATACACAGGTGTTACGAGACCATATCGGCTTGGTGCTGCAGAAAAATCATATTTTCAGCGGCACGATAGAGGAGAATATCCGTTACGGCAAGCCATCAGCCACACACGAGGAGGTGGTGGAGGCTGCCAAAAAGGCCTATATCTATGACCAGATTATGGAGCGTCCCGACCAGTTCAACGCGCAGGCTTTGCAGTTGAGTGGCGGCCAACAGCAGCGCATCGCTATTGCCCGTATGTTCCTGAAAAATCCGCCGATTATCTTCCTGGATGAGCCCACCGCCAGCTTGGATGCCATTGCCACCGAGCAGATCAAGAACAGCATCGATGCCATCAAACAGGGAAGGACGGTGATCGTGATCTCTCACAATATCGGTCAAATCATTGATTCTGATAGGATTTATGTGCTCCAAACCGGACATGTGGAGCAGTCGGGCACTCCCGCGGAGGTTTATCGCCAGGGAGGCCTATACAAAGAGATTTTCGATGCCAGCGCCCGCAGCATGAATGTCGATAAAATTGCCGACACGATAGGATAGGGGCGAGTTTTTGCATTTATTTAGGAAAATATTTAAGCGTATCTGTTTTTTGCAATAAAAGTTATCAACAATCCATTGTTATTTAATGGATTGTTTTTATTATTGCAAATTCAAATAATTATAGCAGAAAATCAAAAGAAATAAAAATAAACGCTTATGAAAAAACTTTATTTGTTACTGACTTTCTTTGCCCTGTTATCTTTACACTTGCAAGGGCAAACGATTTTGTCGGAGAATTTTGACGGTGATTATCCAGAAGGTTGGATAAGCCAGGACACGATTGGAAGTGGTAGCACCAGTTGGTCAGTTATAGGTTTGCCTGATGACAATGGCTCCTACAACTATTGCATGATGTCTTCCTCGTGGGGAAGTTATGAATACGCAAACAATTGGTTGATAACGCCTTCTGTCTCTCTGCCAGAAAATGCGATGCTTTCATTCAAACTGAAGGCACACAACGATTATGGTAGTTATTATGGACAGTTTAGCGTTTTTGTATCAGTTAATTATGGACCATGGGAGCCTTTGTTTGATACTTGGTATCTTCCTGATGACTATGAGGAACTGTATTTTTCTCTCTCGGCATACGCCAATCAGGATGTGAGAATTGGCTTTAAGAATTATGCGCCCTATGGAAGCTATGGCGGTGTGGCTATTGATGATGTGAACATCCGTGAAGCCTGCGAGTTGGCCGTGGAATATTGGGTTGACCCGAGCAGTCCGTTGAAGGAAGGAGAATGGTTGGGAATTTACACAGGGGAAAATTATGAAGGAATATCTTTTGGAGGCGTCTCTTCATGGGATTTCTATGAAAATTACTATCAAAATTATAGTAATCATGTCACTGCGTCTGTTCAGGTCCCCAGAGATGTGCCTTTGTATTTTATTTGGCATGACCCTGATACTCTGAACCACGGAAGCTGGTTGACTATTTTTGACCCCAGTGATCAACGTGTGGTGTTTAGTGGTAATCGTGAAGGACAGGTTGCCACTTATACGACAAATTGTGGCGCGACATGTACCCCTAACGACCAGTGTCCGTTGTATGTGCATTTGGAGAGAACTGTGGGGGTCAGCAATGACAACTATACGGTTTCTGTCATGTTGGAGGGAATGTACCAAGGCGAAATAATCCTGTCGCCAGAGCAAAGCAGCCTTGACACAACGCTGATGTTTTGTCCGAATCGTTCTGTGCAATTGAACAGTGGCTGGGCGGGAGATGATTTCATTTGTACAGTGACCGATGCGTTTGGTAAAACTACCGCCTTGAATGTGTGGGATGAGTATCATTGGGAGCAAATAAATACGTATGTTACAGGTAATGTGTGTGCTGAACAGTGTGTGCTGATGCTGGATTTTGGCTCAACAAGAACCTTTCAAAGTGTTAATCAGTACGAACCGTGGTTGGCAATCTATGCAGGTGACTCATATATGCCTTATATGGAATTCTATCAGAGCGACTGGTATGAAAATTCCTACAGAAATGTGAGTATACCGGTATCAGTCAATGTCCCGCTCCGTTTTGTATGGCATGACCCGGATCCTGAAAACCATTCGGTGTGGTTCTCGGTTTACGATACCATTGCTCAGTTACAGGTCTGTAGTAAAGAAGCGGGCGTGACTTTGGCTGACGGTCAAATAGCCACTTACACTCCCACCTGCAGCACAGGCTGTGTTACAGAGGAACAATGCCCGATGCAGATTCATATAAGCCGTGAAAATTCTAATGAAGGGATTTCTGTAGTAAGATATTACGGTGGTGGCGTGGAAAACGGTGAGTTTATATTGACTTCTGAGAGAAGTTATGTGGATACCACTTTGATGCTTTGTGAGGGAAGACCTTTTGGAATGTATACAGAGCAAGGTGGTGATTATATGTGGGGGTATATTCTTGATGCACATGGAAATGAAAATTATTTTTCAGGTGGTTGGATAGATTATAATACTCCAGACCCGTGTGCGCAACATTGTATGCTTGAAATTGAGATCGGAGCTGCGGAGGCATTGTCAAATATCGCAGAACCCCACTGGCTCCGGATTTATGCGGGTGAAGAAGAATTACCGGCATCTTTATTCGATTTTAATTATTCACGTTGGAATTATGCAGGTGATAGATATTGGTATCAAATTCCGCTAACAGGCTCCAGCGATACCTTGAAATTCGTGTGGACAGAGCCGGATCCTACGAATCATTCATCAACACTTGTCATTTATGATATGAAATCAGGTAGGCAATTGCTGAGGAAAGATGAATACACTTCTCTTGATAATGGTGTGGTGCTGGAACATGTTTCCACGTGCGAGTTGGATCCTGTTTATACGATGAATGTCTATGAAGTGGAAGTTGTTTCTGCAAGAGTCGGCATGTCTGTAAATAGCGAGGGCTTTGAAAATTATAATTATAACGAAGAAGTGTCATACGGTATTTGCTGGGGTACTTCTACCAATCCTGTTGTGGATCAAGACAGTTCGCTTATGCGAAGTATATATGAGATGGGAAGCCAATACTTTGATGAATTTGAACTTGATAATTTGACTCCGAACACTACATATTTTGTGAGGGCCTTTGCCATCTACCAGAATGAGCTTTTCTATGGCAACGAGTTGTCATTTACCACAAAACCATGCTTTAGATTGACCGAAAGCTATGAGAGCGTGTGCGACACTTTTGTGATGAGACTCGAATCCCAATTGATGTCAGAGGGCTTTGAGAACGGCTTCCCTTCCGGCTGGACCACAGTCAACGTAGATGGGGATTCTTATAATTGGAATTCGTATTCTGGATGGTCACATACGGGAAGTTCAAGCATATACTCTTACGCATATAATAGCGCACAAGATAATTACTTGATTACTCCTGCCATAGAAGTACCGGCGGATGGTCAGACCTCATTCTCTTGGTGGGCACTTAAAAATTCTTCGGCTTCACCACATTATGAAGTATATGTATCTACTTCCCCTGATATTGCTGATTTTGGAGAAAGTGTGTTTTCAGAAGAACCTGGATATGGCGTTTTCCAACAGTATTCAATAGATTTGGACAACTGGGCAGGACAGACGGTTTATGTGGCATTTAGACATAATTCGACTTGGTACACTTATGGTGTGTATTTGGATGATATTGAAGTTAAACATTCAGTTGTCGCGGATATTCTTACCGAAAGTGGTGACTATGTCTTTACCAATCCTAATGAATACGGATGTGTGGACACTATTCTCCTGCACTTGACGGTACGTGATAACAAACCTGATGTCACAACTTTGGAGGTGAATCATATTGGTGTGGTGAGTGCGATTGCCCATGGTCAGTTTGGGCAAGATTGCGGTAATCCTGTGACAGAAAGCGGTATATGCTTCAGTACAACACATAATCCTACCATTCAGAATAACCGTGTGGTGAATAACGAAGGGGTAGAATATTTTGAACTTCCACTCAATGGTTTGGACGAGGGTACTACGTATTATGTTCGTGCCTATGCTACCAACAGCGCTGGAACAATGTACGGTGAAGAGGTGTCTTTCACTACCCTATTATGGGCCAGCCTGAATGGTACGGTTTATAATGGCACTACCCACGAGCCAGTTCCGGGAGCCTACGTCAGCATATATAATAGAGGTAATAATAATTCTGGTTTTGTTACTACTGTGATGGCTGATGAAAATGGCCATTATTCAGTTGAGGGGTTAACGACAGAGTATTATTCAGTGATAGCTACTGCTTCAGGATACAATAGTTATGGAGTTTATCCTACTCTTATTGCTGGTGCCAACACAGTAGACGTGAACATTTATTACAGAAGCTGTCTGACGCCGACCGACCTGAGCTATGAATTGATACCTGGTGAACAGGGAACAGATTTACGCTTGAGTTGGGAAATGGGAGGTAATATCATAAAACGATGCAGTAGTACACAGTATAATGGTGCATATGGCTTGGGCAGCAATTATTCTGTGGGTGTTTACCATTTGTTTACACCAGAATACTTGGCGTACTATAATGGTGGTGCGATTAGTAGTATAGGAACATGGTTTACAGATGATGCCGAATACGCTACCTATACCCTGCGGATTTGGACAGGTGGTACGGAAGAAAATGGTCCGACTACTCTGGCCTACGAGCAAGTGGTAAACCCGGCCGGCATCGCTTTGAATGCATGGAATGACATCATACTTAACACCCCGTTTGCTTTTGATGGTACCCAAAATCTGTGGATAGGTTTCCAAGTGGTTTGCAATGCCCCGTCGGGTAATAGTGTGAATGCTATTGGTGTGACAGACTCTAGATATGTTTACAACTCGTATGGTAATGTTTTGTTTATGGACAATCAGTGGAACACCCACAGCGGATTGAATTATAATTGGATGATTCGTGCTACAGTTGTTCCTAATGGGTTGACGTATAATGTTTTGGCTAATGGACAGCTCGTTGCCAGTAATGTGACGAATACTCATTATTTGGTATCTCCTTACATCCCGCAAACAGAAGGAGTTTGCTATCAGGTAGTTACCAATTGTGTCAATGGTCGAACTTCAGATACTTCGGCATGTGCTACGGTGCTGCAGACCCTGCCCGCTGTGGCTACGCTGAATGTAAGTAATATAACATCCAATTATGCCACTATCAGCGGTGAGTTGCTTTCCGACGGTAACGCGGAAGTTACTGAGCGCGGTTTCTGCTGGTCCACCATGGCGCATCCGACTACGAGAGATGGATATACTTCTGTCGGAGAAAATTTCATGGCTACCATTTACCTGCAGCCGCAAACCACCTATTATGTGCGCGCATACGCTACCAACAGTATAGGTACCGGATACGGTAATGAGATTGAATTTACTACAAGAACTGAATGTATTGCACCAAGCATGCTTACAGTAAGCGATGTGGTGGCTTCTTCTGCCTTAGTGACTTGGCAAGGTGGCAATAATAACCCGTTTATGTCGTATGAATTGTCGTATAAGGCTGCCGATGCTACCGACTGGACCGTTGTCAGCAATATACAAGATGAGTATTACATGCTTACGGGTTTGCAGCAGAATACTGCCTATACCGTGCGAGTGTCGGCTAAATGCGAAGAGGATAATGTGTCTCCTTATGTTGAAAAATCATTTAATACCGCATGTGTCGCTGTCTCTATGAGCACCACCATAGGAGAGGGTACAGGAACCACCAGTGGTAATATCTTGCCTATAGACCTATATTACAAATATGCTTATACTCAACAGATTTATTTGGCTTCTGAAATTGGAGGTGCCCGTACAATTAACGATATAGGGGTACAGTATTTCTATAGTAATACTTACACTCGTAATGTTGACATTTACTTGCTTCATACCAGCAAGAACGCCTTTTCAAGTAACAATGACTGGGTTTCTGTAGCAGGAGAGTTGCCAGTTTTCTCAGGTTACGTGACTTTCAACAATTCCAATGAGGATAATTGGGTAAATATACCACTGACTACTCCCTTTGAATATAATGGCAGTGATAACCTTGTGCTGGTGTTCAATGACAAAACAGGTTCGTATGTATACAATGGACCAACGTTTTATACGCATGATGTTTCTGCATACAGAAGTTTGTATGCTGTTAGAGATGGTAGTGTTTTTGACCCAATCAATCCGGTTAGTGGATCCAGGTCAACATCCTGTAACAATTTCCGTATTCCGGGAGTTTGTATTAGCGAGGGTTGTGACCGTGCTAATGTGGTGGTGCGTGAGGTGACAGATTCTTCTGCTACGCTGATTCTTGCTGCTGCGGGAACTAACGACTTTGAGTTGCAGTATGCGGAAGTGGGTAACGAGAACTACACGACAATAGAGAATGTCACCCAAGGGACTTCGTATGTATTGAACAACTTGAGACAAAACACCAGTTATAAAGTGCGTATCCGTTCCAATTGCGGCAATGAAGAAAACAGCGAATGGAAAACCGCTACTTTCACTACAAGTGTGAAAAATATGGAGCGTCTCTATGTCACATCCAATGGTGCGGGTGATGGTAGCAGTTGGACTAATGCGGTCAATGATCCGAATTGGGCTTTGAACACAGCCAATTTGATTTATCAAACCTATGGTACGATGCCGGAAATTTGGGTGGCTGAAGGTACATATTATGGTGCCACCGATGCCAATAGTAGTGATGCTTTCACTATACGGGCTGGTCAAAAACTGTATGGCGGCTTTGCTGGTACTGAAAACTCATTGGAGGAACGTGATATTCAGGCACATCCTGTCATCCTTGATGGACAGAACAGCCGTAGAGTTTTGTATCAAAGTACCTATAATTATAATAATAGCGTGGTGATTGACGGATTTACCATCCGTAATGGTTATGCCGGTGGTTCAGGAGGTGGTGCTTACTTGAATTCGAAATTTGAGGTTAGAAACTGTGACTTTATCAATAATACGTCTTCGTATAGTGGTGGCGCAGTTTATGTGGCGGGCAGTGGCGTAAGCAATATCTATAACTTCAGCAATTGCCGATTCATTGGCAATAATGCCTCCTCATCGGGTGGTGCTGTATATGATAACTATGATTATTCCTGCTACATTAATTGCAAATTCAGTGGCAATTATGCGTCAAATTATGGTGGAGCTTTGTATAGCGGTCGTAAGTTAGTGAATTGTGAAGTCAGCCATAATACGGCCAATGGATGTTCTGGTTTGTATAGCATCTCTGATACGCTGATTAACTGCGACATTGTGGGTAACACCAGTAACAATGGCTATGCCGCTTTGATGTATCTCCAAGGAGTGATGATCAATACCGTGGTTTGGGGCAATAGCTCCAACGGAATACCTATGAATATTTCGGACTACAGTAATATGACAGCCATTAATTCAGCCGTTGAAGGCGGTTTGGAAAACAATGAGAATGTCATCAACTTGCAGCATGATAATTATGGTTTTGAAAGCGGTCTCTATTATCCAATGTTTGCGTCACCAGAAATTGGCGACTACCGTTTGCGTGCTGGTTCGGCTCTGATAGATGCGGGCCTCAACGAGGTGGAAATGGCTGACAGCGACATGGCTGGTGGAAGCCGTGTGTATGACAATGGAACCATTGATGTGGGCTGCTACGAGTTCCATGGTGAGGAATTTTGCTCTGAACCATACGGTCTTGAGGTGCAGAATGTGACGGGAACCACAGCCCTGATTTCATGGCATAACGGCAACCCCACAACCCCCGACCATTACCAGATCGCGTATCGCCAGGAGGGTGAAAACAACTGGACCGAGCTTACGGATGAGATAAGCACCGACTATTATGTGCTTACCAATCTGTTGCAGCAAACCAACTATCAAGTGAAGGTGCGCGCTTTCTGCAATACGACAAATTCTTCTGAATATTCTGTTCCGGTGACATTTACTACCAATTGCTCGGGCAATTATTTTGAGGAGTTGACGATCGGTACAAGCACCTCTACGACATCTTATGTTCCAATATGTCCAAGCTATAAGTATAGCTATTCACAGCAGATATACCTGGCGGAGGAAATTGGTGATGCAAGAATTATCGATACGTTGTGCGTACAGTATCCTTCGAGTACCGTAATGACTAGAAACGTGGATGTCTACATGGGATATACCACGAAGACTAATTTCAGCGATTCATACGATTGGATACCTAGCAGTGATCTTACACAAGTGTATTCCGGTGAAATTACGTTTACAAATGAGGGCGAGAATTATTGGTTGGCTATCCCAGTAAATAATTTCGATTACAATGGTTCAGGCAATTTGGTGATTGCTTTCTATGACCATACAGGTTCCACTGCTTCTTCTGCATCTTTCTATTACCATAGCACTCCGGATTATAGAACGATGTATCGCCGAGGTTCGTACGAGGTAGACATGACAAATTTAGGATACGCATATACTATGTATTACTCATGTATCAATATCCGTTTCCCGAAGGTCTGTACTCCAAGTTCTTGTGATCGTCCCAGCATTACAATTAATGATATTACCGATTCGTCGGCAGTTGTGATTCTTGCCACAAGTGCCGAGAATTTAGAGGTAGAATATGGAATAGTGGGTAGCAGTGAGCCGTACACCACTTTGCCTACGGGTAGTTTGACAATTCAGTTGAATAATCTGAAACAAAATACAAAATATGAGGTTCGCGGTCGCTCTGTTTGTGGGGCTAACGAGAATAGTGTTTGGACGAAAGTTTATTTTACCACTCCTGCCAAGAATCTTTCTCGCTTGTATGTGAATGTTGCAGGCACGGGTGATGCCAGCAGTTGGGCAGAAGCTTCCAATGATTTGGAATGGACACTGGATCTGGCTGTCGCTATCAAAGAGCAGTTTGGCAAAACACCTGATATTTGGGTTGCCAAAGGAACTTATTATGGCGACGGTACATCAAACAATGCTTTTACCATGATGGACGGTGTAAATGTATTTGGTGGTTTCTATGGCAACGAAGCGGATGATTATGACTTGTCGTTGCGTGACTTCACTGAAAACGCCTCTGTTTTGGATGGCCAAAACATCCAGCGTGTGTTGTATCAACCCAGTGCATTTAATGATCAGACTGTATGGGATGGCTTTACTATCCAGCAAGGTAATGTCTCCAACTTCTCAAGCAATTCAAATGGTAATTGTGGTGGTGGCGCATTTTTGCGTGGCAAAGGTGTCTTGCGCAACTGTCGTATCATTAATAATGCTGCTTATATGGGTGGTGGTGTTTATTCTTATGCTTCATACTCTTATGCTTCGGGTGCCGCGTTGGAGGCTTGTACGGTATCACACAATACAGCCTCATATGTTGGTGCAGGCGTTTATCTTTATTATTCGAGTTTGAATCAGTGTGAGGTGTCTTATAATACCGGTAGTGGAAATGGTGCAGGTGTCTATGTGTCCTATGTGAACTCAGACAGGGATGTTATTTCCAATTGCTTGGTAGCGAACAATACAAGCAATAATGATGGTGCAGGTATATATGCAGAGTCAAGAATAACAGTCTTGAATTCCACCATCGTGAATAATAAGAATAATTCAAGCTATAGTGCAGCTGCTGTGTACGGCGGATATGATCAAAGTTTGATAGAGAATAGCATTGTATGGGGTAACCGTAATAATAGCGGTGTGGCTAATTTGGGTGGTGGATGCGTTTGCCAGTATAGTGCGGTGGAAGGATTGCCGAATGGTACTGACAATATCGTTCTGTCATCTGAAAATGACGGAATGAACAGCTTGTACTGCCCGCGTTTCGTCAACCCGTTGGCAACGGCTGGTTCTGCTGATGTTACGGATAATGTTGATTGGCATCTGGCTGAGAATTCAGTTTGTATAAACAGAGGTAGCAATGACTTGGCACTTGCCGCCGACAGCGTCGATATGGAGGGCAATGCCCGAGTCCAAATGCAGATAGTTGACCTTGGCTGCTACGAATCACCGTACAATGGTGTCACACTGCCCGAATACAATGGCATTGTGTATGTGAAAGAAAACGGTAGTGGCACAAGGGATGGTTCCAGTTGGGCAAATGCCATGCCTTCTCTTACTGAAGCTTTAAGCCTTGCCTATATGAATGACGCGGATGTTTGGGTGGCCAAAGGTACTTATTATGGTGACAGTGTTTCATCCAGCGCGTTTTACATGGTAGAGGGTGTGGATGTATATGGTGGTTTCTTTGGCAATGAACCAGCTGATTATGACTTGTCATTGCGTAATTTCACTGAAAATGCCTCTGTCCTCGATGGTCAGAACAACCAGCGTGTGCTTTACCAAAGAGGTCATTTTACCACACGTACAGTATGGGACGGTTTCACGATGCAAAACGGTTATACATACAGTGATTATAATAACAGTAATGATGACAGAGCGTATGGTGGTGGTGCTTGCTTGAAATCGGGATCGACCTTGAGCAACTGCTTGATTACACAGAACAGAGCAACATCGTATGGTGGTGGTGTTTATGTGGAGGGATACTATTATTCCTCTTACGATACAACCCGTTTGCTTAATTGTACGGTGAGTCATAATACCTCAGAATATTATGGTGGTGGTATGTATTTGAATAATAGGGTGATAGCTAATCAATGTCGCATCGAATACAATTTCTCTAGAGAAGAAGGTGGCGGCGCCTATTTAAACAATTATGTGTATGTAATCAATTGTTTGATTGCCAACAATAGTGCAAGTGGAAGTGGTGCGGGTGTATATGCCAGTTCTGCAAATGTAATAAAGAATACAACCATTGTAAACAATGACATCCGTTCCGAATCGGGAGATGAATTCTACTACAATCGGGGAGCTGCTGTCTATGTTGAATACGAGAATGTGTATATTACGAATTGTATTGTTTGGGGCAACAAAAGATATGGGAAGACCAATGGCATTCATCTCAATAGTACAGTTAGTCATGTGACTTATGTGGCTATTGATGATGTATGTGCAGGCGAAAATAATATCATGCTGAAACCTGAAAACGATAATATCAGTGCCTCCTCTCCTCACTTTGTGAAACCTTCTGTTATGGTGGGTTACGATGACACCACCAGCAATGTGAATTGGCACTTGCAGCAGGGTTCACCGTGTATCAACCATGGCGACAATAGTGTGGCTGATGTTTATGACCTGGATGGCAATGCCCGTGTGCAGATGGATACCGTTGACATGGGTTGCTATGAGTCTCCATACAATAGTATTGAACTGCCGAAATATGAAGGTATTATTTATGTGACCCAAGAGGGTGGAGGCAATTTCTCAGGTGATAGTTGGACCAATGCCATGTCTTCTGTGCAGGATGCTATGAACTTTGCTTTCATGAATAATGCTGTGGTATGGGTGGCCGCTGGTATCTATCACGGTAACGGCACCTCCGAAAACGCTTTCGAGATGAAACAGGGTGTAAGCGTGTATGGTGGTTTTGCCGGTGACGAGGATGCCAATTATGATTTGTCACAACGTGACTTTGAATCCAATACTTCCATCCTTGACGGCCAATACCGGCAGCGTGTGCTGATGCAACCAGAGGTATATAGTGATGACAAGGCGGTGGTATGGGATGGCTTTACCATCCAGAATGGACGAGTGAATGGAGATGGTGCTGGTGCATATTTGCGGGGTAATTCAACACTGCGTAACTGTGTAGTGAGGTACAACACGATTGTAAATGAGTCAAGTTACTATTCCGATGGTAAATATGGTGCAGGTATATATGTGAATAATGATTACTCGGAATTCATAACTACTATCAGCTATTGTGTGATTACTGACAATGGTTTTGAATATGATCAAAATCCTGGTTATGGTGCTGGTATTTACTCTGAATACACTAATATTGACCATACTGAAATTAGCCATAATACATCACCTCGTGAGGGCGCTGGATTGTATGCTGGTTATAAAACTCAAGTTTCCAATAGCTTAATCCATCACAATAGGACCTCTCGAAAAGCTGGTGGTGTGTATGTGTATGGGTCAGAGTGCCGCTTCATCAATTGCGATATGGTGAATAATACAAGCTCTTCAAACGGTGCAGGTGTATACAGCGAATATGGAGATGCTGAATTTGCAAACTGTATCATCTGGGGTAATAAGAAGGGTTATCTAATTGACAATATGGCGGGTCAAACTGTGAGTATGTCGCATTGTGCTGTGGAAGAAGGTTATGATGGCGAAGGGAATGTTACACTGGCTTCTGCCAACGATGGATCCAATTTGTCAGAGCATTATGTTCGCTTTGTTGACCCTGAAAGCGAAGATTATCAACTCCATCCCGCTTCCAATTGTATCGATATGGGTAGCAACGATGTGTTGACAGAAAGCGATACTCTTGATTTCTATGGTAATAGTCGTATATATAATAGTAGAGTGGATATAGGCTGTTCTGAAAGCCAGGATGAAAGCAGCTGTCCATCAGTTGTCAATGTGACAGTGAGCGCAGTTACCACTAATTCCGCTCACCTGACATGGACTTCTAACGGCACTGAAACCGAGTGGGTGGTGGCATATGGTGAAGTAGGTGGCGATATTACTACGGCTACAGTATATGATACCGAATATCAAATGGAAGGATTGAGATTGAATCGTCAGTATATGGCCAAGGTTCGCGCAGTTTGCGATGATAATTCGATGAGCGTATTCTCGATTCCGGCTTATTTCCAGACCAGTTGTGATCCTACACAATTGGATACTTTGCCGAACTTCAGTAATTTGAACCCAAGTAACGATGTTATCATCTATAATGCCACTGTCGACTTCAGCTGGTCATCTATGGAGCATGCCACTTCGTATGACTTCTACCTGTGGAAGACTACAGATAGCGAGCCTTCTACACCATCCCGCTCAGGTCTCACTCAGCCGGGAGTGAGTGCTTACCAGGTGCCAAATTATGCTCCTGGCGTTGAGTATTACTGGAAAGTGGTGGCTTGGAACGAATGTATCAGCAAGACCAGCGAAGTGATGCTCCTTAAAGCTAACAAGCTTCCCGACCTGCACGTGACAAACGTCAGATGCTCTAATCCGCGAATTGGACAAACAGTGACCGTGGAATGGACAGTGAAGAATGATGGTCAAGGCAATACGCCTCCAGCAGTCGACTGGACCGATTATATTTGGCTGGTTCACGATGCGGATGTCCGTTGGTATGACCCCAATGATAGAAGATTGGCAGAGGTCGCTAATCTCGGAACTCTGAATGCGGGTGAATCATATACTAATACTTATGACGTGACTATTCCCACGGATCTTAATCCCGGTAATTATTACCTCTTTGTGTTTGCTGACCAGCCGGATGCTTATGATCCAGATTTCAGTCATTGTCCTGGAGGTCGGGCTCCTGCTGTTTATGAGCCAAGTGTGACGGGAGATCCTTATCCGTATGCGACAGGGAATGTTCATTTTAATGGTGTGGTAAATGAAACAGAAGATCATGATAACTTCTTCTATATCGTGTTGACGATACTGCCACCGCCATCACCTGATTTGCAAGTTTCCTCAGTGGTATCTACCGATAACGCTTTGTCTGGGCAGCCAGCTAATGTGACATGGACCGTGATTAATGATGGAGAGGCTAACGCTTTAGGTTCATGGACTGATGTGGTTTACCTCTCAAGTGACACTCTCCTTGACACTGAAGAAGATTTCCGCGTGGGAAGATTTGTTCATGAAGGTGGTCTGCTTCTAAATGAAAGCTATCAACAGTCTACCCAGTTTACCATACCGGTTGACTATGATGGCGATTACTACTTCATCGTGATGACAGATTATAACAATAATGTTTATGAAGGTCTGGCAGAGATTAACAATAAAAGAGTTTCCTCGCCTATGCATGTCACCATGTCATGGTTTACCGACCTTGTGGTAACCGCTGTCTCTGTTCCCAGTGATGTTATGGATGCGTCTGGTGAATATACCTGCAGCTTCACGGTAGAGAATCAAGGCCTTAATAATACCAATGTAAGCAGATGGTACGATGCCGTTTATATCAGCGCGTCACCTGTGCTGAATACGGCAAATGCGATGAAGTTGAAAGAACTGATTCATCATGGTGTGGTACGGGCACAGGATATGGATAATCCAGAAAATTCCATGTATAGCGTTGAATTCACTCTTCGCCTCCCCGATACCATGAGTGGACAGCGATACCTGCATGTGGTGACAGATGAACGTAATGAAGTGTTTGAACATAGTGTCGGCAGTGAAAATGTGGCCGAGACCAACAACACATACACTTATCCGCATGCTCTGACCGTGTTGAAATCAGACTTGGTAGTGGAAAGTATCACCGTGCCAGATGTCATTGACCCCAATGAACCAGTACGTGTGCAATGGTCGGTGCGCAACATTGGCCCCGGTAATGTGGCGAATCGCTCATTCCAGGATTATTTCTATTTCAATGGAAGTAGGATTTATGAAGCCAGTATGACTTCTGTGAATATTCCTGTTGGTGAGTCCATTGTGCGTTCGGCAATGGTTCAGCTTCCTTGTGCCGATGGCGGTGCTACTCAGCTGACCATCACTACGGATGTGCAAAATACGGTATTTGAAGCTGATGAAACTAATAATAGCAGAACGGTGGCCTTGAATTACATTACACCGGATCTGGCAGTGAACAATGTAACCCTTTCACATAGTGCCAACGATCTTAATGTTGGATTCTGGAGTGGCGCTCCTGTAGAGTTGTCTTACACGGTGACTAATCATGGCTCAGTGGCAACTCAGTCTGTGAATGTGGCCGATGAGATTTACTTCAGCACTTCGCCTACCAGCTATCAGACTTCCGACCTGGTTTACACCAATACACATGAGATAAGCTTGGGTGCCGAGGGTAGTGAAACTTACACCTGTGTGGTCAATATTCCCAACGGAATTAGCGGAACCTATTATTGCCATGTGCTTTGCAATGCTGATACCGCATTGTGTGAAAATGGCGCTATTAGCGATAATGTGGCAGTCAGCCAGCCGATTGAGGTTAGTCTCAGCCCATCTCCTGATTTGGTGATTACGCAACTGGATGCACCAAGTGAAGTTTATATCGGTGTGCCTTTCAGTTTGACATACACCATCATGAATCAGGGTACTGCCGCTATTAACCAGACCGTAATGCAGAAATTCTATTATTCTACTTCTCCTTTGGTGTTCGATACTCTTTGCCTCGTGGCAACTTCTCCCGATTATTTGAATATTGGTGTCAATGAATCGGTGGTTAAGACTGCGGTTCTGACCCTGCCGACCAGCGTTAGATATGGTGAATACTATATCCATGTGGTCGCGGATGCAAATGACCAGATATATGAGTATGAGGGAGAGCAAAACAATAATGCGCACAGTGGCGAAATCTTAGCAAGAACATATCAGTTGGATTTGCAATTGACAAGTATCGAAGGACCTAGTGAGATGCAATGGGGTGCAACAGCTACCTATACCTTGCATGTCCAAAATAATTCGTCACTGCCCGCCCTGAATTCCTTATGGAGAGATGTTGTTTATCTGTCAACTGATAATGTGTTGAGTACTTCTGACAGATTGATACAGTCGGTGCGTCATACTGGAGGACTGGAGGCCAATGGGGAATATGAGGCAACTGTTACGGTCACCATCCCATACGGAACACCTGCAACAGCTTATCTGATAGGTGTGGTTGACATGGACAATGCTAATCCTGATGAGACACCTTCAAATAATGTACTGGCTAAATTGCTGACCATCAACAGTACGCCTACACCCGATCTGGCAATCAGTGAAGTGGTTGTGTTAGAAGATATAGTTGCGGGTCAGCCGGCGCGTGTGGCATACAAAGTGACCAATGAGAGTGATATAGCCATTGAGGATGAGTCGTGGAATGACAGATTGTTTGTTTCCTATAACAATACTTTTGAGAATGGTGATGTTCAGTTGCTGAATAAACCTCGTCGGAATATGACACTGAATCAGGGTGAATCCTACAGAGACACTTTGGAATTTACAGTACCGATGGCTTATAATGGTAGTCTGTACTTGTTGATGATAGCCAACGCCAATAACGATCCTTACGAAGTTGTTACTGCCAACAACATTGCGGCGGTACCAGTTTCTGTAACCTTGCCATTGCCAGGTGACCTGGTGGTGACGGAGGTGTCTTGCGAAAGTCGTGTGGTTTCGGGTCAGATGCTCCACGCTACCTGGACTATCCAGAACATTGGCGACAACGCGTTGATAGGTCGTGGCTTGCGTTCCTTGGTTTATGTTTCTGTTGATACCGTTTTTGATGCCAACGACCGCTTGTTGGGAAGTACTACAGAAAGTTATGTCAACTTGGGTGTGGACGAAACTTTGCAGCAGAACCTGACGGGCCGTATCAGTGGTGTGGCTCCCGGCAACTACTACCTCATCGTGAAGACTGATGTCACCAACGCATTCAATGAGGTGAGCGACGACAACAACAAGGGCTGCATGGTGGATCCGTTCGTGGTTACCATCCGTCCATTGCCATTCAACACGGATGTGTATGATACCTTGACCAATGATGTTGTTTCGGATTATATGCTCTCTGTTGTAGGTGACGAAGTGAATCAGACAGCCCGTATTCACATTGCCTCCGAAGACTCGTTGGCGGGTGCGGTGAATATGATTTACGCTACCTACAATGGCATGGGCAACAACCTCAATTACAGTTATTCTACCATTGGACAATATACGGCTAATACGGAATTGTATATTCCCGCTACCCAGCCAGGTTACTATGGTGTGAACATTTATGGCTCAACACCGTCCAACCAGCCGCAGAATATGATTGTCCGTGCCGACATCCTGCCGTTTGAGTTGCGTGCTGTGAACGACGACCATGGTGGTAACACGGGTATAGTGACCGTTGAATTGACAGGTTCACGTTTCCGTCCCGATATGGTTGTGAGTCTGAGCCATGGTGATGAGGTTATTGTAGCCCAATCATTAATCTATGTGAATTATTATCAAGTGTTTGTGGAGTTTGACCTGACAAACCACACCCCGGGCGTTTACGATGTGAAGGCTATGAACTTCTGCGAGGGTGAGGCAGTGCTGCCCAATGCGTTCACTATTGAGAACGGTCAGCCCTCAGGTTTGGCTTACAACCTGCTCTTCCCCAGCTCTCCGCGTCCCAATCGTACTGTTGCGATGATGTTGGAATACGGCAATATTGGCAATGTTGACTTGCATAATCAGGTATTGGAGATCACCAGCATCGGTGGTTGTCCTATTGCTCTGACTCCGGAAGAGCTCAGTCTGCAACGTACTACACTGCGATTACCGTTATCTATTGAGAATGAGCCTGCAGGACTGCTCCGTCCGGGCAGCTATGGAACCCTCAATATATATACTTATTCGTCGAGTGCCTTGATATTCACCATTAAACCAGTTGAAGAATAAAAAAATATAGCGATATGAAAACGATAAAATCAATTATTACATCAGCTTTTATGCTCCTGCTGTGCTTGTCGGCTCAGGCGCAAGCGCAGACTTCCCAGTTCGCGGGAGAAGACAAGGAGGTGATGGCTCTGCCCGACAGCTCCCAAACAGTGGAGATTGGTCTGCCTGGCAACACTTCCGAATATTGCTACACCTGGACAGGTGAGGATATCAAGACCGATGTTCATCAGCCTACGGTCACTGTGAATCCGAAAAAAGCATCCAACACCTATAGGGTTACTCGTACAGGCCCCTGTGGCGTTGAAGAGGATGAGGTAATCGTGACCCTGAAAGATAGTGCCGGCATTGTCAGTGTGAAACCGCTGAAGTGTTGTTACAGTGCTGGAGATGCTATTTCTATTGAGGATTTTGAAATTGTGACGGAACCAACGGGATATGAATCCATGGTTACATTGTCTCCCACTACCGCTAGGAATAAGGCAGAGTGGATTGGAACTGAAGACACACAGGATATTACCTTCAAATTGGAATATAATGGCAAGACTTCTACCAAGGTAGTTACGGTGAAAGTGTTTAACGACGATTTGGCCATGACAGCTGGACAACAAAGTTTGAGCTTGAAGGATTTTATCAAGGACTTGGAAAAGGTGAAGAAGCAGGTGGCTAAGGGACAAAAGTTGGCCGATATGCTGAGTTCTTTGTCGTCGGCAGCAACCCCATGCAAACCAGAAGCCAACTTGGATTTTGCTTTTCCCGCTGGTAGGTCATTGAAATCATGCTGTAATGGAAAAGAAGTGGATGGCTTTAGTATCGATGGCCCTGCTATTACTCTTGGAATCACTGTGGAATGCGATTTTCCCACAAGTTTAACCATTCCTGTCATAGGAGGAGGTTTGTATATTAACGTTGCGGTGGGTGTTGGCGCTTTTGTGGGGCCCTTCAATTTTAAATATCTTGGGAAAGAGTGTACGTCAGCTACAATCCCCTTTGGTCTATATGCTAATGTATCAGGTGGCCTCAAATTCAAGGTTCCTGATGAGGATATATTGTCCATGCAGATTAATGTTGTGGGAGAGGCCAAAAGCTCTATCGTGTGGGTTGTGGGCGAAGGCCCACAGTGGCATCCTTTGGATTTAACAATAACTGCCGTTGGTAAGGTGGTGTTGTTATATGGTCTTGTTACAGAGCAAATAAGCTATCCTTTGATGTCGGTTTCATTGTTTAACTAAAAAGGCGTATGAAGATGAAAAAGTTATATATCATTTTAGGATTAACTGTTACAGTTTTGTTTTCGCTGCATTTTCAGGCTCAAAGCCAGACATGCCGTTTCCCGGCGTATCAGACAACCAGCTATATGCTGACCATGAACATGCAAATTGATAGTATGAGTTTTTATACGCCTGATAGTCTGCATTGCGTATGCGACAAGGTGTTTTCGTATGATGTGGAGGGCATGACTCCATCGGATGAGGAGAGTCGTATCATTGCCCTGACTGGCGGCAATTTGAACCCGACAGGCGTGAATACCATTCCTGCTGCAATGTGCCGCCTGCTGCAGGCTTTCCAAAACCAAAGTGTTTCGGATGTGGCCTTGCAGTATCGTCCTTCGGATGCGGCAACCATGAATGTCTTGTTTTCAGTGGATTCCATACGGACTCGTTATTTGGCGGGAGTTTCCAAAATCCAGAAAATGAAGTTGCTGTTTACCTTCGAACAGGGAGAGTATATCTTTGCGATGACCAGTTGTTACCACAATGACACCATTCTTGCAACAGTTCCATTCTGTTTGCAGCAGGTGAATAACCAGTGGTATCTGGCCATGGCTCATGATAGCTCCTCATTGGTGGGTAACCTGCTTCAGTTCTTGGCAAAAAAGACAGTGCATGATTTTATTGACGACGATGATGTTGATGGTGACGGTATTATCAATACTCAGGACAATTGCCCCTGCACTCCTAATCCCGGTCAAGAGGATACGGATGGCGATAATGTGGGTGATGCCTGTGACAATTGCCTCCATACACCGAATCCCGATCAGAAGGATGTTGACCATGATGGAGTAGGAGATGTTTGCGACAATTGTCCCATTAACTATAATCCCTACCAAGAAAATAGCGACAGCGACGCGCTTGGTGATTCCTGCGATAACTGCAAGAATTACCCCAATCCCCGTCAGCATGATTTCGATGGCGATGAAATCGGAAATGAGTGCGATGATGATATTGATGGTGATGGTATTCCCAATGATGAGGATGATGATATGGATGGTGATGGTATCCTCAATGATGATGATATCTGTCCTCTCCATTATAATCCTGGTCAGGACGATAGTGATGGCGACGGCATTGGTGACGCCTGCGATAACTGCCCGCTGATATATAATCCTGACCAAGCCGATGCGGATAATGATGGCATTGGCGATGTGTGCGACACCGACCGTGATGGTGACGGCGTGGAAGATACACGTGACAACTGTCCCGATACCCCCAACCCCGACCAAGAGGATACGGATTGCGATGGCATAGGCAATGTTTGCGATCCCGACCGTGATGGTGACACTATTCCGAATGAGATTGATAATTGCCCCGATTATTTTAACCCCGACCAACAAGATGTCAATGGCAACGGCATTGGCGATGTTTGTGAATAAAAAAGAAAGGAAAGCGATATGAAAAAGATAAATAGATTTTTCTTTCAGATTTTGACACTGGCAATGATATTGTCAAGTGCGTTTAGCAATGCCTTTGCTCAGGAAAACAATTGTATTAATGCCTATATGGTGCATCCGGAAAGCTGTAATCCGGGCCATGATGGTATAGCTACTGTTTTCATTCCTTCAGCATTGAATGGTAAATGTACCATTGAATGGCAGGTTGGAAATGGGGATGTCTCTAGCGACCTGGTACTCTCTGGCTTGTCGGAGGGAACTTATCCTGTGACCGTCAAGTCAACGGAATGTCCCAGTGTGATTTTTTATAGCGGTGCTGTAGAGATTACGAGAGATGAAGAATGTAAGATTAATGTAGGAATTTCAGGTCCGACCTACTTGGAAGCGAAATGTAATGATCTTCCGACTGTTACATTTATTGCCACGGTAACTGGTGGCGTTCCTCCTTACCATTTTCATGGAGGATGGACCCAAACCGGCGATGCTACGGCTACCAAGGAATATCATCCGAGTAGTGGCTATTTTAGCATATCTTGTTCGGTTTCCGACAGTACAGCTCATCAGGGCTATGGTGAGTTGAGTGGCTATGCCAAGGTGTTGGATTGTGCCCAAGATCCCAACGAAATCAAAGGCCCTGAAGGTTATTCAGAGGAAAAACATTTTGTCAACAAAACAGACAAGATGAGTTATACTATTGATTTTGAGAATGATCCAGACTTTGCCATGGCTCCGGCTTCCCGTGTGAAGATTACCTACGATGTGCCTGATAAACAGAAATTGGCCTCTTTCCGTTTGGCTGATTTCGGTTTTGGCGATTTCGTCTTTACTGTGCCTTCCAATGTGTCTTCCTATAGCCAGCGTCTGGATGTGTCTGACTCCTTAGGCGTTTGGGTGGATGTGACAGCAGGTATTGATATCGCCAACAATCAGCTGTTCTGGATTTTCCAGAGTATCGATCCCGCTACAGGTGCCGAACCTGCCAGCTCCCAGATGGGTTTCCTGTCCATCAACGACTCTTTGGGTCATGGCCAGGGCTATGTCAGTTTCTACATCGCTCCTGATGCCAATATACAGACAGGCGATACGGTGGGAGCAGAGGCTTTGATTGTGTTTGACGACAATGACCCCATCGGTACCAATGTATGGACCAATACTTTTGATGCGGTGGCTCCGACTTCTACACTTTATGCCGAAATGAACGCATTGGATTCCCTCTATTGCACGTTCTCTTTTGACGCCCAGGACGATCCGAACGGTTCGGGAGTTCGTAGCGTAGAGGTGTATATGTCTGTCAATAATGCCGATTATGTGTCTATCGGTAGTGTTGTCCCAGACAGTACGATTTCGTATGCTCTTGAAAACGGTGTCTATTACCAATTTATGTCCATCGCTACAGACAATGTGGGTAATAAAGAAGCTCTAAAGGCTCAGGCTGATACTTCTGTCAACTATAATACAGCTCCTATCGATTTGGTACTGAATGGCAATACATTTTATGAGTACGATCCGATGAATACCTATATCGGAACTTTGTTCACTCTGGATAATGATGTGAATCTGCCTTTCGTGTATGAATTGGTGAGCGGTGAAGGAGATGATGACAATAACTTGTTTACAATAGAGGGAAATACTTTGCAGACTAACGCTACTTTCATTTGTAGCCGTCGTACAGATTATTCGGTTCGTATCAGAACCACTGATATTGGCGGTTTGTCATTCGAAAAGAGTTTTGCCCTGAATGAGGTGATTCAGCATGTTACTCCAATTCGTCGTCTGAACAAGGCAATCTGCGAGGGTGGTAGTATTGATTTCAATGGTCGTACACTGACAGAGGCAGGTACTTATACCGACACCTTGCTTACTGCAGAAGGTTGCGATAGCATTGTGGTTTGGTATCTGAAAGTGAATCCTTCTTATGTGGTGAACCTTGACACAACAGTATGTGACCAATTTGTATGGAATGACAGCACCTATACACAGAGTGATTTGATCAGTTATACTTATATTTTGGCAACAGGCTGCGACAGCACGGTGAATTATAATTTGACGGTGAAACACAGCACCACTGGTGTTGATGAGCTGGTAGCTTGCGACAGTCTCACTTGGATTGATGGTATTACCTATTACGAAAGCACGTCAACCCCGACCTATACCTATGTTGGTGGCAATGCTGTCGGCTGTGACAGTATTGTGACCTTGAACCTGACTATCAACCACAGCACCACTGGTGTTGACGAGTTGGTGGCCTGCGACAGCCTTACCTGGATTGACGGCATTACCTATTACGAAAGCACGAACATCCCGACCTTCACGCTGACCAACGCGGCGAACTGCGATTCAGTGGTGACCCTGCACCTGACAGTGAACTATACCGCATACGGCGACACGGATGTTGTGGTATGCGACAGCTACGACTGGTACGAGTATGAGGGATTAAATGAGAGTGGTGACTATGCACATCGCTTCAGCAACCCCGCAGGTTGCGATAGCGTTGCTATTTTGCACCTGACAGTGAACCACAGCACCACTGGTGTTGACGAATTGGTGGCTTGTGACAGCCTCATTTGGATTGATGGCATCACTTATTATGAAAGCACGTCAACTCCAACCTTCACGCTGACCAACGCTGTAGACTGCGATTCAGTGGTGACGCTGAACTTGACTATTAACCACAGCACCACTGGTGTTGACGAGTTGGTGGCTTGCGACAGCCTCACCTGGATCAACGGCATTACTTATTACGAAAGCACGATAACTCCGACCTACACGCTGACCAACGCTGTAGACTGCGATTCAGTGGTGACGCTGAACTTGACTATTAACCACAGCACCACTGGTGTTGACGAGTTGGTGGCCTGCGACAGCCTTACCTGGATTGACGGCATTACCTATTACGAAAGCACGAACATCCCGACCTTCACGCTGACCAACGCGGCGAACTGCGATTCAGTGGTGACCCTGCACCTGACAGTGAACTATACCGCATACGGTGACACGAATGTTGTGGTGTGTGACAGCTACGACTGGTACGAGTATGAGGGATTAAATGAGAGTGGTGACTATGCACATCGTTTCAGCAATCCTGCAGGTTGCGATAGCGTTGCTGTTTTGCACCTGACAGTGAACCACAGCACTACTGGTGTTGATGAGTTGGTGGCTTGCGACAGTCTCACCTGGATTAACGGAATTACCTATTACGAAAGCACGTCAACTCCGACCTTCATGCTGACCAATGCTGCAAATTGCGATTCAGTGGTGACGCTGAATCTGACAATCAACCACAGCACCACCGGTGTTGACGAATTGGTGGCTTGCGACAGCCTCACCTGGATTAACGGTATCACTTATTACGAAAGCACGTCAAGCCCGACCTTCACGCTGACCAACGCAGCGAACTGCGATTCAGTGGTGACGCTGAACCTGACCATCAACCACAGCACCACCGGTGTTGACGAATTGGTGGTCTGCGACAGCCTCACCTGGATCAACGGCATTACCTATTACGAAAGCACGTCAACCCCAACCTACACGCTGACCAACGCGGCTAACTGCGACTCAGTGGTGACCCTGCACCTGACAGTGAACTATACCGCATACGGTGACACAAATGTTGTGGTGTGCGACAGCTACGACTGGTACGAGTATGAGGGATTAAATGAGAGTGGTGACTATGCACATCGCTTCAGCAACCCCGCAGGTTGCGATAGCGTTGCTATTTTGCACCTGACAGTGAACCACAGCACTACCGGTATTGACGAGCTGGTGGCTTGCGACAGCCTCACTTGGATTGATGGCATCACTTATTACGAAAGCACGACAACTCCGACCTTCACGCTGACCAATGCTGCAAATTGCGATTCAGTGGTGACGCTGAATCTGACAATCAACCACAGCACCACCGGTGTTGACGAATTGGTAGCTTGCGACAGCCTCACCTGGATTAACGGTATCACTTATTACGAAAGCACGTCAAGCCCGACCTTCACGCTGACCAACGCAGCGAACTGCGATTCAGTGGTGACGCTGAATCTGACCGTCAACCACAGCACTATCGGTATTGACGAGTTGGTGGCTTGCGATAGCCTCACCTGGATCAACGGCATTACTTATTACGAAAGCACGTCAACTCCGACCTTCACGCTGACCAATGCGGCGAACTGCGACTCTGTGGTGACCCTGCACCTGACAGTGAACTACACCGCTTACGGTGACACAAATGTTGTGGTGTGCGACAGCTACGACTGGTACGAGTATGAGGGGTTAAATGAGAGTGGAGACTATTCACATCGCTTCAGCAATCCTGCAGGTTGCGATAGCGTTGCTGTTTTGCACCTGACAGTGAACCACAGCACTACTGGTGTTGATGAGTTGGTAGCTTGCGACAGCCTCACCTGGATCAATGGAACAACGTATTACGAAAGTACGTCAACCCCGACTTATACTTACGTTGCTGGTAATGCCGCTGGTTGCGACTCTGTGGTGACCCTGCACCTGACTATCAACCACAGTACAACTGGTATTGACGAGCAGGTGGCTTGCGACAGCCTCAGCTGGATTGACGGTATCACGTATTATGAAAGCACGTCAACCCCAACTTATACCTATGTTGGTGGTAATGCCGTTGGTTGCGACTCTGTGGTGACTCTGCACCTGACTATCAACCACAGTACAACTGGCATTGATGAGCAGGTGGCTTGCGACAGCCTCACCTGGATTGATGGTATCACGTATTATGAAAGCACGTCAACCCCGACTTATACTTACAATGGTGGTAATGCCGCTGGTTGCGACTCTGTGGTGACCTTGCATCTGACCGTCAACCACAGCACCACTGGTGTTGACGAGCTGGTGGCTTGCGACAGCCTTACCTGGATCGACGGCATCACGTATTACGAAAGTACGTCAACCCCGACTTATACTTTTGCTGGTGGTAATGCCGCTGGTTGCGACTCCGTGGTGACCCTGCACCTGACTGTCAACCACAGCACTACTGGTGTTGACGAATTGGTGGCTTGCGACAGCCTCACCTGGATCGATGGTATCACGTATTACGAAAGTACGTCGACCCCGACTTATACTTATGCTGGTGGTAATGCCGCTGGTTGCGACTCCGTGGTGACCCTGCACTTGACCGTTAATCACAGCACTACAGGTGTTGACGAATTGGTGGCTTGCGACAGCCTCACCTGGATCGACGGTATCACGTATTACGAAAGCACGTCAACTCCGACTTATACCTATACTGGTGGCGCCTCCTTCGGCTGCGATAGTATCGTGACCCTGCACTTGACCATCAACCATGGTTCACACAGTGTGATAGATACTGCCGTATGCGGAAGCTTCGTTTGGAATGGCGAGACCTATACTCAGTCAGGTACTTATACTTATGAGTATTCTGGCACTACAGGTTGTGTCAACACAGAAACGCTGCACCTGACGTTGAATCCGACTTACAACGTGACCGATGCGGAAACGATTTGCGCAAGCGAATTGCCTTACACATGGAATGGCGTAGAGTTCACTCAGGCTGGCACTCAGACCGTCACTCTGCCCACCGTCGCTGGTTGCGACTCTGTAGTCACAATGACACTGACTGTTAATCCGATCTATTCCGAATCAGAATCCCGCACCATCTGCGCAAGCGAATTGCCATACACTTGGAACGGCGTCACCTTCACCGAGGCCGGTACCCAGACCGTTACCTTATCTACGGTGAATGGTTGCGACTCTGTCGTTGCCATGACTTTGACGGTGAACCAACCTACTACGGGTATCGATGAGCAGGAAGCTTGCGATGCCTTCGCTTGGATAGATGGTACGGTCTATACCGAAAGCACCAATACCCCGACCTTTACGCTGACTAACGCGGCAGGTTGCGACTCTGTGGTGACTTTGCATCTGACCATCCACGAGTCAGTGACCATTGACGCATACTTGACGATTCATGAGAGCGATCTGCCATACACGTATGGAGACACTACTTTTGAACCTGGTACAGTCCAGAGTGGAGATTACACATTCTACTTTACTACTGCTTACGGCTGCGACTCAATCATCGTATTGCATCTTACTGTCGAGACCGGTATTGACAATTATGCTTTGACCGCTTCAATGAATGTGTATCCGAACCCGACTACGGATAAGGTCAATGTTCAGTTGACAGTGGGCAATGAGTCATTGAGCGATGGCGAAATCCAGCTGTATGATATGTACGGTAAGTGGCTCCAAACTGTCAAGGTGACGGGCAAAGTCACTGAGATTGACCTGTCATCATTCGCAGCGGGTGTTTACTTCGTGAAAGCTGTTGAAGGTCAGCAGCTGATAGGAGTCCGCAAGATTGTAAAAGAGTAGGGACGCAATTTATTGCGTCCGTATACTCGGACGTTACATCTGCAAATAAATGCAAAAAAAAAGAGGATGACCCCAAAGTCACCCTCTTTTTTTATCAATTCTAATTTAGGATGTGCCGAAGGCACAATATCCTATTAACCCCGCACAAGCACGGCAGTGCGCGGTGTGGGGTGGTGAGAATGAATGTGAGATATGCGTGCGGAAGGCACGCTACAAAGATCTCCATAGTAGCGTACCTTTGGCACGCTGTATTCCACCATGAGTATCGTCACCCCAAACTGCGGCCTATGGCCTTGTTAGGGGTTAAAGGAATAACGTGCTTTCAGCACGACTAATCGCATACATTGTATACCACTTTAAAACACACTTTTGTCACCAACTAAAAAATATTGTGACACTATTAATTCTCAATTATCAACTGTCAACTGTCAACTTTCAGTTTTCAGTTTATAACTACCAGAACACCGCATAAATCACCACCAAAATAATGCAGATGGCGTAGGCGCAGAGGTGGAAACTGCGTTCGGTTTTGAAATAGTCTGCGATGAGCGGAATAGCCTTTTGGTCGTCATCGGTGGGGCAGGTGGCTAAACTCACCATCACGATGATGGCCATGGTGAGTATGCAGGTGTAGAACATCTGATCCAGGAAGGGCATGTCGATGGGCAAGAATTTTAGTGCCAATGCAATGGGGATAGATAGAATGACACCTGTGACCGCTCCTTTGTTGTTGGTTTTCTTCCAAAAAAGGCCTAAAAGGAACAGGGCCAGAATGCCGGGGCTGACCAGTCCAGTGTATTCCTGAATGTATTGGAACATCTGTCCTACACTACCTAGCATGGGGGCGACAAAGCAGGCGATAAGCAAGAAAACAGCGGCGGAGATACGTCCCACATTGACCATGTTGACTTTTTTGTCGCCCTTTTGTTCCATTTTTGGCGCAATGTACGGCTTGAAAACATCCATGGTGAAAATGGTGGAAGCCGAGTTAAGCATGGACGCCAAAGAGGAGATGATAGCAGCGGCCAGGGCGGCCAGCACCAAGCCTTTCAGCCCAATGGGAACAAAACTACTGATGAGCCAGGGATAGGCATTGTCGTTGTTGAGGGCGCCGTTGCTCAAACTGAAGGCTTCCACGGCTCCGTAACTGCCTTCGGTGAACATGACGTAGGCGATGATGCCTGGAATGACCACGATAAAGGGAATGAGCAACTTGAGGAAGGCGGCAAAAGCCAGACCTTTCTGGGCTTCGGGAAGCGATTTGGCAGCGAAAGCACGCTGGATGATGTATTGGTTGAATCCCCAATAATAAATGTTGGCGACCCATAGTCCCCCGATAAGCATCACGATGCCGGGAAGATTATGGAATTCAGGGTTGTCATGTTTGAGGATGAGGTGGAAACGGTCACCGGCCACGTCGGCCACATGACGCACACCCTGTGACAGGCTACCGTCGGGACTGACATATTGGAAGGCCACAATCGTGGTGACGATCCCGCCGGCCATCAGCAGGAATACCTGCAAAATGTCGGTCCACGCCACCGAGGAAAGTCCTCCCCGCAGCGAATAGCAGGCAGCGATGATGGCCAGTCCGATGATGGAGGGAACGATGAGTTTGCCGTCGCCCGTGCCGATGATGGTGTCGATGGCCTTGCCGCCGAGGTAGAGAACAGAGGTGAGGTTGACAAAGACGAAGAGGGCAATCCAGAAGACCGCCAAAATGGTGCGGAGCTGCCGTGAGTAGCGTTTCTCCACAAATTCAGGGATGGTGTAGATGCCCTGACGGATGAAAATGGGCATGAAGAACTTGGCGACGATGATGAGGGTGATGGCCGCCATAAATTCGTAGGAAGCTACCGCCAGACCGCTGGCAAAACTTGTGCCGGACATGCCGATGAACTGCTCGGCGGAGATGTTGGCAGCAATTAGCGAGGCGCCAATGGCCCACCATGGCAGTGATTTTCCTGCCAGAAAATAGTCCTCTTCCGATTGGCTCGGCCTTTTCTTTCGGGCAATCCATAGCCCCAAACCCACGATGATAATCAGGTAGGAGATGAAAATGATGATGTCGATGGTGTGAAATGCAGGATTCATTATTTTAATGTGCTAATTAGTTAATGTGCTAATGTGCTAATTTTTAGTAATCAGTGGTCAGTGGTCAGGGGTTAGAAGGTGAGAGGGTGAGAAGGTTAATAAATTACAGGATTTTGAATTTTGAATTCTGGATTCTAATTCACATACGTTTCTGCAACTATTCCAAATCTTTCTTTGTATGCTTTAGTGATTTCTTTTGTAAATTTATCTATTTGATTTTCAGTTATTAACGTTACAGTGCAGCCGCCGAAGCCGGCACCCGTCATGCGGCTGCCGAGCACGCCTTCGAATTGTTGGGCATACTCCACTAAAAAGTCCAGTTCGGGACAGCTCACCTCGTAGTCGTCACGGAGCGAGGCATGCGAGGCGTTCATCAGCTGGCCAAAGTGTGTCATGTTGTGCTTTTGGAGGGCTTGCACAGCCTCTTTCACCCGTTCGTTCTCGCTGATGGTGTGGCGTGCCCTTCGGAGTACAATGTCTGAAAACTGGTCGGATACTTGTATCGAAAGTTTCTGGAACTGCTCCATGTTGAGTTGGCAGAGATGCTGGATGGGTACCAGTTGTTGCAGTATGTGAAGGGCCTCCTCACATTCCTGCCGACGCTGATTGTAGGCCGAATCCACTAATCCTCTTTTCTTTTTGCTGTTGCAAATGACAAATCGAAGACCATCCAATGCCAAGGGAACATATTCGTAGTTTAAAGTGTTGCAATCCAAAGCAATGGCATGATCATCTTTGCCGAAGCCCGAAGCAAACTGGTCCATGATACCACAGTTCATTCCCACAAAATCATTCTCGGCATGTTGCGCCATCTTGACCAATTCCAAGAGGGTGAATGGGTTGTTGTTCAGACTGTTGAGGGCTAATGCGGTAACCACCTCGATGGAGGCGGAAGAGGATAAAGAAGCGCCAATGGGTAGATCGCCCCGATAGTGGAAATGTAGGCCGGTAGGTGTTGGCATTCCTCTGTCGGTGAACTCTTTGATTACACCTAGTGGATAATCCACCCAGTTGTGTTGTCGTTGTGCCAGTTCATTGTTCTGGACTGTATAGGCTGTAGCCTCGTTCTCCGAGGTGAAGCGGCAGCAATCTGATTCCGCTAACGGGGTAATAGTCAGATAGGTGCCCATAGATAGGGCAGTGGGAAGCACCAATCCTCCGTTATAGTCGGTATGGTCGCCAATCAGGTTCACGCGTCCGGGAGCGAAAAAGTTTTGTAATGTGGAAAACCTAAATTTTGTATGGCTGCGGTATGTTTTGCCAGGCCGTAGAAAGGCATTCGATTCCGGCCAGTGTTGGTTGGGAGAATCGGGAAATTTTTGCGTTTCGAGGCAGACAGCGCTGCGTCGTTGGTAAGTGATGTTGTTTTTGCCGATGACACTGCCATCGAGGAAGTTGCCGGTATAGACTTGCATCCCTGGTTCTGTGGTGAAGACTTCCATCACAATGCCCGTGACGGGACTTTCCAGTCGGGCACAGGGACGGGTGTCATCGCCTTGGGTGTTCAGCACCCAGTTGTGGTCGTAGCCGCGACCGATGTGCAGCTGTTCGAAGTCGGAAGTAATATCGCGACCAATCGCTTTCGCCTGGCGGAAATCCATCGGGGTGCTGTCCACTGAAGCCAACTCACCCGTGGGGATGAAGTTCTCCCTGATAGGAGTGTAGCGGTCGGCGTCAATCGTCAACAAGTGGTTGAGAATGTCGGTAGAGGCATTCCCGTTGAGGTTGAAATAACTGTGGTTGGTCATGTTGATGACCGTCGGCTTATCCGTAATCGCCTCGTATTCAATATCCAGCGCATTGTCATCTGTCAGTGTGTAAGTGACACGGGCGCACACGTTGCCTGGGAATCCGTTGTCGCCATCCTTGCTGATGAGGCTCAGTACCAGACGGTTGTCGTTCACTGATTCCACATTGAATATGCGGTATTGCCAGCCGTCGGGTCCGCCGTGCAAACAGTTTACCCCATCGTTTTGTGGCAATTGATAGTTATGTCCGTCAATTGTTATCTGTCCCTTGTTCAGTCGATTAGCGTATCTGCCAATCACAGCCCCGAAGTCAGAGGGGTGCTTTTCGGGCAGATAATCCTCCAATTTCTCAAATCCTAGCACCACATCCCGCATTTTGCCATTTTTGTCAGGAACCCACAGGCTGACAATGCGCCCTCCGAAATTGGTGATTTCCGCACGGAGACCGTGGGCGTTTGTCAGTGTGAAGATGCTGATGCTATCGTCGTTAGATGATTTGCTACTCTCTGATTCGTAAATTATAACCATAGAGGTCCTTTCTCAATTGTCAACTGTCAATTATCAATTATTATGTTGCAAAGATAATAATATTTGTTGAAATGAAACTCCTGTCTCTAACGACAACATCTTCACCCTTGATTCTACTGATGGTGACACTTTATTGATGCTGTAATCCTATTGTTCCTTCACCATTCCGCAAGCTCACGTAGTGAGTGCAGTGGAATCTCCTGCTTTGCGGACTTGTCACGAAGAGGCTTTCGTTTGGCATAATGCCATTTTCTTTGTATAAGCGTAGGTTTTCTTAGATATTCCAGGAAATACTAACAAATTGAACAAAGTTATCAACAACTCTTTGTAAATAACTTTGTTTTCCCTATTTTTGCAATTTATCTCACGTAAATCGTAAAAATTGAAATAAAATATCTTTCAGCTTATGAAAAAAATATACTTCTTGACCATTGTTTTTCTCCTTTTCTCTTTGGCTCTTAAGGGGCAGACGGTTTTGTCGGAAGACTTTGAAAATGGTTTTCCCTCAGGGTGGACCACCTATGATAGGGATGGTGACGGTGAAAACTGGGTGCATCGCAGTAGTAGCTATACTTCTCCTTCCCCCAATATTTGTACAGGTTCCGGTTGTGTGATTTCAGCTTCTTATGATGATGGCCACGTCTATAATCCTGACAACTGGCTGATTACGCCTGAAGTTACTTTGCCGGTGTCTGCCATGATTTCTTTCAAAGTTGTGGCACAAAGCTCAAATTGGAGGAACGAACATTGGGGAGTCTATATCTCCACCGATGGGGGAACATCTTTCATCAAGTTGATTGAGGAGACCTCGGCTCCGGCGGTGTGTACGCAAAATGCTATTAATCTGTCCGCATACGCCGGTCAAAATGTGCGTATAGCCTTTAGACATTTTGAATGTAGTGACCAGTGGTGGCTGAATCTTGATGACGTAATCATCACTAACATTCTTTCGGAGGTTGGATATATTACCCCTGTGGATCCTGATGTGCCGGGAACTCCAGTCGTAATTAATGGATCGGGAAATCCTGAGGATCCCTCTGGATGTCCCTTGCAAATCCATTTGGAAAGAACCCTTGGCTACTCTTCTGACACGTATGGTGTCTATTATACGGTAAATGACAATTGGGCTGGCAGAACGCTATTGGAGTTGGATCCGGCAACCGCCTCGTATGATACTACACTGCTGTTGCCACCTTCCACTATGTTTGAATTGTGGGGGAACACTGGTGGCAGCGATTTCAACTGCCGGATTATCGATGGCTCGGGAGATGCTTATATGAGTAGTTATTATCCTAATTATAAGACGCTTGACGCTTGCTCTCCTGTGTGTAATTTGTATGTGATGTATGGTTGTGGCGATCCCCTTCTCACTATCAGCGAGCCTCGTTGGATAAAAATTTATGCGGGTGATAATAATTATAACCCATGGGATTATCTGTACCAAAGCAGTTGGACTGAGGTGGAACAAACCTATGGTACGATGATTCCTGTGACGGCAGGAATCCCTCTGCGCTTTCTATGGACTGAACCGGATGAAGTAAACCATAATTCTTTTTTTGTCATACGCGATAATGCAACCAACCAGGAACTATTCAGAAAAAATGCCGGAGAGATTTTGCCTAATGGCGAGTTCCTGGTCTATACGCCAAATTGTGGTTCCTGTGGGGCTTCTGACCGTTGTCCCTTGACTATACATTTGGAGAGAAATGCCAACGACCCCAACCATCCCGGTGAATATATCTTGGAATATTTTGTGGGTGGTGATTATAGTACTCTCCATGAGATACATTTGGGACCTTCGGAAAGTAGCAAGGATACGACTCTGATGTTGTGTCCGGAAACCCCATTCGAGTTAAACACGAAATGGGAAAGTGGTGTGGGTACTTATGGCGGTTCCGATTTCTATGCTGCCTTCGGGAATGCATACGGAGATGTGATCTGGGATGGATATGCTCCTTCCTATACCACCGAAGATCCCTGTGCCAGAAATTGTGAGTATGCTTTAAGAGTGGGAGCGGCCACCAACTTGTCGAATGTCAATAGCACGTGGTTTGAAATTTTTGAGGGCAATTCAACAACTCCGATGAGAACCATAGGTCTTTCCAGTTATACAGGTGGTAGCACGTATTATTGGTCTATTCCTGTGATGGCAGGAAAAACCTACCGTTTTGTATGGCATGATCCAGACCCGGAAAATCACGCAACCTTTTTCAATTTGAGAGATCAGGATGATCAAATTATCTTTGAGAAAACCTCATACAACGTATTGCCCGATGGCGAGTTCTTCGTTGTTACGCCTACTTGCCAGGCTGTGCTGATTACTACCGATCCCGTGACCAATATCACGGAGTATTCGGCTAAAGGTGGTGGTACAATCCGTACCGATGCGATAGACAGTTATATTGTAAGTTATGGCTTTGATTATGGTGTTTGCTATGGGACCACTCCTAATCCGACGGTGAGTGGTGCCCATACCACTTCACATTCGTATTCGAGTGGCAATTTCTCGTTCACCCATACCATGCCAAATTTGCAGGATAACACCACTTATTATGTGCGGGCGTATGTGTCATATATGGGTGAGACTACTTATGGTGAAATGGTACAGTTCACCACCCCGCAGGCCTATTTCTGCCAAACCCCGTCCTCAGTGAATGTCTGGCCGCAGACGGGCAGTACCGTCTTGGTGGCATGGTGGGTCAATAATGTGACAATGCCCATTGAGTCATACACCCTGCAGTACAAGAAGGCCAGCGATGAGGATTGGTCTGCTGAAATTAGTGTCGCCGATACGCAATACGTGCTGAACGGCTTGTTGTCCAGCACTGAGTACGACATCCGAGTGCGTTCGGTGTGCGAATCGACCACCAGTTCTTGGAAGACAGCCTCTTTCACTACGCCAGTGGCGTTGATGGATCATTTGTATGTGACTACTACAGGTAGCGGTGACGGCAGCAGTTGGGCAAATGCTCTGGGTAGCCTCTCGGATGCTTTGAACATGGCTGCGGACATCCAGCAAATCTACGACACTACGGTGTCCATCTGGGTGGCTGCAGGTACCTATTATGGGGATGTCAGTTCCACCAGCGCTTTCACTTTGCATGAGGGTGTTAATGTGTATGGTGGTTTTGCTGGTTATGAACCCGACAATTATGACCTGTCATTACGTGATTTTAATGCCAACGCCACTATCCTCGATGGTCAGAACAGTCGCCGCGTGCTGTATCAGGAAGGAAGTCCAATCAAAACCACTGTCTTTGATGGTTTTACTATCCAAAATGGTTCAATGACTCGTCAGATTGTGGGAGTATATTGGGATTGTATAGGCGGCGGTGCTTATTTGGTACAGGCTTTTGAAATGCGAAATTGCCGTTTCATTCATAATTATGCTGAAAGCTACGGTAGCGCTGTCTATATTGCTCCAACCGTGTTGAATCCGACATTTAAATTCCTGAATTGTGAGTTTAGCTACAATCAGTCTGAAGATGAGAGTACTGTAGATATAGATGCTAATTTGTTTTATGATAATAATGTGAATGTTGACTCGCTGGATTTGGACCTGGAATTTCTGAATTGCGATTTCTTATTTAATAATAGTGGGGCTCAAGTTGTATTTGATTATGATGGCTTATTCTCCTATCGTAATTGTAAGTTTAAGCATAATTCTGTTAGATCAAATATTATTTATGGTGGCCGTAGTTTTGTAAATTGTGAGATTAGCAACAATAAATCCAATGGTCAGGGTGCGGCATTGGAATTGTGGAGAACCCCTTTAGCCTCTTTATTGAACTGTAATATTGTGAATAATGAGACAGACCGGAGTACCAATTCTATTTATGGAGATGGCGCTGCTTTGGCTAATTTCAGGGGTACACTTACAAATTGTGTGATTTGGGGAAATGAAGTGGCAGGCTTAAGGCAAAATTTATACCGTTGTGACAACATGATAGTCCGGAATTGTGCCATTGAGGGAGGTTTTGAAGGTAATTCCGAAAATAGTATTGCCCTGGAAAGCGACAATTATGGCTCTGAACCAGGGCTGAACTATCCTTTCTTCGCCAGTCCAGAGAGTGGGGATTACCGTTTGCGAAGCCAGTCTGCTATGGTGGATGCTGGTGTAGCTAATCCTGAACTGCCAGTGCAAGATCTCGCAGGTGAAACCCGTGTGCATGGCGGCACCGTTGATATTGGCTGCTATGAATATCATGGAGAGGAATATTGCATTGCTCCTATTTTGATGGCAACACAGGATATTTATGGCACCTCTGCCACCATTACATGGCAGAATGATAATCCCAATGAGCCTTTGTACTATGAATTGTCGTACAAACAAGAGAGCGCAAGCAACTGGACAATCTTTCCCGAACAAATTCATGCCCATCATGCTATGCTCACGGATTTGCAGCCGCAAACAACTTATATGGTGCGTTTACGCGCTGTTTGCGATGCGGAACATACTTCCTCTTATTCGTCAGAATTGAGTTTTACGACCTCCTGTAATAATGGTCACATGAATGCTACTGTCAAAAAAGGTACCAATGATAACGATTACATCTATTCTGGTATCCCCTTTACTGAGAATTTTTCTTATTCCCAGCAAATTTTCTTGGCGGAAGAAATAAATTCGGTGGGTACCATTGACACGCTATGGTTCCAGCATCATAAAACGACTCAACAGGTGGCGAGGACCCTAAATATTTATATGACGCACACTATGAAATCCAAATTTGAGCATGGTGATGACTGGATTCCATTTAACCAGCTTTCTTTGGTTTATTCGGGCGGCATTGCGTTTGAATGTGCGGAGGATAGCACTTGGATTCCTATTCCTTTGCAGTTCCCCTTCGACTACAATGGTCAGAATAATTTGGTACTGGTTGTGGATGATAATACAGGTTCATATAATAGTTCCATTACCAGGTACTATGGATTTAGAGGTCATCGGACTGCCGAAAATAGAAGTATTTATGTGGAATCATGGAGAGAAGATATTGATCCGACCAATCTGACGACCTCTTACGATGTGGATGATATATGCGCAAATGTCAGATTAACAGGAGCCTGCTCTGCTGGTGTCTGCGATAGGGCCAGTGTCTCAGTAGTGGCTGTAACCGACACCTCTGCCACTTTGGTGTTCACTCAGGGAATGAATACAACAGACTGCGAGATGGAGTATTGCGAAGTTGGTTATGCTTATATGGCTCTGCCTACAACCAGTAGTCCATATATTTTGCGGAACTTGAAGCAGAATACAGAGTATGAGGTGCGTATTCGTTCCAAATGTGGCTCAGATTACGGTGCATGGAAAACGGTCTTATTCCGTTCAGGAGTGAGCCGCTTGTCCAAAATATATGTCACCACTACTGGAACGGGCAACGGATCCAGTTGGGGTAAGGCATGCAACGATATCCAATGGGCTATGGAAACGGCAAAGCTGATTAAAGAACGCTTTGGTACAGCTCCTGATGTATGGGTGGCCGCAGGTACCTATTATGGCAATACCGAACTCGCTGACGCTTTCATTATGGTGGAAGGCGTGAATGTATATGGCGGTTTCGTCGGTAACGAACCCGAAAATTATGACCTTTCCTATCGTGATTTTTACCTGCATCCCACTGTTCTTGATGGACAGTATTCACGACGTGTGTTGAATCAAAGAGAGTCGTTTACATCACGTACAACTTGGGATGGATTCACTATCCAGCGAGGATACGTGGACCAATATTATGAAGAGGGTGCTGGTGCATGTCTCCGAGGAACTGTCAATCTGTATAATTGTATTTTTTCTGATAATTTCAATATGTCTTCCGGTGGATATGGAGGTGGTTTGTATTGTAGTGGACAATACTATAGTTATGCCCCCGACAGCATGTTTGTTCGGAACTGTGTGTTTAGAGATAATTCGGTCTCTCTAGGTTCTGGAGGTGGAGCATATATGACGGATCATGTCATGGTTGAAAATTGCTTGTTTGAGAACAATGTTGCCAAGACTTCAGCAGGTGGTTTGTACATTGAAAGGTCCTCAAGTATTTGTAATAGTACTATTCGATACAACACTACCCAAGATGGAGATGCAGGTGGTGTATATTTGGGTAACAGTTCAAGCCTCTTAAACTGTGAAATTATCTATAATAGGGCTGGTGATAAAGGTGGCGGTGTATATGACCATAGCGGCAGTAAGAATGAAAATTATGGATTGGGTATAGTCAACTGTTTGGTAGCCAATAATACAGCTAAGACTGGTGCGGGTTTATATAGTAGTTCGGTGAACCGCATGTGTAATACCACTATCGTCAGAAATGAAATTGTAAGTGAGGATGATGAGAATGTGGGTGCCGGTATTTATGGGGAACCTGAACTTCACAATTGTATTATATGGGGAAATAAGAGAAACGGTTTTGTTGAAGGGGTGGTGAAGGAATACGAGTATAATGAGCTTGTTGCCAGCCATGTGGCTTCTGATGATCCTATCTCAGGTGAGCATAACATTGTGTTGATGTCGGAAGATTATGCCAATGGCATGTTCGCTCCTCATTTTGTTCATCCTTCGACTGAAGTGGGTGCTGATGATGTTACTAATGATGTTGATTGGCACTTGTTGCCAAGTTCCCCCTGTATCAATAGGGGCGATACTGTGGTGCTGGACAGCACCGATCTGGATGGCAATGCGCGTGTACAGCGAGGTGTTGTCGACCTTGGCTGCTATGAGTCTTCCTATAATGCCACTGTTTTACTGTCGTTGCCCGACAGCATTGTTTATGTGAAAGAAGGTGGTGTGGGTACCAGAATTGGCAATAATTGGGAAAATGCCACTGGATCTGTTCAGGATGCTGTTAAGATTGCCGCCGTTAACCGTGCCAAAGTATGGGTGGCTGCCGGTACTTATTACGGTGATGATCCGAACGCTGCCAGTGCTTTTATGATGAAAGAGGGAGTGAGTGTGTATGGTGGTTTTGCAGGGAATGAACCTCCGACATATTCATTGGCAGAACGTGATTTTACACAGCATGTTTCTATTTTGGATGGTCAGCAGCGACAGCGGGTGTTGTTCCAAAGTCGTGATTTTGATGAGGCGGATTCTGTGGTATGGGATGGCTTTACTATCCAGAACGGAAGGACCTTCGATAATGGCGCGGGTGTGGTGATGCGTGCGAACAGCCATCTGAAGAACTGTATTGTGCAAAACAATGTGATTGATGGCTTTGGAGACAAGTGGGGTTGCGGTGTGTTTGCGTATGGATACGAAAGATATACCTATCAGAATGAACCGATGTATAGAAATAAAATCAGCTATTGCAAAATTGTCAATAATGGAGCAGAAATGACCTCCGCAACTGTGTATGGCGGCGGTCTGTTCGCTGGGGGTACCATAGTTGAACATACGGAAATCGCCCATAATGCTGCCTCATTCGGTGGTGGTGTATCCGCTTCCAGTAAAGTCTATAACAGTGATGCACGATTCTCCAATTGTTTGATACATGATAATGTCGCTTCAAATCAAGGTGGCGGTATTGGTTTGGGCTCGTATTATTCTTATGTGGATCTTGTGAACTGTGATATCGTGAGGAATACCGTCAAGAGAAGCAATAATGGAGGCGGACTTTATAATTATAGCAGTACCTTGACGGCAAGAAACTGTATATTCTGGGGTAACAGATTTAATGGTTTGGAGCATGGTACTTGGGGTAATTCTGTCAATGAAGCTAACAATATCGGAGGAAGCACAACTGAAAATAATCTTTATTATTGTGCGGTAGAGGGAGATTATGTGGGAACTGAAAATATTATGCTTGCACCTGAAAACGACAGGTATGATGGAGAACAACTATATGTGCGTTTCATGAATCCCGCCCAAGGAGATTTCCGCCTGCATCCCCTGTCGGCCTGTGTTGACAAGGGTAGTAACGAGGCCGTAGATGCCGACTTTGACTTCTATGGCAATATACGTGTCCGCGACAGTATAGTGGATATTGGATGCTCGGAGCTTAGTGAGGATTGTGCCTGTTTGCCTGCTACACATTTGAATGTAAGTGTTCATTGTGATTCTGTGCACTTGGAGTGGAATCGGATTTATCGGGAAAATCAGTGGCTGCTGTCATACGGTGAAGTGGGAGAGGAACTTACCACCATCCTCGTGGATGATACAACGTTTTCTTTGGTAAACTTGGAGGAAGGACATGATTATACTGCTTATGTGCGGTCTTATTGCAATGAACAGAAGCAGAGCGAACCATCAGCTTCTGTGTATTTCCACCGGCCTCATTGTCCGCAGGATCCGATGTCTTGCTTGCCAGTGTCAAATCTCAGTGCAGAAGTGCTGTTTGACATGGCTCAACTGACATGGAGTCGTGGAGGTGGAGAGGAACAATGGCTTCTGTCATATGCCGAAGAAGGCTCGGCACCGACAGAGCTTATGGTAACAGATACAGCCTATACTTTGACGGGTTTGATCCAAGACCACCACTATACAGTGTATGTGTTTGCGGTTTGCAACGATACACTGGTGAGCGACACCTCCGTGTGGGTGACTTTTATTGGTCAGGGCTATACAATACCTGATGTTTGTCCGGCAGTGACTGGCTTGACCGCCGATGTGAGCTGTGATGTGGTTACCTTGATGTGGAATCGTGATGAAGGGGTGAACCGGTGGATTGTATCGTATGGCTTAACAATGGATAATCAAATCATGGATACGGTGAATAACAATATATATGTTTTAAGGGATTTGCCGTTAGAAAACGAATACATGGTCACGGTTTGTGCTTTGTGCACTGATACCACAGCTGGTTCACCATCTCCGATATTGATGTTTAGAACCCAGTGCTTGCAACCGGTGTTGTATCCGGATTTGCATGTGACGCAGATTACCAATTCAGCTCCCTATGTCAGAAGTACGATGACGGTGACGTGGACTGTTAGAAATGATGGCTATGGAGCAACACCACCTGGTGGAACTTGGAATGACTACATCTGGCTATCAGGTGTGGATGGTGTTGGTGGCGGTTTTTGGTATGATGTGAAGGAAACATTGTTGGCAACCGTCCCCAATTTGCAATCACTTGAACCGGGAGAATCTTATACCAACTCGACCACTGTGACTATTCCGGAAGACTTTGTGGGCAATTATTATCTCTTTGTCATCACAAATGCCCGAGCTATCCATGATATCGATTTTTCATTGACAGGAGACACCGTTGCTCCAGACCCCTATACCCCCAGTATTGATGGCAATCCGTATCCCTATCTTTCTGGTATAATACATAGTGACCTTGATATAACAGAAGAGTCTGGCAAAGAAGCTGACAATTTCTATTATAGGGTGTTGAGTATCCTTACTCCTCCTGTACCCGATTTAATTGTGACTGCCATTGCCCATCCAACTGATGTGTTTTCCGGCAATGAGATACCTATAACATGGACGGTATTCAATCAAGGTGAAATTCTGGCAGATGGCGAATGGAAGGATGACATATACCTGTCACAAGACTCGTCGTTGAACATGAATGGTGCCGTTTTGATGGGCTCCATCCCATATCAAGGAAGATTGATACCAGACAGCAGTATTCAGCGGATTGACACAATAACAATACCCATAGATTTCATGGGAGACTACTATGTCTTTGTTCATACTGACCAGTATAACACAATTTTCGAAAGCGTTTGGGAGGAAAATAACCGTGCGGTTGCTCCCCAGGCTATGCATGTAATCTTGTCTCCTTATCCAGATTTGGTGGTTACGTCTATTGATATGCCGGCGGTAGTGTCTGCTAATGAGCAATATGTTTGCCGCTATACGGTAACTAATATGGGTTATGGGCCTACTTACGTGGATGAATGGAGAGATGCGGTTTACCTTAGTCGTGACACGGTGTTAACCACTCAAGCACCGATGGTGTCTCTGGAGGAACATACTGGACGACTGAATCCAGGTGAGTCTTATCAGCAAGAGTTTACCCTACATGTTCCAGCTGGTATTGACGGGGAATGGAATCTGTTTGTGAAAACCGATGCTTACTCCGATGTTTTTGAATATGACGCCGATGATAATAATGTAACCAAGTATAGTTTACAAGTGAGTCCGCCTGATTTGGCGGTTGTCAATATGGCGGTAAATCCGGATACAGCATGGAGTGGTACGACAGTCGAGTTGTCTTATACCCTGAAGAATTTAAGTGGAGGCGTTGCTTCGGCACCTGATGTGGAGGACTATAGGATGATAGATTATGTCTATTTTGGAACAAATCCCACTAGCTACGAGAATCATGATGTTAGCTTGATTGCTGCGTATGAGCATCATGGCTTCCGTTTGGAAGTGGGTGAAATGCAAACATTCACGTATCCGGTAACCATTCCTGATGGAACGAATGGTCCAGGATATATTTTTGTGGTGTGTAACGGAAATCGGAGGATATTCGAAGACGACCACATAGACAACAATGTGGGAACGAGCGAGGAACTTACAGTATGGCTAAGTCCATGGCCGGATATTCATGTGACCAATTTTACGATTCCGCAAGTCACTTATTTGGGTTGTCCATTTACTGTTGAATATACTATCCGTAATGATGGTATTGTTGATTTGAATAATGCGGCAGTATATCATGCTTTCTATTTCTCAAATAGTCCCGCCTATTATAATCCCATGGATGAACCTGTTGTCGTTCGGGATATTTTAAATTTGGCTGTGGGCGAAGAGATAACATTGACGGCCAATTTGACCATGAGTATAACAGAATTTTCCGTAGGCTTTTATTTTGTCCACATGCTGGTGGATGCAGGAAGAAATGTGTACGAATATACGGGAGAAAACAATAATTATGTGCTCAGTGACCGGTATAAAGTAGAAAATTATCCTTTAGACCTTGCCGTTATGGCAATAGAAGGCCCTGATACTGTGCAATGGGGGGGAATGGTGCATTATCGCATGAAAGTGAAGAATTTGTCCGACCTGCCTTCAATTTATATATTTAAGGATGAATTTTATTTGTCAAATAGACCAGGTGATGTGGTGGACAACAGTAATAGTGATCAGTTGTTGTCAAGAGAACATACTAGACCTGTCTTTGCCGGTGAGGAATATTGGGAGGATTTGTGGTTCGAAGTTCCATACGGTTCACCAACGACAGCGTATCTGAAAGGCTATGTGAGGCCAGAAGATAATCCAGATATTAATATGTCCAATAACATGCTTGTCAAGGCATTGGTAGTTAATACGGTGCCTGTGCCTGATTTGTCTATTATGGATGCTGTTGTTTTGGATGAGGTGTATAGCGGTCAGCCCGCCCGTTTGGCCTATAAGGTAAAGAATGTCGGCAGTGTTCCCATCGAAGAACAATCTTGGAGAGACTCATGGCTTTCAACAAGTCTTGCTAATTACAACCTGAAAGAGAATATGACTTTGGACCAGGACGAATACTATATTGATACGGTGGAATTCAGGATGCCTTTGCCCTATACAGGCAATAGTGTATTAACATTGACGGTCAATGACCGTAATTCGATGTACGAATTTAATCGGGACAATAATGTCGTATACATTCCCCTACAGGTGAATATGCATGCACCTGGCGACTTGATTGTGACTGATGTGACCAGTGATGCTACAGTGGTTTCAGGAGGCAGACTCCATGCACAATGGAACATATACAACGTGGGCTCTAATCCGATGAGTGGTCGTGACCTGCGTACCTTGGCATATATCTCCTCGGACACTATCTTTGATGCAGGTGACCGCCTTTTGGGCAGTGTGACCTCTGCTATTGACCTGAATATAGGTTCTTCTATGTCGCAAAGTATAGATGCACGTGTGAGTGGCCTGTCTATGGGTGAGTATTATCTTATTGTCAAAACGGATGTGCTCAATGCTTTCAATGAGACTGATGACAGCAACAACTCGGCCTGCTCGGTACAGCCCTTTGAAGTCACCATCCGTCCTTTGCCATTCAATACCGATGTGTCTGATTCTTTGGTCAATAATGAAGTATCTGATTATATGCTGGTGGTAGGCGAAAATACTAATCAAACGGTACGAATCCATTTGAGTTCTGAAGATTCACTTTTGGGTGCCTACAACCAGATTTACGCTACTCATAATCAGATAGGTGATAATCTGAACTATAACTATTCTACTGTGGGCCAATATACGGGCAATCCCTCATTGTATATACCTTATACCCAAGAAGGTTATTATGGGGTGAATGTCTATGGTTTCTCACCTGCAAATGAAGCTCAAAACACTATTCTGCGTGCGGATATTCTGCCTTTTATCCTGATGTCTGTTGATGCTAACCATGGCAGTAACGAGGGGGTGGTGACCGTTGAGTTGACAGGCTCGCGCTTCCGTCCCGACATGCTGGTCTGCCTGCGCAATGGCAGTGACACAATATGGGCAGATACGCTGATATACGAAAGCTACTATCAGGCGTTTGTGCGTTTTGACCTCGCTGGTCGTGAAACGGGAATTTATGATGTTTGTGCTGTGAATTTCTGCGAGGGAGAAACCGTGTTGCACGATGGTTTTACCATTGAGGACGCGTCACCCTATGGTCTTGGCTTTGATCTGATTATACCAGGAGCACCACGTCCGAACCGTACTGTGGTGATGATGCTGGAGTATGGCAATATCGGCAATGAGGATTTGCACGACCAGGTATTGGAAATTACGAGTAATGGTGGCTGTCCCATCGCGCTTTCTTCGGATGAAATCCGTTTGGGTCAGAAAGTATTACGAATACCGCTGTCTATAGAGGGTGAACCTGAAGGTTTGCTCCGACCGGGCAGCTACGGCAGTATCAGGATTTATACTTATACTTCTGCTTCTCTTCTATTCTCTATAAAACCTGTTGTTGAATAATAAAAAATGCATGTTATGAAATATATCAAATCATTGTTTGTATCCGCCTTTATGTTTATGGCTTGTCTGCCGCTTTGGGCGCAGTCCAATGAGCCATTTGCCGGCGAGGATAAGAAAATATTGCAAAGGGATGATAATTCGCAACAGGTGAACATCGGAGTGCCTGATGCCGAAGAAGGTCATTGCTATGAATGGTCGGGCCCCAATATTATAGGGGATAATCATCAACCGGTTATTACGGTGAATCCTAGGAATCCTATCAATGTTTACCACGTAGTTAAAAGAACTTCCTGCGGCAAGAATGAGGATGATGTGACAGTGTATTTAGTTGACTCAATTGGCATCAAGAGTGTCACGGCCAAGAAAAGCTGCTACAATGACGGGGATTCTGTACGTTTGTCGGATTTTGACATTGAAACAGATCCTCCTGGATATAGTTCGTTAGTGACTGTCAGCCCGCAATTTGTAAGCAATACTTGGGGTGGAGTAGTGGATCAGCAGGAATTGCAATTCCGTTTGTCCTACGCTAACAATACCTCCACTAAGACAGCAACAGTGGATGTGTATAATGAGGGACTCTCCGTATCAACAGGGTCAAGTATTCATTTGGATAAAGTTATGCAAGGCGTGGAGATGCTGAAGAATATGTTGCAAAAGGGAAAGGATTTTGTGGACTTTCTGGGTAAAGGTGCTCCTGCATCTCCGTGTGAAATTGGCTTTGATCCTGTTGTCAATGAACCTAATATCCATTTTTTCAGAGCATGCTGTGAAGGTGAGGAGATATCAGGATATACGCTATCGGGTTTCTCTATCGCTCCAAGACTGACATTTGATTGTTATATCCCCACCCAGTTCAGTATCCCTAAAGTGGGAGGCTTGAATTTTCATGTGGGTTTTAGTGCGGGAATTGATGTCGGCCCAATCTCATATACCTACAAAGGAGATTGTTCAGGCCTTGATCCTGTACCTGTCTCTATATCTGCAGACGTGGCAATTGGTGCGGAAGTGTCGATGGCTAGTCGGGATGTCCTGTCGATACAAGGTGATGCCGTTGCTACAGGAACTGCGTCAATGTCATGGACGCTGGGGGAAGGTGTAGAGTTTGATGGGTTGAAATTGGATTTGAGCCTTGTTTGCCAAGTGACGTTCTTTAGCATGTACACAAAAAAAATGACCGTCCCTATTGGCTCAACGGTATTGTTTAAGGATTAAAAAGGTATGAAGATGAAAAAGTTATACATAGTTTTATTATTGACTGTCAGTGTCTTGTCGTGTATGCGTGTACAAGCTCAAAGCTGTCGTTTCCCGGCATACACCCCTATGAATTACATCATGACCATGGATTTGGGTGCGGATGGCAGGAGCATGTATATGCCCGATAGCAGTCACTGTATCTGTGGACTCGTTTTCTCATACAATTTGTTTGGGATGGCCCCTTCAGAAGACGAAAGCCGTATGATATCTCTTACTGGTGGTAGTCAAAATTCTGCGGAAGCAAATAACCCGTCAGCACTTTTGTGTCGATTGTTGCAGGCATATCAGAGTAATTCCATGGAGAATATCAAACAACAATACCGGCCAGAAGACAGGGTAATCTTCGATATGGTGTTTACTCAACCTAGTTTGGTCAACCAATATCTTGCTACGACTTCCCTTGTGGAGAAAATGAAACTCATCCTTACATACGAGCTGAATGGCTATACCTTAGCCATGGTGAATTGTTATCATCATGATACTCTGTTGACAATAACTCCTTTTTGTATGCAACAGGTTGATGGACAGTGGTATGCAGCAGTGGCAGAAGATGATAGTACGAGTGCTGTGATGGGTAATCTGCTGTCTTTCTTTGAGAATTTTGGTGTGAGCAATTTTATTCCCGCCGAAAGTATTGAGGACATTGATGGCGATGGCTGGCTTAACAGCCAGGATAACTGCCCGTGCAAAGCAAATCCCGACCAGAGTGACACGGATGGTGATGGTATTGGGGATGTTTGCGACAATTGCCCGGGAAAACCGAATCCCAATCAAGCGGACTTTGATGGAGACGGCGTAGGGGATGTGTGCGACAACTGCCCCTCACATGTTAATTATGACCAGTTGGATAGCGATGGGGATGGTATCGGCGACAGTTGCGATAACTGTAGAAACTATCCTAATCCGAATCAGTTGGATTTCGATTTGGATGGCATTGGAGATGATTGTGATGATGATATTGATGGCGATGGCATTCCCAATGAAGAGGAAGACACTGGTGATATGGACGCTGACGGTATCCCGAATAATGAAGATAATTGTCCACTACATTATAACCCCGATCAATTGGATTCCGATGGTGACGGCATTGGCGATGCATGCGACAACTGTCCGGAAATTGCCAATCCGGGACAGGAAGATATGGATCATGACGGTATTGGCGATGTGTGCGATCCCGACCGTGATGGGGATGGATTTCTGAATGAAAATGACAATTGTCCAGATATTATCAATCGTGATCAGCTTGATATTGACTGCGATGGAGTGGGAGATGTGTGTGATCCTGATATTGACGGTGACGCTGTCCCCAATGAACGCGACAACTGTCCCAATACCTTTAACCCTGACCAACTTGACACCAATCATAATGGCATTGGTGATGTATGTGAATAAAAAATAGAAAGGAAAG
>Ga0265298_10000588_pt1 | contig 54074 bp, 51 predicted proteins | sample AusTroGonzalo_MG_3_FD_193486 | JGI IMG/M metagenome (GOLD analysis project Ga0265298, IMG submission 193486) | Bovine rumen microbial communities from tropical cattle in Woodstock, Queensland, Australia - Gonzalo_01 | ecosystem: Host-associated > Mammals > Digestive system > Stomach > Rumen ... | reverse complement strand
GGATCGTCCAGCGTCACCAGCTTGCGCAGCAGCTCCCCCGCGTCCTCCTTCTTGAGCGCCTCCTTCTTCTCCTCCTTGACCGGCGCGAGATAGATCCCGTCCCACTGCGAAAACGGCGTCCAGTCCCTCGTTTCCGCCGCCCAGCACTCCGCATGGCAATCGCGCCGCTCGTATCCGCCCTGCGCCTCCTTGAGCGCGCTCACCACCTTCGCCCGGTCCTCGAGCGGCTGCTGGCAGATGCTGCAAACGTGTCCGCGCGACCGCAAATTCCATTCCTGGCTCACTTCGCCCTCCTTTCCACCCGGCTCCCGAGCGAGCAGATGATGTCGTAGGCGTGGGTGCCTTTAAGCGCCGCCCAGTCGTCCGGCGTCACGCAATGCCGTCCGCTCCGCCCGAGACACGTCACCTCGTCGCCCGGCGCCACGTCGTCCACCGCGCTCGCGTCCACTGTGGTGTAGTCCATCGAAATCCGCCCGATCACCGGACACACCTTGCCCTTGATGAGCACGTGGCCCCGGTTGGTGAGCGCGAGCGGCAGCCCGTCCGCGTAGCCGGCCGAAATCGTGGCCACCTTCGTCCGCTCCTTGAGGCACCATGTCCGCCCGTAGCCCAAGGTGGTTCCCGCCTCGAGTTCCCGCACCTGGGCGACGCGCGTCTTGAGCGACAGTACCGGCTCCACCTTGAGGCTCCGCCGGCCGTTGGGATCGAAACTTCCGTGCAGATTGATCCCCGTGCGCACGAGGTTGAACGGCTTCCGGCACGCCTCCGGGAAATTGTTGATGGCGTCGCTCGCCGCGATATGGACGTAGCGGAACCCAAGTCCCCGCGCTTCCGCCTGCGCCACCAGTTCCTTGAACCGCTTGATCTGCCGCCCGGTGAAAGGATCTTCCGGATCGTACGCCATCGGACAATGCGAAAAGACGCCGTCGATCTCGAGCCCGGGGAGCCGGGCCGTCCGCTCCATCGTCTCCAGCGCCTCGTCCGGCTTGATCCCGAGCCGTCCCATTCCGGTATCGAGCTTGAACTGCACCTTCGCGCGTTTCTTCCTGCGCCCGGCCGCCTCCGAAATGAGCTTCGCGGTCGCCAGGTCGATCACCGGCAGCACCACACCGGCCTGGACCATGTCGTCGATCTCGTCCGGCAGGATGGACGAAAGGATCTGCACCCTCGCCCCCGGCACCGCCCGTTTCAGCTCCAGCGCCTCGAACGGCTCCGCCACGCCGAAATTCCCGCCCAGCACCTTGGCGTAATCCTTCACCCCGAGCCCGTACGCGTTCGCCTTGAGGACGCACAACACCTCGCACGGCTTCACCTTGGCCGCGATCTTGTCGTAGTTGCGCTTGAGCGCCGCGAGATCGATCTCCACCCAAACTCTCCGCTGCATCTTCTGCTATGCTCCCGTTTTCACCATATACGTCCGCCCGCACATGTGGCACGTCACGTCCACCGTGGCGGGGAGCCCCTTGCGCTCTTCCTCCGACAGCGCGCCCAGCATCGCCTTCGCCCGCTCCATGCCGCACCGGCAGCCGAACTGGAGCGGAGCCGTCTTTTTGAGTTCCGCCTGCGCGAACCCCAACGCCTTCAAGATCGTCCTGGACGACGCCGCGAGGTTGAGCCTGGGCGGCCATTTGAAATCCTTCTCCCCCGCGTCCGGCATCCGTTCCACCATCACGCCCCGCGCCCCCAGCACCTTGCCCTCATCGCTCGTCTCCGCCCACACCTTGATGGACGCGTTCCGCTGCAGACTCTGGTTGAGATAGCCGTTGATGTTGGTGGCGATCGCCTGGCTGAGGATCCTGCCCGGCGCGCTCCGCGTTACCTGGATCTGCTTTTCGCCCACCACCTTCCGCGCATCCGCCCGGCCCAATCCGTCGAACTCGTCCAGAATCTTCTTTTCCGTGTAGCCCCTCAATTTCCCGTCGCCCGAGCACTCCACGTTCATTCCGCCCAAGGGACCCTTGCACTTCATCTGGAGACTCACGGTTTCCTCCGCGCTCCCGAGCTCGCCCGACACGAGCGACACCTCCACCAGACCCTCCGCCAGAAAACGCGCGCTCGTGGGACCGCACAGATGCCCCTCCGCGAGCCGCTGCGCCGCCCCCGCCACGTCCACGATCGTTATCGCGGTCTTCGAATCCGCGTCGTACCACTCTTCGCGCACGTCAGAACTCATACTGCACCCCCAGCCCGAACGAATATATCATCTCCACGTCCCGCTCGAGCCCCAGCGTGGCCTCCGCGTCCGCCCTCAGCGACCAATGGTCGTCGAGATGGTAGAAAAACCCGGTTCCCGCGCAAGGCCCCGCGTCGCCGTCGTGGAACCATCCCCGGCCGCCGAACGTGAAAAACGGATCGAACCTTTCGTAGCCCCACCAGTGCCAAAGCCCCTTGACGGCCAGACTCGACTGGTTCTCCAGCCAACCCGCCTCGCACTCCACCGCCAGAAAGTCGCTCGCATACCAGCCTGCGCGCAAGCACGCCCCGCCTTTGCGCGACATGTCTCCTCCGCCTTGCGCCAACTGCAAAGCGCCGCCCGCACCCAGATATATGCTGGCCAGAATGCTGAAAAACGTCAACTCTCGGTTCCTCCCATCAGATTTTCTGACTGTATTATACCATATTTCCGCCGAAATTGCAAGTGTTTTCTGCAACTTTTTATCGGCTGGAAGACGGGAGGATGGTGGAGATAAGGGGAGTCGAACCCCTGACCTTCTCAATGCCATTGAGACGCTCTACCAACTGAGCTATATCCCCGATATTGAAACAAGTGACTAGTATTATATCATATTCCCCGGACAAAAGTCAATAGGGAAAATGAAAAAATTCAAAACGTGAACCGGTTGGCGATGGCGCGCCTTAGCGTAAGCGGATCGGAATACGCGATGCCGGAATCCACCGGAAGCCCGAACGCCAGCCGCGAAATCCGCTTTACTCCGGTAGCTTTGAGCACCTCCGCCAGGTAGCCGGCGGTGGCGTCGCCTTCCATGTCGGTCGAGACGGCGATCAGCACCTCCTCGATGCCCTCGCGCCCGATGCGATCCTTGAGCTCGCCGAAGCGGAGCTTGTCGGGACCCATGTGCCGCGCGGGCGAAAGCTTGCCCCCGAGCACGTGGTAGCGTCCCTTGAATCCGCCCGACCCTTCGATCGGGATTATGTCGGCCGGCTCCTCCACCACGCAGATCCGGTTGCCTTCGCGCGTACCGTCGCTGCAGAGACGGCACGGATCGGCGTCGCGGGTGGTGAAAGCGCCGCAACGGCCGCAGCACACCACTTCCTCCTGCGCGGACTTGAGCGCGGCCGACAGCGGTTCGAGCAGACGCGCCTTCTCGCGCACCAGCGCCAGCGCCGCCCGTCCCGCCGATCGCCGGCCGAGACCCGGCAGACGCGCGAGCGCCCGTTCCAATTCGTCGAGCGGCGCGAGCATTCCTTACCGGCCGAACAATCCGCCGTTCGCCTGCATCTCGCGCATCATCTGCGCCTGCACTGCCTCGCGCGCCCGCTTCAGGGCGCCGTTGACCACGTTGAGCAGCATCGTCTCGAAGCGCGCCGGCTTCCCGGCCTTCACTTCATCGTAGGCGGACGGCTCCACCGCGATCTTGGCGATCGTCATGTCGCCCTTGGCCACTGCCGTGATGCCGCCATTGGCGTACTCGGCGGTGATCTTGGCGATCATGGCCTCCATCTTCTTGGCCTGGCCGCGCGCCGCCATCGCTTCCTTGATGTTGTCGAACATGCCCATTATGAGAGTTCCTTTCCGGAGAGGTTTTCGTAAGCCTTGATGTAGATTTCGCGCGTGCGGGCGATCACTTCGTCGGGCAGCACCGGTCCCGGCGGCTGGTGGTTGAACTTGATCTCGTCCAGATAGTCGCGCACGTACTGCTTGTCGAGACTGGGCGGATTGGCCCCCACCTTGTAGCTGGACTCGGGCCAGAAGCGCGAAGAGTCGGGCGTCAGCACTTCGTCCGCGAGGATGAGGCTCCCGTCCGCGTCCTTGCCGAACTCGAACTTGGTGTCGGCGATGATGATGCCGTGCGCCCGGGCGTAGTCGGCCGCCTTGGAGTAGAGGCCGATCGTCATGGCCTTCAGCTGCGAGGCCGTCTCCTCGCCCACGAGCTTCACCGTCTCCTCGTAGTTGATGGCCTCGTCATGGTCGCCCAGCGCCGCCTTGGTGGTGGGGGTGAAGAGCACTTCGTCCAGCTTGGAGGCGTTCTCGTAGCCGGGACGCAGCTTTTCGCCGTTCACCGTGCCCTTCTCGCGGTATTCCTTCCAGCCGCTGCCCGTGAGATAGCCGCGCGCGATGCACTCCACCTCCACCATGTTCACCTTCCTGACCAGCATGGAGCGTCCGCGCAGATCCTCCTTGTAGGGCTGGAGCGCCTCGGGGTATTCGTCCACGTTCGCGGTGATGAGGTGGTTCTTGACGCCGAAGAACTCCATCCAGAAGAGACTGAGCTGGTTGAGCACCTTGCCCTTGTCCGGCACGCCGCACGGCAGGATCACGTCGAACGCGCTGATGCGGTCGGTCACCACCATCAAGAGCTTGTCGCCCAAATCGAAAACGTCCCGCACCTTCCCGCTCTTCTGCGGCAAGCCGGGAATCGCGCACTCCAACAGCGCATGGTTCTTGTCGTATTTCATTCTTTCCCTCGCTTTTGAGTTTGTGATATGGTATTATACCATATTTCCGCCCGAAAATCAAGCGGAAAGTGCAGAAATATGTCGATCGATATCGGAACCATGAACAAGATCCTCTTGACTCTGCACGCAAGTGACATAATTGAGGAAGAACAGTTAGGTCGCATAAGATGGACAATTACACTAAAAAACTAAATTTATCCCATTAAAAACGTTCGTAATTTGTTCGTATAACGTTCGTAATATGTTCGTAAAACAACGAACGATCCACGAATTAAACACGAACGAAAAACGAACAATATACGAACGAAGTACGAACGATTCAAGCAGGCCAACTGCCTAAAAATGTCATTAACTATGGGAATCTGTGCGGTAACGCTCGAGGTGGAAATTTCGCCTTCTCATGGGGCGAAGTTCAAAGTATAGGGGACTTTGGCAAAAGTCTACTATACTTTGCAAAAAGTCTAGTAGATTTTTCGTAAAGTCTAGTAGACTTTGAAAAAGCGTCCGTGCAGTCCCTGATTTCCCTAGCTTTAGGGAGCCAAAGAAAGCGCTCTACCAGGTTCCATATGGGCCTCCTTTCGCCTTTCAGCCACCCTACGCAATAACATCGTTGCGGGGCGCGAAAGGAGGAGTTTGCTTGGCGGAGCTAATTGCCGAGCTGAAGCAGGCTGGCATTGTCAGTGACATTGCCGAGGCGAGGCAATTCGGAGCGAGAGACTCATGAGTCGAGCGTTCCGCCAAGCGAAGCTCCTCCTGTAGCGCCCCATTAGAACGGAAATAGTATGGAAAAGTTCAAGATGATTATGGAGGTCATTAACGCCTGCTTGCAGGCCATCTGGAACGCACTGTTCAAGTAACGACCTCCACCGGGGGCGGGGCCAATCCCCGCCCCTTTATTCAGAGCAGGATTCCGTTCTTCGGCAGTTGGCGTTCAAGGTACCATTGCGTAAGCACTTTGAGCTGCTCGTAGGTGAAGGTCCGCTCGACCGTCCATTTCGAAAGGAATGCCCCGAGCCACCACGCCTCGTTGGCGCCCGCGCCCCACGACGCGTCCGCAGCAATCCACTTCTCGAATTTCCGCTTGAGGTGCCGCTGATCCTTGACCTGCGGGGAACGCCAAACGGACAGGAACATTTCTTCCGAGGATTCTCTGGGGGCGAAGATCCTGGCGTCGAACAGGTCGGACCCCTCATGTGCCAACAGGGAAACCTTGTTCGAAAGGCCGCCGCCATATCCCGTGAGCCCGTTATCCGCACCGATCACGCGATGGCACGGGACTATGATGCAAACCGGATTCCATCCCACCGCGCCGCCCACCGCGCGCGCCGAGACCTTGGCGCCGCCATGCTTCTTCGAGATCGCCTTGGCGATGTCGCCGTACGTGACCGTCGCACCGTATGGAATTTTGAGCAATTCGCCGATAACGTCCGTGCGGAACGCCGTCAATCCTTCGATGCGATAGCACGGTTTCCAGTCGGGCTCGCGTCCGGCGAAATACTCGTCCAGCCAGCGGCATGTCTCGCGGAATACCGGCGTCTCGCGCGGTTCCGCATCTTCGCCATAGCGCGCCGCATCACACGAGCCGACGAACCGAAGCCCGGTCAGCGTCTCGCCGTCGCCGCACATCACGAGATCGTCAAACCCGTCCGGCGTCTTGTATTTCCAGATGTATTTCATACTAAATCCTGACATTCTGCGAACATTATACCTTCCGCGCGCCGCCCACCGCGCGGCGTAAGGTGCCTATTCAGGAGCGCCGTGCAACCTTCCAAAACGTCATCATACGTTTCGTCGAAGTTGCCGGTGTACCACGGATCGGCGATCGAGCGCGAAGAACCCGCAAACTCCAGCAGTTTGCGGATCTTCGGCCGGTCTTCGGGATCGACGAGACGCCGCAAGTCGGCGATGTTATAATCGTCCATGCCGATCAAAAGGTCGTACTCCCGCGCTTTGGCGGCAGTCAACCGCCAGGCGGCGCGCGGCGAAAACGGAATGCCATGTTCGCGCAGTTTGGCGCGCGTGCCATGATGGATGTCGTTTCCGATTTCATCGGTGTGGATGGCGGCGCTCTCCACCAGGATATCGCTCCGTCCGGCCCGGCGGACGAGTTCCTTCATCACGAACTCCGCCATCGGCGAACGGCAGATGTTGCCATGGCACAGAAAGAGGATCTTCATGCGGCCGGAGCTTTGCCCGCACCATCGGCGGAGTCGAAACGACGATTGCGGAAGTAGAGGAAGATGTCGCAACCGACGACGAAAAAGAGGAGGAGATAGACCCAGGTGACCCAGTTGAAGTTGTTGAGCACTTTGTGGACGATGCCGAACACGTAGCCCAGCTCGACAAGACAGAGGAACACGATGCTCTTGCCCTTGGTGCTGCGGGACTTCAGCGACTTGGCGATGGAGAACGGCCACGAGGCGCCGAAACACACCAACATCATAAATTCGAAAACGCTCATGCGGACTGGTTCCTGGTTTCGAGGTCGGCCCAGCGGTCGACCAGTTGTTCGAGAGTGGCCTCGAGCGAGGCGAGGCGGGAAGAATCGACGGTTTCGCGATTGACCAACGCCTGCTGCAAGGCGGCGATTTCGGCCTCGAGCGCGGAAATGCGGTCCGGCAACTGCGCAAGTTCGCGCTGTTCGCGGTAGGAGAGCTTCTTCTTGTCCTTTGGCGTCTGCTCCCTGCGGACCGGTTCGGCCGGGCCAGACTCCGCCAATCGGTCTTCGGCGGACGCGCCTTTGAGGTCGAGGGTGGAGGTGACCACGTTGTCCATGAACTCGCGGTCGTGGCTCACCAAAAGGAGCGTGCCTTTATAGTCCATCAGTTCCTCTTCCAGGAGCTCCAGCGTCTCGATGTCGAGATCGTTGGTGGGCTCGTCCATCACGATGAGATTGGCGGGCTTCAAAAAGAGTTTCGCCAAGAGCAGCCGGGCGCGTTCGCCGCCGGAAAGCGCTTTCACCGGGGTGCGGCAACGCTCGGGCGTGAAGAGAAACTTGGCGAGGTACGAATATTGCGTATCGCCCGGCATGTTCTCGAGAATGGAAAGGTCGGGCTTGAGTTCGTCGCGAAGCTGGTCGAAGAAGACCATTTCCACGTTGGTGCCGAGCGTGATCTGGCCTTGTTGGGGCTGAAGGCGTCCCGTGAGCAGTTTGAGGAGCGTGGTCTTGCCGGCGCCGTTGGGACCCGTGATGCCCAGCCGTTCGCCTCTCAAGACATCCATCGTGAGGTGCTCGATGATGGGCTTCGCTTCGCCATAGCCGAAAGTGGCGTCCTCCACCTTGATGACGCGCATGCCGCCGGGCAAGGCGGTGTCGATGCGGAGCTTGGAGGTGCCGATGGATTTGCGGCGATTGGCGAATTCCCTGCGCAATTCCATGAGCGCCGCCACCCGCCCTTCGTTGCGGGTGCGCCGCGCCTTGATGCCTTTGCGGATCCACGCCTCTTCCTGGGCGAGTTTCTTGGACTTCCGCGCCCAATAGACGGCTTCGTCGGACAGGAGCTCGGCCTTGCGTTTGACGAAGGTGGTGTAGTCGCACTCCCAGCCGCTCAGTTCGCCGCGATCGAGATCGAGGATGCGCGTCGCCACGCGACGCAAGAAGCGTCGATCGTGCGTAACCACGATCACCGCCATTTCGCGCTGCCGGCGGAGCATGCTCTCGAGCCAGTCGATGCTGTCGCAGTCCAGATGGTTGGTGGGTTCGTCGAGAAGCAGCAGATCGGGACGCGAAAGAAGCGCCTGTTCCAGGATCTGGCGGCGGCGGCGTCCCCCGGAAAGCGCATTGAACGCATCGTCGCCGGGACGGTCGGCGGGAACCTCCTGGGAGACGTAGACGGTCTTCAGGTCGGGCGCGCGGACGATTTCGCCCGAGTCGGGCGGGATGAGCCCCGCGATCACCTTGAGCAGGGTGGATTTGCCCTCGCCGTTGCGTCCGGTGAGCGCGGCGCGAAGTCCCTTTTCGACGGAAAGAGACACCCGGTCGAGGACATCCGGGCCGCCGAACGCCAGCGACACGTCCTTGAGGGATAGAAGAAAGGCGCGGCTCAAGTCCGCGCCCTTTCTTCGCAACGATGCTGTTTCCGGAAGATCACAGATCGTTGAGCGCGGCCACGCCGGGAAGCGTCTTGCCTTCGAGGAACTCGAGGGACGCGCCGCCGCCGGTGGAGATGTGGCTCATCTCGGCGGCCTTGCCGCTCTTCTTCACGGCGCTGACGCTATCGCCGCCGCCGATGATGGAGGTGCCGCCATTGGCCTTCACGGTGGCCACCGCGTCGCACACGCCATAGGTGCCCTTGGCGAGGGGCGCGAACTCGAAGCAGCCCATCGGGCCGTTCCAGACCACGGTCTTGGCGCCCTTGATGGCCTCGGCGAAGAGCTCGACGGACTTGGGTCCGATATCGAGACCCATCCAGCCGTCTTCGATGTCGCCTTCGCAAACCTTGATCGTGATGTCGCTCGCGTCCTTCTCGGCCGGGAACTTGTCGGCCACGACGTTATCGACCGGCAGGAGAATCTTGACGCCGCGGGCCTCGGCGGCCTTCAGCATCTCGCCGCAGTAGGCCACCTGCTCGTCCTCGCACAGCGAAGCGCCGACCTTGAGGCCCTGGGCCTTCTTGAAGGTGTAGGCCATGCCGCCGCCGATGATGAGGGTGTCGACCTTGGCGAGGAGATTCTTGACGACGGCCAGCTTGTCGCTGACTTTGGCGCCGCCCAGGATCGCCACGAAAGGACGGACGGGATTTTCGACCGCGTCGCCCAGGAACTTGAGCTCCTTCTCCAGCAGGAAGCCGGAAACGGCAGGCTGGAGATAGTCGGCCACGACCGCAGTGGAGGCGTGGGCGCGGTGCGCCGTGCCGAACGCGTCGTTGCAGTAGATATCGCCATAGGAAGCGAGCTTCTTGGCCATCTCCTGACGCTCGGCCTTGAGCTCGGCCTTCTTGGCGGCGAACTCTTCGTCGGTCAGGTGGATGCCCTTCTTTTCGTCGTCCTTCTTGACCTTGCCGTCTTCGGCCTTGTAGAAGCGGGTGTTCTCGAGGAGCGCCACTTCGCCCGGCTTGAGCGCGGCCACCACCTCGTCCGCGGCCATGCAGTCGGGGACGAACTTGACCGCGAGGCCCAGCTTTTCCGACAGCGCTTCGGCTACCGGCTTCAGCGTGAACGCCGCGTTCTCCGCCTTGGGCTCCGCGCCCAGCTTGACGCCTTTCGGCCGGCCGAGGTGGCTCATGAGCACGAGCGAACCGCCCTGCTCCAGCACGTACTTGATGGAGGGGAGCGCGGCCACGATGCGGGTGTCGTCGGTGATCTTGCCGGAGCCGTCCTTGGCCATCGGCACGTTGAAGTCGACGCGCATCACCACGCGCTTGCCCGCGAGGGCGACGTCACGCAAAGTCTTCTTGGCCATGACTCAGGCCTCCTTGGCGGCCGCCGCCATCTTGTTGAGCTTGAGCTGGGCGCGGCTCTTCTTGCGGTCGGCGGTGTTCTTCTTGATGATACCCTTCTTCACCGCCTTGTCGAGACCCGACACGAACTCCTTGAACTTCTTGTCCGCAGTTTCCTTCTCGCCCGCGTCGGCGGCCTTGAAGAGCTTCTTGTGCGAGTCGTGAAGCTTCGCCTTGACGACTGAGTTCCGCTTGTTCGCCTTAGCATTCTGACGATCACGCTTCCTGGCGGCACGACCGCCCTTGATGTTTGCCATTTTCTTTTTCTCCTTGGTTTGGAAAATTTTTATGATATTATATCATATTCCGCGCAGAAAATCAATAGGAAATATCACAAAAGATGCTGGCCGGAATCCACCGGTACCACGCAGCCGGATACGAACGGCGTCTCCAGCAGGAAGCGTACGGCAGCGGCCACAGCCTCCGGCGAGGGGCGGCCGAACGGAACGGGTCCGGCCTTTTCGCGCACCGCCACCGGGGCCATCACGGGACCGGGCGCAACGGCGTTAACCCGCACTCCGGGATGGAGCTTAAGCGTAAGCTCAAGGAGCCGGCGCTTGGTCCACGCGTAAAAAGAACTATCGTTCCGGCTCGGGGATAAGACGCGGGAATCGAGAATATTTACGATATTCGGCGCAATTTGCTCCTCAATGATGCGCTTGGGCGCCAGATAGTTCACGAGCATCAGATCGGGGTCGGAACCGGAGAAAAGCGCCGCATTGTTGACGACGGCATCGAACTTGGGGAGATCCCAAGCATGGCGGAAATCGAGGGTGAAATCGGCTCCGGCATCGGCCCGGTGGGAAGAAGTGAAAACCTTCCAGCCGTGTTCGCGCAAATGGGCGGAAATGGCGAGCCCCAGCCGGACGGTGCCGCCGGTAACCAAGACCGTGCCGCTCATACGGCCAACATCCCCAGCGCATGAGTTACCGCCTGCGCCCGCACTGCCGCGCGGTCGCCTGCGAAGATGGCCTTTTCGGTACGGACGCCATCGGGTCCGGCCAGTCCGAACCAGACGAGCCCCACCGGCTTTTCCGGCGTGCCGCCATCGGGTCCGGCGATGCCGGTGATGCTGACGGCCCGGTCCGCACCGAGGAGCTTGCGGACGCCCGACGCCATCTGGGCCGCGCATTCGGAAGAGACGGCTCCCGCAACGGACAGCGTTTCCGCGCTCACGCCGAGGACGTGTTCTTTGACGGCGTTGGAATAGCTGACCACTCCGCCCAGATAGACCTGACTCGCGCCGGGGACCGACGTGATGGCTTGGCCCACGCCGCCCCCGGTGCAACTTTCGGCGGTGGCGCAGGTGAGATTTTGCGCGCTCAAGAGCGCAACGAGTTTTTCCGCTTGGGTCATGCGAGGAGCCTCCTGATCTGCCGGGCTACGGCGGGACTGGGGTCTACCACTTCCGCGCGTCCGGCGGCGATACGTTCGATTACCGGTTTGAGGTGGGGGAAGTGGGTGCAGCCGAGGACGAGCCGGTCGGCTCCGGCTTCGATGAGCGGCAGGATATGGTCCGCCACCGCCCTTTCGGCCTCGGGTCCGTCCGTGATGCCGCGCTCGACCAGTTCCACCCAGTCGTCGGCGACGCGGGTAAGGACTTTTACGTGTCCGGCATAACGGCAGGAAGTATTGCGATAAAGACGGCCCGCGAAAGTGCCCCGGGTGGCGAGCACGCCCACCACGCCGGATTTGCTGGACTGGGCGGCGGGCTTGACGGCAGGTTCGAGCCCCACGAATTTGATGTGGGGATAGGCCGCGCGGAGATGGTCGATGGCCTGGGCGGTGGCGGTGTTGCAGGCGAGCACCACGATCCGGCAGCGGTGCCGCTCCACCAGTTCCCGCGTCAGCCGGTCTGCGATGGCGATGATTTCGGCCTGGGACTTGTTGCCGTAGGGACAGTTGGAATTGTCGGCCAGATAGACGAACGGTTCGCCGGGACACTCGCGCAGGAACGCCTCGAGGATGCAGAGTCCGCCGAAACCGCTGTCGAAGAAGCCGGTCATGGGTATTGGGCGCTGACGCTATCCAGTTTCGGGATCGATCCGAACTTGGTCACCTTGACGCGCACGGCGCCCAGATCCTTGATGCTGTCGAACGCGAGTTTGGCGGCGCGCTCGACGAGCCGAGGCGCGCTTTGCTCGAGCGCGGTCTGGATGCGTCCGGCCACTTCGACGTAGTCGACAGTGCCGGCGAGGTCGTCGCTGTCCGCCGCCTGGACGGGCACTTCGAGTTCCACGTCGAGGCGGAGCCGACGGGGCGAAAGCCGCTCGTGCGGCAGATCGCCGATGATGCAGCTCACTTCAAGATTGTTCAGCGTCAGCAACATATACCATGACCTTCCGGTTGGTTTTGACCGTGATTCGGCTACCCTGCGCCCGGTTCAAGGTGGCGCAGTAAAGGTTGGGAAAGCGGACTTTGTCGAGCGGCCACTCCAGTCCCTCGCTCTCCATGCGCGTGGCCGGATCGGGCGCGAAAACCGAAACCCCGGCGCCCTTTTCCGTCGCGATGACGCTCGGCACGGGGCCCGGCACGACGGGATAGAACCAGCCATAGTTCGAGACCACCATCACCCCCCATTCGAGCGCGCGGAAGATATTGCCGAGCGTATGGTCCTCGCGTTTGCCGGTGGCGCCCAGAATGACGAGTTCTTCCTTTTCCGCGACCGGATGCTTGATCGCATAGCGATACGCCTTTTCGAGATCGTTCGTATTCTGCTCGGACACCCGCACGTCCACCGGCCCGCTGTCGCCATCGCCCACCGTCGTCACGTTTTTGAAGCCTAGCGCTTTGGCTGCGAGCCCCGCCCGGTCGCAGGCGATGATGCGGCTGGCATTGCAGAGCAGATTCCAGGCCTTGCCGCCCTTCCGGGGAAAATCGCCCGCCGCCAGAATGACCGTGAGTTTTCGGTCCATCATTTTTCGCCTTTCAGCGCGGCGGAGATGCCGTTGCGCAATTCGAGGAAACGGACCGAGGGGCTGCCGTCGGGATAGACGAGGAAAGTGTCGCCCGCCGGCCAATTGCCGAAGGAGGCGTCGCGATCGGGATCTTGCGGCCATGAATTGTAGGCCCAGCGCAGGAATCCGTCCAGACCGGTTTCGGCGGCATGGTGCGCCAGCCAGAACGACTCTTCCTTGGGCGAATGGATGAAGGTGTTGGGGCGCTCGGGATGGCAACAGACGTAAAAAGAGGTAAGGAGGCCCGACTCTCGGCGCCGGGGCAAGACGTCCGTCAGAAACGAATCGTCGAGCCGGGTGAAACTCTGGGAGTAATAGTCGATCGCGAGCCCGGCAAAGTCGGAAGCGGCGCGGTCGCCCGCCATCTGGATCTTCAGTTCCGGCGCCACCTCCTTCACGAGCCGCACGATGGCGTCCACTTCCGCCGGAGACCGCTCGTCCATCGCGATAAAGGCCGATTCGAGCCAGCCCTTTTCGCGCAAGTGGTCGCAGAGCGAACGAAGATACGGCGTCCAGAACCGGGCATACTCGGGGGTGCCGGGAACGAGCGGACGCGCGATTTCGTTGCCGGCCGGGTCGCGCCAACGATGGACGTTGCCCCAGGGGCACATGGTCCAGCAGGAGAGGTAGGGACCCAGTCCGCACACGCGCGCGAATTCCACATATTCGTCGAAGCGGGACCAATCGTAGGCCCAACGGCCGTCCTCCAGTTCCGCAATGCCGACCATCGACCAATACGCGTCGAAGCACTGGTGATTCCAAGGCAGATCGAGGAGCGTGACGGTGATGAACTTCTGCCCGGCTTCGGCCAGCATCGTCCATAATGGGCGCATGGCCGCATAGTGCGCGGGGGAGAACGGCTCCACGCCACGGACTCTCGCCACCGCCCAAGGGTGTTGCCACAAGTCGAGAAGATAGGTATTGGGCGGTATTTGGCGGTCCAGCACCTCCACATCGCCGTAGATGCCGGGCGGGACGGAGCCTTTCAGCTCCGCAACGTCGTTTCCGTCGCCCCAGACCACCTTGTCCGGAAATCCGTTCGAGCAATCTATTTTGCCGGTACGGACCACGAGCGGCGACTCGACCGGTCCGAAATGATATCGCGTTTCGCCCTGCCAGATCGCAATCATCGCCGCCAGAACCGCCAGAATCATATCAGCGAAATGAATATGGCCGCGAACATCACGGGGGCCAGATATTTGATGAGGATACGGTAATAGCCGAAAGCGAACATCCGGTGGCGGCCATGCTTGGTGGCTTCGTAGCGGACAAAGTCGGGCCCGGCGATCCAGCCGATGAAAATGCAGGTGGAAAACGCGCAAACCGGCATCAGGACGTTGTTGGTGAGGTAGTCGGCCTTGTCCAGGAATCCGAGCGAGATGGCGCTGGGGAGCCCTGCCGTTACGGTATAGACGGCCACGAGCAGCGTACCGGTGCGGCGTTTGAGGCCGGTGCGGTCGCAAAGCGAGGCGACGCAAGTTTCGCAGAGGGAAATGTTGCTCGTGAGCGCCGCGAACAATACGAGGAGGAAGAACGCCAGCGCCACCATCCGCGAACACGGCATCTGGGCGAAGACCTGCGGCAGCGAGACGAACATGAGTCCCGGACCGGCGCTGCGGGCCAGTTCCTCGCCGCCGAACGCGAACACGGGCGGAATGATGATGAGTCCGGCCAGGAAAGCCACGATAGTATCGCAAAAACCGATATGGAAGGCGGACTTCGGCATGTGGGTGGCTTCCGGCACGTAGGAACCGTAGGTGATCATGATGCCCATCGCGATCGAAAGCGAAAAGAACATCTGCCCCAGCGCCGCGAGGATCATCTTGCCCAGCAGCATGGGCGAGAAGTTTCCGTCCGCGCAGAGACGGGAGAAATCGGGCACGAAATAGAATTTGAGTCCGGGCCGAGACTCGGGCTGGCAGAGGACGAACGCCGCCACGCCCAGCACCAGAAAGAGGAGCGCAGGGAGCATCACCTTGTTGGACCGCTCCACGCCCTTCTCCACCCCGAACCAGACGAAGACGAAAGTGAGAAACGCGAACACGGCCATCATGAAGACGGATTCGGCCGCATTGCCGGTGACCGCGCCGAAATCAGGCGCCGAGCCCACGAAAAGATATTCGGCGAAATATTTGAGACACCACCCGCCGATCACCCCGTAATAGGGCATGATCAGAAACGGGATGACCGTACCGAGCCAACCCACGAAGACCCAGCGCCGGTTGAGCTTGCGGAAGGCTTCGATCGGCGAAAGCCGGGTGGCGCGGCCGATGGCGATTTCGGTAATGAGCATGAAGACGCCAAAACCGAAGAACAACAGGAGATAAGTCAAAAGGAAAATCCCCCCGCCATAGGTGGCGGCATTGGCGGGAAACCGCCAGAGATTCCCTAGGCCGACCGCAGACGCCGCTGCGGAGATTACGAATCCGAGTTGTCCCGACCAGCTTCCGCGATCTTTTTCCATTGCTCCAGTTTCCGTTCCAGCCGCCGGATCGTCTCCCGGCGGGCATCAGTGCGTTCGTAATCTCCGTCGGCCATGGCTCAACCTTTCCTCCGTCCGGACCGCCGAAGCGACTTGAGTTCCTGGCGCATCGTGAGAAACACCAGCAGAAAATATACCGCGCCTCCCGTCGCAATCAAAATCCCAAGCCGCACCAAAGCCGGAATTCCGGCCAGATGCGGCTGCAACGCCATGAGCACCAGCGCCATGGCCAGCGCGGACGCGAACATTTTGCAAAGTGGCAAGACGATCGTGGTAAGTCCAGTACGTCCGTTGCGCCGCTTGGCCTTGATCACCAGCAATGCCGCACCCACGAACGCGCAAACGACCGTACTCGCCGCCAGGCCCACGTGACGCCATTCCTCCGGCAGCAGCACCACCGCAAGAATGTTCAAAGTGGCGTTCACCACCACCGTGATCACCGACACCTTGAGCGGGGTTTTCATGTCGTTCTGCGCCTGGAACCACGGCACCATCGACTTCTGGAATCCGTAGAAGCCGAGTCCCAGCACGTATACGGCCAAGGCCCGGCTGACGCGGACCGTGGCCAGGGAATCGAAACTGCCGCCCTGATAGATGACCTCGGTTATGAGTCCGGAAAGCGCGAACATGCCCAAGGCGGCGGGAATCATGACGAGCATCATCGACTTCACCGATGCGCAAAGCGCGCCGCGGGCATCCTCCACTTCGCCCTTGGCGAAAAGTCCCGCGAACGTAGGCAAAAGCACGGTGCCGAACGCCACCCCGATTATCCCCAGGGGAAGATCCATCAACCGTTCGGCGTAGCCGATGACGCCGGCGGCCCAAGGCGAGGCCTTCTGCGCCAAGATCTGGTCGAGCATGTAGTTGATCTGCACCGCGCCGCCGCCCAACGCCGCCACGCCCAGATTCTTCCACACGAGGATCGTTTTCGGATCCTTCCAGCCCTTGAAGGTGGGCATGGGCGAGACCCCTGCCACGTGCATGCGCCAAAACAGGAACGCCATCTGCAAGGCGCCCGCCACCAGAATGGCCATCGACACGCGGTGGATGCGCTGGTCGAGCCGCATCTCCGGGAAGAAACTGATCCAGACGAGAATGCCGATCCAGCAGAAATTGAGGAGGCACGGCATGAAGCTCGCGGCCTTGAAGCGTCCCAGCGAATTGAGGACGCCCATGCCGAACGCGGCGCCGCAGATGAAAATCATGTAGGGAAGGAGCGTCTTCACGAGCCGGATGGTAAGCTTGAGGCGCACCATGTCGTTTAGCCCCAATTCGGCGCGGAACTTGACGATCGTCTCCAGCACGCCCATCGACAAAAGCACCATCGACCCCAGCATCAGCAGCACCATCGTCATGACGGCCCGGGCCAATTTCGTGGCCTTCTCCAGCGATTCGCATTCCGCCTCGCCCTTGAAAACCGGCACGAAGGCGGCGGTAAGCGCACCCTCGCCGAACAGCTTGCGCGCCATGTTCGGGATGGCGAAGGCCAGCGTGAACGCGCTTTGCTCCATGCCGGCGCCGATCAGCCGGCTCTGGAACATCTCCCGCACGAGCCCCAAGACGCGGGAAAGCGCGGTGAACGCCCCCACCGTGAAAGTGTTCTTGAGGATGTCTTTCGTGCGCTTCATGCGTTTTTGCGGAAACAGATGCGATTGATGATGTCCTTGAAGCTCTCGTGCCCGGCCAGAATCTCGATGGCGATGCGCAGATACAGGCATTTGACCGGCGAGGTTTCAAACCGGGGGAACCGCACCGCATCCTTCTCGGTGGTCACGAGCGCGTCCGCACCCATGTCGGCGGTACGGTTGAGCGCGTAGAGGATCTCCGACGAATCGTAGCGGTGATGGTCGGCATAGCGGTCGCACCAGACCACCTTGGAGCCCATGTGCCGGAGGCTGTTCTCGAAGCCCTTGGGCGAAGCGATGCCGGAAAGCGTGCACACGGTTTTGCCGTCCAGCCATCCGAGCGGATATTCCTCGCGGCTCCAGACGTCGCGCAACAGCCGCGGGGTGTGGTTGCACTCCACGATTTCCGCCGTCCGGTTGTATTTGCGGATTTCGTCTTTGACGGCGGAAACGTCGCCCCGGCATTTGGTGAGAAATATGATGTCGGCGCGCTTGAGATGCCTGGCCGGTTCGCGCAGCACCCCGCGCGGCAGCATGTGGCCGTTGCCGAAAGGATTGGTGGAATCGACCAGCACCACCTCGATCGAATGCTTGAGCTTCTGGTACTGGAAGCCGTCGTCGAGGATGATGGTGTCGCACCCGAGCCGCTTGATCGCGTAGCGTCCGGCCTTGACCCGGTTGCGGTCCACCAGCACCGCCACGCCGGGCAGATTGGACGCCAGCATATAAGGTTCGTCGCCGCCGACGGCAGAATCGAGCAGCACCCGCCTGCCGTCGCTCACCACCAGAGGCGGATCGATGACCTGCGTGAACATCCGGCGGTACCAAGGCGCCTCTTTGCGACGGTACCCGCGCGACAGGATGGCCACCTTGCGTCCGGCCTCGCAGAGCGTGCGGGCGAAGATTTCCGTAACGGGAGTCTTGCCGGTGCCCCCGGCGGTGACGTTGCCGATGCTGATCACCTGGATGCCGAGCGGGAAGCGGCGCATGATGCCGGAATTGTAGAGGAAATACCGGAACGCCACCACCGCCGCGAAGATGTGGCTGACACCCTTCAGGAGCGCCAGCAGCAAAACGATGCCGGCCGGCTGGTTCTCGTCCGAGCCCTTTTCCTGGATGAGCTTCACGAGGTAGCTCTCCAGGCGTTCGATACCGGTCTGTCGCGGTTTGCGCATCAGTACTTCAAGGCATCGCCCATTTCGGGACCGAGCGCACGGAGATAGATGAAGAAGCCAAGCTTCCAGTCTTCCTCGTACTTGGAGCCGTCGATGCGGGTGAACTCGTTGTCGTAAGCGAGGATGAAGCGGAAGCCGAGGCAGTCGGTGCGGTAGTCGATCCAGGTCCCCACGCCTTCGAACTCGTGTTCGTCCAGACTCCACTGCACGTACGGGCTGTAGACGATGGTGTCCGTGATTAGCTCATGCTCGTAGCCCACTTTGAGCTGGCTGAACGACACCCAGTTGAAGCTCTCGTTCCGCATGTCCGCGGTCTTGGGCGACGAGGCGTAGTCCCACCAGCGGTGGTCGCGATGCGAAAGCCGCACGTAGTAGTTGAACCTGCGGTTGAGCGCCTGGCGCCATTCCACGTCGGCCATGGCCACCGTGTTGTTCTCCATGTCATACTCGGCCCAGAGTCCGAGCATCGTATCTTCGGACGGCATCCAGCGCGTACGCACGCCGGGCATGACCGTGAAGCCGTGCTTCCCGTAGTTGGACCGCCCGTTCTTCGCCAGGCGGTGGTACTTGTCGGTGCCGTTCCATTCGGTGGAGCCGAACTGCATGGCGGCGTAGACGTCAAAGTCGAATACCGTGCGCAGATTGCCGCGGTCGTCGAGCTTGCGGAAGAGTTTGCGCACGCCGGGGGTGATGCCGTAGTAGGAGTAGGGCAGGTTGCGGCCGCGTCCGGCGAACTGGTCGAGCCAGTCGCTGGAGGCGTCGATCGAGTCGAAGACGTAAAGCCGTTTGCCGTCGGAGATGCCGCTGATCCAGGCATTCTGCAACAGCACGTCGGTGTAAGGCTCGATCACGCTCTGCCATTCGTCGTCCATCCAGGCGGTACCGCGCGCGGAGAAAGTGGTGCCGACCTCGAAGATGGACCTGAACGCGTCGTTGCCGGTCTTGCCCGCCTTGCCGAAATAGGCCGTTTCCGTATGCTCGAGGCCGGTATCGTTGTAGAACGTGCCGTGATAGGCGAGGCGCGGCACCACGCTCAAGACGTCCCAGAACTTCATCGGGTAGCTCAGGCGATGGTAGGTGTCGAACCGGAAAGTGCCGTAAGTGGCCCAATAGCCCGGAGTGTAGGCGAAGGGATTATCGACGGCCCCCTTGCCGTAGATGGCGGGATTGCGCCGGAGATAGCCGATCTTGCTCTGCGATTCGTAGATCCAGCCCGTCGAGAATACCGGCATGGGATTGATATCGAGATAATACTCCGGCAGGCGTCCGGTGGAGGCGTAGAAGTCGTTGAGCCGTCCGTAGATGCTCACCCCCATCGCCCACTCGTTCTCCAGATGCTCCCACGCAATCTCGTTTTCGGTGCTGCTGGAGAACTTGGTGTTGATGCCGAGGAGCGAATCGCGCAGGAAGTCGTATTCGAAATAGGAATCGCTCAAATACCTGCCGTGCATCCGCAGCGTGTCGCGTTCGGTCACGTCCCAATAATGGTCGAATTCGAGCGCGTAACGGTTGCGATCCACCTCGCTGCCCCAGTTGTTGTAGTTGAACTTGGAAGCGTCTTCGGCATGACGATTGTGGCGGTCGGCGTCCATATCATGCGCATAGTAGGCTTTGAAATAACCCTTGCCGTATTCGCCGAGCCGCCAACCGAAAGTCTGTCCGAGCGCGGCGCCGTTGCGGGTGCGCAGATCGAGACGCGACGAGCCCCTGAGCGAATAGGCGTCAGGCGCGCCGGTACGGTCGCCCGCAATGTGGTAGACGTACTTGGTAAGGAGATACCCGCCCCACTTGCTGGTGTAACCGGGCATCATGCGAAGACCCTCGATCTCGCCGATCGGATAGTACCAATAGGGAACCCACAACAGCGGCAGGCCGAACATCCGGAGCGTCTGGTTGCGTCCCTTAATGTACTTGCCGTCGAGGTATTCGGCCTCGCCGGTCATGCTCCAGTGGAGGTGTTCGGTGTCGTTGGTGCAGGTGGTGACCACGGTCGGGAATCCGAAGGTGGTCTTGTCGCCGTCCTTGGCGACCGACTCGGACAAAAGCCGGTAGGGATGGCACGCCACGTCCACCTTGCCGGTGGCGGCGAACGAATCGCTGCGGTGGTCCGCGACGATGTCGTCGGCGGCAACCTTGAGATTGCCGGAAGTCTGGACTTCCATGGCGAACGCGGCGTTGAGCGCCGCCGCCACGAATGCGCTATAGATATATGGTTTTTTCATAGTTGCGAAAACAGTACTTGGGAGGTGCTGGCGTCGAGGATGGAAAATGCTTCGGGATGGCGGTGTAGCTCCGAGACGAACGTGAGCCGGGTGTTGAACTCTTTCTGGAGGTCGGCCAGTATCTTGCCGTCCTCCGTTCTCAGGCGGTGCATCACCTGCGGAGCGATTACAATCTTGGGTTCGAACGGCTTCTTCTCCATTTCCGCCTTCCGCAACAGCGTCTTGAGCCGGCGCTGGATCTCGATGGAAATGGCCATGGGCGACTTGACCACCCCGTGTCCCTGGCAGTACGGACACTTGGAGGTGAGCATGGAGAGGATCGACTCCTCCTGGCGCTGACGCGACATCTCCAACAGCCCCAATTCCGAAATGTTGAGCACGTTCGTCCGCGCCCGGTCGCGCCGCAACGCCTGCTTCAAGGCTTTGACCACCTGATTCTGGTGCTTGCGCGACTTCATGTCGATCAGGTCGAGGATCACGAGCCCTCCGATGTTACGGAGCCGGAGCTGCCGCGCCACTTCCTCCACCGCCTCCAGATTGACTTCGAGGATGGCCTCTTCCTGGCTGCCGGTGCCCTTGTGGTGGCCGGTATTGACGTCCACCGCAATGAGCGCCTCGGTTTCGTCGATCACCAGATATCCGCCCGACTTGAGCGGAACCTGGCGGGCAAACGCCTCGTGGAGCTGGCGTTCGAGTCCGTAATGGTCGAAGATTCCCGTCATGCCTTCGAACCGGTGGATTTTCGACCGGGCACGACGCGAAATGCGCGAACACACCTCGCGCATGTTGTTGAAGCTTGCCTCGTCATCGATCACGATGCCGTCCACGTCCTCGGTCAGCCAGTCGCGCACCACGCGTTCGCAAAGGTCGGGCTCCTGGAAGATGCAGCAGGGCGTGCGCAGGTTCTTGATGTTGCCCTGCATCTCGTTCCAGACGCTGAGCAGATTCCTGAGGTCGTGGGCGAAGGCCTTGGCGCTGGCGCCCTGCCCCACCGTCCGCACCACGAGCCCCACGTTCTCCGGCAACGGCAAGCGATCCAGGATCTGTTTGAGCCGCTTGCGTTCGGCGGCGTCGCCGATCTTCTTGGAAACGCCGCGAACCTTCGTGCCCGGCATCATCACGAGATACCGCCCGGGGATCGACAGGTTGGCGGTGATGCGCGGCCCCTTGGTGGAGATGGGTCCCTTCGTGACCTGGACGATGATCTCGCTTCCCGGCGGAAACCGCTTGGCGATCTCCTCGTTGGAGAGCCGGCTCTGCTTGTTCTTGTTCCGGCCGCCCTTGTTGCGGCCGTCGTCATCGTCGTCCATGAGCGCGTCCACGTCCGGCACCATGTCCCAATAGTGCAAGAACGCGTTCTTCTTGAGCCCGATATCCACGAACGCCGCCTGCAGATCGTTCTCGAGATTCTGGATCCGCCCCTTGAACACGCTGCCTACGAGCCGCTCGGATTCGTCATGCTCCACCATGAACTCCTCCAACCGGCCGTTTTCCACCACCGCGACCCGCGTTTCCAGCTCCTCCACGTTGATGATGATCTCGCGCTTCATTTTCGAGCGCTTAAGCCATCCGAACAGATTCATTTGCCAACCTCTCTGTGTGTCGCCACACTTTGTACCATCCCCAAGGCAGCCATCACCGTCAACAGAAACGTTCGCCCCGAGGATATGAAAGGCAAGGGAAGCCCGGTTATCGGCACGAGCCCGATGCTCATGGCGATATTGACGTAAACATGCGCGAATACCAGCATGCTCACGCTCAAGGCCAACGCCTCCCCCCTTTCGTCGTTTGAAGTGAATGCCGTCCACGCCCCCGGAACGACCAGCATTCCGAACAGCGCGAGCAGCGCCAAAGACCCGATAAATCCCGTCTCTTCCGCATAGACGCAGAAGATGAAGTCGTTCATCGAAATCGCCTGAGGCAGATACTTCAGATGGTTCGTCTCGCCCTTGCCGATTCCCTTGCCGGAGAATCCGCCCGAGCCGATCGATATCTTGGCCTGCCTCAAATTGTAGCCCGCCCCCAGAATATCCTCTTCCGGGAACAGGAAAACCTTAACGCGCTTGACCTGGTGGGCCTTGAGCGGCACCCACTTGAGGATGGCCGCGCGACGTTCCTCCGTGACGCCCGGCTTTTCCGCCTCGTACACGGCCGCCATGACGGCGCTACCGCACAGCGCGATGACCGCCAGGATGACGAAAAGCCCCTTGCGCCAGATCCGGAGCGAAAACATCATGATCAAAACCGCCGGCACCAGCGTGAGCGCGGTGCCCAGATCCGGCTCCGCCAAGATGAGCAAGAGCGGCACCCCCACCGCGATCCCCGTGAGCACGAAGCCGAGGAACCCGAACTCCCGGAACCTCCGGCCGAAGTTCGCGACGAACATGATGATGCAAAGCTTGCTCAACTCGCTGGGCTGGAAGAACCAGAGCCAACGCCGCCCGCCGTAGATCTTGGCCCCGAAAACCAGCACCGCCACCAGCAGCACCAAAGCGGTCCCGTACGCCGCCACGCTGCCATACTCCAGAATCTTGCGGTAGTCCGCGATGCTGAGCGCCAGATAAACGACGAGCCCCAACATGGCGGTGGCAAGCGTCTGCTTCCACATGCCGTGAAAGACCGCTTCGCTCCGCGCGTTTCCGGCCGACCAGATCGCCACCGTGCCGATCGCGATCAGCGCCAGCATCGACGCGAACATGAGGTAGTTGAAGTTCTTGAAGTATCTAACCATTGAAGATGCTCCTCAGAACCGCCCCCACCTTGGGTGCCGTAGTGGACCCGCCCGAAACTCCGTACTCGACGACCATCGCCACCGCCACCGTGGGATTTTCGGCCGGAGCGTACGCGATGAACCAGGTGTTCTTGCGCCGCGTCTCTCCCTTGCCCACTTCCGCCGTGCCGGTTTTGCCCGCCACCTTCACGCCCACGCCTTCGCCGCCGGCCTTGCCGCTGCCGGACGAAACGACCAGTTCCATCCCCTCGCGCACTTTCGCGAGATCTTTCGCCGGAAACGGCAGTTTCGTCCTCGCAACCGGCTCGCCCGCCTTGATGCGCGGCGTCACCAGATAGCCCGTCCCCAGCGCTCCGGCCACCCGCGCCATCTGGAGCGGCGAAACGAGCAACATCGACTGCCCGATGCTCATCTGCGCCAGATCGCCCTGATACCATTTCTGCCCGTACTGCTTGCGCTTCCATTCGTCGTCCGGCACCACCCCGGCCATGTCTACGCCAAAATCGATACCCGTCTTGGCCCCGAGCCCCATCGTCCGCGCAGCAGTGATGATCGCATTCGTGCCGGCCTCCATGCCCAGGTTGCAGAAATACGGATTGCAGCTGTCGCGCAGAGCCGTCTTGAGGTTTTCGATCCCGTGGCCCCAAGTGCGTGCGCAATGGAGCTTCATCGTGCCCACCTCGTACACGCCGATGCACTCCAGTTCCGCCTCCGCCGGAATCCCCATGCCCAGTCCCGCCAACGCCGTGATCGGCTTGAAGGTGGATCCGGGCGCATAGGCTCCGCCCGAAGCCCGGTTCAACAGCGGTTTTCTGCGGTCTCCGGCCAGACTGTCGTACAGTTCCGACTTGAGGATCGGCACGAACTCGTTGATATCGTAGTCGGGGGCGGACGCGAACGCCAGCACTTCCCCGTTCCTGGGATCCATCACCACGCATGCGCCGATGCAGCCCTTGAGTTCCTGCTCCACCGCCCGCTGCACCTTGGCGTCCAGATTGAGCGTGAGGTCGAGTCCGCGCCTGGCCACTTTGATCGTCGATTCCGACTGGGTGAACCCGCGCGCATCCACGATCAGGTTCTTCTCGCCGCTCACGCCGCGCAGGAAACTGTCGTAGTAATGCTCCACTCCGCTCCGGCCGCGCATTTCCCGGTCGCTGAAATTGAACTTCACGTCGCCCGCGTTGAGGTCGCCCTCCGCCCTGCCCACATAGCCGATGAGATGCGAAGCGAGCCGTCCCTGCGGATAGACCCGTTCTTCGGTTTCGGCGAGCGAGAATCCCTCGAGCTCCTGCTCGTGTTCGCAGAACCGCGCCAACGCCTTTTCGTCGATATCCCGCCAGACCAAAAGCGGCATCGACAGTTTCTGGCGGATGTGACGTCTCACCGCCTTGTCCGACAGCGGGTTTTCCAGTCCCACGATCTTGCCGGTCCGGTCGATGGCCGCAATGATCTCCGCCTGGGTAGCCTCCCAGGTGCGCTTCTGGAATGGAGTGGTGCTCAAAACTATCCCGATCGATTTCCGGTTGCCCGCCAGCAGCGTACCGTTCCGGTCGTAGATGCAACCGCGAGGCGCCGCCGTCTGCACCCGGCGCACCGACTGGCGCGCATTGGCGTAATTGTACCCGGCCGACTCGTCGATCTGCACCTCTTTCAGATTCACCCCCAAAACGATGAATCCCAGCACGAAAACGATGATGGACACGATGCTCGTCATGCCGTAGCCGCCCTCCGCTCCAGCCACAAAAACACCGATCCAACGATAAACGACGTAGCCATGCCGACGGGAATCGACAGGAGAAACCGTCCGAACAGCGCGCCTGAAGCCAACGACGGAATCCACACCGCCAGCCACAGCTGATATGCCGGATACGCCACCAGCATCGTGAGCCCCCCCAGACGGGTCCACCTGGCCAATGCCGCCGCCCCCAGGAAATACAGCACGCTCGTCAGATACGGGAGCGACGCGAGGCTGTCTTCGAATCCGGCCGCCGCGACGGCATAAATGACCGCCACCGGCAAAGTTCCCCGGATCCCGTTCAGGATGGCCAAAGCCAACAGCACCGGGAAGCCCACCCCGAACCATTTGGGAAGCATCTCCTCCAGCGCCGCCCCGAATATGAGCGTCGCCAACGACATCACCAGTATTGTCGCGTTAGTTTTCACAGCGGATGAACACGTCCTCCAGATTCGAAAAGTCGACCGCCGGACGCACTTCACCCTCACCCGAAATCAACTCTCCGATCATAATTCCTCCGGGGAAAACACCCCCCAAACCGGATGTCAAAACGCGAGAGTGGACGGGAAGCTCCCCGTCACGCCCAATCAAATACCGCAAATTCAGAACTTCCGCCGTGCCTCCCGCGAGGACTCCGTGCGTCCGCGATCCGCCCGGCATCTCCACATACGCCGAAACTTTCAGCCCCGGATCGGTAATTAGCGCCACCTCGCTCGTGTGGAGGGTAGTCGAAACCACCTTACCCGCGAGCCCCCCGGGAGTGACGACGACAGCCCCCTCTTTCACTCCGGCGAGGCTGCCCTTGCCCACTCGCACGATGTCACGCATACCCACTGCCGACGCATCCCGGCTCAGCACCTCCGCCGCCAGATACTCGCCCTTTTTCGCCTCGGCATAGCCCAAGGCCGTTCGGAGGCGATCGTTCTCCGCCCGCACCAGCTCCAACTCGCCCACCATCACGCCGAGCGTCTCCACATCGCGCTTCAGCCGCGAAACTTCGGGACTGTCGACCAGCCGGCGCTTCACCGCCAGCCTGAGCTTCTCGACGGGATAGACGAGCTCGCGCGCCACCGGCCGGCAAAACACCAACAGCGCCGCCGTCAATGCGGCCGCGCCGATGATGAGCCAGGTTCCTGGGGTGCGGAGCTTCAATCAGGCTTTCTTGTTCTTGGCCAGGATATCCAGCTCGTTCAGCACCGTGCCGGTGCCTTCGGCCACCGCCGAAAGCGGATCTTCCGCCAGCGTCACCGGCAGCCGCGTCTCCTGCGCAATGAGCTTGTCCAACCCGCGCAACTGGCTGCTGCCGCCCGAAAGCACGATGCCGCGATCGACGAGGTCGCTCGCCAGTTCCGGCTCGCACTTGTCCAGCGTGCTCCGGATCGCCGCCACAATCTGCGTCACCGGATCCTTGAGCGCCTCGCGGATCTCCTTGCTGGTGACCGTGCGCGTGAACGGCAGACCCTGCACGATATCCACGCCGCGCACCTCCATCTCCATCTCCTCCTCGAGCGGATAGGCGGACCCGATCTCGATTTTGATCATCTCCGCCGTGCGCTCGCCGATCGCGAAGTTGTACTCGCGCTTGAGGTAGTTGATGATGCAGTTGTCCATCGCATCGCCGCCGGCCTGCCTGGCGCTATAGCTGTGCACAATGCCCGCCAGAGAAATGATGGCAACCTCGCATGTGCCGCCGCCGATATCCACGATCATCGAACCCGACGGCTCGCTCACCGGCAACCCCACGCCGATCGCCGCCGCCATCGGCTCCTCGATGAGAAACACCTCGCCCGCGCCCGCCGCCTTGCCGGCATCCTCGACCGCGCGCTTCTCCACCTCGGTGATGCCCGACGGCACCGCAATCACCACCCGCGGCTTGAAGTAGCGCGAGTAGATCCGCTTGGGGCACGCCTTGCCGATGAAATAGCTGAGCATCGCCTCGGTTATGTCGTAATCCGCGATCACGCCAGACTTCATCGGGCGGATGGCCACGATGTTGCCCGGAGTCTTGCCGAGCATGCTCTTGGCCTCTTCGCCGACCGCCAGCACCCGCTTGGATCCGGCCTGGATCGCCACCACGCTCGGCTCGCGCAACACCACCCCGCGATCCTTCGCGTAGACCAGCGAATTGGCGGTACCGAGGTCGATACCGATGTCCATCGTGAAAATGTTTTTCAGTTTAGCAATCATGTTTTTACTACCTTTTAGCAGTTTGAAAGTATATTATAGCATATAGTCCCCCTGTTTGTCAAGGGAAAATGCAAATTTTCGATAAAAGATTTTGCTTTTCCCGCGGGTTTAACGATGGAGCGGGGAGCTTTCGCGGCAATGGGGCTGGGTGCGGTAGAGACTCCAGCCGGAATTGAGCCAGAAACTGATGCCGCACACCCACATGGCCGGCAGCAACAGCGCATGATTGCCGGAAATCTCCGCCACGATGATGATGGCGGTCATGGGGATGCGGATGGTGGACGCCAGGAATCCCGCCATGCCCACGAGCGCGAACGCCGCCGGATGGATGCTGATCGTCTCCGGCAGAATGCGGTCGAACGCCAGCCCCACCGCCGCCCCCAAAGTGCCGCCACAAACGAGCGCCGGCGCAAACAGTCCGCCCGAACCGCCCGAACCTACGGTAAAGGCGGTAGCAAGCGCTTTCACGAGGAAGAACGCGACGAAACCGAAGACGGCGATAGGCGTGATACCCTCGAACGCGTGGCCATAGCCGCACTTCAAACTGGCATCCACAAGCGAGTAGGAGGAGCCCAAGATGTCGGGCATGAAAAAGCCGATGATGCCGGTCAAGAGTCCGCCGATGGCCACTTTGACGGAACCGGGCAACCGAAGCGACTTGAACCGACCCTCCACCGAATTGTAAAGGCTGATGTAAAAACGGGCACCATAGGTTATGACCAGCGCCAGCACGAAATAGGGGAAAAGCCTCAACCCGTTGTCATAGACGAAATCGGGCATTTCGAAGATGGGCGCCCATCCCCAGAAGTAGGCGAAAATGGAATAGCTGACGGCAGAAGCGATGAAACTGGGCAGCAGCGTTTCGTACTCCACGTCGGAAGAGGAATAGAAAATCTCAAAGCCGAACATGGCCCCCGCCAGCGGCGCCTGGAAGAGCGCGGCGATGCCGGCCGCGAGTCCTGCCGCCATGAGGATGCGCCGTCCGCGCACCGTGAGATTCAAGAGCCGTCCGATCGTACTGCCGCAAGCCGCCCCGATAAGCGTCACAGGACCTTCATAACCGGCCGAACCGCCAAACCCTACGGTCAAAACGGATGCCACGCCCTTCACCGGCACGACCGCTGCGGGCACGTAGCCGTTATTGTTGTGGTAGGCCCAAATGGCGCTCCCGGTGCCGCGTGCATGCTCCACCGACGCGAACAGCTTGATGAGGGCATAGCCTAGCGTGGCGCCGATGGCGGGAAGCACCAGCATGAGCCAACGGTAAGGATCGACCAGATCCTCCCAGCTGAAGAGCGAACTGCAAACCGCGCCCTCCGAAAGATGGGTGAGGAATTGGTGATGGCCCAAACCCTCCATCACGTAGTGCTTGGCGAAATCGATGGCGTAGCGAAAACCGACCACCACCATCCCCACTACCGCGCCCACGAGCACCGATTCGCCGAAATACCGTCCGGTGCTGACGGAAAGGCCCTGCCCCCCGAACATGAACTTCCACCAAGCCTTGGCGATGCGCCTCATGATTTTGCGGCAGCGGCCTCGCGTTCGGCCAAGGTCTTCAAATCATCTTGGGTGGGGATGTTTCTGAAAAAGTTGTAGTTGAGCACCCACAACGAAGGATGGCGGCGAATGACGCCTTCCAGATCCTTGGCGCAGCGTTGGGTCATCGCCCAGACGTCGCGGGCTTCCTCGGGGGTATAGGTGTTGATCACCTCGCAACGGTAGCGTCCGTCCTTCAGGGGACGCGACCACGCAGTCACGATCGGCACCTTGAACTTGGCGGAGAAAAACGCCGGCGCGGCCGAAACCGGCAGGGGCTTGCCGATAAAGCGGATCCAAATGCCGCCCTTGTCGGGATCGACGGTCTGGTCCACCAGCAACCCCAGACTCTTGCCCTTCTTCATCGCAGCGAAGAGACTCTTGAACGCGCCGTCGGCAGGCACGATCTCCTCGCCGATGGAACGGCGCGAGGCCATGAGCATTTCCGTCATTTTCTCGCTGCCGATGCGCTTGGCCACCGAAATCATCTCGTGGCCTTCCAGGTGGACGATCTGCGCCAGGATCTCCCAGCATCCGATATGGCCGGAAACGGTCACCGCCTGCTTCTGGCGGTTGAGCCAGTCGTGCCCGAAAGCGCACATTTCGCCCACTTCGGCCACCCGCTCCTTGGCGTGCTTGCACGTCCAGAACACGTGGCCGACGGTCCGCGCCATGTTGCGGTAGCTCCCCCGGATGATCATCTCCTCCCGGCGCGTCATGGGACCCTCGCCGCCGAAAATCAGACGCAAGTTCTCGAGCGAACGGCGCTTGCCGCGTCCGTCGAAGCGAAACATCACCTGCGAAATGAAGTCGCACGTACGGAAGAGCGCCCGATGCCCGAGATTGGAGAGTATGAGCATTCCCAGCCCGATGCCAATCCACTCGAGCGGACGGCGCAAAGTGCGCTTGAAACGCCTAAGCTCAAAAACTGTAGGTGCCCTTAACTTCATCCCAGGTGCGAGTGGTGAAGAAATTGGCGATGGCGGTGTCGTACTCCGCCGTGTGGGCGAAAGCCTTCTTCATGAGCTTGAAGCGGGTATCGAGCCCGATCGTCCCCTCGTGCGCCGCCAGTTCGTTGGCGAGGTTGGGGTAGTCGAGCGGATCGGTGACGGACGCCACGCGCAAATAGTTCTTGGCGCTCGCCCGCACCATGCAGGGGCCGCCGATATCGATGTTGGTGCGCGCCATTTCGGGCGTCACCCCTTCCTTCGCCACAGTTTCGCGGAAAGGATAGAGGTTCACCACCACCATGTCGATGGCCTGCGCGTCGAGCCGCTTCAGATCGGCCTGGTGCGCATCGTTGTACGTCTCGGACAGGAGCCCGAGGTAGATCTTGAAATCGAGCGTCTTCACGAGCCCTCCCTGCATTTCGGGCTGGCCCGTATAGTCGCTCACCGCCACCAAAGTACCCTCGGCCTTGTCGCCCAGGATCTCCTTCACCGTCACGTAGGTGCCGCCGGTGGAATAGATCTTCACTCCCGGACACGCCTTCACGAGCGCGGGCACGAACTCCTCGAGACCGGTCTTGTCCGAAACGGACATGAGCACATTCCTCACCTTGACCCGGTTGTCGATCTTCTCTACGATATTGAGCGCCATATCAAACCTTTGCGTTTTCGATTTTGTTGACCAGGACGGACTTCATCTGCTCGAACTCCGGCGAATTGCGCGGCTTGTCGTTCCAGTCGATGAACGTCTGCTGGAGATCCATGAAGAACTTGCGGGTGGAGTCCTTGTCTTCGAACCGGTAGTCCGAAAGGAGCGTCTTCTCCACCACGTCGAACATCACCTGCTGGCGCTCGACGGGGGTGGTGGCGTCCGACTCGCTGAAAGCGTTCTGTTGCAGATACACGGCATCGAGGAACTCCGCCTTGAGATAGGTGGTGAAGTCCGCGAGGCTCGTACCCTCTTCGCCCACCACCTTCATCATCTGCCCCACTTCATTGCCCTTGCGCAGAATGGAGCGGGCGCGCTCCACGCGGCTCTGCTCGATGACGGAATTGTAGTGGCTCCAGCTGTCGAGCGGGTCGATGGCCGGATAGCGGCGCGCATCGGACCGGGCGCGGGAGAGGCCATGGAAGCCGCCCACCACCTTGAGCGTGGCCTGGGTCACGGGCTCGTCGAAGTTGCCGCCTGCAGGCGACACCGTGCCTCCGATCGTAACCGACCCGCACGTGCCGTCTTTGAGCCGCACGCGTCCCGCCCGCTCGTAGAACGCGGCGATGCGCGACTCGAGATAGGCCGGGAACGCCTCTTCGCCGGGGATTTCCTCCAAGCGGCCCGAAAGTTCGCGCATGGCCTGGGCCCAGCGCGAAGTGGAGTCGGCGAGAACCAGCACGTTGAGCCCCATCTGACGGAAATACTCGGCCAAAGTGACTGCCGTGTACACCGAAGCTTCACGCGAGGCCACCGGCATCGAGGACGTGTTGCAGATGATGATGGTGCGCTTCATGAGCGACTGGCCGGTCTTGGGGTCCACGATCTCCGGGAATTCCTTCAGCGTCTCCACCACCTCGCCCGCGCGTTCGCCGCAAGCCGCGCTGATAACCACGTCCACTTTGGCGTAGCGCGCGGTCGTCTGCTGCAGCACCGTCTTGCCCGCGCCGAACGGACCGGGAATGCAGTAGGTGCCGCCTACCGCCACCGGGAAGAAGGTGTCGATGGTGCGGACCGTCGTCTCCAGAGTCTCGGTGGGCTCCAGACGCTCGACGAAGCACTTGATCGGCACCTTCACCGGCCAACGCTGCATCATCTGCACCTTGATCTCCTTGCCGTCCGCATCGGTCAGCACCGCGATATCGTCCGTCACCGTATAGTCGCCGGCCGGGACGACCGACTTCACCGTATACGCGCCGCGCAGGGCGAACGGCACCATGATCTTGTGGCCGGGCATCGTCTTGTTGTCGAAAATGCCTTCCGTCACCCAGCCGAGCGCCTCGCCGGCCGTCACCTTGTCGCCGGGCTTGGCAATCGGATGGAAGTCCCACTTACGGTTGCGGGGAAGTCCCGGCAGGTACATTCCGCGCTGCAGGAAGAATTCGGCGTCCTTGCTGATCTTGGCCGCCTCCTGCGCCAGTTCCGCGAGCGGATTCTGCAGGCCGTCGTACACCTGGGCCAGCATGCCCGGACCGAGCTCGGCCGCCAGCAGTTCGCCCGTGAACTCCACCTTGTCGCCCACTGCGAGGTCGGTCGTGGCGTCGAACACCTGCATGTCGCAGGTAAGACCTCTCACGCGCACGATCTCGGCCATCAGGCGCTTGTCGCCCAAAATGGCGTATCCCACCTCGTTTTGCGCCACCGCGCCCTCGAACTTGACGGTGATCATGTTGCCGTTTACTGCCACAATCTTTCCGGTAGTCATCTTGTCATCTCCTTAAAGCTGGATTTTCGTTTCCGCCGCCAACTTCTCGAAGGCGGCATTGCCTGCGGCGCTGTCGATGCGGGCGCGCTTGAGGGCGATTTTGAGCCTCACGGCATAGGTGGCGAGCGCCCCCTCCCCCAAAGGACTCGCAGGCGGCGTCAGTTCGCCGGCCGCATCCCACCACACGCGATCCAATAGTTCGTCGCGCTTGAGCGCATCCTTTTCCTGGAACGCAGCCAACACCCGTCCGCGCCAATAAAGGTCGCACCCGGACGCCTCGCGCCGGTACTTGTCCCCGCCGCCCCGAGCCTGGACCATCGCGTTCCGGAGCTGGGTTTCGAGGTCGTTCCACCTCGGGGGAATCGGGTCTCCGCCCGCCAGCTCCACGAACGTCTCCCACGAAATCGGCGCGCCCTCGCCGAAGACGAGACGCGGCAGACTCGATACGATATAGTCGGTCGTCATCACTTGACCAGTTTGGCGAGATCGCTCCGGAGCCGCTTGGCGAGTTCATCCGCCACGACCGCGCCGGTGAACGAATGCTCCACCCTGCCGCCATCCAGCTTGACCGTGAAGCCGGTGCCGAGCGTGGGATCGGTCTCCACCTTGAGATTCTTCTCCGACGCCAACTGCGCCTTGAGCGTGGCCGCCACCGCCTCGGCCGCCGCCACCTTCACTTCGCCCTTCGCGGCGAATTCCTTGACCACGTCGGCCGCCAACGCCGCCACCGCCTTGGGCTCGGCGAGCGCCGCCTTCACGTCCTTCGCGAGCAACGCCACGAGCTTGTCGGTGATCGCACCCTCGACGGAAATCACCGTGTCGCGCGCGGCCTGGCGAATCGTCTCGGCAGCCCGCGCGGCGTAGTCATTGGCCGCGATTTCGGCATCGGCTTTGGCTTTGAGCGCAACCGCTTCCGCCTCCTTGACCAACGCCGCAGCTTGCGCCTTGGCCTTGGCGATTATTTCGTCAGCCGCAGCTTGCGCTTTTTCCACGCCTTCGCGGTTGATTTTCTCGAGCAGACTCTGCAGATCTTCAGACATGACATTCCTCCACATTAAGTACGCATATTATACACTTTTTTCCGGAATTAGTCAAGTGCTATTGTGTTTTTTCCCGATTTATGATATAATATTACGCACACTGGATGAAAAAGGCGCTGTCGCTATTCAAAGCCTTCCTGCCCCCCGCCTCCAAACGCGGCGGGGCTTATGCCGTTTCGCCTTTGCCCGGTTGCGCCGACGCGTTCCTGGCCCTGACTGTATCCGGCCGGACGACCCTAGCCATCACCGCAGGCATCCCCGAGTGCGAGCAACTCGTCAGCGACCTCTCGCTCCTGTCCGCGACCCTCGAAACGCGGATCCTCGAATTTCCTCCGCTCCTCCCGGGCGACAAGGCCTCGCTCGGACAACGACTCAAAACCGTCGCCGCCCTGAAAGCGTGGAAACTGAATCCCTACCCGCTCGTGATCGCCGCGCCGTTCGCGGCCCTGTCCACCCCGCTGCCCTCGCCGGGACTCGCCCCCCTGACGCTCGAACCGGGATCGAAAGTCTCGCCCGAAGACCTCGCCAAGATGGGCTATCGTCGCACGCCACAGATCGAACAGGAAGGCGACTTCTCCATCCGGGGCGGCATTCTGGACGTGTGGTCGCCCGGCGAGGAACTGCCCGTCCGCGCGGAGTTCTTCGGCGACGAACTGGAGAGCCTCCGCCTCTTCGACGCCGCCACGCAGATTTCGGTGAAGCCGGTCAAGCGCGCCGCCATCCTGCCGATCGTGGAATCTTCGAAAGCGGAATCCGTCTCCTCCACGCTCTTCGATCTCCTCCCGGAAAGCTCCACCATCCTCGCCTTCTCGCCGTCCGCCTATTCGCTCCCCTTCCCGCTCGAGCCGATGGAACTTGCCGTCTCCGCCCTGCCCGGCTTCGCGGAACTGGGCGCCGAGGAAGCGCACCATCCCGAACTCTTCGAAGCCGCCCGGCAGAAACTGGAGCGCCATCTCGACTCCGCCCGGCAGAAAGGCGCCTACATCCTCAAGGAAGACGCGCTTTCGTCCGGCTTCGAGATTCCCGGTCTCGCGGTTGTCACCAAAGCCGACCGCGTCTTCGCCAAGCGCCACCATCCCGCGCGCAAAACGTCCCTCCGCGCCAATGCGGACGGGTCCCGACTCAACACTTTCGAGGAACTCGAACCAGGCGAATACGTGGTGCATGTGGACTACGGCGTGGGCAAGTACACGGGCTCGCACTTCATCGACCGCAACGGCGAAAAGGTGGAGGTGTTCACGGTCGAATACGCCGACGGCGCCAAACTGCACGTCCCGGCCGCCCACGCCCATCTCCTTTCCCGCTACGTGGGCGTCAAGGGCATGGAGGTCAAGGTCCACAAACTGGACGGCAAACGTTGGAGCAAGGACAAGGCCGACGCGCAGAAAGCCATCCAGGACTTCGCCTCGCAGCTCCTCTCCGTGCAGGCCAAGCGCGAAATCCATCCCGGCATCGCCTACGAGGTGGAGGGACTGGATGGTCTCGCCGCTTTCGAAGCCGCCTTCCCCTACGAGGAAACCCCCGACCAGGCCGCCGCCATCGAAGCCGTCAAATCCGACATGCATGCATCGAAACCGATGGACCGGCTCGTCTGCGGCGATGCGGGCTACGGCAAGACCGAAGTGGCCATGCGCGCCGCCTTCATCGCCGCCATGAACGGACGGCAAGTGGCGGTCCTGGCGCCCACTACCGTCCTCGCCGAACAGCATTTCGAAACGTTCACCAGCCGCTTCGACGGCACTCCGATCCGCATCGAATCCGTCTCGCGCTTCCAGAGCGCAGGCGTCCATTCCGGCACCTTCAAGCGACTCGCCACCGGAGCTTGCGACATCGTGATCGGCACCCACGCCATCCTCTCGCCGCAAATCGCCTTCCGCGATCTCGGACTCGTCATCATCGACGAAGAACAGCGCTTCGGCGTGCGGCAGAAAGAGTTCCTCAAAGCCCTGCGCGCCACCGCCGACATCCTCACCCTCTCCGCCACTCCCATCCCCCGCACGCTCTATCTCTCCATGACCGGTGCGCGCGACCTTTCGCTCCTCCGCACCCCTCCCCGCGAGCGCGTGGCCGTAGAAACCAAAATCGAACCCGCCTCCGACGCCCTCGTCCAAACCGCCATCTCGCGCGAACTCGAATCGGGCGGACAGGTGTTTTTCCTCCACAACCGCGTTTCCACCATCGGACGGGTGGAGAAGAAACTCAAGGAACTCCTCCCCCAAGCCAAGATCATCGTGGCGCACGGACAAATGGATGCCCGCACCCTCGCCCGGAAAATGCGCACCTTCGAACGCGGCGAGGCCGACATCCTCCTTTCCACCACGATCGTCGAATCCGGCATCGACATCCCCCGCGCCAACACCATCATCGTGGACCACGCGGAAATGTTCGGCCTCGCGGAACTCTACCAACTCCGGGGACGCGTGGGCCGGAGCGCCAAACAAGGCCACGCCTATTTCCTCCTCCCCTCCCTCGCGACGCTCGACTCCGATGCCCGCGAACGCCTGGCCGCCCTGAAGCGTCACGGGGGACTCGGCAGCGGCTTCAATCTGGCCCTGCGCGATCTGGAACTGCGGGGCGCGGGCAACATCCTCGGACGCAAACAGTCCGGCCACATCGCCAACATCGGCTTTTCGCTCTACTGCCAACTCCTGCAGCGCACCATCGCCATGATGAAGGGCGAAAAAGTGCGCGACGTCGTCAACGTCCAGCTCGACTTCGACTTCCCCCTCGCCGCCATCCCCTACGAATACGTGGAGGACGAAGCGCAGCGCCTCTCGCTCTTCAAGCGTTTCGCCGAGGCGCAGGACCTTCGCGTCGTCAAGGCCCTCTCGGACGAAATGCGCGACCGGTTCGGTCCCCTCCCGACCGAAGTCCAAAAGTTTGTGAAACTCGCCGCACTGCGCATCCGCGCCGCCTCGCGCGGCATCGGACGCATCACCGTGCGCGGAAAGACGGCCAAGCTCTTCCGCGCCGACAACCACGAGACGGAAAAGATTTTCACCTTGCGCGGCACCGCTCCGGAAAAGATCCTCGCCGAACTCTTCAACGCTTTCTGATTTATGGTCTTCGCTCCCCTTATCCTCGAAACGCTCCCCCTCGTCCGGCAACTCCTCAAAGAAGATCCGCGCGAGTGTTCCGAATATATGCCGTCCTACACCTGGCCTTGGCGCTCCCGAGTCTACACGATGGAGTTCGGCCAGTCGCATGGTTGCGGCATCTACCGCTTCCATTTCCTGGGGCGCACCTACTTCTCCATCCCGTTCGGCGCGGGCGACAAGTCTGCCGCTCTGGACGAACTCCGCGCCCACGCCCAAGCGGAAGGTCTCCAACTGCGCCTCGCCCCCATCTTGGCCCACGAAGCCGCCCGGCTCGGACCCGGCTGGCTCGTGAAACCCCTTCCCTACAGTTTCGACTACATCTACCGCCAACGCGACCTCGCGGAACTGAAAGGCTCCAAGTACCAGCCAAAGCGCAACCACATTCATCGCTTCGAGGATTTCGGCCCCTGGCGGTACGGACCCGTGAACGTCGCCGATTGCCGCACCGTCCTCCGGGAATGGCTGAAGGACCGTCCGCACGACGAAGAACTCGAAATCGAACTGGCCGCCCTCGACCGGATCTTCGCCCTCCCCGACTTGATGGGACTTTCTGGCGGCATCCTCTACTCCAACGATCGCCCCGTCGCCTTCGCGCTCGGCGAGGAGATGAGTCCGCGCACGTTCCTCGCCAGCTACGAAAAGGCGCTCCCCTTCGTGCAAGGCGCCTTCCCGATGATCAACCGCGAATTCGTGCGCCATCAGGGCGCGGGCTACAAGTTCGTCAATCGCGCCGCTGCCGACGGCCACCCCAATCTCGTCAAGGCCAAGGAGAGCTACCATCCCGTAGCCCGGCTCCACAAATACGCCGCCATCGAAACTCGCGTCCGGTTCGCCACGCCCCAGGATGCCGACCTGATCGTCCGGCTCTGGCACACGTCCTTCGGCGACAACGAAGCCGCGATCCGTTTCTTCCTCGAACAGAAACTCGCCCCCGACAACTGCCTCCTCCTGGACGATGCGTCGATGGCCTTCTTCCTTCCGCTGCCGGACGGCAAGCGCTATCTCTATGCGCTCTGCACCCTGCCGGAAGCAAGGGGACGGGGACTCGCCTTCGAAATCGTCCGCACCGCCCTCAACGTCTATTTCGAACCGCTCGCCGTCTGTCCGGCCGAAGCCTCGCTCGTCCCCTTTTACGAAAAGTTCGGCTTCCGGCTCTCCGCCCCCGCCATCGAACGCGAGGTGGCGCTAGACGATTTCGCTCGCCGCTTTTATACTCTCGCCGCCAATCGCGACCCCGGCCCCGCCATCCATACTTCGCTCCCCACCTTAACCTATCCGCCCCTTCCCGGCTACACCATCCCCAACCCCCTCGCCTAACCGCCCCTTAATTAAGTCCCTATGGGTCCCTTTTGTCCCTTAGGTCTCTATCTCGAATCTTTGGAAAGAAGTGGTGGCCAGGAGCGGGATCGAACCGCTGACACACGGATTTTCAGCGCACAAAGAAAGCAATAAATACAGGGGCGCATTTGTGACTTACTACAAATATTTCTACAAACACCATTGACCTTTTACCCAATATATGGTATAATATTGCCATACAATGAAACAAGGCGAAAAAGGTTGAAATCATGAAAAGCAGAGGCACACACAGAAAGACCGGTCGCGGCGCGAACGGTAGCGGAACCGTCCGCAAGATCGGCAATATATGGTACGCCCTTTTCTCGGTAGTGGATGCTACCGGGAAAAAATCGCGTATATGCCGCACCACCGGCGAGACCAACGAGGCCGCAGCGCGCAAAAAGCTGGCGCAATGGGCGGATGATTTCGCGACCAAGAACGCAGTATCGAGAAAGGATGAAGATCGCCAGGCGCTGACCGAGCGGCTGGCCGAAAAGACGGCCGCGATCGAGAAACAAATCGAGAAGGCCCGCAAGGAACATGAGGCAGCTATCGAGGCCTTGCCAGCCCTTGCGCTCGATTTCGCCTGGGAAGCCTACCGCCGGAGCCAGGCGAGGCCGGACACGGGCGAACGGACACTGGCGGATTACGAAAGCTATTATTACGCCCTGGCGGATTGGATGACTGCGCACTACCCCGGCATGAAAGAGCTGCGACAGATAACCCGAACCGAGGCGGAGGCGTTCGCCGCCGAACTGCGCGAAACGCGGAGCGCCGGAACCTTCAACAAGCGAATTGTGTTTTTCCGGCACTTTTGGAAAATCCTGGCCGACGATTCCGGCAAAGACCCGCTAGCGAAAGACCCGGCAGCCCTTCCCGCCAAGCTGGTGATAAACCCCTGGGAGAAGATACAGAAACGAGCCGCCAACACCCATTCGCGCCGGGAGCTGACGGTCGATGAATTGGGCCGGGTGCTGGCAGACCTTACCGGCGAAATGCGTCTGTTGTTTGCCATTGGCATATATACCGGCTTGCGCCTGGGTGATTGCGCCCTTTTGGAGTGGGGCGCAATCGACCTGGTGCGCGGTCGCATAGCGCTGATACCCCGCAAGACCGCCCGGCACGCAAACGGCAAGCCGGTGATTATTCCAATCCATCCATCGCTGGGCGCGATCCTGGCGGAAACGGAACCCCAGGCACGCACGGGTTATGTACTGCCGGAAATCGCCAAAGCCTACAACCGCGAACCGGCAATCATTACCAACCGCATACAAAAACATTTCGAGGCGTGCGGTATAAAGACCAAGACAGAACAAGGCGCGGGCCGCAAGGCGCTTACCGATGTGGGATTCCATTCCTTGCGGCATACTTTCGTAAGCCTGTCCGCAAACGCCGGTACGCCCATCCAGGTGGTACAGGCGATTGTGGGCCATTCCAACCCAGCAATGACCCGCCATTACTTCCATGAGAGCGAAACGGCGCTGACAAACGCCGTGGCCGCCCTCCCGGATGTGATAGCTACAGACACCAGCGACACCGACACCCCGTTGGATTCATTCAAGGCCGCATTCCTGGCCCTACCCAAGGAAACGCGCCAGGCGGCAGCGGCATGGGCCGCCCAGAATATCAAAACCGGCAAGTAACATTTTGGCGAAAGGATCGGCAATCATGAAAACATATACCGAGCAAGAGGCAACCGCCAACCTGCAGAAGATCGTGCAGCTATTGACAGACGGAACACTTGCCGCCCGCAAGCTGGCGAAACCGTTAGATGCCGCGTCGCGATCCGAGGCCTTAACAGTTGCATTGCGACCGTTTGAGGCAGCCACAATCACCGGAACGACGGGCGGTCTGTCGATATACGGGGCGGCAAAGCTACACCCGGCATTTGGAACCCCAGAGGAATATGCAATCCTAAAGGAATATGGCATGGCATGGCGGCGGGCGCTGATTGATTTTGTCAAAGCATGGCGCGATTTACTCCAGGCAAGAGAAAACACAGCTGAAGCCATTAATATTCTGAAGCAACTAGAATATGGGATTGAAGATTGTATCGAGGGCTGCAAAAAGTGGACAGATGAAAATGGCGAACCAACCGGCGAAAACGCGCCTGGTAAGTATTTTGCTATCCTGCAGCAATTCAAAATCCAGGTTGCCGACATTCTCGACAATCAGCCGATCGCAGAAACCGCCACCAACTTCAAAGTGAAGATACTGCTCAATGAAGAAGACCAGCAATTAGCAAATAGATGGCTTGCAGCCAGGAAGATTATAGACAACTATCTAGCCAATAACCGGCCAGGGAAAATAACGGGATTGCCTACAGTATTAAAAGCCCTTCTAAAATCCAAAAGCAGCGAACTAGTAATTGCCTTACAAGGGTGTAAAGTGCAAAAAGGTAAAAACCCTTTTAAGTGGACTGATAATGAAAAAAAGCGCGTACAGTGCGTAAAGGACAAATTCACTGGCTGGATTGAAAATCGTAAACTAATCTGGCCACCCGACTTGCAGGAACGGATAAAAAATTACCAGACCATAGCACACCGGAATAACAAAAACAATAAAAACAAAATAAACGAAACGGAGGGTAAAAATGTATAACCTACCTAAAGACATAAAGCAAGCGGCCCAGCGGATCGCCGCCCTCAGCGGCGAAACCGTGGAGGCGGTGATCCAGCGGTTTTCGGCCGCAGTAAAGAAATCAGCGTTTACTCGCGATGATTTTCTTTTTGGATATGGCCTCGATGCATAAAGAATGCAAAAAGGATGCAAAAAGAATACGCCCTGGATAATCCGGGGCGTATTCTTTTTTTGGCGGAGGGATCGCCTACCGCCTTATGATTTCAGATTTCCATACCCCGGCTATATATAGCCGGGGTTAAATCTAGAAATCAAGAAAGCATAGGCAAGGCAGCAACACTAAAGCCGACCAAACTGACACATTGTAACCGCCAAAATCTTAAAAGCCCATCATTGCCCACATAGTCGCGCAATGCCGCATTGGTGGGCGGGAAAATACCCAGTGGACTAATATTCTGCCGATTTTTTGGGGAAGTTTTTTCAACCAGATTTTTATCTTTTTCAGCCACTACCCTAGCCAATAAAATATAATGCCACCTGCAAACGACCCAATGTTTACGGGAGTATCGTAAATATTGGGGCCGCACGAACTTTTGGGGAATACACCATTTCCCCAATCACTTCCTCAATATAATTTCCCATATTGCCCTTTGCACCTAAAGTGTGTTATAATATTCGCGTACCTTCGAGGAAATTGGCAGCAACAGGTCGGGGAGGTTCCCGGCCCTGCCCAAATCCCGGAGGACACAAAAGGAGTAAGTAAAAATGGGAGAGAAACAGACGAACAAGGCCAAAGCGCCCGCAACCAGCAACCAGCGCAAGGGGTTCAAGGTCGGGGAGATTCTCGCACGAGTAACAGACGATGATCGCCTATTACTCGTTTTCCGATTCGGTGAAAATCAAGAAGAAGTGTGCGATGTTACCGGCGAGCTGGTTGCACATTCACACAGCCAACTTGTAAAGGCATTGCGCGAATTGGAATTGGAAGCCATGCCGCGCGAACAATAAAGGCGTACAATGATGAACAACAAAAGCGAATGGAGGACTAAAACATGGCAACATTAAATGAGATACTACCCTTACTGCCGTCGGCGGAGCCGCGCACATTAGATCGCATACACGGTATGCTCACACACCGGATGGAAATACCCAAAGCCGCAAACATTGATGTTTCTTCGATCACATTCGCCGAAGCAGCAAAGCGTCTGGGCGTGGGAAGAAGTACGATCGCGCGCTTGGCGCAGAAAGGCGTATTTAAGATAGTGAAGCTCAATGCCGTGCAACGGATCAACCTGCAATCGTTCATCGATTACGCGAGCGGGCGCAGCGTGCTTGCGTCAAAAGCATAAGGCAAGGAAATACCGCAATGACCACAGCAACCGAAACAATCGTAAAAACCGCCCTTATTTCCGACGGCACAATCAGCGCCGACACGATCGGTGCGGCGCTTGCGTTGTTGCGCGATGGAGTGAAACCCCAAGCGGCTGCGGACGGTGACAATGGCGATGAAGTCTGGACACTTACCCAAGTGGCGGAACGGTTGAAGAAATCAAAGCGAATGGTGATCAACTACGGCGATGCCGGACTGATCCAGCCTGTTTATGGCGGCGGACGCTCAAGGATCGGATATTCGCGCAACTCCGTATTGAATTTCATAAGCCAGGGAACACAGCCCCGGCAACCAGCATAATGAACCCGGTAAAATAGCATGGCGTGCATTGTAGAGTGAGACGATGACAAAGCTAGACGAACAAAAGGCCATAATAAAAGGCCCCGGGCATATCGCGCAATTCCTGCGGCATGAAGGGTATGACATTCCGGATCAAGGCAACTTTCGATGCATATTGCCGGGCCATGACGATCGCAACCCTAGTGCCAATATTCATGTGCAGGACGGTGTGGAGAAATACCATTGTTTCGGTTGCGGGCATGATCTGGATATATTCGCGCTTTGCCAGACACTGCGCACTTGCGGATTTATGGATGCACTGCACTACCTGGCTGGCATATTCGGCATGGCGCTAAACGAAAGCACCGGCAACAATCCTGACGCAAGTACCGCTGCGTATATCACACGATGCGCGCAATTCATCTTTACCGGCAATGGCAAGACAGGGCTGGATTATTTGCACGGGCGCGGATTATCCGATGCAACTATCAAGCGGTTCAAGATCGGATATGACCATAAAGAAGGTGGCGAGGAGGCGGGCGGCGCAATCATTATTCCATACGGGCCACGATTCTTCAAACGATTTATCAATCCCATAAAGACCAAAACCGGCAACCTTTTAAAGGGCCTGTATGACACGCCGAAGGGAACGCAGCGACCGGTATTTGGCGCTGAAGGTTTGACAACTGACAGCAACAATCCGCTTTTCATCGTCGAGGGCGAGATCGATGCGCTGTCATTGATTGAAACCGGACAGCAAGCGATCGCAATCGGCGGCACAGGCGGCTGGCGTAAGGGTATAGAATTGGTGCAGCAATACAAAGTGCGCTGCGTAATACCGTGCATGGATCGTGACAACCCAGGCGAAGCGGCGCAGACAAAGATCGAGGCGGCGCTGGATGGCGTGAATGGTTGCAGCGTTTTCAAGGGTGCGCCTAAATTGCTGTTGCCGGATTTGGCGGACGGTTCACACCCCAAAGACTGCAACGAAGCGTTGGTAAACGATCGCGCCGGTTTCATTGAGCGGGTGCGCACGGTCGCGGCGATGGCGGTAAATGCGACTGCTACAGCAAAAGATGTAACAGGCAAACAAGCCAACGGCGAGATTTTCGGGCGGGAGATCGATGGTATTTCATTGCGGAGATTTTGCGACATACCGCCAACAAAGCCGGAAGACGAAGACCCGGACGCGCTAATAAAGGGGTATGCGCTAGCAAAGGGCGAAGGATGGATTATTGCGGGCGAGCCTGGCGTGGGCAAATCGTCTTTCATAATCCAGTTTGCCCTATTCGCAGCCGCAGGCAAGAAGTTTTTCGGCTGGGAGTTTTCCAGACCGCTACGCGTTTTCTATCTGCAGACGGAATTGCAGATGCGAAAGCTTGAACAATCGCGCAATTCGATTTTATCGATGATGGAGGAATGGGGCTGGACGCAAGAAGAAATGGATCTGGCAACCAATAACCTTTTCTTTGATGATCTGATGATCGGCAACACCTGCGATAATGTGGCGGCCTACTTAATCAAGGTATTCAAAATAAGCCCATTCGATCTTTTATTCATCGATCCCCTTCTGACATTCATCGAGGACGACCCATCGTTGGTGAAACCGATGAAAGAATTGCTGTATAAAAACGTCAATGCGGCGATGGGCGGCAAGGCGGGAACAGGTGCAGACGGAACACCGATCAAGTTTGCGGCGATTATTTCCCACCACACCAGCAAGCCGAAGTTCGAGCGTGGGCAGCGCGTGGATCGCGGGCAGTTTAACGCCGCCGGGTCTTTTGCGATCAATGCCTGGGCGCGTTTCCAATTAAACTTGATGCACCACACCGGACTTGTATATAAACTGACTGCAGCGAAAAATCCGGAGTGCGCGCCGTGGCGTTCCGATGATGGATCATTTATTGATCACTTGATGATAAAGCGGGCGGAGCGCGGGCAGCGGTATTGGACACAGGCAACCGCTGAAGAAGTGACTGCGGCAGAGGCTACGGCAAAGGCGGCAAGAGAGGCGCGCAGGAGAGCCGCGCCAGACACTTCGATGGATATTCCGAACCTGGCGGCGGCATTGCGCAACCTTCCGTCGGCAATATCGAAAACGGAAGCCCGTAAAATGGCGTACAAGGTTTGCGAGGGTGCAGCGCGCGGCGATAATGCATTCAATACGATTCTGGAAAATCCGGCCCATTACAATGTGCCGTATATTCCGGGCAAGCGCAATGCCGGATGGATCGGAGGGCCGCCGGTGTTGCCGATGAACGGCAATCCGGATGGCGGGCAACCGGCACAGGACACCGGATTGGACTACGATCCGGAAGAAATGGAAAATGATTTTGATTTTACATGACTAAAGAAAGGCACGCGCAATGGAAGCAGAGATAAAAGAACGCCGCGCGAAATTGGCGGCAGCCTATAAGCAATTGGCGGAAACGCTCATGCGCGAGCGCGCAGACCAGATAAAACTGCGGTATGTAAAGGACGAAGTGGCGGCGGCTTGCCAGGCCGTCATAAATGCAGCGCCGGGGATGGATGATGCTATGGCCGCTTATGCGTGCGAGGCCGCACGGTTTAAGGTCGAGAAGCAGAGGCAAAACATGGCAATCTGCAATCGGACAAGATTGCGCCCGGCATGGGATGCGTACAAGGATATGACGAAAAGCGGCAAGAAATGGATCGGGCCAATCCCGGCCGATCCGGAAAAAATCGCAATCCCAGAGGTGCGCCCGATTTCTACGGAAGCGGCCGATCGGCGCGACGCTTTAGTGGATAGCACTTTGGCGGTGACAAATCGCCTAGTGGATGCATTGGCAACGCTTGACACGATGCGCGCCAAGGTAATGCAAGCCGGGCATGAGGTGTCAAGCGCCAGAACATATGCGAACGAATGCAGCGGCAAATTACAGCGCCGCCAATTGGCAACTGGCAAATAAGATTTTGCGGCCTGCATGGTGCGGGCCGCGATTAGGCAAACAATGAAAGGTAAATAATTATGGCCAAGATACAAAAAGCACCGCAATGCGTACGCGATGAATTAGTGGACGCAGCGGCAGCATATTCACAATTACTGGCAAAGCGGGCGGCGCTTACTGCTAGGCGTGACGAATTGGAAGCCGCCGTACACGCTGCGGACGCACAGCAACGCCAGGCAAACCTTGAGGAGATAGCGGCAGTTCGAGCTACCATCGAAAAAGAAGAGATCCGCTTTCATGATGAAAACCTTGCGCGTGAAAAATGGATACACACGATATGGGAACCGGCAAACGAAAAATGGCGTAGCTACCAGTATCATCTCCAGCTCAACGAAAAGCGGAAAACTCGTGGCGCAAAGACAGACGCATGGTTTGGAGAAATACCGCCAAATCCGGAAACATTGAAAGGCCCGCAGGTTCCGCAGCCAATTCCGCAAGCCCTTTTGGAGCGCCGTGCCGCATTGGTAAAGGCTGCGCAAGAAACGGTGGAAAAAACAGCTGGTGCTGTTCGCGCGCTGATGGAGTGCCGGGCGAATGCCGCAAGATTGGACGACCAGATACTAGACGCGGAAAAGCGTCTGGTGACAGCTCAAGACAAATTACGCGAAGCAGAGCAACGCGAAGAAGATAGTTATGTAGCTGTTGAGCGGGAGAGGCAACAGCAAAGTATGGCAGCAGAGGCAGAGCTTGCAAAAGCGCGCGAAGCTTTTGAGGCGGCAGAGCGCCGCGCAGTAGCGTTGCGCGAGAATGCTGGCAAATAAGCTTTTGCGGCCTGCATGGTGCGGGCCGCGATTCAACAAACAAAGAAAGGTAAATAATTATGATCAAGAGAAAATTCATAGTGCGCTGGCCAACCAGTGAAATATCCAGTATTGAGGTTACTACGGAAACGCCGGAAATATTTGGCGCTTTTGTCCAAGCTACCTTTACCGTGAGCAAGTTTGATGATGTTTCCAGTCGGGCAGGGTTCCAGAAAGCCTTCCACACGGCTTGTATTAATGCCTGCGAAGCGGGTCTTGGTGATTATACCAAGTTGCCATGAAGCGCCAGATTATACGGTAACATTTGCCTGCCCGTGACGGTGTTTGTATCGGGGTTGTATCCAGAAAGGCTTGAACTGGATTAACTGAACGCCGCCACGGGCTTTTCGATAACCTTCAAGGATATATTTTTACATATGTTTCAGTTTACCTGTAATGGCACCGATGTAGGCACTGCGATAGCGCGCGAATTGCAAGTTGCTCAAAAGCTTATAGAGGTGCGCGCCGCTCGCTTGAAAACGAGTGTACGAGATGCAACCATAGCAATGGCGATGAATGTGCTGCAATCATTGAGAGCGGAAACTAGGGAGGCCACTAAAACCAAAATCAAGCCAACCATAAAATTGCGTTCCGATTTATATCCTTCATTTCACCATAAACGGCGTTGCTTGCGCATAGGGTCTCCACATGGGCCGTGTTTCGATGGGATGCCTATATATTGGAATGGTGATTTCGGCGGTCTTGATAAGCATAAAAAGATAAGCCGCCTTAAAGTATATGAGATAAAATCGCAGCACGAAGCGCGCAAGCCCTATCTTGTTGTAGCCTCTACACCGCACCGCGCGGAAGATGTAGAGAGAATGCGCGGTATGCGCGAAATTGCGCGATATGGTGGACTGGCGCGTGCAGCATTTACGATCGCACTATCCGCTTTAGGAACCGACAGCAAAAGCCCCATATCCCAATTTCGTGGAGTGGGCAGGATCTCGCAGGGATCAAGAACAATCGTAGATGCCCGGCGAATTGAGGGCTTTAATAGCATATCATTTATTTTTCATGATAAACTAGACTATGCCGAACTTGCGCTCAAACATGGGGCAGGCAGTATAAATCTTGCCATCCAAAGGGCGTCCAATAAAACCGTTGGGTATTTGAATAAGATCGCCAGGCAGAACCTTAAGCAAACACAATTGCCAATACCATTCCCGGAGATATGCGGATAGTGGGCAGATGAAAAAGTATCTTTTACCCATTGACTTATGCTAGGCGAATATGATATAATACAAAGCGTTTTCGGTATGGGAGGTGAAAGACCCACCGAAAGCGAAATGGAACGCGGTAAAAATCTTTCCCCGTTCCTTTGCAAGCCGTATGCACCGCGCATACTCTTTCACCTTGCAAGGGGGCGGGGTTTTTATGGAGGTGAAAGACCATGAACAAAACAGTAACAACAGGCAAGGGCGCGAAATGGCGCACAATCCGCAAGGGCAGCAATCGGGTGCTGGTATCGCCTACCGGCGAAATTTGGAAAGGGACGGCAGCCGATGTGCGTAAGGCTGCATTGCGCCCCTGGAACCGGGATCGGCTAGCCGAACACCTTAAGGCCGCGCGGGTCATATGGCGCGGATGCGATAGCTATAGTGAAGAGATTAAAGAGGCCCGGCGCGCTGCCATAATGTTCGATCATGCCTTTGCTGAAGATAACACAGATGTAGCGGTAACCAACCATCTACGGATCGCAGCAAGGGCGGCCGCTAGGTGCATGGGACAGAGTGAGGATCAATTCGTGCATGATGCAATAGTTGCCGCTATCAAGCGGGTACAGTGTATGCGCGAAACCAAAACCGGCAACGGCGAATTGCCGATGACCCGGCACGAGGCGGCTGCAATATCTCGAATAGCTGGCATTAGGTAATATTGCGAGGAAAATCTGCGCAATAAAATACAATCAAGGGCAGGCACCATACGCCTGCCCTTTTGTTTGGGTATATGTATGGGGCGAGGGGGTAAAGGGGGAGGGAAAAGAAATCTCAAAATCTTCAATACAAAACGGCTTGTTTATCATTCCGCGGATGCTTTCCGGATTGTGTAGCGCCATTTAGATTTCATGATTTCAGATTTCACTACCCAGTATTATAATACTGGGTAGAAATCTAGAAATCATAAAATAAAAGGCGCATGGGTGAAGTTCATACCCCCCGGGGGGTAGGTTCTCCGATCGATAGCGATTTCCCATACCCAAGCAACGGAGACCGGGGTATATGCGACTGTCACGGTGAAGATTGGTCGCATAGTCCTATAAGATAAGGCCCAAAATACCGGAAATAGGCAGTTCTTGTCTTGCTTTTGGGTGGTTGGTCATTTTTTCAATAGATGGTCGCTTTGGTTAAGCGTTTGTATTTGCCAATTCTTATAGTAATAAATGGTTATCCTGGTTCACACCTTGCAGTATAGAACACTTATTACTGATAGATTTTTGGTTTTCATTTTTCTTCCGCCCCAAAATCATGAAACACTGAATTGATTCATGTATCAGGCGCACGGTTGGCCGATAGCCCAGACCTACCGGCAACCGTTGCCCCTGTCCGGTGACGATCGGCCGATTCGAGGCCGTGCGCGCCCTGGGAGTGCTGCACGCCCATATCGAGCAATGACCCGCGCCCTGCCCGTCCGGACGCGCCTGGGGCCGTGCTGCCGCCTGGCAAGCCTACCCGCTACCAGGCGCACGGTTGGCCGACAGCCCAGACCTACCGGCAACCGTTGCCCCTGTCCGGTGACGATCGGCCGATTCGAGGCCGTGCGCGCCCTGGGAGCGCTGCACGCCCATATCGAGCAATGACCCGCGCCCTACCCGTCCGGACACGCCTGGGGCCGTCCTGCCGCCCGGCAAGCCTACCCGCTACCAGGCGCACGGTTGGCCGACAGCCCAGACCTACCGGCAACCGTTGCCCCCTGTCCGGTGACGATCAGCCCATTCGAGGCTTTAAATACCCCCTGTGTAGCGCCTCGCGGCCATATTGAGTAATAAGCAAACCGGCTCGCAAGCCCCTAAAATGCCTCGAAAGCCAATAAAACCGGGCATTTGACCGCCAAGACACATTACTACAATTCTTTCTACAAATATGGCCCGAAATGGGGTGAAAATGGGTGAAATGCGGCGAAGCGGCAGAAACGCGACCGGATGCCCTGGATATGCAAAAAACCCAATGTTTACGGGGGTTTTATGGGTTTTTGAGTGGTGGCCAGGAGCGGGATCGAACCGCTGACACACGGATTTTCAGTCCGTTGCTCTACCAACTGAGCTACCTAGCCGGTTTGGATGGGTGGAATGGTAGGAGCGCAGGGATTCGAACCCTGGACCCAGTGATTAAGAGTCACTTGCTCTACCAGCTGAGCTACGCTCCCATTCACCACATCCGCAGCCGGGAAAAGATTGGAGCGAGCTAAGGGACTCGAACCCTCGACAACCACCTTGGCAAGGTGGCACTCTACCAACTGAGTTAAGCTCGCCTTATCCCGTGCAGATGTTTGATATTATATCATATTTTGACCCCGAAAGTCAATAGGGAAAATGAAAAAATTTTTACCCGCCCTTTTTGTCACCGTACGGACGCGTGTCCCGAGGGCATGTTCTCGCCCAACAGCGCCAGCTCGGGATCGGCCGCCTCGAGCCCCTGCACCCAGCCGCGCTCGAATCCGAAATCCGCTGCCGCCTCCGACACCTCCGCATACTCCCCGGCCGTGATTTTGCGGTTCAAAGGCGGTATTTCCTGGGCGAGATAGGCCGGCGTATACTGCGCCATCACCGACACCATCACGTCCGTCCCGAGCGTTGACGCCACCCACGCGAGATTCTCGATCGCCTCCTCGTGATGGCCCGGCAGAACTAGAATGCGGCAAATAGTCCGGTCCAGTCCGCACAGCTCCCGGCGACGCATTCAAGGGCCGCGCGCGCCGTTTCCACGTATTTCGGGGCGGCGCTGTACTTGAGCGCGGTCGCATCGTTCGCGTACCTGAGATCGAAGAGCGCGAAGTCGCAAAGTTCGCGGTACTCCCTCAGCGTCTCCGTCCGCTCGTAGCCCGACGAATTCCAGACGATTGGGAGCTTCACCCCCTCCTTCGCAAGATTGTGCACCGCCTCGCGGATGAACGGCAGATACGGCGTGGGCGAAACGAGATTCCAGTTTTCGCACTTATCCCCCACCGCCAGCTCGCGCAAGATCGCCGCCAGCTCCTCCACGCTCTTCTCCTCGCCCTCGCCCCGCCAGCTCCAAGGCGAATTCTGGCAGTAGACGCACCGCATCGTGCACCGCGAGAAAAATACGCAGCCCGACCCGTGCTCCCCCACCAATGGCGGCTCCTCGCCGAAATGCGGTCCCCACCGGAACACTTTGGGCTTATCCCCCGCCCCGCAATAGCCGGGACGCTTGCCGCACCTCCGGGGACAGAGTTCGCAGATCATTCCACTTCCGCCAACCGCGCCTCCAGCTCCGCCTCGACCTGCGGAACGGACTCGAACCGCACCGCCCGCCAACCGCAAGTTCGCGCGGCCTCGCAATTCTTTTCGAGATCGTCCACGAAACAAAGCGCACCCGGCTTAAGCGCGATGCGCGTTTCCAATAGCCGGTAGATCTCCGGCATGGGCTTCACGAGCCGCTCCTCGCCGGAAATGACGAGTGCGTCCGAGAGCGCGATAAAGTCGGCGAAATGCTCCTTGAAAAGCGGCGCGAAGAGCGGCGACATATTGGTGAGGATGCCGAGTTTGAGTCCCTTCGCCTTGAGCCGCTCCATGAGACCCAAAGTTTCTTCATTGCGGTAGAGCCAGCTTTCCGTATCGGCCCGCTCGATCCGTTCGCGCGCCTCCGCGTCCAAACGGACTCCCGCCTCGCCCAAGATCCGGTCGTACATCTCCTTTATGGTGACGACCCCCTGGTCGTAGCCGAGCCGGTGCCGCGCGAAGCCATCCGCGAAAATGCGCCAGTCGAGCCCCAGTCCGTCCGTCACCGCCTTGAGCCGGAGCGGCATGGACGAGGTGGTCATCACCCCGCCGAAGTCGAACACCACGCCCTCGATCATGATGCGGGAGTTTCCGGAGCGGGGGCTTCCGGTGCGGGCTCCGTCTCCGGCACGGACTCCGTCTCCGCCAGATTCTCGCCCTCGCACACCGAAACCGACACCAGCTTGGCGCCCGGACGCAATCTCAAGAGCCTCACCCCCATGCCCGAACGCGACACGACGGAAATCTGATTGACGGGACTACGCACCATCTGCGCGTCGCTCGTGATGGAAATGATGCTTTCATCGTCCGACACCGCATGCGCCGCCACCACCTTGCCGTTGCGGTCCAGATTCTTGATGGCGATCACCCCTTGGCCGCCCCGATGGAGCGTACGGTAGCCCTCGAAATCGCTACGCTTGCCGTAACCGTTTTCGGTCGCGATGAAGATGGTCTTGCCTTCGCTCACCACATCCATCGAAACCACCTTGTCCTCGCCCAGGAGCCGGATGCCGCGCACTCCGGTGGCGGTGCGGCCCATCCGCCTCACCTCCTCCACCTTGAAGCGCGTGGCCATGCCCTGCTCCGTCACCATCAGCACCTCGTCCTCGGGCTTGACGAGTCGCACCTCCTTGAGCTCGTCGCCCTCCTCGATGTTCACCGCGCGGATGCCCGACTTGTTGACGTTGCGGAATTCGCCCAGGAGCGTACGCTTGACCGTGCCGAGCTTCGTCGCGAACATCACGTCCACGTCGCCCTCGAAACTCCTTATCGGCAACAGATTCAACACCTGCTCGCCCTCCTGGAGATTGAGGAAATTTACGAGCGGACGCCCGAACCCGGACTTCTGCGCCTCGGGAATCTCGTACGCATTCTTGACGAAAAGCCGCCCCGTGTTCGTGAAGAACATGAGCGAATCGTGCGTCTGCGCCACGAAGACGAGCCGGATGAAGTCTTCCTCCTTCACCTGTGCGCCCCTTACTCCCGCGCCGCCACGCCGCTGCTCCTTGTACTCCGAAAGCGGCACGCGCTTCACGTAGCCCCGGTTCGACAGCGTAATCACGCATGGCGCATCCGGCACCAGATCCTTGATCGACACCTCGTTCTCGTCTGCCACGATCTCCGTGCGGCGCTTCGAATCGTCTTTGGCGCAGTACTTGGTCTTGATGTCCTCCAGATCCTGCCGGATGATGGCGTACACCTTTTCCGGATCGGCCAAAATGGACTCGTACTCGGCGATCGCCTTGAGGAGCTTCTCCAGTTCCTCGGTGAGCCGGTCGCGCTCCAGTCCCGTCAGCTGATAGAGCCGCATCTCCAGAATCGCGTTCACCTGCAGATCGGTGAACCCGAACCGCTCCTGCAACCGCTTCTTGGCCTCGTCGCGGGTGCGCGAGGCGCGGATGATCGCCACCACCTCGTCCAGATGGTCGATGGCCAAGAGGAGTCCGTCCAGAATGTGCTTCCTCGCCTGCGCCTTCTTGAGCTCGAAGCGCGTGCGCCTAGTGATCACCTCGAAGCGGTGATCGGTGTAGCACTTGAAGATCTCCTTCAGATTGAGGATCCTCGGCCGGCCCCCGTCGATGGCCAGCATGATAGCGCCGAACGTCGTCTGGAGCTGCGTATGCTTGTAGAGGTGGTTGAGTACGATCTCGCCCATCGCGTCGCGCTTCACGTCCACCACGATCCTCACGTCCGCCTTCGATTCGTCGCGGATGTCGCTGATGCCGCCAATGACCTTGTCCTTCACGAGCTCGGCCATGTGCTTGATCATCTCGGCCTTGTTGACGGCGTACGGCAGCTCGGTGATTACGATCTGCTGGCGGCCCTGCTTGTTCGTCACCACCTCCGCCTTGCCGCGCACCGTCATCTGCCCCCGGCCCATCTTGTACATCGCGTTGATGCCGTTATGACCGCAGATCTGCGCCCCCGTCGGGAAGTCGGGCCCCTTCACAAACTGCATCAGATCGTCGATCGTGCAGTCGTCGCGATGCTCCACGTAATACGAGATGCCGTCGCACAGTTCGCGCAGATTGTGGGGCGGAATGTTGGTGGCCATGCCTACCGCGATGCCCGACGACCCGTTCAGCAGCAGATTCGGCAGCTTGGCCGGCAACACCGTAGGCTCTTCCGTCGTCTCGTCGTAGTTGGGCGCCATGTCGACCGTGTCTTTCTCGAGGTCGCCCAGCATCTCCTCCGTCACGCGCTGCATCCTCACTTCCGTGTAACGCATGGCCGCAGGCGGATCGCCGTCGATGGACCCGAAGTTGCCGTGACCGTCCACCAAAGGCAACCGGAGCGAGAACGGCTGGGCCATGCGCACGATCGTATCGTACACTGCCGTGTCGCCGTGCGGATGGTACTTGCCGATCACGTCGCCCACGATACGGGCCGACTTCATGTGCTTGGCGTTCCATACGTTGTTCACCTTGTGCATGGCGTACAGGCAACGCCGATGCACCGGCTTGAGCCCGTCCCTCACGTCCGGGAGCGCCCGACCGATTATGACCGACATGGAGTAGTCGATGTAATCCCTCGACAGCTCCTCTTCAATATTGATTTCTTCCAGACTCATCGCTGACCTGCTTCTTCGGTTTTGTGCTGTTCACTATATATTATAGCATATTTTACGCCATTTTGCAAGTCGAAAAACTCGCCGTCCAGCTGCGCTTCGTAGGTCGCCTTCAAGAGCGCCCCCAGCTCCGGCCCCGCCTTGAAGCCCCGCTCGAGCAAATGACGCCCCAAAACAATGGGTTTCGGCGCATTCGCCACCACCTCCAGCTCTTCCGACTTGCGCCGCATCCAATCGAGCGCGGCCAACGGCGTTCCGTCGGCCCGCGCCACCTCGATGAGCCGGTCGATCCGCCCGACCCTCGCCGCCAGTCTGCGCACTGCCGAGTCGGAGGCGTTGTCGCGACTGTAGGCGTAGGGCGCCATGTGGTATTGGACGAGCGGAGGCACCTCTTTCAAGATCTCCTCTTCGTTCGTGAGCCGGCGGAGAAAATCGAGTGCATACTTGACCCCGATCGTATCGTGCCCCAAACTCCTGATCCGACCCTTCTCCGGATCGAACTTCGTGCAGTAGGGTTTGCCGAAATCGTGACACAGCACCGCCAACGCCACCACGATATCGTCCGTCTTCATCCGGTCGAGACACTCTAGCGTGTGGTTCCACACATCCCCTTCCGGATGCCACCCGGGATCCTGTTCGCAGCCGATGCACTTTTCGAGTTCGGGATAGTACTTGACCCACCCCGTTGCGCGCAGAAACTTTAGTCCCTTCGAAATCTTCTTGCCCTTCAAGAGCAGCTTCTCCCACTCTTCGTAAAGCCGCTCCCGGGGGAGCCCTTCCGGTGTCATCTCGCGGCACGTTGCGATCAGCTCCTCGGTCGGCTCTAGGTCGAACCGGGCGATGAACTGCATCCCGCGCAACACCCTCAGCGGATCTTCCCGGAAATGGTCGGAGACATGCCTCAGGCGCTTCGCCTTCAAGTCTTTGACGCCCCCATACGGATCCAGCACCTCGCCCGATTCGA
>Ga0265298_10000587_pt1 | contig 54084 bp, 29 predicted proteins | sample AusTroGonzalo_MG_3_FD_193486 | JGI IMG/M metagenome (GOLD analysis project Ga0265298, IMG submission 193486) | Bovine rumen microbial communities from tropical cattle in Woodstock, Queensland, Australia - Gonzalo_01 | ecosystem: Host-associated > Mammals > Digestive system > Stomach > Rumen ... | reverse complement strand
ATAGAGGTGCGTCCCATAGAGCATCAGGTGGATGACCTGGTAGAAGAGATACGGAAGCGTGCCGAGGTGGACGAGAGGGTGCTGGTGACCACTCTCACCAAACGGATGGCCGAGGAACTTGACGGGTATCTGCGCCGAATCGGCATACGCGTGCGCTACATCCATTCCGATGTGGATACGGGCGAGCGCGTGGAGATAATCGAGGATTTCAAGAACGGCCTGTTCGACGTCCTGGTGGGAGTGAACCTGCTGCGCGAGGGGCTGGACCTGCCAAGCGTCTCGCTGGTGGCTATACTCGATGCCGACAAGGAAGGGTTCCTCCGGACAACCCGTGCCCTTACCCAGACCGCGGGACGCGCCGCGCGCAATGTGAACGGCCTGGTCATTATGTATGCCGACAAAATCACCCCATCGATGGAGGAAACCATACGGGAAACCAATCGCCGGCGCACCAGACAGATGGAATACAACAAGTTGCACGGCATAACACCTAAGCAGATAGAAACCCGCAGCAACATTCTGGCATCCGAATTGGGATCCGTCGGCAAGCCCGTTAATCCCAGGATCGCGAATGGAACTACCGGGCGGGTCAGCGCGGCCAATTCCTATGACGATCCCACCTACATACCCAATCCCTCCGACCTCGGTTCAGGCACTGTCAGCGTCGGGTTCGGGCATGATTCCAAGCGGGAGCCGGGGGCTGCGTTCGTCGACGGTTACGTCCGTGCGGATCTCGCCGCCCTGCTTCAGGATCCGGTCATCCGGGCCATGAGCCGCGAGCAGATAGAAAAGATGATAGAAGAAGACCGGCGGCGTATGCAGAAATCGGCCGCCGACCTTGAATTTGCTGAAGCAGCCCGCTATCGTGATGAGATGTGGGCTCTTCAGCAGTATCTGAAAGTCTGGAAAGACTAAATAAAGATGTACTTGCAGATAAACAGCGCTGCGAGTATCCACATGGTGACTGATATGTCCTTGAATTTGCCGGCTACGGCGTGGCAGAGGACATAGGAAATGACACCGAGGAGGATACCGTCGGAAATGCTGTATGCAAGAGGCATCATTATGATGGTGACGAAAGCAGGGATAGCTTTGCAGTAGTCGTCCCAGTGGATGGTCTTGATGGAAGGCATCATCATTACACCGACGATGATAAGGGCGGGAGCTGTGGCTGCGCCCGGAATCGCCAGGAAGATGGGGCTGAGGAAGAGTGCGAGACCGAAGCACACCGCGACGGAGAAGGCCGTGAGGCCTGTGCGTCCGCCTTCGCCCACGCCTGAAGCGCTTTCTACGTAAGTGGTGGTCGTGGAAGTGCCGAAGCAGGCTCCTGCGATGGTTGCGATGGAATCTGCGAGGAACATCTTCTCTACACCCGGAATCTCTTCATTTCCCTTGTTGATAAGGCCGGCACCCTGGTGCACGCCGATGATGGTGCCCATGGTATCGAACATGTCTATGAAAAGGAAGGTGAATACCACGGCGAGCATATCCCAGCTGAGTATGCTGCTCCATTCGAACTTGCAGAAAATGGGGCTGAGGCTGTCAGGAAGGGAGACTACCTTCGTGGGAAGGGTGGTAATGGCCGCTCCGGTTGCGGGATCCTTGATGAAGATGCCGATTGCCGCGGTGATGAGGATGCCCCAGAGTATTCCGCCGCGAATCTTCGCCATAACGAGACCTGCGGTTATGAAGAGCCCGATGATACCCACCAGCGCCTTGCCTTCTGTGATTTTTCCGAGACCGACAAGCGTTGCGTCATTGTTCACTATGATGCCTGCGTTCTGCATTCCGATGAATGCGATGAAGAGGCCGATACCGGCTCCGATAGCCTTCTTGAGGGTTCCCGGGATGGCGTTGATGAGCCAGGTGCGCACCTTGGTAACCGTGAGAATGACGAAGATGATACCTTCGAGGAGTACGGCCGTAAGGGCGAACTGCCATGAATGCCCCATTCCAAGGCAGACGGTGAACACGAAGAAAGCGTTCAGCCCCATTCCGGGGGCGAGGGCAAAAGGTTTCTTTGCATAGAGCGCCATCACAAGGGTGCCCGTGATGGCTGCCAGGGCGGTAGCCGTGAATACTGAACCGCCCGGCATTCCGGGAAGAGCGCTGAAGATACCGGGGTTGACGGCCAGGATGTAGGCCATCGTAAGGAAGGTGGTCAGACCCGCGAGAATTTCGGTACGCACGTTGTGCTTCCGGGCGTCAAACCCGAAAGCCTTTTCAAGAAAGTTCGCCATGACGCTTCAGTCTAGAATGTCCAGCGGATACCCGCGCAGGGATTAATCATGAAGCCTTTGTGGCCGGCGAAGTTGACCGAAAGCTCAATCTCGGTACCTATGTCGAGGTGGCCTTCGAAAGTGTCTCCGAGGTTGTACCAGACTTGGGGCTCAGTAAGAATGCTGAACGTGGTTTTGTCATTGATTCCCCAAACGGCATTGTTTCCCCAGATATCGATGAATCCCTTGAAAATCAGGCCTTTGACACCAAAGATATCGTTGAGACCCCAGACACCGGAGAATTTGATGGGAACATCAGCTTCGCCTACTCCTCTGTGAAGGTCATACATGAGGGCGACGGTGAAGGTTTTGGAGAAGTCGGCGGAATGGAGGAAATACTTTGCACCAAAGCACCAGATGCCTGCCCCCCATGTGCTGCCGTCATATTCGATATGGCCGCTGAGGTCCTTCAGTTCGGTGTCCTGCCAGAAGTTGATGCCGCGCTCAATTTCGAAATAGCTGTTGTTTACGGCGCTGCTGACACCGGCTTTCTTATAATTCTTGTCCGTGCTGTTGTAATTGTGGTCGATGAACCAGAAAGTGTCACCGAACTTGTCCGCCTTGAACATTTCAAAGGTGGTGGTTACATAACTCCGGCCCTCGCCGAAATCGTAGAATACCTGAAGGTTTTGGGCCTTTGCTCCTTGAGCAAGACCGAGCGCTGCAACAGCAACGGCAATGAAGATTTTTTTGGACATAAAATGTAATTTATGAACAGAATATGATAATAGGTAATGGGTTTATCTTTCAGAAAGACTGAGTATCGTGCTTACCTCCACGTCTTCAGGGATGGGGGCACAGCGCGGAACATCGGTAATGTCGATGATGAAGTTGGCGTAAATCGCCTTCGGGCTGAAGTGCCGGATGAGTTTTATCGCGGCCAGGGCGGTTCCTCCGGTGGCAAGGATGTCGTCGTGGATAAGCACCACGTCATCCGGGCCTATGGCATCGGCGTGAATCTCGATGGTGTCTATGCCGTATTCCTTGGCGTAGGATTCGCCGACCGTCTCCGCAGGGAGTTTCCCGGGCTTGCGGATGGGGACGAATCCCGCCCCGAGGCGCGCCGCGACTGCTGCGCCGGCGATGAATCCCCTGGATTCTATGCCTGCTACCTTGGTGATGCCCTTGTCTTTGTAGATGGCGCAGATTCTGTCAAGTATCTCTCCGTATGCCACGGGGTCCTTGAAGAGCGTGGTCACGTCGAAGAACTGGATTCCCTTTACGGGGAAGTCCGGCACTACGCGGATAGACTGGATGAGCTTGCTGTTATTCATTCTTTTTCTTTTTTCTCAGGGAAGGATTGATTTCGAAGTCTACGGACATGTCGCCAAGTTCATTGGATCCGAATTCATAATCCTTTCCGGGCAGTGCTGCGTTGAGTATGATGCCTACTATGGCAGCCGCCGCAAGACCGGAAAGTTTGGTGAAGCCGAGGTCAAGACAACCCGCCTTGCTGTAGGAGATGCCTATGGACAGCACAAGGATGAGGGCCATGACAATCACGTTCCGTGAAGATTTGAAATCCACCTTGTTCTCGACCACGTTGCGCACGCCGACCGCTGAAATCATACCGTAAAGCACAAGGGAAACGCCTCCGATGGTGGCCGCGGGCATTGCTGCGATGAGGGCGGAGAACTTGGGGCAGAAAGAAAGGATTATGGCGAATACGGCGGCTATGCGGATTACCCGGGGGTCATACACCCTGGTAAGGTTGAGTACGCCGGTATTCTCGCCGTAGGTGGTGTTCGCCGGAGCGCCGAAAACCGATGCCAGAGCCGTGGCGAGGCCGTCGCCGATCAGAGTGCGGTGCAGTCCGGGATTCTCAAGGTAATTGATGCCTGTAGTTGACGAGATGGCGCACATGTCGCCGATGTGCTCCATCATCGTAGCAATCGAAATAGGGATGATCGCTATGATAGCGGCTATGATGAGGCTCCAGTTGGGATTGGCGAATACCGAGACTGCCGTGTCCTCCCATTTGACCGGAAGCCCGATCCAGGCGGATTCCTTTACCGCACTGAAATCGCACAGCCCGAAACATGCCGCCACGATATATGATCCAAGCACGCCGAGCAGTATGGGAATGATTCTGATCATGCCCTTGCCCCAGATGTTGCAAACAATGATTATGGCTATGGCAAGCAGGGCTATCCACCAGTTCTGGTTGCAGTTGTTGATTGCTGAACCGGAAAGGATCAGGCCGATGGCGATGATTATGGGACCGGTTACGATGGGCGGGAAGAATCGCATCACCTTCTGCGGGCCGAAGGCCGCGAAAAGTCCGGCCAGAATGAAGTAGATGAGGCCTGCGCAGAAGACGCCGATGCAAGCGTAGGGGAGTGCCTGGGCCTGTGTGAGCCCTCCGTCCATGCCCATCTGCACGACGGTCGCGTATCCTCCGAGAAAAGCGAAGGATGAACCGAGGAATGCAGGTACGCGGAGTTTTGTACACAGATGGAAGATCAGGGTTCCCAGACCTGCGAACAGCAGGGTCGCAGACATTGAGAGTCCCGTGATTACAGGAACCAGGACCGTCGCTCCGAACATGGCGAACATGTGCTGGAGCCCGAGAGTGAGCATTTTTCCGCCGCCCAGGGTGCGTGCATCGTAGATGCCTTCGTTTTGTGCTTTCGTCATAATATTGTTTTTGATGGTCTCTATTCCCATTCAATGGTAGCCGGGGGTTTTGAACAGATATCGTACACGACACGGTTCACTCCTTTGACATCCCTGACTATGGTGTCGGAAACTTCCGCAAGGAAGTCATAGGGAAGGTGTACCCAGTCGGCAGTCATTCCGTCCACTGATGTAACTGCCCGCAATGCTATGGTATATTCGTAAGTCCTTTCGTCGCCCATTACTCCGACGCTTCTGACAGGAAGCAGTATAGCACCAGCCTGCCATACCTCGCCGTAGAGATTCCAGCGCTTGAGTGCTCCTATGAAGATGGCGTCCGCTTCCTGGAGTATGGCGACCTTCTCGCGGGTAACCTCTCCAAGAACCCGTATCCCAAGCCCGGGACCGGGGAACGGATGGCGTCCGAGAATCTCCGGGTCGAGCCCGAGGGCCTTTCCCACGCGTCGCACTTCATCTTTGAAAAGCAGGCGGAGAGGTTCAACGACTTTCAGTTTCATATTTCCGGGCAGTCCGCCTACATTGTGGTGGCTCTTTATTGTGGCCGAGGCTCCCGGTACTGCGGAGGATTCAATAACATCAGGGTAAATGGTGCCCTGGGCAAGCCAGCGCACATCTTTTATCTTTTCCGCTTCGGCATTGAAAACCTCGATGAAATCCCTTCCGATGGCCTTGCGCTTTTGCTCGGGTTCTGTTACCCCTGCGAGGTCGGCGAAGAAACGCCCGGAGGCTTCAATGCCCTTCACGTTCAGTCCCATCCCCCTGTAGGAAGCGAGGACCGAGGTGAACTCATCCTTGCGTAGCAGGCCGCTGTCCACGAAAATGCAGTGTAGATTGTCGCCCACTGCCCTGTGCAGCAGCAGTGCGGCCACGGAGGAATCCACCCCGCCGGAGAGGCCCAGCACCACTTTGTCGGAGCCGAGCTGCTCCTTTAGGGATGCCACCGTCGATTCTATAAAGCCGGCGGGCGTCCATGTGCCTTTGCATCCGCAGATGCCGAGGACAAAATTCCTGAGAATCTGCTTGCCGGATTCGCTGTGGTGAACTTCGGCATGGAACTGTATGCCCCAGACAGGCTTTCCCTCCACCCTGAAGGCTGCATTGCCTACTGAAGCGGTGGAGGCAATAACCCTGTATCCGTCAGGAAGGCTGTTTATGGTATCTCCGTGGCTCATCCAGACACGAATCTCGGTGGGAACATCTTTCAGCAGCGGGTCTTCAGGATCCCTGATGCTCAGAACGGCCCTTCCGTATTCACGTGTGCCGGAGTTCGAGACATCGCCGCCGCGGCTCCAGGCAAGCCATTGCGCGCCGTAGCAGATTCCGAGCATGGGCGTGGTTCCGGATACCCCGCCCAGATCGGGTTGCGGGGCATCGGCGTTCCGTACGCTGGCGGGACTCCCGGAAAGGATAATGCCCTTGATTTCCGGGGTAATGGAAGGTATCCTGTTGAACGGGACGATATCGCAGTAAACGTTCATTTCGCGGATGCGCCTGGCAATCAGCATCGTGTACTGCGAACCGAAGTCCAATATCAGAATCCTTTCCATCTATCTGCTGTTGTAATTTGGGGCGGGTTTGGCGATTATAAGATCGTGAGGGTGATTCTCGATGACTCCGTTGGAGGTGATGCGTACGAATCCGGCCTGCCAGAGATCCTGAATAGTGCGTGCCCCGCAGTAACCCATGCCGGAGCGCAGTCCTCCGATCAACTGGTATATGATGTCAGCCACCGGCCCCTTGTACGGCACCTTGCCGACAATACCTTCCGGAACGAGTTTCATTGCCCCCGTCTGGAAGTAGCGGTCACGCGACCCGGCTTCCATAGCATCGATGGAACCCATCCCCCTGTAAACCTTGAATTTCTTTCCGTTTTTGAAGTCCTCGATTATGTTGCCCGGCGTTTCGTCGGCGCCGGCAAGTATGGAACCGCACATCACGGTGGATGCGCCTGCCGCGAGAGCCTTCACGATGTCTCCGCTGTAGCGAAGTCCCCCGTCGGCTATTACGGGAATGCCGTACGGCTTTGCCGCTTCTGATGCGTCATAGATGGCCGTCAGTTGCGGGACTCCCACTCCGGCCACCACACGGGTGGTGCAGATTGAGCCGGGTCCGATTCCCACTTTGACTGCATCGGCTCCGGCTTTGATAAGGTCGAGGGTGCCTTCCGCGGTGGCTACATTGCCGACCACGACGTCCAGACCGGGGAAAGCTTTCTTGATTTTTTTAAGGGCCCCCAGCACTCCCTTGCTGTGTCCGTGTGCGGAATCGAGCACTATTGCATCCACTCCGGCGTCAACGAGCTTTCCGGTGCGGTCCACGGCGTCGGCGGTGATTCCCACCCCGGCCGCGACCAGGCATCCGGCGGCTTTGACTTTCGCAACTTCGCCTGCCTGGCTGTCGGAGGACATATTCTTATGAAGAACCCCTATGCCGCCTTCTTTTGCAAGAGCTATGGCCATAGGGGCTTCTGTGACAGTGTCCATTGCAGCGGAGGCAATCGGGATGTCGAGCGTTATGTTTCTCGTGAATTGCGTTTTGAGGGAAACTTCCCTTGGCAGTACCTCGGACCAGGCCGGAACCAGAAGTACATCATCGAAGGTCAGACCTTCCTGGATAATACGGTTTTCGGTAAATGACATCTTTCTAACTTCCAATTGACAAAGTTAGATAAAAACTCGCGCCCCTGCAAGAGGAGCGCGAGTAATTTTTCACAAGTTTTCAACAAACTATTTATAAAGGAAACGCTTGATACTCATCTTCGGGGTTTTTTCGAAGGGCTCTAGCACAATTTCCACTTTGGTAATCTGGCTGTACGGCGGAAGATGCTTGTTGGCACCGCGGCGCACCTGTTCCGGAATGTCGGAAATGGCTTCTTCGTCGAGCCCGGCTTTTTTGATGCCGTCGGAATCGAGGTAGACGAGCGCGACAAGTTTTCCGGCGCGGTCCACCACTACGCTCTCGGTGACGAAGTCGCGCTGGTTGACGGCGGCCTCGATCTCTTCAGGGTAGATGTTCTGCCCGTTGGCTCCGAGAATCATGCTCTTCGAGCGTCCGCGGATGAAAATATTTCCGCTGGCATCGATAGTGCCGAGATCTCCCGTGTGCAGGTAGCCGTCGTCGGTAAACACTGCCGAATCAGCCTCAGGGTACTTGTAATAGCCGCTGCAGATGTTGGTGCCCTTCGCCTGGATCTCACCCGCAACATGCTCGGGATCTTCGGAATCGATGCGTACGTCTGAGCAGTCGACAGCCTTTCCGCAAGAGCCGGGAGCATAGTCCCAGGGATGCTCATAGGCAAGCAGGGGCGCCGCTTCGGTCATGCCGTAGCCCACGGTGTAGGGAAGTTTGATTCTCCTGAAGCATTTTTCCACTTCTGGATTGAGGGCCGCTCCTCCCATGATGAACTCGCGGACGCTGCCGCCGAAGGCCGCCTTGATTTTTTCTCCGACCTTCTTGTAGATGATGTTGCTGATGCCGGGGATGGCGGTCAGGACTTTCATGTACCACTTGCCCAGAGCGGGCTTGATGGAAGATTTGTACACTTTTTCAAGCACGAGGGGAACGGTGATTACGATGTATGGCTTGACCTCCTGCATCGCCTTGAGGAGAAGTGAAGGGGAAGGGGTCTTGCCGAGGTAATAGACCGTCACGCCGCTGATGAGAGGGTAGAGGAACTCATAGGTGAGTCCGTAGATGTGCCCCATCGGAAGCATCGACACTATGCTGTCCGCATTGCTGCACGGGATGAACCTCTGTCCGAAATCGATGGTCGCGCTGAAGCATTCATAGCGCAGCATGACCCCTTTCGGATTTCCGGTGGAGCCGGAAGTGTAGTTTATGACGTTGAGTTCTTTGTCGTTGTCGGTGGGATAGTTGATTTTGGATGCGTTGAAACCGTCGGGGAATCTTGCATTGAAACGTTCGTCAATGGTGGTGAACGACTTTCTCATGTCCTGGTCGACGCCCCATAGCGGCATAAGGTCTGCCAGGCTGATTACATAGCGGAGTTTGGGCATTTTCTTGACGTCCAGCTTTTCGAAAAGCTCCGGGTCGGTGAAAAGCACCACGCTGTCGGAATGGTCGGTCAGTCGCTCCACCGCTTCGGGAAGGAAGTCGGCGAGAAGGGGAACTACGACAGCTTCATAAGTTGAAATGGACAGGAATGATACGGCCCAGTTGGCGGAATTCTTTCCGCACAGGGTAATCTTGTCGCCCTTTTTGATGCCGGCGCCTTCGAATGCCAGGTGCAGGCGTTCAATTTTACGGGCAAGGGATCCGAAAGTATACTGCTGCCCGTGATAATCGCAGACTGCAAGTCCGTTCCACCACGTCGCCATGGATTTCTGCAGTTTGCCAAGGTAATGTTCGGCTTTGGGAGCCTCAGGTCTTTTGTACATTGTAATGATAATTGGTTTCAGGTTCATGAGTGGCGGGATCACCGCTCTTTGTATACAAAGGTATAACCGAAAGAGGGGTAAGGCAAGGTTTTTTCGTCCGATGTGGTGAATTTTTGTAATTTTGTGGTGAAAACAGACAATGGAGGGTAAAAATATATGGCAAAAAGACCGATTGTAGCGCTGATTTACGATTTCGACGGCACCCTGTCTCCCGGCAACATGCAGGAATTCGGGTTCATCCAGGCTGTGGGAAAGACAAAGGATGAGTTTTGGAAAATGTCCGACGGGATCGCCGTGGGGCAGGACGCAAGCAATGTCCTCGCATACATGAAGCTGATGTTCGACGAGGCCCGGAAGGCTGGGATTCCACTCCGGCGGAGCAAGTTCAAGGAATTCGGCAAGGACATCGAACTTTTCGAGGGAGTTCCTGAATGGTTCTCGCTGGTGAACGAATACGGTCGCCAGAAGGGCGTAAGGGTGGAGCATTATATTAATTCTTCCGGTTTGAAGGAGATTATAGAAGGCTCTTCAATCGCCGGACAGTTCAAACATATCTATGCCGGCACGTTTATATATAATAAGGAAGGCATTGCCGAATGGCCGGGGATAGCCGTGGACCATACCGCGAAGACTCAGTTCCTTTTCAAGATCAGCAAGGGCATCACTTCGCAGCACGATTCCAAAATGGTGAATTCCAGCATGGCGGACGACAAGAAGCGTATTCCCTTCTCCCATATGATTTATTTCGGCGACGGAGAAACCGACATCCCCTGCATGAAAATAGTAGGCATGTTCGGAGGCAATCCGGTGGCGGTTTACAATCCGGAATCACCCAAGAAGAAAGCCACTGCACAGAAACTCCAGCGCCAGGGGCGCGTCAAGTTCATTACTCCGGCCACTTACACCCGCGATTCCCGCACCTTCCGCATTGTCGCGGCCATTATAGACAAAATAAAGGCGGAGGAGGATCTCCGCTGTCTGGCGAAAGCTTGACCATAGTCCTCCGGCAGGACCGGTCTGACAAATTGTCAATGGTCCGCCATTTGATTATCGTTATGTCAGATAACAGAAACGATAATCTATATGTCAAAAGAGAAACTGAAAGGCACTATCGGTGTAACTACCGAGAACATATTCCCGGTCATAAAACAATTCTTGTACTCCGACCATGAGATTTTCCTTCGCGAACTGGTCGCGAATGCAGTTGATGCAAGCCAGAAACTCAAGGTACTCGCTTCCAACGGAGACTTCAAAGGCGAGCTCGGAGAACTCAAGGTGGAAATAGAACTGGACGAGGCGAAAAAGACCTTGAAAGTCATCGACCACGGTATCGGCATGACCGCGGAAGAGGTCGATAAATATATCAACCAGATCGCTTTCTCATCTGCCGGAGAATTCCTCGAAAAATACAAAGACCAGAACATCATCGGCCATTTCGGCCTCGGTTTCTACTCCGCATTCATGGTGAGCAAGAAGGTCACCATCGAATCGCTTTCCTGGCAGGAAGGGGCAAAGGGAGTTAAATGGATCTGCGACGGATCGCCCGAATATTCGATGGAAGAATGCAAAAAGACGGATCGCGGCACCGTGGTCACGCTCTATCTTGACTCCGACAGCGAGGAATTCGCTGCGAAGGGACGCATCTCCCAGCTCCTTGGCAAGTATTGCAAGTTCATGCCCGTTCCGATCGTATTCGGAAAGAAAACCGAATGGAAGGATGGCAAAGAAGCCGAGACCGGCGAAGACAACGTCATCAACAGCATAGATCCTATCTGGACCAAGGCACCTTCGGAACTGAAAGAAGAGGATTACAAGAACTTCTACAAGGCCCTCTATCCTTTCGAAGAAGAGCCGATGTTCTGGATTCACCTGAACGTGGACTACCCCTTCAACCTCACAGGCGTTCTCTACTTCCCCAAGATCAAGGAACGCATGGCCATCGACAAGAACAAGATCCAGCTCTACTGCAACCAGATGTTCGTCACGGACCATGTGGATAATATAGTACCGGACTTCCTGACCCTTCTGCACGGCGTCATCGACTCCCCGGACATCCCGCTCAACGTCAGCCGCAGCTATCTGCAGAGCGATTCCAACGTTAAGAAAATAAGCACTTACATCACCAAAAAGGTGGCCGACCGGCTGGAAGAGATTTTCAAGGAACAGAGGGAGCAGTTCGAACAGAAATGGGACAACCTCAAGCTCTTCATAGAGTACGGCATGCTTTCGGACGAAAAATTCTGCGAGCGTGCGATGAACTTCGCCCTGCTGAAGAACACCGACGGAAAATACTTCGGCTTCGAAGATTACCGCAAGGGCATAGAAACCGCGCAGACCGACAAGGACAAGAAAGTCGTCTATCTCTATGCGACCGACACAGAAACGCAGTACACTCAGATCGAGGCGGCGAAGAAGCTCGGATACGACGTGCTGCTGATGGACTGTGAGCTGGATTCCCATTTCGTGAACCTGCTCGAGCAGAAACTGAAGGACGCCCGCTTTGCACGCGTCGACTCTGATTCTGCAGACAATCTCATCCCTAAGGAAGACAGGGTGAAGCCGGAAATGAGCGAGGAAGACAAGAAGACGCTTGACGACTTGTTCAAGAGTGCCCTGCCGGAAAAGAACGAGTATTACATCGAAGCGGAAAACCTCGGTGAGACCGCCGCTCCGGTGCTGATAACCCGAAATGAATTCATGCGCCGTTACCGCGAGATGAGCGCTCTCGGCGGCGGTATGAACTTCTATGGGGAGATGCCGGAATCCTATAACATCAAAGTGAATATGGAGAATCCCCTGATAGCGAAAATATGGGAGAGCAAGGATAAGGAGTCTGCCCTGCTCCGCCAGGTGGTCGACCTAGCCCTCCTTTCAAACGGAATGCTCAAGGGAAAAGCTCTCAGCGATTTCATCGAACGCAGTGAACGGTTTTTAAATGCAACGTAACGGCCCGAATGTGCATCTCTATGTCAGACAACACATAAGGCAACCACGATATGAAAAAGTTTCAGATTATCCTGGCGATTCTGTTTTCTGCAATACTTTGACAATTGAACGGGCGGCGACCTTTCGGGTCGCCACTTGTTTTTTTTATGCCGGGCTTTTTATATCTTTGTAGTATTAACACTGAACTTATGAAAGTCCGAATCCTGACAATCTCCGCAGCAATCGCCACCATGCTGGCGGCTGTATCTTTTTCCGCAGAAGGTGCAAAACCGAAAAAAGCCAAGGCAAAGGCCATTCCCGCCGAAGTCACTATCAGCAAACAGGCCTTGCAGGATAAAATCCGCGGCGCCTGGGCCGGACAGGTGATAGGCTGCACCTATGGCGGGCCGACCGAATTCAAATTCTCCAACTTCATCCCGGATGCTTATCCAATAGACTGGAACGAGCATATCGTGAAGTGGTGGTATGACCATTCACCAGGCCTTTACGACGACGTCTATATGGACCTTACTTTCGTGGAAGTCTTTGACAGGGAAGGGCTGGATGCTCCCGTGGAATCTTTCGCGAAAGCTTTCGCCTATGCCGGGTATCCACTCTGGCATGCGAACCTGCAGGCCCGCTACAATATCCTCAGGGGCATAATGCCGCCGGAGTCCGGCCATTGGAAAAACAATGCCCATGCAGACGACATCGATTTCCAGATCGAGGCTGACTATGCCGGCATTATGGCTCCCGGCATGGTCAATTCGGCAGTCGGATATACGGATGATATCGGGCACATAATGAATTATGGCGACGGCTGGTACGGAGGCGTGTACGTGGCTGCGATGTATGCGCTTGCTTTCGTATCCGACGACATTCCGTTCATAGTGAAGGAAGCTCTCAAGACCATCCCTCCGGCAAGCAACTATTACAAGTGCATGGCGGATGTGATTAAGTGGTGGGAACAGTATCCCGGTGACTGGCATATCACATGGGCACTTGCAAATGAAAAATACGGATATGACATCGGCTGCCCCGGAGGATTCAATTCAGCCTTCAATATCGACGCGGTAATCAACAGTGCGTATATCGTGATAGGCCTGCTTTACGGCAACGGCAATTTCTACCGCACGATCGATATCGCCACCCGTTGCGGATATGATTCCGACTGCAATCCTGCATCTGCCGGAGGCATACTCGGCACGATACTCGGCTTCAACGGAATCCCTGCATACTGGAAAACCCCTGTCTATGAGGTGGAAGATATTGATTTTAAATATACCGACATCTCCCTGAACAGGGCCTGTAAGATGAGTTTCCGTCAGGCACTGCAGGTGATTGCAAAGGGCGGAGGGAATATCGAAGGAAGTACCGTTACAATCAAGACGCAGAAACCTGTGCCGGTGCGGCTGGAGAAGAGTTTCGAAGGGCACTGGCCCATTGCGAAGAAGGATATCAAGAAAACTCCGTTCAAAATGGGAGAGTATGCCTTCGAAGGGAAAGGGGCTGTGTTTACATATCATTTTACCCTTCCCAAGGGATACAATGTGAAAGACTACTGCGCCAAAGTTGAGGTGTGGCTGGACGGCGCCCTTTACAAGACCGTGGAGCTGCCTACTGCAGGAAACGGCCAGAGCCGTGAAATCTGCGGCATCTGGGATCTTCCGAATACGACGCACAAAGTGGCTTTCAAGTGGACCAACAAGGCAGACGACATCAACATGGTCGTGGACTGCGCCAACATTTTCTCGGATAAACCCTTACCTGTGAAGCACACAGACAAATGAAAAAGATATTTTTGATATTGATGGCGGGCCTGATGTCCCTGTCATCGTCCGCCACGTCGTCCAAAGCGGTATGGCAGGCGTTCCATAATCCTTCGGACGAGTACCGTCCGTATGTGCGGTGGTGGTGGAACGGCGACAAGGTCGAGGAAGCGGAAATCCGACGTGAACTGCGCCTTCTGAAAGAGGCTGGCATTTCCGGCGTGGAAATCAATCCCATCTCGTTTCCCAACCCAAAAAGCGACGATCTGGGGAAGAAATCCCTTGTATGGCTGAGTGACGAATGGATCGATATGCTGGCGGTCGCGTTCGACGAGGCGAAAAAGCTTGGCATGACCTGCGACCTGATAGTAGGCTCAGGATGGCCTTTCGGGGCTGAAACGCTGCCCCGGGACGAGCGTGCGTCGGTGATACTGACTTATTGCGACAAAGATGTAACCGGGGGTGCCCTCTATGATAAATCTCTCTTCAGCGTTTTCAAGGAACTCGATCCAAAGGTTACGAAGCCGAATCCGGCACGCGTACCGCACCTTATGCAGGCGCTGCTTGTTCCGGATCCGGTCAATTCCCTCTCCGAGGCTGTCGACGTTACGGACAGGGTGCGCGGCAAATCCCTGAAAATGATAATTCCCTCCGGCAAATGGCAGGTGTACTACATGGTGAAGTACGAGTCTTTCGCCAGTGTTATCAATGGCGCTCCGGGCGCTGCCGGACCTATTCTCGACCACATGAACGAGGCGGCGGTGAAGAAATACCTTAACCGCATGTCCGACCGGCTCGAGGCGAAACTCGGCCCTGTATCGCAGTATCTGAGAGCGTTTTTCGTTGACAGTATGGAACTTGAAGGCGCCAACTGGACCGCGGATTTCGCGGAGCAGTTCAAGGCACGCCGCGGATACGACATAATGCCATGGCTTCCGTTTACGATGTTCAAGCTTCGCAGGCTCGGGGAGGTGGAGGATTTCAATTACGGCTGCGCCAAAGGGGATGCCTTCCGGAACCAGGTAAACCGTGCCCGCTACGATTTTGAACTCACCAAAGCGGAATTGCTGGAGGCAAGATTCTTCAGGGTATTCGAGCAGTGGGCCCGGGATCACGGGGTAAAATCCCGCGCACAGGCATACGGATGCGGTTTCTTCCCTATGGAATCTTCGATGGGTATTGATATCCCCGAAGGAGAATCATGGACCACCAACTGGCTGCGGCATGTTGTGGGCGAGGAAATGGGAGACGAAGATTACCGGAGGGGACGCGGATACACCATGATAGACAAGTATGTCTCTTCGGCGGCTCACCTGACCGGGAAGCGCCTGGTCAGTTGCGAGGAGATGACCAATACCTACAATGTATTCTCTACATCTCTGGAATATCTTAAGGTAGGTTCCGACATGAGCTGTATTTCCGGAATCACCCACTCGGTGTGGCACGGCTTCAACTATTCTCCGAAGGATGCACCGTTCCCAGGCTGGGTGCAGTACGGGAGTTTCTATAATGAGAAGAATACATGGTGGCCTTACTGGAAATTGCTGAACGATTACCGCGCACGCATGGGTGCGCTGGTACGCAATGCAGACATGTATACAGATATCGCCATCCTTCCGGCAAATGCCGACCTGTGGTCCACTATGGGCGTGCAGACGGAACCGTTCCCGGTCAAGTTGAACATCCCCTATACTTCGCTGGTATGGGAGGCTATCCACAAGAACGGCGGAGGAGCTGATTATGTTTCGGAAAGCATTCTGGCGGGCTCTTCCGTGAAGAACGGCAAACTCTGTTACGGCCCTAAGAAATACAGCGTGCTGTTTACCGTAGAGGTCCGCGGAACTACCGTGGAAGCGATGGAGAAAATCCGCGAGTTCGTGCTTGGCGGAGGCAGGGTTTTCTGCATAGAGACGTTGCCGGAAAAGTCGGTGGGCATGAAGGATTTCGAGGCACGTGACGCCCGCATTCAGGATATCGTGAATGAACTGAAAGCGACCGGTCGTTTCGTCCTGCTGCCTAAACCGGAAGGGGATCACTTCCTCGAATGGTATAAGGACGTGATGGCAAAGTATGACCTTCCCCATTCGGTTACAGTTACCGAACCTGACCGTTTCCTCCTGCAGAACCGCTATACCATGGACGACGGCAGTGATTTCTTCTTTTTCGTGAATGCACATCGACTGGAAGGCCGGTCGACGGATATCGTATTCCCGGCATCCATTACCAGAGGCCGTAAGGCCTGGCTGCTCGATCCGGCAAGCGGAAAGAGATATTCCCTGAAAGTTCCTGCCGGCGGCAGAATCCATTTTGACTTCGGCCCGTCCGAAAGTTTTGTGTTCATGTTCAACAAGATGGGAGGCAGCGAACCTGAATACAGTAGACTGCCGGTTTCGGGAAAGAATGCCGTGGAAGTGAAGGGATGGAATGTGAGTTTCGTCAATCCCGAGGTGCCGGATGTCCCTTCAACTACTATGGACGTCCTGAAAGACCTCAAGGATATTCCCGAATACCGGAACTTTATGGGAACGGCCACATATAAGGCATCTCTCAATCTGGAGGGGAACCTTCCGAAGTCCCTGAATCTCGGAAAGGTGGGAAACATCGCGGAAGTGACGGTCAACGGCAAGCCTGCCGGCATTTACTGGTACGGTAATGCGGTCCTTGATGTCTCAGGCCTGTTGAAATCCGGAGAAAACACTATTGAAGTCAAGGTTACTACCCTGATGAGCAATTACCTGCAGACACTCAAAGACAACCGCATCGTGCAGCGCTTTGTACTTCGCCGGAACACACCGCTCAAGCCCTCAGGCCTTATCGGCCCGGTAGTACTCTACTAATATCAGGATACAGTTTACCCTGGAGACAACCCCCTCCCTAAAGGGCGCCCTCCCCCTAGCCGGGGGTGGCAGGTTCGCTCCAGGGTAAACTGTATCCTGATTGCTGGCAGGAGTTGTCAGTCGCGGGTGTCGGTAAAGCAACCGTCAACGGTTACGGCGGAGTTTTCGGCTATGTACCACTGCCCTTTGACGGCCGGATTGCGGTAAAGGACCTTCTTGAGTTTGATGTTCTTGCAATCCTTGAAGTAAAGGAGTGTGGGGACGGGAGTCTCTTCGGTGACAAACCCTTTCTTCTTCTGATCTTCAAAACTCTTGATTACCAGATCTCCGCGCCCGTCTATGACTCCGTTGCCTCGTGTGGTGTAGATTGTGATGTTCTCTACGCCGATTCCGTTGAAAATGGCTTTCTGGCCTTTATAGCCGTAGATGCTGTCGGTGCCGATGATGTCGGCGGCGGCATCGAGCCTGATGTTTACTCCGCTTTTGAGATAAACTGCACCTGTGAGGTAGCGGCCTACCGAGAAGGTAAGGGTCCCGCCGCCTTTTTCGGCGATGAAATCAATTGCTTTCTGGATGCTGGTGGTATTGTCTATCTCACCGTTGCTCTTGATGCCGAAGTAAGATGCGAGATATTCTTTGCCCTGTGCAAAAGCGCTGATACACAGCAGCGCCGCTGCCGCTATTGTTATTATCTTTTTCATTTTTTCTTGTTCGTGAATTTCCTGACATTGTTGGTAACGATCTGCTTCTTGCCCTTGGGAGCGTCTGCCTGAATAATCTGTACGCCCTTCAGGGTCAGGCCGTTGACATCATCGGCTACGATTGCGGGGCGATAGTCGACATCGGCCACGGTCAGCTTGACGTTGTTCAAGACTATCCCTTCGGCATGGCGGATATAGAATCCCCAGGCGGGGAGTTCTTTCCAGTTGCTGAATTCGGGGTAGCTCTTCTCCAATTCCGGAATCGATTCAAGATCGGCCTTGGAGCATCCGCGGTAGGCATAATTTGCGTCTGCTTTGCCGGGATACACTATTTCTATGTTTTCAAGCGTGAGATTCTGTATGGGAATGCCGGGAATGCCCTGGATTCCGCTGGCGCAGACGTTGCGGGGGAGATCCTCTACAGGGCCCTCGTACATGTAGCCTGCATCAGGTTTGTCGAAGGGAACCTCTGCGTAAACATTCCTGATAACGATATCCTTCATGTAGGGAGTCTGCTCCTGACGGCGGCGGCTGCCCGTGCGGATGAAGATGGGGTTGCCGGTATGGAGGCTCTTGAGGCCGTCGATTACGACATCTTCAATCTGGGCCCCGTCCACCGTGGCGATGGTGATGGCGGAACGGTAGGTGTCCACTATCTCCATGTTGTAGAAACGGAAATGCTTGAACTTGCCGAGGGTGTAGGTGCCGAACTTGATGCCGTTGGCGCTGCTGCGGCCGCGGCAATTCTCCACCAGTATGTTCTCGGACAGTCCGTCCTTGCTATGGCTCTTGAAGCAGTAGACATCGTCCGCCGCATCGAAATCACAGTTGCGGATAATGACATCGGAGCAGTCTACGATGTCGATTCCATCGTTGTTCCAGTAGGATTTCGCGTCAACTTTCACTCCGTCGACCAGGATATTGCGGCATTTGTCATACTGCTGGTTCCAGCTGGCGGGATCGCGAAGCGTAATGCCCGTTACGGTGATGTTTTCGCACTTGTAGAAATGCAGGTTTTCCGGACGCTTGCCCTCCTGGAGACGGTCGAGTTTGAGGGGGTCTTCAATCAGCCCGAGATGGCAGTAGTCCACTCCTTTGGTGGCCACCAGGAAACCCCTGCAGTTGATTTCGCCCTCTCCGGTAATGCCGATATTCTTCTGCTTCACTGCGAAAATCAGCGACGTCCATTTGGCGTCTGGATCGCGGACATAGTCCCATGGATTCAACGAACCGAGGAGTCGCGCGCCTTTCTCGATGTGGAGAGTGACGTTGTCTTTAAGGTAGATCGTCCCGGAGACGAAATCTCCTCCGCTCAGGACCAGCCTTCCTCCGCCGTTGGCGGAAATATAATCAATGGCGGCCTGGAGGATGGTGGTGTTGAGGGTATTCCCGTCCGCTTTCGCTCCGAAGGCGTCCGCACGGTAGTCCCTGGCTTCGGTTTTCATGGAAAAAACAGCGGAAAGCGCAAGGACAGATAAGATAGTCAGTATTTTTTTCATCATGTTCAAAGTTAACAAAAAACTCGCAAATAACGCACTTTTTTCGTAGATTTGCATATAGGCATTATTGGTCAGAAAATGATGAAAAAAACTCTTGTATTTATTCTCTTGCTGGCAGTCTCTGCATCTCTGGAGGCAAATCCCGTACATAAAATCAAACTTGACAACGGTCTTTCGGTAGGAGTGGAAGTGTGCAACGAAAGCATTTTCCATGTAATGATCGCCCCGGGCGATGATTTCCCGGAGCCTCTGATGAACCGCTATGGCGTGGTTCGGACCGAATGGCCGCGCTGCAGCACTGAATCAGCCGTAGAAAAAAAGGAGGGACTGGAGGTCACAACCGGAAACTCGGGAGTGTACGTATCGAAGAAGGACGGGACAATTACCCTGAAAGGCATTGGCGACAAGCCGATCGTTCGAGATATCCGCTTCTGCAAGGCCGGAAGTGAGGATGTAAAGAAACTCGCCGCAGTGATAAACGACACCTTCGGCAAGATGACGGTCGTAAGCAACGGCGGAATAATCGGCGATGACAACGGCCGGTTTTCAGAGAAGGACAAGGCAGAGAGCGGGGACCCTGACAAGGCCAGCGTGATCTCAATCAGCATGGAGGACGGAGAACGCTTCTACGGCGGAGGCAGTACTTCCCGGGAACACATTCAGCACAGGGGAGAGATACTGCGTATGTGGACAACATACCAGCATACGGAGATTCCAATGCCGTTCATGATGAGTTCCCGCGGATGGGGAATCTTCAACAACACAACGCGCAAGAATCATTTCGATGTGGGGCATACCGATCCGGAGCGGTTCAATATCTACAATACATCCGATGCCGTGGATTTCTATCTGATGGCAGGCAGCGACATGCCTTCCGTGCTTGACCTCTATACCCGGATTACCGGCCGTTCATACCTGCTGCCGAAGTGGGCCTACGGCTTCGCGTTCGGCCCGAACATGCGTGAGGACCAATGGGCCATACTCAGCGATGCCGCCAATTTCAGGCAGATGGGAGTTCCAGTAGACCTTTTCTGGCTTGAACCGCAGTGGATGGAAAAACGCTATGACTTCTCCACGGAGAAAAAGTGGAACTACGACCGTTTCTCTCCGGAGCCCTACTGGCTTCAGGACAAATACCCCAAGAAGTATTACCCCAGGCTGTTCATCGGAAAACTCAACAGCATGGGAATCCACCTCGGCCTCTGGTTGTGCGAGGAATATGACCACAGCATTATCGAGGAAGATATCATCGCCCGGAGGGAAGGTCGTCCCGAATCGGGGAAAGAACACTGGCCAGACCATCTTAAAACCTTCCTCGACATGGGTGTGGACGGATTCAAACTGGATCCTGCACGGACAATAGACGAACATACCTATTGGGATTATTACAATGGACGGACAGACAAGGAGATGCACAATCTCAACCAGGTCCTGCTGGTGAAGCAGATTGCATCCATGACAAGGGAGCATACCGGCAAGCGCACCTGGCACCACTACTGCGGAGGATGGGCAGGCACCCAGCACTGGACAGCCGCCAACAGCGGCGACAACGGGGGAGGGCTGATTGCGCTTTACGACCAGCATAACCTCGGCATGAGCGGTTTCATGAACCTCAGCTGCGATGTTATGAGCGTGCCTCGCGAGCAGGAGATGCAGGGGCTTCATTTCGGCATCTTCCTGCCATGGGTGCAGGTGAACAGCTGGTTCAGCATGATGCAGCCTTTCTATTATTCCGGAGTCGAGAAGGAAATGTACAAGTTTTATGTCAAACTACGCTACTCCTTTATTCCTTATATATATTCCAATGCTATCGAGGGGGCGCTGACCGGAATGCCGATGGTGCGCTCCATGCCTCTGGAGTTTCCGGAAGACCGCAACTGCGACGACATGGCCCTCCAGTATATGTTCGGTCATCAATACTGTGTAAGTGCCTACAGTAATGATATTTATCTCCCGGCAGGAGAGTGGATCAACGTTTGGACAGGGGAACTGGTGGAAAGCAGGGGGGAGACGATAACCCGCGAACTGCCGTACAACCGTGCCGGTCAGTTCTTCGTCCGCAACGGAGCCATAGTGCCCACGCAGCCTGACGTAGAGTTCATCGGAAGCAGGCCCCAGACAGATTTCTTAATAAAGGTGTACCCGCACGGCAGCAGCAGTTTCAAGATGTATGAGGATGACGGAGAGAGCTATGAATTCGAAAATGGCGCAGTATCCTGTACCCTGTTTGAATGCAAGCCGGACAAGAAAGGATTTTCAATCGTCGCCAATCCGGTGAGCGGTAGTTTCGAGGGTATGCCGTCCGAACGCAACTACACTTTCGAAATCCGCAGTCTCTCCAAACCGAAGAAGGTGTTTGTAAATGGTGAAAAATCAAGCGGATGGACCTGGGAGGGAGATGTGCTTACCGTTCCGGCAGGAAAGGTCGCAGTAAGTGAAATAACATCCGTAAATATTCAGTACTGATGAAAAGATTCCTGTATTTTGCAGCTGTCCTGCTTGCGGCGTCCTGCTCCTGCGGTGACTGGCACGATGCGTCGCTGCCGGCCGGAAAACGTACGGAGCTTCTTCTTAAAGAAATGACCCTGGAAGAGAAGATTGGGCAGATGTGCCAGTATGTAGGCCCCTGCTATGTGCCGCCTGATCAGGGCTCTCCATATAAGAATATCGACGCCTCCGATGAGAATCTGGGCAATCCGGATTTGGCGGACCGCATCAGGGAAGGCAAGGTAGGGTCGTTCCTCCATGTGCTTACCGGTGAGGAAGCCCATCAGTTGCAGGTGCTTGCAAGTGAATCCCGTCTCGGTATTCCCCTTCTTTTCGGAATCGATGCAATCCACGGCAATTGCCTGCGTGCCGGGTGTACGGTGTATCCTTCGCCGATTAATCTTGCTTCGACTTTCAATCCTGAGATAATGGAATTGATAGGGGCTCAGACTGCTGTGGAGATGCGGAAGACGGGCATGTACTGGACCTTCTCTCCGAATCTGGACGTTGCGCGCGATGCCCGATGGGGCAGGATGGGGGAGACGTTCGGTGAGGATCCGTGGCTGGTGTCGCAGATGGGAAAATATATGATCTGGGGGCTTCAGGGGCGGAACCGCAATTATTCCGAAGGCAAGGTTATGGCATGTGCCAAGCATCTTATCGGTGGCGGCGAGCCTTTCGGAGGATTGAATGCTTCTCCTATGGATATGAGCGAACGCAAGATGCGGGAGATTCACCTGCCTCCGTTCGTGGTTGCAGTCCGGGAGGCCGGCGTGGCTACGGTTATGACCGCGCACAATGAGTTGAACGGGATTCCCTGCCATGGCAACTTCTGGCTGATAAACGACCTTCTCCGCGCAGAACTTGGGTTCGACGGTTTCGTGGTAAGCGACTGGATGGATATAGAGCGGTTGTACAGTATGCATCACTGGGTACCGAGCGAGGATGAGGCTTTCAAGGTTTCGGTTGAGGCTGGCATAGATATGCATATGCAGGGGGACAACTATTTCGAGTCGGTTCTGGACGGGGTGCGCAGCGGGCGTATTCCTGAAAAGCGGATTGACGAGGCTGCGGGAAAGATACTTAAAGCGAAGTTCGAGCTCGGCCTTTTTGAGAATCCGATTCCCGAGCTTCCTTCCGAGCGCGGTTTCCAGGCGGTTCCGGAGCATCGGCAGACGTCGCTCGAGGCTGCGCGGGAAGGGATTGTGTTGCTGAAGAATGACGGCATCCTGCCGCTGGCTCCTGCGGTTAGTGGTATGACTGCGAAGACACCCCCCTCCCTGAAGGACACCCTCCCCCTAGCCGGGGGTGGCAGGGTCGCTTCGCAGTATACCACTAACCGCCAACCACGACGAATCTTTCTGTGCGGACCGAATGCCGACAGTCAGACCATTCTGGGCGACTGGGTGGTGCCGCAGGAGGATGATGACGTAATTACGGTATTTGAAGGACTGAAGGCTGTGTGTCCGGGGGCGCATATTGATACAATGTGTTTCCGAGGCAGGGTAACTGCAGTGGATGATGCCGGCATACGCCAGGCGGCGGCGAAAGCCTGCCAGGCAGACGTGAACATACTGGTACTGGGCGACAATTCCCAGCGGTATTCCGCATTCGGACGCACCTGCGGAGAGAATTGTGACCGTGACAATATAGAGTTGCCCGGCCTCCAGCAGGCGCTGCTGGAAGCGGTCGCGGCCTCCGGCCGGCCGACCGTGCTCATTCTCATGAGCGGCCGGGCCCTCGGGGTGACCTGGGCGGAGGAGAGCCCTTCGGTTAATGCCATTCTGGAAGCCTGGGAACCGGGCCAGATGGGAGGGCAGGCGATAGCTGAAATTATCTTCGGGCTTGTGAATCCTTCCGGGAAACTCCCGGTCACCGTTCCCAGGAATGCTGGTCAGATACAATGTGTCTATAATCATAAGCATTCCCAGTACTCCCGTCATTTTGCTTTAGCGGAGCAGGGGCCTCTGTATCCTTTTGGATTCGGGCTCAGTTACACCACTTTCGAATACGGTGAGCCTGCTGTGTCGAAAAGCGAAATCTCAAGAAGCGAAAGCGTAACCATGAGCATCGAAGTCCGGAATACCGGTGAAATGGCCGGAGCAGAAGCCGTCCAACTGTATATCAGGGATGAATACGGCTCGGTTACCCGTCCGGTCAAGGAGTTGAAGGCAGTCAGCAAGATTTTCCTGGAGCCCGGTGAAAGCACGGTCGTTACGTTTGATATAACTCCTGAAATGCTCGCCTGCTGGGGCGCTTCCGGAAAATGGACCGTCGAGCCTGGCGACTTTACTGTCCTTCTTGGATCTTCTTCTTCCGACAGCGATCTCCATGGAGTAGCATTGCATGTAATGTAGGACACTGGGAGATTGCAAAATTGCAGTAACAATCTTTCAGATATATAAAAAGAAGCCGGCCCTTGATTGGGGCCGGCTTCGATTAATCAGAGAAGGATATTACTGCCTTTCGATGAAGAATGGCTGATCATCCTTTGTGTTGACATTGCACTGGTAGATAACGTCGTAACCACTGGCGGCATTTGTGGAAGCGTAATCGCTCTTTGCAGGAGTTGCGCTCTTGCAAGCGCAGAACGCAAGGCCAAGAATATCTTTACCATCGCACTTCTGCCAGTCTGACCTGCCATAGTGGAACTTATTATAAGAATCTGTCTTGAACCACAGCCAACCCTTATTGGTTCCGTCGTTGAAAGGAACAGGGCAGAAATTGTAGCTGCCCCATCCGGAACCAAGTTCGGGAAGAAGTGTAATGTAACCGTAGCCTGATTTTCCGGTATTGACAGCCTGTGCCTTTGCACCATCGAAGAAGATACCAAAACGGAAAGTCTTGTTATCGTAATCAATATCAGCAACAGCTTCTGCTACATAGGTATTGATCATACCGGCAATAGTAAGGTTGTTGGTAACATTCTTGCTTCCATCATTGGCAGTCTGGCCAGCCTTGGTCGCTATTGTAAGGGCCTTGACCGTAGCATTGCCTGCACTTACGCCAAGATTAGCATTGGGAGCAAATGTCTTGGCTGTGAAGTTCCAGGATCCTGCGAAATCTTTAGCCTCAATCTGGGTGACAACAATCTTGGAATTGGAAGTAGGAATGACAAGGGTGTCTGAACGGGGAATGCCGGTGGTATTGGCTGGCCACGAGGCAACGCCTTTGCTGTAGCTGATGAAGTGCTCGCCCTCTGCCTTGATATCGGGATTGTCACCTCCTATGATAGGCATGGTACCGGCAACATCCGTTGTCCACAAGTCAATTTCATCAACATTTTCAATGTTCAGAGTAATTGATGAGGACTTGCCTGACCCGTCTTCGGCAGTTGCCGTGATAGTGACGGTTCCGGGTAACAGAGCCTTCACTACTGCGGATGATGCCTTGGTAAGGGTTTCAACCTCTTCCTTGGTTTCTTTTCCATCTTTGTCCTTTTTAGTTATCTGGAAAACCGCCTTGGTTTTATCAGAGGTTGTCCATGTTGCGGTTTTGACTGTAGCATTCAAAGGCTTGACGCCAAAATGGAGTTCATCAGTGACCTTGTTCTTGAAAATGTTCAGACTTGTAAGTTTGGGACCGGTAGTACTGATATAAATCTCGGCCGCAGTCGCAGAAACGCCCTTCACGGTAACGGGAATCTTGGCAAGAGTGTCGACAATCGTCGCAACGTGTTTGTCGACTGAACTCATCAGGTAAGCACGTATTTCAGTCGTACCGGGAGCAACACCTGTTACCCAACCACTTTTTACAGTAGCCGTATTTTCGTTCAATGAAACCCAGTTCAAAAGAGCCGTATTTGCATCTGAAGGTTCAAGTTTGAATTTGATTTCCTGAGAGTCCCCGACATAAAGTGCGGGGATGTTGGTAGTAATGGCCGTAAAGCCTTTCACTTCGGTAGTATTCTCCGATGGAAGCGGATTCTCTTCGCAGGCATTGAAAGCCAGAGAAGCGGCAAATAAGACGGAGATTATGAGTAATAATTTCTTCATAATTAAAGAATCATTTTAATAAACCTTAGCCCAGTTAGGGTTACCACGCTGTTCATCGGCAGGAGCATGGATAGTCATATCGTCAACACTGAGTTTCTTGCCTGTCGAATAATGGTTAGCAGAGCCTGTGCGGTCTACTTCAATGCCCCAACGTTTGTTGTTGTTGAATTCAATGCCTTTCTCAAGCCACATCTCAATTCTCCACTGGAGCTGAACAGCTTTCATAACGTCACTGGTCGAATAGTTGAGAGTGCCGCTTGTGGCACGTGCATCTGTCAGTTTCTTGAGAGTTGTCACAGCCTTGGCATCTTTGAGGTTTGCATAGGCCTCGGCGAGCATCAGGTACACTTCGGAAGAACGGATGACAACATCATCGCTGTATGTTTTCTCAGTCCTCTTTGTCTCGGTAAGCGCCTGGGTGGCAGCCCACTTGAGAGTTGTGTACTGGGGAATCTCGATTTTGTTGGTAATATTCTCGGTTGCGTTCGACACAAAAGTGTAATTGACCACATGATCCGTGAATATCTTTTTACGGACATCGTTGGCTGCAATCTGGTTGTAGAGCCTGATGTCGATACGGGGGAATGCCTTGCCGATGGATGCTGTAAAGGTGTTGCAGTAAGAGTAACTGTCCGCCCTGTTGTAAAGGCCGCCGTAAGGGAATGCAAGAATCGCCTCGGGGTTATGTTTTACACAGGTGAATGCGTTGTTCTCTGCGTTGAGTTCCTTTGTTCCTGCAGCATATGCATCCAGGTCGTCGGTGCTGGCACCGTAATTTGCAACGGGGATGAATTCGCTGTATTCCTTGATAAGGTCTTCTCCGTTATCAACGACCTTCTGCCAGTCGGTAAATTCAAGCGCAGCTCTCATAAGGAGGTATTTGGCAACACCTTCGTCGATGTCGTTGTAGACATCCTTGGTGTATTTAACACCGGAAGCCTCGTAGAGACGGATTGCCTCTTCGAGCCAGCTGATGATGCTTTCATACACAAATTTGGAGCCGGAGATTTCGGCTGCGGCGTTGACTTTATATTCAGTGTAGACAGGAAGCGCGGGCTGGTCGCCTTTCTGGGCATACGCGGGCGCGAACCTTTCAACCAGAAGCAGATAACCCCAGGCACGAACGACCAGTGCATCGGCACGGTTGCGGCTGAGAGATGGTTTCTTTGCAACAATATCAGCAGTGATATACTTCAACACCTTGTTGGCTGCGGAGAAGAAATCCACAGGCATGTTCCAATATGCCGAAAGCTGATTATTGGTAATGTCACGCCAGTTCTGTGATTCAAGATCGTAGTAAACGAAATGTCCACCGCTGAGAGCATCGGATTTCTGGCCCAGTACAACGTCATTGCCAAGCATCGAACGGATGAACTCCTGATCGTACTGGGTATTGAGCGCCAGAGCTGAATATCCTGTATAGGAAGAACTGTACCAGTTGAAATACTGAGCCATACCACCGCCAATGGCGTTGAGGACATCGGTAATCTTGGCTTCATCATCACCTTCCAGAATGGCAGCGATCTGAGGATCGGAAATGGCATTGGGAGGTGCTACGTCAAGCGAACTGCAGGAAGAAAAAGCGAGGACGCCAGCGCAAAAAACAGTTATAATAGTCTTTTTCATAATCATATCCTTTTTTAGAAGTCAACGTTGACACCGAAGGTGAAGGACTGGATGTTAGGATATACGTAAGGGCCGATTTCGTGGCCGCCGGTGGCGGACAGGGAAGGATCCACACCCTTATGTGCGGAGAGAAGGAACACATTGTCGCCGGAAGCAAAGACGCGGAGTCCGGAGATTATGCCCAAACCACCTTTTTGAAGAACCTTTGCAGGAACATCGTATGCAATGGTCAGGTTCTTGAGCCTGAGGTAGGATGCACTGAACAATGCGATGTCGGTAAACTTCCAGTTGGTTCCGTTCGCGGACGTGCCGGTGAAGAACTCGGTTCCGGAAACGCTGTACCACTGCATAGGGAATTTGGCATTCTTGTTCTCGGGAGTCCAGGTGTTGCCGACCAGTTCTTTGGAGACGAGACGTCCGCCCTTGCCCTGGTTCATGGGATTGTACAGGTTCTGTACATACTCATGGGAATAGAACTTGCCTCCGATCTGGAATGCGAAGTTGGCGCTTACGCTCCAATTCTTCCAGGTGAGGGAAGTGTTGAAACCGCCGATGATATCGGGAATTGCACTTCCTACTTCCCAGAAATCGGATTTTGCATAGTCGTTGGTTATGACACCGTCGCCTTTCTTCTTGCCTGGATATGTGTTGGCATCTTCTTCTTTCTGGGTAACCCTGTGCAGGTATGTAGGAAGACCATTTTCATCCGGCCCCATATAGCGGTGCATGTAGATATTGTACCAATCCTTGCCTACACCGCGGAGGTAGAAGATGTCCGAAGATGATCCTGCGCCGTAAGTTCCGGTTGAACCGTTCCATACATCACCGTTTGCAGTCCATGTTCCTTTAGGATAGAACTCCGCATTGTAGGAACCAATGGATTCTATGACTTCGTCAGGAAGGGCCTTGAGGATTGTCGTGTAGTGAGTGGCGTTGACGCCAACATTCCACCTCCAATCCTTGTTGCGGACTAAATCGGCACTGAGTTCAACTTCGAATCCCCTGTTCTGAATCTGTGCGCAGTTCATCATAAGGGTTGTCTGCCCGGTTGCGGCGCGGGAAACCGGCTGATTGTAGAATGAGTCCACGGTCAGGCGGTTGTAGAAGTCGAATGAGAAATCAATCCTGTCGAACAGCGTCAAGTCTACACCGGCATCGAAAGTGTTGGTATTTTCCCAGGAAAGCTGGTCATTGACAAGGTTGCCCAGTTTAAGGGTATATCCTTTCGGAGTACCGTTTCCATTGGATGCGTCGGAGTAAACACCGGAATAAGTCCATGTTGTATAACCGGAGTAGTTGCCGAGGTAATTGACGTTACCAATTACACCGTAGCTTACTCTCATCTTACCGTTGGTGAGCCAATCGCGGTATTCCTGGAAGGCCGACTCATTGCTGAAACGCCAACCGGCGCCGAGGCTCCAGAAAGTACCCCAGCGGTTCTCCTCGTAACGAATCTTGGAAGTACCGTCACGACGGATGGATGCTGATGCAAAATAACGGTCATCGTAGCTGTAATTGCCTTTTGCAAGATAGGAACGGGTCCGCACAATGTCGTGGCCGTAACCGTTCGCCGACATTCCTGAAACGGCGATGCTCTTACCCACGAAGTTGGCCGAACTGATGAATCCGGGGATGAGTTCGTAAGTTGAAGCATAGCGTACCATCTCCATTTCGTAATTGTTGGATTCCATCAGCGCGAGAGCATCGTAATGATGCTTGCCGAAGTCCTGATTGTACTGGATCTGGTTCTGCAGGTTGAGGATGTTGGTGGTTGTATTGGCTTTCATGAAACCACCCTTGTTACTGGAAACACGACTGCTTGAAGTTCCGTTGAGGTAACGGGTTTCAAGGTTGTTAACCGTATCGTAGGCGAGGTCTGTGCGGAACTTTAAGTGCTGCAGGAAAGGAATCTCTGCATAAATACGGCTGTTCATCGTGTTGGTTTCGTGCTGGCGGACATCGACATCCCTCATGTAGAATACATCGAAGGAGCCGTATCCGGGATATCCTGAACCGCCGCCGCCGGCGACAGGGCCGAGAGGCGAGTCGGAGCAATAAGTCGCGTTCCTGTTAACCTGTATTTTGCCATCGTAATACTTGAGGTTCCCCTGAAGGTCACGGGCATAAATGCTCATGATAGGGGAAACTGCCATATAACGGAGATAGTTTGCCTGCGAAGAACCTGCATTACGTGCCTGCCACGTATTGGAAGGCTGGAAGTTTGTCCTGGTCTTGGAATAGCTGACATTTGCGCCTACTTTCATCCAGTCGGTAATCCATGTATCGACCTTTGCACGGCCGGTGATCCGCTGGAATGCAGATGACGGGATAGGAGCCTTGTCCTTGAAGTAGTTCAGGGACATGTAGTAAGTGGTCTTTTCATTACCGCCGTTTGCGGAAACGCTGTATTCCTGACGGAGCTTCGGAGAAAGCAGATAATCGGAATATGTCTCATCATAGAGCAGGACTGCATTCTTGTTGATTTTTCCTGTCGCGGGATCAACCAGATACGCATCCTCCATGGTGGAAGATGTTCCTGTCTTGACATAACGGGCACCGGGAACATAGTAGGCCATATTGTTGCCGAGAGTGTTCTGTCCGTAGGCCTCGTCCCATCCCCAGGATTCATCGGTGCCGATGTAGTTGAAGAGGTGCTTGCTCGCAAACAGAGCTGCTTCTTCATGGGTATGGTTCGGATTGTTTGCATTGGTGTAGTATCCGTTGGCCCCCTTCAAAGGCTTGCCCTGATTGACGCCGTTGGCATCAATGGCACCATAACGATATGAGTTGTAGATGCTCTTCCATACATACTCATAATGATCAGCGGCCGTGTCTATCGCCCCAACGTCAAATCCGGCGGTGGTGACAACACCCAGACGGGTTCCGAAACTGATCTTGGTCTTTCCGCTGTGACCGCTCTTGGTGGTGATGAGCACAACACCGTTGGCACCCTTGGAACCGTAGATTGCAGTCGAGGCGGCGTCCTTGAGGACGGTGACGCTCTGGATATCCTGAGTGTTGAGCTGGGAAAGGGTATTGGTCAGAGCCTGATCGACGGCGACGCCGTCAATGACGAGCAACGCGCTGGATGAGTTGACCTGGGTTGAACCGACACCACGGATGCGGATACCGGCGTCGACACCGGGCTGGCCGTCGATGGAAGCGATGTTCAAACCGGCGACTGCACCTTCGAGAAGCCTGGAGACAGTGGAACTGTTCTGGTTCTCAATCAGTTTGTTGCTGATCTGAGTAATAGATCCGGTCAGGTCCTTCTTCCTCGCGGAAGTGTTGTAACCGGTAACAACGACGTCGTCAAGGAAGAGGGAATCATCCTCGAGGACTACGTTTAGCTGACTACGGTTACCGGCCGCAATCTGTGCAGTCTTGTAACCGATGGAAGAAATAACCAAGGTGGCATCGTTCCCTGCTTTTACGCTGAACTTGCCATCCAGGTCCGTAACAACGCCAGTAGTGGTACCCTTAATCTGGACACCAGCACCAACGATAGGTTCGCCGTTATTGTCGACAACCTTTCCGGTCACGACATTCTGGGCGAAGGCTTGTACTCCAATGGTGAGGAGTGCAAGCGTTACCATAATGAAACGTTTTACCATAAAAGTTAATAAAAATAGGTATTAGTTTGTGTTCGTTTAAAAGTAAACACCCAAATATCGTAAAAAATATTAATACGACAATGAAAAATATTAAATATTTTTAAAGAATAAGGCGCTACTCCATTATGAAAAGCAAGTCGGCGCCGTCCCTGATTTCATCATAATGAATGGTAGTCCCTTTGATTTTCAGGCCGTTAAGGTAAACCGCCTTTACGTAAACATGCTCAGGGCTCCATTTTTTCGTGCGGACGTTCAGGATTCCGCCATCGGACAGATGGATTTTCATTCCGGGTACGCATGGTGAGCCGAGTTCGTATTCATTGCCGCCTGGGCAGACCGGATAGAATCCCATGCAGTTGAAAAGATACCATGCGCTCATCTGCCCGCAGTCGTCGTTGCCGCTGAGGGCGTCCGGGGTATTGCCGTAGAAATGGTCAGCCACGTACCGGACCCACTTCTGGCATTCGCGGGGCTTGCCGAGTTTGTTGTAAAGATAAAGCACATGGTGACAGGGTTCGTTCCCGTGCCAGTATCCTCCGATGCGGCCCCAGATGTCGTGGGCGCCGGGAATATCGTCGCTCATCTCCAGTTTGAAGATGCTGTCGAGCCTGTCGCGGAGGAACTTCCTGCCGGCGATGGCCATATAATCTTCGAAGGCGTGAGGCACCGTCCAGGTGTACTGCATCGTGAAACCTTCGGTAATATCGCCCCATCCGTTCACGCTGCCTGGCCCTTGGTAGGCTATGGGAGCGAAAGGCGTACGCCAGTTGCCCCGGGAGTCGCGGCCGCGCATATATTTCGTCTCCGGATCGATGAGATTGCGGTAGTTCCTGCTGCGGGCAAGGAAGAATTCATAATCCTCCTCATGCCCCAGCAGTTTTGCCGCCTGGGCTATGCACCAGTCGTCGTAGGCATACTCAAGCGTCTTGGATACCGATTCTTTCTCCTTGTCGAAGGGTACCCATCCGAGCTCCGTGTATTCCGGGATGCAGTCGTAGTTCGGGTTGGTGGCAGTCATTTTCATAGCCTGGAAGGCTCTTTCGTAGTCGAACCCCTGGACTCCCTTTACCATCATGTCGGCAAGTACCGAACATGCGTGATAACCGATCATGCACCATGTCTCTCCTCCGTAGAACGACCATATCGGAAGCATGTGCTCGGTGCTTTTGTCGAAGTGCTCCAGCATAGAATTGGCGAGGTCTGCCTGCAGGGGTTTGTTGACCAGGTTCAGCAGCGGGTGAAAAGCACGGTAAGTGTCCCAAAGAGAGAATGTCGTATAATTCGTAAATCCCTCTGCCCGGGAGATGTTGCCGTCATGCGCCCGGAAGCGCCCGTCAATATCCTGGAATAGGAACGGATGCAGGGCGGTGCGGTAGACGCTGGTATAGAAAGTCTCTTTAGTGCGTCTGTCGCAGGAAGGGTCCAGTTCGTATTTTCCGAGTTCTTTCTCCCATAGGACTTCCGCCCTGATCCGGACGTCTTCGAAGCCCAGTCCGTCAAGTTCGGAGAGGTTCCTGAGCGCACCGTCAGTGCCTGTGGCGGAAACAGCAGCCTTTACGCATACCTTCTCACCTGCGGGAGTAGGGAATCTGACGAGAACCTTCAATCCCCGCCCCCAGGCTTCAAGGCTGCTGCGGAAGCGCTTTGTGTTGTAAATCACGGGTTTGCCTTCCTGCAGAATCAGGAAATCCTTTATAGGTTCAGAGAATCTTGCGGCAAAAAACACATGCCTGCCGGGATTCCATCCTGCCACAATCTTGCTGCCTACAATGGTATGCTCGTCAAGCAGGCGCACTTCCGACCATTCGCATTTCCATCGCAGGGTATGGTCAAGGTCTATCATTATAAAAGAGGAATCGCTCGCCGGATAGGTGAAGCGCAGGATGCCGCTGCGGGAAGCGGCTGTCATTTCCGCTTTCACTCCGCAATCCGGAAGATCGACGGTGTAGTATCCGGGTGATGCCGCTTCGCACTCATGGCTGAAACGTAGCTTTGTGTCAGATTTCAAAGTTCCTGTGCCTGGTACAAACAGGAAGTCTCCCAGGTCCGGGATGCCGGTTCCGCTCAAGTGGGTGAGGCTGAAGCCCATTAGGGAATCCCTTCCATACTTGTAACCTGCCGCGACATCATAGTCGTAATCATCTGTATCTGGGCTGATTTGTATCCCTCCGAAGGGAATCTGCGCTCCGGGGTAGACATTCCCGAATCCGTCAGTTCCGATAAAGGGGTTTACATATTCGGTAAGGCGTTGCTGTCCGACTGCATTGACGCAAATCGCCGCGAGCAAAATTACAAGTATTTTTTTCATAATGAATAAGGCTTCGTGTCTGCCGCAAGACCGCGGCGTTTGTTGGGTTTGCTGCCCATCGTGAATTCCAGTGTGCCGCCTTCAATAAGGTCGGAATGTGTGATGTACATCTTGTCGTATGGCTTTCCGTTCAATTTGACAGCTTTCACATAGCGGTTTTTATCGCTTACCCCTGGGGCTTTTATCTCAAGTGTACGGCCGTTGTCCAACTGAAGTTTTACATAGGGGATAAACGGGGCTCCGAGAACGTACTGGTCGGTGCCGGGGCATACCGGATAGAACCCGATGGCACTGAAGATGTACCATGCGCTCATCTGTCCGCAGTCGTCGTTGCCGCCGAGCCCCCGTATTTCAGGCCTGTAAAACCGGTTTATTATTTCGCGCAGCCAATACTGGGTCTTCCATGGCTGGGAACTCCATGCATAGAGATATGGTATGTGGTGGCTGGGCTCGTTACCATGTACATAGCCTCCGAGCAGACAATCCGCCGTGATATCCTCGTTGTCGGCATAGCAGTATTCGGGAAGGTCGCTGCCGAAGAGATCGTCCAGGTTGGCCACGAATCTCCTGTCTCCTCCCATAAGTTGTATAAGCCCCCTGACATCCTGTGGCACATGGAAAGAATAGTTCAGGGAGTTACCCTCTATAAAGCCTTGTCCCACAGTGTGTTTGATATCAAAATCCGGCTTGAATCTTCCGTCTGAAAAACGCGGTCGCGCAAGGCCCAGCGAAGGGTCGAAAACATTCTTGTAATTTGCCGCCCGTTCAAGATACCGCTGTGCCACATCAGTGTTGTTGAGTCTGAAGGCGGCCGCTGCAATCGACCAGTCGTCATAGGCGTATTCAAGGGTATTGCTGGCAGCTGTGGAGGTCTTTTCAAGCGGCACATAGCCCAGTTTCATATACTCGCCGAGACCGCTGTACCACGGAACGGTGGAGGTTGACAGCATGGCTTCAAGCGCCTTTTCGGCATTGATTTTCAAACCCTTGGCAATCGCATCTGAAAGAACGCTCACGCTGTGGTATCCGGTCATGCACCAGTTCTCGTTGGCCATGTGGCTCCATATCGGAAGCATTCCGTGGGGGCTCTGTCCGTAATGGGCGAGCATGGAGGCAATCATGTCTTCAGCCCGTCCCGGCTTCATAAGCGCCAGGAATGGATGCTCTGCACGGTAGGTGTCCCACAGGGAAAAGACAGTATAGTTCGTAAAGCCGTCGGCCCTGTGCAGTTCATGGTCAAGCCCCCGGTAAAGTCCGTCCACGTCCATGTATACGGACGGATTGATCATGGTGTGGTAGAGTGAAGTGTAGAACATCTTCTTCTCTGCTTCGCTGCCTTCGATTTCGATGCAGGACAGTTCTTTCTCCCACGATTTTTCGGCTTCCTCACGGATACGGTCAAAATCCTTCCCGTCCGTTTCTGCGTGAAGGTTTTTCAGCGCTCCGGTGGTGCCGGTGGCGGAAATGCCAACCTTGACTGTAAGATCGGGATTCGCCGCCGTATCGAACCGGAACCAGGCGGCGAGTTTGCGCCCCGCCATCTCCGGGAAATTGCGGTACTGGGGGAACTTGCTGTATCCACCCTTATAATATATGGGAGCCTTGTCCTGGTAACCGTACTCGGTGACCGGTTGGGAGAAACTTATAGCAAAGTATGTGTAATTTGTTCTTGCCCAGCCGTTTGTAATTCTATAGCCGGTAATGAGGGTGGGAGAAACCACCCGTATCTCGGCCCATAGTGTTTTGCCGTCGTAATTGTAGATGCCATGGTCGAGGTCCAGCACTAGGTGGCCTTCTTTTCCTGCAGGGACGGTATAGTGGTGGACGCCGACGCGCTGTGTTGCTGTAAGCTCCGCCCGGATGCCGCTGTCCTGGAGGGTAACCTCATAGTGGCCGGCTCCGGCGGATTCCGTGGAGTGGCTGAAGCGCTGGCGGTAGCCGGCGTCGGGGTCTTCCGCCGTGCCCGGAACAAGTTTTATCTCTCCGGTTCCGGGCATCAGGAGTATGTCCCCCAGGTCGGAATGGCCTGTGCCGCTGAAATGGGTGTGGCTGAATCCGACTATAGTTTTGTCGTCATATTGATATCCGGCGCAGTACTCGTAGGTGCGCGGCTGGTATTTCCCCTTGATATTGTGCGGAATCATATCCGTATCGGGAGAAATCTGCACTCCTCCGAATGGGACGCAAGCCCCCGGGAAGGTATGCCCCATACCGGCAGTGCCGATGAAAGGGTCTACATATTGTGTATGTTGAGCAAAAGCATTGATGGACAGGCATATAATGCCAAAACAAAAGAAAAGACGCGTTTTCATATTTTCAAATATAATACATTTTTTCCGGAAAAATTGTTAAATTAGGGGGATATTTGTTAAACCACATTTAATTTATCAGTTATGAAATTGTTACGTTTCTTTTTAGTCGCTGTCTCGATGCTGGCTCTGACTTTCTGCGATGGATATGATGACAGTGAGCTTGTAAAGAGAATCGAGAATCTCGAAGGAAAGGTTGATTTCCTGCAGCATCAGGTTGCCGGTATAAACGGTGAGATTGACGCATTGAAAATTTCCCTGGCTGCACTTGAAAGTGAAGATGTAGTGATCGGCATGCGCGCCATTACGGATAACGGGAAAGCAGGATGGGAAATAACGTACCGAAAAAGCGGTACGGTCAAGATTTTCCCTCTGGAAGGAACAGAAGACAGGATAGGGGTACGTGATATCGACGGGATTCTTTATTGGACATGGGGTGGATCATTGCTTCTTGACAATAACGGAAAGAGGATTCCTGCGTCGGCCGTCAACGGAAAGGATGGTTCAGACGGTGCTGACGGAAATACTCCTGTGCTGAAAATAGAGAATGGATACTGGATGGTTTCCTACGATAAGGGAGTCTCCTGGACACGACTTGAAAAAGCTGCAACCGAGGCATCCTCTTCGTCTTCTCTTTTCCGCAGCGCCAATGTGGTGGACGGCAATCTCGTGCTGGTGCTCAGCAACGGTACCAAACTGACAATCCCGTTTTCTTCAATGGAAAAACCGACTGATTTCGATGAAAACTGCGTGGTTCTTTCAGTTGCGGCCATAAGCGACGTGCACATAGGCAACGGATACGGTTCCGAGGCCAAATTTACAAGCGCCCTTCAGCAGCTTAAGAACCGTGCGGCTGAACAGGACAGGGACGGACTCGATGCCGTTATGATTGTCGGGGATCTTGTCGATGCTCCGTCAACATCGCAAATCACCACCCTGAAGAATCTTTATGAGGGGGTGTTTGACCCTGTAAAGGTGCCGATGATATACACCATAGGCAATCATGATATGAATTCCGGGTATAGCTGGGATGCAACTACCGTCAGCCGCAATGCTGCTTTCCGCGATATTCTCGGGGACGATTATTTCCTTACGGATCTGGACCAGACGATGCGCCTTAACTTTGAATGCAGGCATTGCGTCGTAGGAAATTATCATATAATTTGTATTACCCCGAACGGGACGAGCCCTGTCGTTTATGATGTAAATACTACTACGTGGCTCGACCGGACGCTGAAGGAAATTACAGAAAATGATCCGGAGCATTATGTAATGCTGCTTACACACCCCATGATATACAACACAGTGTATGGAAGCACCCTCGGAACATATTGGTATACAAGTGCTCTCACGGATGTGCTCAATAATTATCCGCAGGTGATTACGTTCGGCGGCCATTTGCATTTCCCTTTGAACGATCCCCGGAGCATCTGGCAGGGAAAATTCACTTCAATGGGTTGCGCTTCTGTCAGTTATATGGCATTCGAAGGCGGTGACTATATCAACAAGAAGAGCAATACGGTATTGAATGATGCAGGCGAGTATTCGGAGGGGCTTCTTATTCAGTTCGACGCAAACGGTTTCATGCGTGCCACCAGAATGGACTTCTATCGTTCTACGGTAATAGGAAAGCCATGGACCATCTATCCTCCGGCCGGGGACAACTCCCACCTGGATACGTATAATCATGCTGCGTTGCAATCCGTTAATTCGGCTCCTGCATTGTCCACGTTGGAAATAGAGTGCGGGACTGTCAGCAACAACGCGGCTCCGGTCGAAGCAAGATGGGCTGCGGGAACCGACGATGAATTCGTGCACCATTATTCTTATAAACTGACCAAAGACGGGACCACGGTCGCGTCAAAACTAATAATGTCGGATTTCTATCGTTCCCCTCAGACATCGATGATGAAGAGCGAATATTCTCTCTCTCTCGGCAATCTTGAAGTCGGTACGTACATCCTCACGATAGTCGCATACGATTCCTGGGATTTGGCGAGTACCCCGCTTACCAGAGAGTTTACGGTCGGTGCTGATTCGGAGAGCAAATGGACGGGCGATGCCGCGGGCTCGGCAGAAGTGAGCGGAGGAACCGGAAACGTCAATGGCACCTGGGTGAATTATACGTCCGGAACTATAAGCTGGACTGCCAACACGACCGGGAAACCCCGCAAGGAAACGATTACTCTCCCGAACGGTAAACAATATACCGTGAAGCAGTTGGATGCATCCGATTTCAAGGGGACATGGAGTTTCCGTACACAGCGTTTCTCCAATAATACCAGTGTGACCAGTGCTGCTAATGACATAACTTTCGACGTTACGTTAACCGATGCCCTTTACGGTGAAACGCTGGCTGATGTCGACAGCAGGCAATATACCAACAATCTAGGGCTCAGGGGTCTTTATCTTGATGCCGTGGCCGATGTGTCCGTGCGTGTGGATTATGAAAACAATCATGTTGATTTCGGCCTTTTCCTTGATGAACGCAAGGCCCAGGCTGTTTCGAACGGGAATTCGACGTATCCCTATGTCTGTTTTATCCCTGAGTTGGGTGCATCTTCCACTGCTTTCACCAGCCCCTGGTCATTCGTTCCGGTACCGGTAGGCACAAACAACAACTACACATGGCTTTGGTTCGATGTGAGTGAAGACTTCAATACCCTCAATTATGATTGCCCTCTGCAAAAACTGACAACGGCCAATTCTTATGCTTCATCGCCGTACATCATCGGCATTACCTGTGCGGTCTGCAAGAATGCAAATCCGGCTGCGGGAGATATCTCCAGCACATATGATGTGATATATCAGGCAAATCCGAACAAGGTTACTACCAACGGAGGATTCACCCTCAAAAGAAAATAATTATGACGAGTCTGGTTTTATCCGCCCTTCTTGCGGCCAATATCCTTATTCAGCCGGGCATTGTTGAAGGTATTCAGGGTTATGTCCCGGCACCGGAGACGGCGGCTGCCAAAGAGCAGTTCCGTGATGACAAGTTCGGCGTATTCATCCACTGGGGCATCTATTCGATGATGGCCCGCGGAGAATGGGTGATGTTCAAAGAGAGTATCCCGTACGCGGAGTATTCCAAGTTTGCGGGAGGCTTCTATCCTTCAAGATTCAATGCGGACGAGTGGGTTTCCCAGATAAAGGCTTCCGGCGCGAAGTACATTACCGTCACATCCCGCCATCACGACGGATTTTCCATGTTCGCGACCAAGGCGTCACCTTATAATATAGTGGACGGCACTCCATTCCGGCGCGATGTCTTGAAGGAACTTGCGGATGCCTGCCACAGGCAGGGAATCACCCTCAATTTCTATTATTCCATCCTGGACTGGGGGCGTGACGACTATCCCCGCGGCGACGGCAATCCCAAGGCTGACTATGCCCATTATCTCGACTTCATGTGCGAGCAGATAACTGAACTTCTGACCAACTACGGACCCATAGGATGCATCTGGTTCGACGGCGACTGGGCGAAGATAAAGAAACCTGCTCCTGGCGAGGAAATGGTAATAGACTTTGACTGGGGATACGAGAGGATTTACAAACTTATCCATTCCCTTCAGCCTTCCTGCCTTGTGGCGAACAACCATCACCGCGTTCCCATAGCGGGGGAGGATATACAGGTCTTTGAACGCGATATCCCCGGCGAGAACAAATCCGGATACGGCCGCACCAGCTATGTCAGCGACGACCTTGCCCTCGAGACATGCAAGACGCTTAACAAGAGCTGGGGATATACTGTCAAGGATGAGCAGTGGAAGTCCCTTCCGGAACTCATCCGCATCCTGGTGAATACCGCCGGGCGCAACGCCAACCTGCTTCTGAACGTTGGCCCCCGGCCTGACGGATGCATCCCTGAGGAAAGTGTCACGCGCCTCGCACAGATGGGACAGTGGCTCGCGGCCAACGGCGAGAGTATCTTCGGCACGCGTGCCACCATGCTCAAGCCGCAGCCGTGGGGTGTGCTGACGCATAAGGAGGGAAAGATTTTCCTGCATGTACTGGAAGCTCCGGAGGGAGGAGCGATTACGCTTCCGTTCCGGCTCAAGGCCAAAAAGGCTGTCGAGTTCAGTTCCGGCGCACCGCTGAAATTCAAGAAAACTAAGAAAGACTTCACCGTCACTCTTCCCGAAGGGGCTGATTTTACCACAGATTATATCATTGAAATTTTATAGAATATGAAAAGGTTCTTTTCCGGCATCGCCGTCCTGCTGCTTTTCTCATTTGCGATGAGGGGCGCCAACATTGACTACCAGAATGAACTCCGTGCACCTGCCTATCCGCTGGTTACGGTGGACCCGTATTTCTCCGTATGGAGTTTCACAAATGAAGCTTATGCCGATATGACACGCCACTGGTCCGGCAGGAAGCAGCCGCTCCTTGTTGCCGTCAGGGTGGACGGCGTAACGTACAGGGTACTTGGAAACGAGGCTCAGATGCCCGACCCGATGTACGGAAGGAAACCCCACAAACAGCCGGAAAATCCTCTCTATCACCAGCAGGGGCCCGTAGTATTCGAGCAGGCGGCAAAACAGTTGAGCGTCAATGTTCTGCCGACCAGCACCGTTTATGAAATGGAATGCGGTCCGGTAAATGTGACCATGACTTTCACGGCTCCGCTGCTCCTTGACGATCTGGACCTGCTGAGCCGGCCGGTCAACTATCTCGGTTTCAAGGTCACTCCGGTTGAAAAAGGAAAGCACAGCGTACAGGTTTATGTGGAGGCTTCACCAAGGATTGCCGTGGATATTGAACCTGTTCCGGTAAACATCGAGACCGGTTCCCTTGACGGGGTAAAGTTCATCCGCACCGGCACCGTCGCACAGCCTGTCCTTGAAAAGAAAGGAGATGACGTGCGCATCGACTGGGGCTATTTCTACATGGCTCCGGTGTCCGGCAAGGGATCCCTTGCAATCGTTCAGACCGCTGCGGCCCGTCCGGCGTTCATGTCTTCCGGAAAAGTAAAGGCTTTCGGAAAGCAGAACAATATCGAGTGCCCGAATTTCGATAGTGACCAGATAGCCTGCGCATGGGTGATGGATCTTGGCAAGGTTAAGAAGGAAAAGGAAGAAGTGCTGATGCTCGCCTATGACGACATTCATTCCATCAAGTATCTCGGACAGCCTCTCGATGCATACTGGAAAGCCGATCCCAAGAATACGATAACCAGGGAAATGAGCAAGGCTGCCAAGGGATATGCCAAGGTGATTGAGCGCTGCTCTGAGTTCGACAAGGATCTGGTCACCAAAGCGACGATTTCCGGAGGCAAGGAATATGCCGACCTCTGTGCGACTGCATACCGCCAGGCCGTAGCCGCCCACAAACTTGTCCGCTCCCCGCGCGGGGAATTGTTCTTCATGAGCAAGGAGAATTTCTCCAACGGATGCGCCGGAACCGTCGACGTAACCTATCCTTCCTTCCCGTTGTTCCTGTTCAGTAATACCGATATCGCACAGGCTATGCTGAACTTCATCTTTGATTATGCCGAAAGCGGAAACTGGGAGAATGTCTGGGCTCCCCACGATGTGGGGCAGTATCCTGATGCCTACGGACAGCATTATGGCAACTGGATGCCTTTGGAGGAATCCGGTAACATGCTCATTATGACCGCAGCCCTCCTGAAACAGAGCACGGATGCCGGGTTCGCCCAGAAGCACTGGCGTACTCTTACCAAATGGGCCCTTTATACCCTTCAGAACGGGCAGAATCCTGAAAAGCAGCTATGTACCGACGATTTTGCGGGGAAACTGGCCCATAATGTGAATCTGTCCGCGAAATCCATCGTTGCGATAGCTGCATATGCCAAAATGGCGACGTCCCTCGGCAAGGTTGACGAGGCGGAAGCTTTCCGGGCTTTTGCGGAAAGCATGGCGAAGAAGTGGAAGGAAGACGCCTTCGAAAACGACCATTACCGCCTGGCTTTCGACAAAGAAGACAGCTGGAGTCTCAAGTACAATCTTATTTGGGACAAACTTCTGAACCTCAACGTCTTTGATGAAGATATCGTTCCCACGGAGCTTGCATATTACAAGGGCAAAATGAACCCCTACGGTGTTCCGCTCGACAGCCGGCGCCAGTATTCAAAAACCGACTGGCAGCTCTGGGTAGCGGCAATGACTCCGGACCAGGAGGGTTTCCGCGAGTTCATGCTCCCGGTGTACAAGTTCTACAATGAGACTCCGGACCGTGTTCCTATGGGTGACTGGGTGAATACCAAAGAGCCTGCATTCAACTCAATGCAGGCCCGTTCGGTGGTTGGCGGCTTCTTTATGAAGCTCTATATCGACTATCCGTTAAGTCCGGTTGCCAGGAAAAAGTAGCGACTATTCCCAGTCGGATGGATTTACCGGCCAGTCGTCGGTACGGAACGGTCCGGCTGGGATTCCGAAATTATTGTACAGGTTTCCGACGCTCCAGTTGCGCCAGCAGTAACGTACTGCAACGGGTTCCGGAACGTCTGCGCTCCATACCTCGACGGTATTGCCATGCTTGCCTTTCCTGGCTTCCGCAGGATGGAACACATGGTCTGATCCCGCGATTTCAAAGCCGCTCAGAGGTGCTCCCATAGGCGACAGCCCCTGCTTGCCGACATGGAACTTCACGAAAGCCTTGCCGTCGTGGAATTCCGCTTCCTTGTAATAAGGCGCAACTGCTTCGATGGCATCCATGCCGTAGTCGTTCTGCAGCGCTAGCCATGCAAGTCTCTGGCCTACTTCCTGCTTGTGGCAGGGATGTATCGTGCCGTATTCTCCTATATCGACAGTGGTGGCATATCCTGCATGCTCCAGGCCCTGCACTGATTTCTGCTGGGCCTCGCAGAGATATCCGCTGTGCGTCTTGCGGCCATTGTCGTAAGGGTAAGGGGCAATCTGCACGCAGTAGAAGGGTGCGTCCGGCACCTCGAAGTCGGAGCGCATCATCTTTACATAAGACTGCTGCAACTTCACGTATTTGTCCGGCCATGCGCGGTTGGCTTCTCCCTGGTACCAGATCATCCCTTTGAAAGTGAAGGGGATAAGCGGTGCAACCTGCCCGTTGTAGAGAACGCAGGGCTCATGGTAATTCTTTTTCTTCATGGGACGTTTGCCGTCAAGATGTCCGAGATCCGTTTCCGGATATCCTTTTTCCAGGACGTCCCTTTTGATCCACGCTTCTATGGGGCTGCCTCCCCAGGAACTTACAATGATTCCGACGGGGATATCAAGCACTTCCTGCAGGGCGTCGGCAAAGAAATATGCGGTAGCGCTGGTGGAAGCCACTGCGTTCGGCGTGTTTTTCGCCCAGCTTCCCGCGCAACTGTCCTTCACGGTGATGGATACCTGTTTTTTGATGTTGCAGATACGGATTGGACGGGACACCTTTGCACTCGCAATATATTTGACGCCGTCTTTTGCCGGCTGGGAGCCATAGCCCTTCATAGGCATTTCCATATTGGACTGCCCGGATGCGAACCAGACTTCTCCAATGAGCACGTCGTGAAGCGTCACCTTGTCTTTTGCGCCGTCGGTGATGGTGATTTCATACGGTCCTCCGGCGGCAGGGGTCTGCACACGTACCAGCCATTTTCCGTTTTCGGAATCGGCGGTGGTGCTGACTTTCTTTTTGTTCCAGGATGTCTTTACGGTAACAGTCTTCCCGGGTTCGGCTTTTCCGAAGATGGCGGCGGAGGTCTGCTGCTGTAGAACCATGTTGTCTCCGATTACCGGAGGAAGTGTGATTTTTGCATTCAGGATGCATGCTGCAAGCAAGGCAGCGGAAGTTAAAACTAATCTTTTCATATCTTTGTGATGGTTTTCTTTATTTTCCGGCCGGAGGCTGACACGAAGACTGTATATCTTCCCGGTGCCAGTCCGGAAACATTGATTTCATAAGGGAAAAACGTATCGGTGAATATGTCCTTTTTGAAGACGGTCCTGCCGGTTGGCCCGATGATGGTAACCTCGGGTGATAAAGCCTGAAAGCCTGCTATATACAAAGATGATTGTATGCAGTCCGGATATATGTCGGCTATAAGATTGTTGGAAGTAAACCGTACGCGGAAGGATTGCTCTGCGGGGGCGGAAAAAGAATCGCTTGCGGCAACTGAGATAACCGATACTCCGGGCGAATCCGACGAAATGCGCAGTAACGCACCTTCCACGGCAACTCTCACATTCCCTTCCGAACTTGTAACCGAGAATCGGATATCATCATCGTCCTGGTCGAGAAAGAACTGTCCAAGATCGATTTCCAGACTGCCGCACTTCGTTATCACGTCGTCCATGACCGCAGAGACGGTAATCGGACGGTTGTTGAGGATGGTATATGAAATGTTGATTTTAGAGGAAACCTTACCGTTGCCGAGTTCTGCAGTGGCGACGTAAGATCCGGGCGCGCCTTTGGATGCATCAATGAAAAGGGTAAGATTCCCTGCATTGTCATCTTGCCATTCCGCCGCATTTGAACCGGTGGTGAGAGTAAAGGTAAAATCGTCTCCGGCATCGGAATAATGGGCGTCAACCGTAGTTTTCTGGTTATGCCGTAGCAGAATGTTGTCCGGCCCGGAAAGCGTTATCAACGGGGGTGTGCTTTCTCCTGTAAAAAATGAACCTGTCAGGTTGCCGGCAGGATAACGGTGGCTTTTGGTAAATGGAATTACGGTGTAGTAATATTTCTTGTTTCTATCCAATCCGTTGAATGTGGTTGAAACCCTGGTGCCTGCCGGCAGGTCATCGGTCCTGATTATGCGGTAAATGCAGCAATCCGGGACATTGAAGGGGTCAATGTCTTTTAAAGAGAGCTCATCCTCTGCAATAATGGCTTTGTATGCATAATACGAGATGTCTCCATATGGTTTCACTTCCCATGTCAATGTGACGGAGGACAGGGTGGCGGAAGCGGTTGCGCTGTCGTCGGCGATGAGAGAAGAGAATTTCCATGTCATCGCTTCATACGCATCCAGCATCCCTCCTATATGACGGGAATGGGATTTGACGGTTTCCAGGTCAACTCCTCCCAGAAGCATTTCTTTAAGGTTTTCATTTGTAAACCCCGGCCCCCCGTATTGGGATACGATCAATGCCGCCACTCCGCTTACCATCGCGCAGGCCATCGATGACCCCTGCATAGGCCCGTATGTGCCGTTGCTTTTGGTACTGTAAATCTGGGCAAGTGGATTGGCACCGTACAGGGACGCATTGCCTCCAGGTGCGCAGATGTCCACCCAGTCGCCGTAATTGGTATAGGAAGCCGTTTCTCCGCCTGGTCCGATCGCTCCGACTGCGATGACATTTTCGTACATGGCTGGCTGGCAGCGCTGCCATGAATTGTTCCCGGCAGAGAAAATGACGATTCCTCCTTTCATCGGTCCTGTCTGATTGTCTTCACCGTCAGTTCCGGCGATACGGATAAAATAGTCTATGGCCATTCTTGTAAACAGGTTGGGTTGATCCGGCACAAGGCTTTCACTGGAATAGGTGTCGTTCCAGCTGTTGTTCAGTATCACCGCACCATGGTCGGCGGCCCAGATAATGGCCTGCACGACGTCTCCCGTGTCATCCTCTGACGAACGGATTCCCTGACAGTCGAGAATCCTTACCCCGCCGCTGCCCTGTGAGCCGCCGGCGATTCCGCATCCGCCGATGCCGTTATTGTTGACGGCGGCTATTATACCGGCTACATGCGTGGCGTGATTCTGCGGAGTATAGTCATAAGGAGTGGAAGATGTGGATGCAAGAAAGGACCTGCTTCCGTCGGGGCCGGGTGGAATTACAACGCCGGCGAGATCCGGATGGTCATACTGCGCACCGGTATCCAATACTCCAACGATTATTTCTTTCTTCCCTGCGGTATACTTCTCCCACACCTTTGAAACGTTTATGTCCGCATTTTTTTTGAAACCGTTAAGCATGCCTCCGGCATTCTGAAGGTGCCACTGATTTGAAAAATAAGTGTCGTTGAACTGAATGCCCGCGGTGCCGGAGGGAGGAATAATTTCAATATGTTCGATGCCCTGCAGGCTTTTCAGTTCAGAAACTGTTTTTGTGCGCTCATACAAATCTTCTCCCGTTTCATCGATGTAATACCACCTGTCGAGACCGGCGGCTCTGTGCCTGTCTTCGAAAACAGAATCCTCAGGAATCGCCCGATACGCGGAAATACCTTCCGGGAAACCCGGGAAATCTGGTGAAACGAGAACCGCCAGCCTTCCCGTGCGGGGTTTCTGATCATCCGTCAAACCATCACGTTCATTTTTTAAAGAGCATGATGCGAATATAAAGATGATTGAAACCGTCAGCGTAAAGATTTTATAATAAATCTTTGTTATTCCCATTAAGATTGGTAAATTTGTAATCCATATGCAAATATGGGAATATTTATTCTTATTGTATGTTAAAAAAGAGATTTTTATTTCTGTTGACCATTCTGGCTGTATTGCCTTTCTCGGGTATGGCTCAGACGCGTACGGTAAAAGGAATAGTCTTCGAGGAAGAAACTGGTGAACCGATGCCATATGCTGCGGTAACCATTCTGGGAACGACTACGGGTGTGGTTACCGATATAGACGGATCCTTTACGTTGAGCGGCGTCAAAAGTTCCGACAATCTGAAGTTCGAATCCGTCGGAAAGGTTTCCCAGATTGTCAAGGTCGGGGATTTGAACAATTTCATCATCAAGCTTGCGGACGACAAGAATGAACTTGAAGACGCGGTCGTAGTGGCTTTTGGAAAACAAAAGAAAGAAAGCCTTATAGGCTCCATTACGGCAGTGGACGTGTCGAACCTGAAAGTTCCGTCAAGTAATTTCACCACTTCTCTCGCAGGGAACGTTGCGGGAGTCATTGCATACCAGAGAAGCGGGGAACCGGGACAGGATAATGCCGACTTTTTCGTGCGTGGCATTACCACTTTCGGTGCCAATACCAGTCCCCTTATCCTGATTGACAACATTGAACTGACCACCACCGACCTGGCCCGCCTCCAGCCAGACGATATTGAGAGTTTTTCCGTAATGAAGGATGCCACTGCAACGGCACTTTACGGAGCAAGGGGCGCGAACGGAGTCATATTCGTTACGACCAAACGCGGACAGGAAGGTCCCGCGAAGATATTTGCACGCGTGGAAACTTCCCTTTCCAGTCCCACTGATGTCGTGGAACTGGCGGACGGCGTCACTTATATGAAAGGATACAACGAGGCTATCTCGACCAGGGACCCCCTCGGTGACCTTATGTTCAGTTTTGACAAGATTGAGCAGACGGGCAAGCCCGGAGCCAATCGTCTTATATATCCTTTGAACGACTGGTACGGGATGCTGTTCAAGGATTTCGCCCAGAGCTACCGTGCGACTCTTTCGGCACGCGGTGGCGGACGCGTAGCAACTTATTATGTGTCCGGAGCTTTTACCGAGGATACCGGTGTCCTCAGCGTGGACAAACGTAATTCCTTTAACAACAATATCGATCAGAAAACCTATACGCTGCGTTCCAATGTCGATATCAATGTGACGCCTACGACGAAACTGGCCGTGCGCCTTACCGGAAACTTCACCGATTATACCGGGCCTCTCAACGGCGGCTCGGACGTCTACGATCAAGTAGTCCACTCAAGCCCGGTTCATTTTCCGGCTTATTATCCGTACGATGACGACCACATCGGAATCCAGCACATAATGTTCGGTAATTACGGGGACGGAAGCTACACCAATCCTTACGCCAATCTCGTAAAGGGATACCGCGATTACCAGCGTTCGCAGATGATAGCGGCCGTGGAGGTGAACCAGGACCTTGACTTTATTGCCAAGGGCTTGCACTTCATGACTCTGTTCAACCTCACGAGGCTTTCCAGCTACAACGTCTACAGGCAGTTCAAGCCTTTCTGGTACACTTTGGGCAATTATGATTCCTATACCGGGGAATATCATGTCAACCGGCTCAACAATGACGGAACCGAATATCTTACATACAGCGAAGGCGCCAAGTCCATTGTCAATACGATGTATTCCGAGAGCCGTCTGAACTATACCAGGGATTTCGGAAGGAGCGCCGTAACCGGACTGCTGGTGCTTACCGCGAGAGAGGAACTTGAAGCGAATGCCGGTTCCCTGCAACTCTCGCTCCCTTCCCGCAACGCCGGTCTGTCCGGACGTTTCACCTACGGCTGGGACAAGCGTTATTTTGCCGAATTCAACTTCGGCTATAATGGATCGGAGCGTTTCTCACAGTCGCAGCGCTGGGGTTTCTTCCCGTCGGTGGGTGTGGCCTGGATGGTGTCGAACGAAAAATTCTTCGAACCCTGCAAGCGGACGATAAGCAATCTCAAACTGCGCTATTCCTATGGACTTGTAGGCAATGACAACATCGGTTCTTCCAGCAACCGTTTCTACTATCTTTCCGAAATGAATATGTCCAGTACTGCCCAGAGAGCGTATTTCGGGGAATATGCCGATACATATTATAACGGAGTAAGCGTATTGCGCTACGCCAATGATGCCATAACATGGGAAAAATCCTACAAGAGCAACCTTGCCGTGGAACTGGGGCTTTTCGGTAATCTTGATATAATTGCAGAGTACTATACGGAGCACCGGACGGATATTTTCATGACCAGGGCGGACATACCCAACGAAATGGGATTGCAGGCTACTGTGGCGGCCAATATCGGTGAGGCTGCGGCTCATGGAATAGATATCCAGGCCGATTACAAAAAATCCTGGAACAAGTATTTCTGGTCTTCTGCCCGTGGTAATTTCACGCTCTCGAAAAGCAAGTACATCAAATACGAAGAACCGGTTTATGCTGAACCTTACCGCCAGCATGCCGGGCAATCCATAAACCAGGTATGGGGATATATCGCCGAGCGCCTGTTCATTGATGATGAAGATGCAACCAATTCCCCTTCGCAGGCCGCATTCGGCAGCCCTTACGGCGGTGGAGACATCAAGTACACGGATGTCAACGGAGACGGCGTCATAACAACCGCGGACAGGGTTCCCATCGGTTTCCCTACATCTCCGGAAATCATCTACGGCTTCGGCACGTCGGTGGGGTACAAGGGGTTTGATTTTTCAGTGTTCTTCCAGGGGCTTGCCAACGAATCCTTCTGGATTGACGCTTCACAACTGTCACCGTTTGTGAAGAACACCAGTTCGGTAACAAAGATCACTTACAATACCACCCAGCTGCTGAAAGCTTTCGCCGACAGCCACTGGAGCGAGGACAATCGCGACATTTATGCCCTCTGGCCCCGTTACAGCGATTACAAGAACTATAACAATACCGCTGTCAGCACCTGGTGGATGAGGGACGGCTCTTTCCTTCGTCTGAAGCAGCTTGAACTGGGGTATACGCTTCCCCAGAAATATACCGAGAGAATGCATATAGACAATCTGCGGGTTTATTTCCAGGGCAACAACCTGCTTTGCTGGAGCAAGTTCGACCTTTGGGATCCGGAACTTGCCGGAAACGGGTTGAACTATCCCATACAGCGTACATTCAATATTGGCGTCAATGTAACTTTCAAATAGTCTGACAGTATGCGAAACAAATACATTATAATATCCGCAATCGCGGTTTCGCTTTCCCTTCCGGGAGCTGTTTCATGCAATAAGTTCCTGGACGTGGTTCCCGATGACGGCCTGGCTACCATCGAGAAGACTTTCAACCTGCGTTCATCTGCCATCAGTTATCTGGCCACCTGTTATTCCTATCTGCCGAAGGACGGCATAACGGGGGGAGATCCTGCCATGCTGGGGGGCGATGAAATGTGGGATATATACAACAGGGTCGTGACAAATACCTCGGCCCGTGTTCCCGGCACGTATTTCAATATTGCAAGGGGGCTGATGAGCGCGAATTCCGTGTATGCAAATGACTGGATCCAGATGTATCAGGGGATACGCTGCTGCGACATACTTTGCGAAAATATGGACAGGGTTCCCGATATGAGCCAGATGGAAAAAGACCAGTGGAAGGCGGAGGCCAAGTTCCTCAAGGCTTTCTTCCATTTCAATCTTGTCCGCAAATGGGGGCCTGTCCCGATAATCCGGGAAAGCCTGCCCATCAACTCGGATATGGAAAGTGTCCGTGTATACCGTGACAATATCGACGATTGCTTTGATTTTATACTGGGGCTTATGGATGAGGCCCTTCCGGACCTGCCTCTTGTCAATCAGTCCAGTGAAGAATACGGACGGATAACAAAGCCGATATGTGCGTCGGTACGTGCCCGTATCGCCACTTATGCGGCAAGTCCCCTGTTCAACGGTAATGAACAGGAAGCGGCCCTGGTGGATTCCAGAGGCAACCGCCTGTTCCCGTCCAAAAGCAGCGATCAGAAGGCTGCACGCTGGCAGGCGGCGATGGATTACTGTAAGGAGGCCCTTCAGATTTGCTCGGATGCCAGTATGAGGCTTTTCGATTCAGAAATTGTAAAACTGGAGTTCCCCATAGTCAAGAACAGCAAAGGGTACAATGATACACTTGTAACGGATCTGACTCTCCGGAATGCCTTTTACAGGCGTTGGAATTCGGAGATGATCTGGGGCAATACCCAGACTACGGCTTCCCCTGTTAATATATTCCAGAAATTGTGCATGCCCACTTTCTCCGGTTATAAGCACATGCTCGGCGGTTACCGGTTCCTGGGAGTTCCTCTCAAGATTGCCGAACAGTTCTATACCAGGAACGGCCTCCCCATACGCAACGATGTCGAATGGGCGGGAAAGAACGTATATGCTCTCAAGGAAGGAACGCCGGACCATGCGTACTATCTCAAGGAGGGATACACGACCATTGAGATGAACTTCAACCGTGAACCCCGCTATTATTCGTCGCTCGGTTTTGACGGTGGCACGTGGCTCAGTCTGATACCGGGTGTTTCAACCGGTCTCCAGCCGGAGTCCATGCATGTCGTCTATTGCCGGCTGAACGGAGTGCATGGCAAATCCAGTTCGGAATACGGCCCGAACACCGGAATATTTCCCAAGAAGCTTTTCCCTTATGAATGTGTCTCCACGGCAAATGATAATTTTACGTCATGGTGGTTCCCCTGGCCTACGATGCGCCTGAGCGACCTTTATCTTCTTTATGCCGAATGTATAAACGAAGTTGAGGGGCCGAACGGATTTCATTCCAAAGAACTCTTCGACTCCATCGACGCCATACGTAAGAGAGCCGGAATCCCGGGCGTGAAAGAGGCCTGGGACAATTACAGCAATAATCCCGGGTATTATGGAACCCAGATTGGTATGCGTGCCATAATACATCAGGAAAGGCTCATCGAACTGGCTTTCGAAAGCCAGAGGTTCTGGGATATCCGCCGCTGGATGGAAGCCCCGGCCGAATATCAGAAAGGCATCTATGGTTTCCATATTACATCGATGAATCCGGAAGACTATTATGTAAAAACTTTTTTGGCGGAACAAAATTTCGGTCTGAAGGATTATTTCTGGCCTATTCCTGCATCTTATATAGAGTTGAACCGCAACCTGGTCCAGAACCTTGGTTGGTAAAGTGATTACGATATGAAAAAGATATTTGTCCTGCTCTTATCCGCCGTCCTGATCTGCGCTTGCGATTCCCGTTACGATGAGTTTCTCAGGCTGATTCCTACCGACGACACGGTTCCCGCCCCGATGCCCCTTCTCAATGTACATGTTGCTAGGAGCATAGCCGGAGGGGCCATAATAAAATTCGACTATCCGGATGATGACAACGTCCGCGGGGCAGTGGCCTACTATACGCGCAACGGTGCGGATGTGAGTACGAAGGTTTCACGCTATGTTGACAGCCTTGTGGTGGAGGGTTTCCCGAATACGGATTCACAAGTGATAAAGCTCGCGTCGTTCAATGTCAACGAAGTACAGTCCGACCCTACGGAGTTGAGTATCGTCCCTCTCGCTCCCACCGTTACCACGGTCAAATGTGAAATCACGCCTACTTATGGCGGTGTCAAGATTTTTGTTGAGGGAAACGAATCGAAGTCGGACCTCGCCGTAGTGCTGCTTCGTGATGATGACCTTTCCGATGCGGCCCTTCCGATACGTGACAGGAAGTGGGTTGAGGTTACCACGCTTTTTACCGCAAGCAACAAGGTTTATCTGTCGAGGCGCAACCTTGATCCGGTAGAGGCGCTTTATGGCGTATATGTCCGGGATCACTGGGGCAATACATCGGCTATGACAGATGCTTCAGTCACACCGATTCCTGAATACAAACTGGACAAGAAATTGTTCCGCGACGCCGCTCTTCCGGATGACAATTGCAAGCAGGCCAAGTCCACTTATCCTCTTGTGTCTCTGTGGGATGATTTCTATGGAGCCACTGCAGAGAACCATATGTTCGCCTGTGATGAGGCGCCCCGTCCCTGCTGGCTTACAATAAATCTGGGACAGACAGCCCACCTCAGCCGTATCCACACTCTTCCTAGGGTCGACTATAATATATGGAAGGATGCACATCCCCGTGACTTTGAGTTCTGGGGATGGGGAGAGGCCGAGGAACCTGCCGGGAGCGAGAATCTGGACAATCCCCATGGATTCCAGACCGGATGGGTGCTGCTTGGAGCTTTTACTCAGTATAAGCCGTCAGGGTATCTGCCGGACGGATCCGTGGGTGATTATACCTCCGAGGACCGTGAGTATTTTAATGCGGGCAATGATTTTGACCTGGATATTTCCAAATGGATTCATGCCAATGATGCGATACGTTATCTGCGGGTAGTGTTTGTCGATAATTTCATGACTTACAATACCGGTCTTTCAACAATGGCCGTACAAATCAGTGAAATCACCCCTTACGGGCTGCCTGTGACAGAATAAATAATACCGGAAATGAAAAGATTTTATTTGATATTCCTTGCGTTTTTCATCCTGTTTGCATGCGACAGGCAGGATGACTCTTACAGGCAGTACGTGGTGCCGGGCGGCTATAATTATCCTGCCAAGCCCCTTGAGGTTTCTGCCCGTTCGGGTTATCTGAAAGTGACTCTTTCATGGTCGACATCGCTTGATCCCGCCGTGAAAGCCGTAAAAGTATTCTGGGATAATTATGCCGATTCCGTGGTGGTGGATTATGGCTCTGCAGTGAATGGACGCCTGAGTACGACCATCACTGATCTGGAAGACAGGTCGTACACATTCGATATCGTCAATTTCGATGGCTCTGGCAACCGCTCCCTTCCTGCCGAAATTACTGTCGCTCCTTACGGGGACGGATGGCTTACCACGCATGCGGAACGCAAGGTGACGAGAGCGCAATTGCGCAATTCCAATGCGGTGATAACGATGGGTAATCCGATGGATGAAATGACGGCCACCAAATTCCGTTACCGTAATAAGTCGGGTGAATGGGTGGAACACAAAAAGGTGCTCAAAGCTGATGACTTCGAGATATCCCTGCCAGATGCGCTTCCCGGCAAACTGATCGAGTATCAATCGGCATATTGCCCGGAGAATGGTATCGATACTGTCTGGACAGGGAACTGGATGAAATCGCAAATTCCAATTTCTTATAATATTGACGGCACAAGGACGACGGTCAGTGTCACGGAGAACCAAATCAATGAATCATATGCCCCTGCGCTGATTCTGGACGGAATCAAGGATGATTCGAACAGCAGATGGATGAGCTCCGTCCTGTCGTCCTATCGCGGCATTTTCCCGAAAATCCTGGTGTTGGACACCAAATTGATAGGAGATAACGCAATGACATTCACCGCGTTTGATTTCTATCAGGATCCTGATCCCGAAAACGAATCAAGACGTTATATCCGGGATATCTCCATATATGTTTCTGATACCAAGTTCAATCCCGACGACACGAATTACTCGTTCCATTTCGGTGATCCTGTGCTGAAAGCCACATTGCCGAAGAGCAAGCCGGAATATGAACTGGCTCTCCCGGAGCCTGTCAGAGGGCGTTTTATCGCGATAGTGTTCCGTACATCTTACAGTTCCGTATCCTGGATTGATTTATGGGAACTGGAAGCATACGGATATGTTGCAGAAAGTATAGATTAACAAATCACTTAATAACCGATTTATGAAAAAAGTCTTATTGGCGATTATGGCTCTTTTATCAGTCGTTGCCGTTTCCTGCGAAAAGAATCCGGAAAACGGCGGTGGCGGAAACGAACCTGCCGAACTCAATGTTGAAAAATTGAGTTTTTCCGTAGACAAAGGGGATGGGACTCTGGATGTCCTCGTGTCTTCCAATACCTCCGTGAAGGCCGTGGTGTCTGCAGACGCCCGCGAATGGCTTTACTATCTTCAGACAAAAGCTATAACTTCTTCGACAATCGTGCTTGGCTATCATGCCAATCCGCTTCCGACAGTCCGGTCGGGAAAGGTTACTTTAACTGCAGGTGATAAACAGACGGAGATTACCGTCACCCAGGCGGCCGGTGATCCCAGTATCAGCATAGATCCGACCTCGAAGAAAGTCAATCCGGCTGGAGAGGTTTTCACTGTTACGGTCACTTGCAATGATGATGTACGTTTCAACAGCAATGTGAGCTGGCTCAGACTGAAATCCAGTTCAGGCAGCGTTTACGAGATTGAGGCGGATCTGAATGATACCGGTGCCGATCGTAACTGCGACGCAATTTTTTCCTGCGTTTCAAATGCTTCCATAAAGGCGTCGCTTGCAGTTACGCAGTCACCTGCCAATACGGACCCGAACAGTCTCAGCATCCTTTCCATCGGGGATGATT
>Ga0265298_10000586_pt1 | contig 54142 bp, 85 predicted proteins | sample AusTroGonzalo_MG_3_FD_193486 | JGI IMG/M metagenome (GOLD analysis project Ga0265298, IMG submission 193486) | Bovine rumen microbial communities from tropical cattle in Woodstock, Queensland, Australia - Gonzalo_01 | ecosystem: Host-associated > Mammals > Digestive system > Stomach > Rumen ... | reverse complement strand
GTCATAGGCTCGGTGAAGATTTTGCCAAGGCGGAGTTCTTCGGCTCCCGTGAGGTCGGCTCCGTAGAGGTTGGCTCGCGTGAGGTCGGCTCGCGTGAGGTTGGCTCCCGTGAGGTTGGCTCGCGTGAGGTCGGCTTCGTAGAGGTTGGCTCGCATTTCTTCCCAACCTTCGCAGTCCTTTTTGAGCCAGTGCTGGTGCCGTTCGACAATCTTGTTCAGTTCTTCCTGTGTCATGATTTACCTCCACTTATCCGCCATCGCGCGGCACTTGTCTTCTGCTGTGGAGTATCTTCTGCTTTTGGGTTTGTCTGTGTAGCCGTACCAAAAGTAAAGTGCCTTCCACTTGAAGACGTTAGCATTCAGCAACCACAACGCCCTCTTGAGCCTGCGCTCCCGCATACCCGCATCCACGCTCTCTGCGTATGCCGTGGCCTTCGCATCCTCAAGTTTCGCCTTGAGTTCAGCGATGTATTTGCGCAAGTCTCCACCGCCACATTCTTCTTCCAACTGCAAGAATCCTGCCATTTCGTCATCGTCTAACTGGATTCTCGCATTGAGTTCAGCGATGGCTTCGTCAACATCGTCAGCATTGTATGCTCGCACCATTATCGTAGAAGGTGTCTTGACATTATTCGTCCACAAGTATTCTTCTTCAAGTTCGTCGCATTTCATCTTGTCGCCTCGCTTTTTGCCCATTCCATGAAATTATCTCCGCATCCTATCCAGTAGTCTACCGTGCAGGTTTCTTTTGCCGGACATTTCTTGCAGTCGATAGCTCCAAGGAACCGGACTTGATCATCGTCAATATCCTCGCCATTGAATTTCACGTCCTTGAGGGAAACCTCGACGATGTCGTAGGTCTGCTCGAAGATGTCCGGCTTGCAGGGGTAGAACTCGCCCTTCACGCCCTTGATGATGAAGTCGCCTACGCTGGCGAGCATGTCGCCTTCGAGGGTGGAGATAACGAGCTTCCTGTCACCATCCTTGCCGCCTCCGATATATGAAGGCCCGCAGAAGTTCTTGACTTCTTCGAGGTTTTCCCCGTCCCATTTTACACATTCGACGGTCACCGGTTTCTTTGTCGCTTTCATGGTTTTGTCCTTTGACCTTTAAGTCGGTTTTGTTGTCTTTTTCGTGAGTTTTTCTTTTAGGTTGATGGTGGAATGTGTTATTCCGCCGCCTTGAAATTGTAGACCGGCTTTATAATCTTTACGATGTCTGCCGTGTCGTGGATGTTCCGGATGATTTCATCCATAGGCTTGTACGCCATGGGCGACTCGTCGATGGTGCTCTTTCCCACGCAGGTGGTGAAGATGCCGTCCATCGACTGCCTGAACTCGTCGACGCTCAAGGACTCCTTTGCCTTCGAGCGCGACATGAGACGGCCGGCCCCGTGCGGTCCCGAGAAGTTCCACTCCGGGTTCCCCTTGCCTCGCACGATGAGGGAGCCGTCCCTCATGTTCATCGGGATGATGGCTGTCTCGTCCTTCTGCAGTGAGATGGCGCCCTTGCGCAGGATCCTGTTGTCGATGTCGATGTAATTGTGGATGGTGCAGAACTTCTCGAGGATTTCGTCCATGCCTATTCCGAGCCCCTGCAGGAGCACGTCCAGCATGGCTTCGCGGTTCCAGATGGCGTATTCCTGCGCGATCTTCATGTCGTGCAGGTAGTCCTCCAGCTGCTGGCCCTCAAGGTATGCGAGATCGTCCGGGATGGACGGCTGGGCGTTCCTGGACGCCTTCAGCACGGCCTCGATTTCGGACAGTCTGCCCTCCTTCTTCAGCTGCTCGATGACGGATAGGTCGGATTTCTTCAGGGCCCTGTGGTACTTTATCGCCATATTCTGGTAATGTCGGCAGACCTCGATGCCCAGGTGGCGCGATCCGGAATGTATGACGATGTAGTGGGCGCCATCGTCGTCCACGTTAATTTCCCCGAAGTGGTTGCCGCCACCCAGCGTACCGACGGAAAACTTCAGTTTTTCAACGTTGACGGGCGCGAGGATGTCCTCTATCTTGGCACGGTCCGCGAACTTGTGCTTTTTGGTTCGCCAGTTCATCCCGGACGGGATGTCCTCGTGCCATATACGGTCTACCTTTTCGAGGTCGAACTTGAAGGACCTGTCGACCTTGACTACCAGCATGCCGCAGCCGATGTCCACGCCGACGAGGTTCGGCACGACCTTGTCGACGACCTTCATCGTGAGGCCGATGACGCAGCCAGCGCCTGCGTGGCAGTCGGGCATGATGGCGAACTTCGAGCCCTCGGCGAACTTCTGGTTCATGAGGTTCAGGACCTGGCTATATGCGGCCTCCTCGATGTTGTCCGTGTATATGGTCGCGGTGTTGTATTTCCCTTTTACTTCGAGCATTTATCCTCCGTGAGGTTCTTGCCACATTTCGGACAGTTGTTTATTTCCAGGCAAAACTGAAATCCTATCTTGAGCGAAGGATTCCCTGTTTGCGGGTGCTTTCCTATGCAATTCCTGTCATCCCTGCGCCCCTGCGATATTCCTTTCGCGCCTGAACATCTGCATATAGTCCGCCACGCTCGGCGGGCATACCCCGAGGGTTACCGGCATGTTCGCGGGGTATCCCTTCGCCATGGGCAGGAGCCTCCAGTACCGCTCGTATATGCGGGTGAGGGTCCCGCGCATCATCTCGTCATAGGCCCTCGCGGCATCGGGGCGCACGTAGACGTACCGCGAGCCGTCCTTCGTCATCGCGTATGCGTGCCTGAAACCGGAATATGCCTTGTCGTTGCCGTTCAGCCTGTCGATGGCGATGCAGTACCGCTTCGCGCTCTCGTGGAAGTTTATTTTTTGCAAGAGGGGTTCCTTCGGGAGCCACGCCGCCCTCGGGTCGTCGTATTCGATGGAAGCAGTCCCGGAGCCCGTGCCGCCCTGGTACTTGAGATATTCCTCCCCATAGTTCAGCAGACATTCCTTGAGGGTCTTCTGGGTGGGAATGCTCTCGATGTCCTTCGCCTTGACGAAGATGCGGTGCGCCTGCTCGGGGCTCGAGAAACCGATGGCCTCCTGGAGCGATGCGGCGATGATGGGGAGCGACTCGGGAGCCTTCCTGCCGATGTGCTCGTAGCATACGGTGAGCTCGTTCTTGATCTGCGCGATGGTCGCGTCGATTTCCGGTTCAGCCATTGACCGCCTCCTGCTTTTTCTTTCCGAAATGCTCGGCAATCCATACGTCGGCCTGCCTGGATACCCGCATGTTGTGCTCGCTCACGGTCTCGTACCGCCTCCCGAGGCCATCGCCGTCGGCATCCTTCCCAGCCTGGCTCTTGCGGTAGTTCGCCCAGGATACGAGCGTGGCATAGTGGTTCAAGGAGGTGACGGAACCGTCCTCCAGCTTCGCGGAAAGGGAGTCCACCATCTCCCGGGTGGAATTCAGGTTGCCGACAAGGCGGGCGAGCTCGTTGAATTCTTCCTGCGAGAGGTAGACGTTCTCGAACGTACCCCATACGACCTGTCCGGGCTTCTTGACCGCCGCCTTCTGGGCTACCGGCTGCGTTTGCTGGCGAGGCTGCTGCTGGGGCGCTGCGGGCCTCCGCTCGGGCTCGGTCCGAGGTGCCGAGGTTTCCTCGGTAGTCGGGGTTTCGGGATTTTCTGTATCTTTTTTAGAGCCTTCCTTCGTTTTTGACGATGAAGATTTTGCAGCCCGGAGTCCGTTTGACTTCCACTTGTTCGCCTCGGGATGGGCTTCTATGTACCGGGACTCCTTCTCCTTGAGATTGAGATATTCCTCGCCCTTCTTCTCGACGCAGATGTTGTAGACGGCCTCGTAAGTGACCTGCTCCTTCTTGCGCTCAAGTTCTGCAACAACCCTGCCCTCGATGTTCACGACGGCGCAGTATGCGGAATAGCACTCCATTTCGTCGAGCAAGTACATCGCGTAAGGGTGCGGGTTTTCCTCGTAACCCTTGTATAGCAGGGTATTCCGGAAAGACTCGAACCATTCCCAGCAGTTGTCCTTGTTCAGGCCTCGCGTCTCATGGAAAAATTTGTCCAGCTCTATATGGACCGATGATACCGCCATTACACACCTTCATCGTTGAGCATCTTGTCCAAGGCCATCGCGAGCACGTTTCCGATAGTAAGGCGTATGCCCTTCTCGCTGCGCGTCTTTTCGATATATTCCTCTACTCGCTGGACGGCCTTCGCGTCCATGAGTACGGTTCGGGTTTCACTCTTGATTTCAGCCATTTTAGCTCCTTGTATTTAAAATTCAACCTTTTCGCCGTTTTTGTAAACTTCTATAAAGTTCAGGATGTTAAAGGTGGGCGAATCGTTTATCCATACGTTTCCGTCGCTATCGATCGATACGAAGAGGCCGTCGTCGTCATGGGCTATCCCGCTCAATGGGATTACTTCTATTTCATCGCCGTCGTAATTAGATTCTTCACGATTTGTCCATCTGCGGCGCTCATCTCTATATTCATCGATGGCCTGCCTAACATTTGCCGGGACTTTCCCATACCCGTCCCTGGAGTTGTCCAGGTAGCACCAAGAAGCCACCTTCATGAAGCTGATTCTGCGCCCGTTGAACTTGTTTACAAAAGATTTTTTCTTATGGTCCCAAAATCCTATCCGATAATTCCCGGCGACATTGTAGACGATTTCCTTGTCTCCGATTGTAGGATATAACTTTCTGGTAGAACACCAGCGATGGTCCGCAAAGTTAGCCTCGAGCAGGTACTTCTGGTATTTATTGGCATTCTCTAGGAGTCCAATCTTTATCCGGAGCCTCTGGTTTTCTTCCTTCAGCTCGTCAAGTTCAGCCTCTGCTCGTTGCATTTCTTGCGCCTGCAAGTTTTCTTCTTCTGCCGTCATTATCTTTGTGCCTTCTGGGTTCTTTCGCCTTTTTGTAGATAATCTATAAATAAAAAATCATTTTTGCAATAGTTAGAATTTATTTTTACAAAGTTTTTTTTATTATAGTCGCAAGGGGGTTGCAAGGGGTTTGCAAGGGGGTTGCAAGGGGGTTGCAAGGGGGTTCAACCATTTAATACTATTCCATTTCATTTAATTTCATTCCATCTAATTCCATTCCATTTCATTTAATTCCATTTCATTCCATTTAACTTTGATTTTTGTTTTAATCTTCGTTTCCATTTTCACACAGGGTTTATAGGGAGAGCGTTGAAAAAATCATTTACGACATTTGTGTGTGGGTGGGTGTAGGGTAGGTAGAGGGGAGGGGTAGGGGAGGGGGTTGCAAGGGGGTTGCAAGGGGTATCACCTTTTTCGTGAACCCACGAAAATGATGCCGCCGTTTTGCGTCCGGTGCGCCATGGTCTATTTTCTTCTCATGGCCCTTCCCTTCATCGGGTAATCACGAACCGCGCTCCTGGCCCCTTTTCTGCGCAAGAGAATTTATTGCATATATGCTCATTTTTGCATAAAAAAATGGACGTGGATTTGGCGTCTAATTGACGGTCAAAAAGAATTCAAAAAAAATTTCTACCACCCCTTGACGGCTCCCGGAAAAATGGTTATATTCCTCACTGTTCTCCTTTTGTAGGTTTTTCGCTTTGCCCGGATGTCCTCCACATCCGGGTTTTCCTTTTACCTCCCCATGCACAAGAAAGGCCCCGTTGCCGGGGCTGTTTATTTCTTGTCGATTTTGTGGATTTATGCCTAGATCGTGACCGTTACCGTGGTGCCTCGCAAAACAGCGGCAAGCATTGTTCTGTCGTAGAATCGACCCTTGATTTCTACGAGGCAGTACCACCTTTTGTAGTTTTCGAGCATCTTCGGGTCGTTCTTGATGCTCCTGGGGAGCTTTATTTCGCTACAATTGACGATTTTTCCCTTCTTGTCGTATTCCAGCTTGTCGGTGTCAATCTGGAAAACATTGTCTTTGCCTATCGGAGTTTCGATAATCATGTTAAACTTCCTCCACTTTAACCGGGGCTTCCCAGCTACCCTTATTTTCCGCGCTCCACTTTACGCAAGCCACAAGTTTGTCGGCGGCTTCCACAACGAAGGTCTTGCCAGTCCAAGATGTTATCTTAAATTTTTTCATTTTTCTAATCCTCTTTTTTCCGTTTTCCCGTTGTTTAAGCCTCGGCCCTCAAATCTTCATAGACGCACTTTGCGAAAATGTCGCGCACGCCCTTTTCTTCTTTCAGGAGGCAATAGAAGGCACCGCTAAGAACATCGTCTTTGAGCTTCTTTATGGCCTTCTTGCTCGTCATTCCGTTACAGAAGGCGAACATTGCCATGTTCTTCGTGAGTTCCTGACCGGCTTCGGTCTTGATCGCTTCGTTGAAGGCCTTTGTGAAGACTTTGGCGAATTTCTTTGTTTTCTGCATGGAATTTTTCATTTTGCTTTACCTCGTTTTGGGTTTCTTTATGTACATAATATACATAATATATTTAACTTTGTCAAGATGAAAACCAAAGAAAAATGATATTTTTTGCTTACAAAGAAGGCCCGCCCTCGGTGGGCGGGTATCGTTTGGTCATTGGCTGTCTTTAGGCGGCCTTCTTTACGGGTAAAATCTGCCAGCTTTCGTAGAAGCCTACATCGAAATAGTCAACCATGCTTTCGCTCTTGTCGTAGTTGAACGAACTGATGATCTTCGTCATGGCTTCCCAGCGATCCCAGAATTGAGCCGTGAACATCTGGGCTTCCATGCGTTCCAGGTTCCAGCCGTGGCAAATGGCGAACGGGTAGCCTTCCGTATATTGGGCGTACTTGTTGGATGCCCAAAGTTCAAGAGCGCGTTCCTGTTTCTCGCCAGACCACTTGAAAAACTCGCCGGATTGAACCGTGGGGCCGTTCTTCTGGTCGGGATCGACCACCCAGGATGCACGCAGATAGTGGTTTTCGTTGAGGTTCATGAGGTCGCCCTTGCAGTCTTCGAACGTGCGAACATCGCCGGGGAGAAGGCGGAACTTTACCGTCACCTTCGGCGTGTAGCCAGACCACTTCGTCGAAATTGTGACGCCCTTCACCTTGCAGGCCTTCATGATTTCGCGGATTTTCGGGGCCAGCTCGTCGTATTTCGTGTGGCTGTTGCTTCCTTCGTAGCCGCGACCGCCAAGATAGGCTTCGACTTCTTTCGTGTAGCAGGTGTTCAGGATTTCGTTTTTCATTTTGTACCTCTTTTGTTTTGTTTACGATATAAATATACATAATTTATGTAGATTACGCAATATAAAATTGCTTACATTTTGCTTACATTTTTCTTACGCGCAAACTTATTTTTTTTGGCTCCTGTGCTTTTTCTTGTCTTTTTGCTTATAAAAAAGTTATATTTTTGCTACAAGCTCTCTAAAATCAGGAAAAAATAATGGCTAAAACCGAAAATTCTACCCCGACTTCCGAGCGAAAGGCAGCAAGGTCTATCGTCATGCTGCCCGTCTCCGAAGTCCGGCCATACGAAAAGAACCCGCGAAAAAACGCCGAGGCGGTGAAATACGTCAGGGCGAGCATCGAAAAGTTCGGCTTCAAGCAGCCCATCGTCATTGACTCAAACCGCGTCATAATCTCGGGCCATACGCGCCTCGAGGCCGCCAAGTCCCTCGGCATGGCGGAGGTGCCCTGCATCGTGGCCGACGACCTCACCGAGGCCCAGGCGAAAGCGCTGCGCCTCGCGGACAACAAGGTTGCCGAATTTTCCGAGTGGGAAATGAACCTGCTCGGCGGCGAGCTTGGCGAGCTCGCGGAAATTTCGGACATTGACATGGGTGATTTCGGTTTCGAGGATGACGGCATCAGTGCCGACGACTTCGGCGACGATTTCTCCCTCCCCGATGGCGAGAAAAGCAACATTACACAATGGACCCTGACCTTTGCCGAAGAGCAGAAGGCGTTTATCGAGAACGCGCTCAAGCAGGTCGAGGACCCGGATGAAACTTTCGGGAACGTGAACGAGAACGGAAACAGGATTTACGAGGTGGTGCGTCAATGGGCCGAGCTAAAGAAATCGAACTGAAGGTCATCCCGTCCTCGATAGCGAACCCGTTTATCAAGGCGCACCATTATTCGGGCAAGGTAGTGAACAACTCCTGCCTGCATTTCGGGGCGTTCCTTGACGGCGGCCTGCACGGCGTGATGAGCTACGGCCCGAGCCTCGACAAGAGGAAAATCATGGGCCTTGTCGAAGGCACCGGCTGGAACGAGTTCTTGGAACTGAACCGCATGGCGTTCGACGAATACCTCCCGCGCAATAGCGAGAGCCGCTGCATCGGGCAGAGCATCCGGCTCATAAAGAAGAGGGCTCCCCAGATCAAGTGGATAATTTCTTTCGCTGACGGCTGCTCATGCGGCGACGGAACGATTTACCGAGCGTCGAACTTCGTCCTGACCGACATCAAGGAAAACAGCGAGCTCTGCGAATTGCCGAACGGCGAGAAGGTGCACTGCATGACTTTGAAGAGCAACCCGCTAACTCCGCGAAAAGAGCTGGGGGGGGGCACGTTCTTCTCGGTGACCGGCGGGACATACAATTTCAAGAAATATGTGGAAAAAGCGGGTGGGAAAATCCTCAAGGGCTTCCAAATGAGGTATATTTACTTCATCGACCCCGCCTACAAGTCCAGGTTGAAAGTTCCAATTATTCCGTTCTCTCGAATAAATGAAATCGGGGCAGGTATGTATAAGGGCGAAAAACGATAAACATTTTTTTAGCGTGAGTAGTTCAAGCTAGAACGCGCCGCATTCCTGCGGCGAAATGTTGGTGCAAGTCCAGCTTCACGCTCTAATTTGTTTTCGCTGGAGAACGGAATATGGCTAAAGCAAAATACGACGGCAGAAAAAATCTTATACCCGTGCACGACCACGAAACAGCGGTCATGCTCGGAAAGCGCAGTGCCGAAGCCAGAAGGGAAAAGAAGAACCAGAAGGCGATGCTCCTGGAGGACATCAAGAATACCGTCACCGAGCGCATCAAGGTGCCCGAGCCGCTATACTTGCAGCTCAAGGGCCTCGGCATCAAGATAACCCGCCTCGAAAGGGTTGACAAGCTCATCTTCTACCGCGCCCTCCTGAAGGCGCTCAAGGACGGCGAGCCCGACCGCCTGCTCAAGATAGCGGAGTTTGCGGGAATGAAGTTCCGGGACGATGACGAGGGCTCCGCTACATCCATGACGCCCGACACCGAGCTCATGCTCTCCACGCTCTTCGCGCAGGGGCGCAAGGTCGAACCGCCACCGCAGGTCGAGGCTCCCGCGGAGGGCGATGCGGAATCAAGCTCGAAAAACGACGAAGGCGCTGCTCCAGCCGAGCCTTCCATCACGGTCTTTTCCGGTCTCGGTTGATAATTTTCTTTTTCTTGAGGTGCTGCGGTCATGGCTTTCCAATGGACTCCGGATTTGGTCGAAAGGGTGCGGGACTACCCGCACCTTTTGGGCCACATGGTCGGAAAGACGAAGCTCACGCCGCTGCACTCCGACTGGTGCAAGATGGTCTGGGACTCTCCGGGCGGCAAGCACTTCTCGCTCATGGCTCATCGTGGAGCCTACAAGACGACCGCCATCACCGAGGTGGGCATCGTCTACTATCTGCTTTTCCATCCGTCCGAACGCATCGCGCTTGTGCGCGAGACATGGACCGAGGCTGCATCCACCCTCGAGACTATCAAGGCCTACATGAGGAACCCCGCCATTCAGTCTTTGTTCGCGTACCTTCACGGCAAGGCACCGAGCGAGGTCCGCGCTCCGTTCGGTTCGGTCACTTATGACTTCAAGCGCACCATCACCAAGGAAGGCTCCATCGACGCCTACGGCATCAACCAGGTGCCCACGGGCCGACATTACGACCGCATCCTATGCGATGACATCATCACCATCAAGGACAGGCTCTCCCGCGCACACCGCGAGATGGTGAAGCAGGGCGTGCTTGAAATCATGACGAACATCGTTGACCCCGGAAAGAATTGCCTTTTTGTTGGAACGCCGTGGCACTATGACGATGCCTGGGCGATGAAGAACGACGCTGGAAAGCTCATCATCCCGAACGCGGTAAAGTATAGGCCGCAGGACACGAATATCTTGAGCGCCGAGGAACTTGCCGAAAAGCGGGCGACCACGACCGCGTCGCTTTTTGCCATCAACTATATGCTCGATACGAGCGTCAAGGACGAGGGGCAGATTTTCGACGAGCCGATTTACGGCGAGTGGGACTGGACTATCCGGCCCACGCGGGTGCACGGCCACATGGACGCCGCGTGGGACGGCTCATGCACCAACGCGCTCACCATCATGGCGGAGCGGGCCGACGGAAAGATTCAGGCATACGGCAAGATCTACACCGGCACTTTCGAGGATTGCAAGCTGGATTTTGCCCGCGAGTGCAGGAACCGCAATGTTCGCAATTTCCACATCGAAAAGAACCCCGACAAGGGCATGGCGGCGGGAGACCTCAAGAAAATTCCGGGCTTCCCAACGGTGCACGCGTATTCCGAAAGCATGAACAAGGACATCAAGATCGTTTCTTTCCTGAAGAAATACTGGCAGCGTATTGTCTGGGACCCGAATACCGACCCGAACTACCTGAACCAAATAAACGACTTCAGGCCGGGACAGGACCCGCGAGACGCGCCGGACAGCGCATCATCGCTACTGCGGCAGGCCTTCTACAAGGGAGGCGGCCCAGGAGCTCTCTATACCTAAAAAAAAGTTTAAGATAAAATAAGGACAACGAACCATGAAAAACATCTCTAGCCTTTTCCGTATCGACGCCTGGAAGAACATCCTTGCGGGCATCGGTTCCCGCAAGGACAAGTCCTCGCTCCCCGTCGACTCCGTGCCCGGTTTCCCGCGCATGGTAGACGTACAGCTTGAAGCGCTCTACTATACCGACGGGCGCATCAAGAACGCCGTGAATATCGTAGCCGAGAAGATGATGCAGAACGGCTTCGAGGTAGAGGGCGACGACGGCACCCTTTTCAAGGCCTTCGACAAGCTGAACGGACCGGCGGCCTTCACCGAGGCGCTGAAATGGACCCGCATTTTCGGCGGTGCCATTATCGTGCTCGATGTAGCAGGCTCCGGGGAATGGGACACGCCGTGGGACCCGGCCAAGGGCGGCAAGATACGCGAACTCCGCGTCTACCCGCGCACCCGCGTACTTCTGGGCATGATGGAGACGGTCAAGATGCCCGAGTCGCTCTACTTCGAGAAATACGAACGCTATATCTTGCGCTCCGCAGCGGGTATCCCCTTCACGGTTCACGCCTCGCGCTGCCTGATTTTCAAGTCCACGACGAAAGTGGATGCCGCCTTCCCCGGCTGGCTCGATTACGAGCGCTTCTGGGGCCTCTCCGCTATCTACGAGGGCCTTGAAGATGCGCATCACTTCGGGACGACAGTGCAGGGAATTTCCCACCTTGTCAAGGAATGCTCGATTGTTAAATACAAGATGTCGAACCTTGAGCAGCTCGTGGCCGAGAACGACTACAAGTCCATCGAGACCCGCATGGAGGCAATCGACGAGCAGAAGAGCATCATCAACGGCGTGATGCTCGGCGAGGGCGAAGACTGCACCCGCGAGAACTTCTCCTTTGCCGGACTTCCAGAAATCTGGGACAGGCAGGCGATGAGCGTCGCGGGCTCCTACCGCATCCCCGTCACCTTGCTATTCGGGCGTTCCGCAGCGGGCATGAACGCGACCGGGCAGGGCGACGACGACAATTTCAACTCCTACATCGCGGGTCTCCAGCAGACCCAGGCGCTGCCGCCGCTCCTGCAACTCATGGAAATCCTGAACGCAGGCCTCAAGGCGGTCGATGTCTCGGACGGCTCGCTCACCATCAACTTCAACCCGCTCTCGAAGCGCGACCAGAAGGCCGATGCCGAGACGAGGGAAATCCAGAGCCGCACCGACAAGAACTACATGGAAGCCGGAGTCTTGAGCCAGGAAGAAGTGCGAAAGAACCGCTTTGTCGGAGGCTATGCGCTCGATACGAGTGTCGATGACGAGCTTCCGCCAGCTTTCAACCTCGAAGGCGAAGAAGGCGGGCAGGGGGCATAGTCCATGATACCTACAAGCAAGTTCATCGACGACCTGAAAAGGGCGGGCGGCATGACCCGCGCAAAATTGCGCAGGCTCAAGGTGCGCAAGTGGAAGTATCCTCTCGCTCTTGAGCGGCAATATACATCCGCAATAAACCGCTTCATGACGAAGCGCTGGAAAGAATACGCCGCCATCGCGGTCCCGATGATGGTGCCGCGAGAGGATGCGCTTGCCGACCTCGAACCGGAGCCGGGAACGAGCGGCCCCGCGCTCGGTGCCATCGTGAACATAGCCCGCTCGCTTGACGCGTTCAACAAGAAGGAGCTGGACGCGTTCAAGAAAATCGCCATCGGAGAGGCTTTCCATGAGCAGGAGCCGTGGGCGAAGAACGTGCTCGATACATGGGCACGCGAGCAGGTGACCCTAATCACCAAGGCCTCGCAGGATATGCTCGACACCGTTGCCCGACGCATCCGCGACGGCGTGAAGGTGGGCAAGAGCGCGAGGGAAGTGACGGCGATGATAAACGCCGACCTTCCGGGCATAAGCTACCGCCGCGCCCGCATCATCGCACGCGACCAGACCGCAAAGCTGAATTCCTCGCTCACGCAGGGGCGCATGGCTGACGCAGGCATAGAAACCTACATCTGGGACACGGCCCAGGACGAGCGCGTGAGAGGAAATCCCACGGGCCTATATGCCAAGGCCATCCCAAGCCACTTTATGATGCAGGGGAAGCTCTGCCGCTGGGATGACCCGACGGTCTGGTTCGAGAATGGCGAATGGGTGAAGAGGGCTCCCGACGCCCCTTACTTCCACCCCGGAATGGCAATCATGTGCCGTTGCGTGGCTCTTCCGAATTGGGACGAGCTCGAAGATGTCGCGGCCTCCGACCTTCCCGAGCCGGAGCCGGTGGTCGCGCCTCCTGCCGTCGAGGAACCGCCCGAGCCTTCCGTCGATGTAGGCATTTTCAAGAGCGAGCAGTTTTTCTCCGACTTGCTCAAAAATCAGTTCCCGATCGTAGCAAAATTCAAAAAGGACTGGATGGATGACGCTTTCTCCCGTTTCTCGAATTTGGACCCGAATGTTCGGAAATACTACTCGGGAACGTTCACGGGCTTTTTGCAGAATATCGAGAAGGGAACGAAGGCTTACTATTCCCCCTATGGCAAATATATCCAAGTTCCAGGATATTTCAGGAAAGACCACCAGCGCTCGGCTTCGGTGCTCCTGCACGAAATGGGCCACGCGATGGATGCAAGACTCGGGCAAAGAAGGGGCGCGAAGCTGATTTCTTATGTCCGGCTTGACAAGTATGGCGGTCGCAACCTTGCGGAAATTGTGCGCGACGACATGATCACCCCGATTTACGAGGCGGCAAAGGCCGAGCGTCCCGAAATGTTCCGCGAGCTTTTGAAGGGCATCCCCAAGAGCACCCGCGAGGAACTTTCCCGCGTAATGGCCGATACATCGACTTTCCGCTGGGACTGGCTCAACATCGTGCGCAAGGGGCACGAGGACGAACGCATCCGCGCCCTGAACATCGCCCTGCTGAACTCCGCGGCCCCGAGAGAAATCTTCGAGGCCATCGCAAAGGGGAACGACAAGGCGGTGCTCGAATTCCTGCTCGAAAAGACCGAAACCATGATGTCCAGGAGCTCTCTCCTCGAAATCGACAAGTATTCCAAGGCGTTCCGCGATCTGCTTGCGGTCGTAAAGGAAGCTGACGACGAGGAAGCCATCTTCGGCGGCATTTCCGATATGTTCGAGGCCGCGACCGGCCATGCGGGCTCTTTCGGGCGATGGGGGCATGGCGAAAGATACTGGCGCGAGAGTGCGACAAATGCCTCGACGGAGGCTTTTGCAGAAATTCTTGAAATTCTTGGGTCCCCGAGCAAGAAAAAGAATTATATTTTAGACAAATATCTGCCGACGGCTCGGGACTTCGTGCTCGAGGCCATCAAGGAGGCCGAACTATGACGATGGAAGAACTGACATCTAGCCCCGAAGTCGAGGACTATTGCCTGTTCTATGGCTACTCTATTGTCTGGAACCGCTGGGCCGACGCCTATGTATTCAGCCGCAACGGCTCCGATTACAAGGTAAAGGAAGGCTCGGACCTGGACGCCCTTTTCGATGCCCTGCGGGAGCTTCCGCAGACGGACGTTCTCGCGGAATACCTCGAGGAAATCGAGTATCCGGAGGACGAAATCCAGTAGACCGAGAGGAATTTTCCCCTCTAACTCGCCCTTGAATATGGCAATTTGTCATTTTCAAGGGTCTTTTTTATACATTTTTCTTAAAAATTTGTTATTATTTTCTTAAAATAAAGTTATATTTTGGGTATGACAAATAAAAAAGAGACTTTGCAGGCATCCCAGAACCGTCTTGACTGGTACGAGGACGCCATCGACTATGCAACGCGCCCGGCAGAAAAGACCGCCGAAGGTTTCCTCGTGGCCCGCGCTCCCGTCACCTCCATCGGCGTCTTTACCTACCGCAACCCGGACGGTTCGGAACGCCGCGAGCTGCGCCTGCCCGAAGAAGTATTCAATGAAGAGTCCCTCGCCACGCTGCGCATGAAGCCGCTCACGCTCCTTCATCCCGACGAGGCCGTTACCCCGGAGAATATCGGGGAACTCCAGGTCGGCACCGTCGGCTCGGATGTATCTAGCGACTCCTACCGCGTATATGTCTCCCTTTCCGCTACGAGGCCGGATGGCATCGAGGCCGTCGAGAACGGCACCGCCCGCTCGCTCTCCTGCGGATACGTCTGCGACATCGAATGGACGAGCGGCACTTGGATGGGCATGAAATATGACTGCATCCAGCGCAACATCCGCTACAACCATGTGGCCCTCGTGCCCGTCCCACGCGCAGGCGACGGCAATTCTATCCGCATGGATGCCGCAGGGACGCCGACTCTCCCCGACCTGAACAAGCATGAAGCAAACAAGAACAACGAGGACAAGATGGACAAAATTCACCTTGACGGGGCTGATTACCAGGCGGAGCCCCAGGTAATTGCCGCCTACAACAAGGCCATGGATCGCGCCGACGGCCTTGAAAAGGAACTCAACAAGGTGCGCGAGGATGCCAAGGCTGCCGAGGATGCCCTCAAGGCCGAGAAGTCCACCGTCGAAGCCGAGCGCGACTCCCTCAAGGAACGCATCGACGCGATGGAAAAGGAAATGCCGGGCAAGATTGACAGCGCCGTGCAGAGCCGCCTTGACCTTGTTGGCAAGGCTACCGCCGCAGGCGTGGAAGTCAAGGCCGACATGGCCGACGCCGACATCAAGAAGGCCGTGATTTCCAAGGTATTCCCGAGCGCAAATCTTGACGGCAAGGATGATGCCTACATCAACGCCCGCTTCGACTGCGCCTGCGAAATCAGCGCCACGAAGGGCGATGACAAGAGCCGCAAGGATGCCGCCGACATTCCTCCCCAGAACCACGAAGATTCCGCCCAGGAAAAACTCGAAGCCTCCCGCAAGGCGTACAACGCCCGCATGGATGGCGCCTGGAAAGATGAACCCAACAACAACAAGGAGGCCTAATCATGGCTGCTTATGGTAATATGGACAAGGGCCTGCCGGGCGAACTGGTCGGCCTCACTCCCACTCATCAGATTGACTCCCGTCTTGCGAAGGGTGCCGTTCCGTTCGGCGCTCCCGTTTTCGGTACGGGCGATGGCGAACAGGTTTCCGTCACCGGCGATAGTGCCATCCTCGGCATCGCCGCCCGCACCGCGCTCGACACTCCGGAATACAAGGACAAGGATGCCGTGAACGTCTGCCGCACCGGCAAGATTTTCGGCGTCGCTGGCGAAGCTATCTCCGCCGATGCCGAAGTTTCCGTGAACGGCTCTACCGGCAAGATCGTCGCAAAGACTTCCGCCGCCGCTGGCGCGAAGCGCACCGTGACTATCACGCTCTCCGGCACTTCCGCCGCCAGCAAGGTCGTGACTGTTGTGGTTGGCGACAAGGTTGCCCAGGTGTCCACTACCGACGATGTGAAGGCTGCCGCTGATGTCGCCGCCGCCTTGAAGACCGCCATCGACGCGTTGGACATCCCGTTTGTCGCAAGTGTCGCTTCCGCTGTCGTTACCCTCACCGCAAAGGATAAGGGTGCCGCTGCAAATGACATCGCAGTGACCGGATCGACAACGGACGGTACGCAGACCGTGACCGTCGCCAACGGCACATCCGGCGCAGATGCTATCCTGAACCCTGGCTGGTTCGCTCGTTCCACCGCTGAAGCTGCCGATGACCTCGTCATCGTTGACCTCGGCTAATCCATCCAAAAGGAGTTTTTATCATGGCAAACATGAATGAAATGAGACTCGATGCTGACGAGCAGGTGTTCTTCGACAACCAGCTTGCTCTTGTCAAGAGCCGCACCTACGACGTGCAGCACAAGGCCCTCAAGGCCCTCTCCCTCCTGCCGGTTTCCACCGAGCAGGACCCCGGCGCAACCCACATCATCTGGCGTTCCTACGACAAGGTGGGCATGGCCAAGATCATCGCGGACTACGCAAACGACTTCCCGCGTGCCGACATCGCTGGCGTTGAACACTCCAGCCCGGTCAAGGACCTCGGCGTTTCCTACGGCTACTCCGTGAAGGAAATCCGTCGCGCCCAGAAGGCCGGTGTCGCCCTCGATGCGAAGCGTGCCGAAGCCGCCCGCCGCGCCATCGACGAGAAGCAGGACTCCATCGCCTGGAAGGGTGATGCCAAGTCCGGCCTGCCCGGTTTCTGGAATGCCGCTGGCATCACCGAGTACGTCGCCGCCAACGGCACCGGTGGCGGTAAGGCTTGGAGTGGCAAGACCGCCGACGAAATCGTGGCCGACTTCGCTGGCCTTGTTTCCGCAGCCCCGGAAAGCACGAACGGCATCGAAAACCCGGATACGGTCATCCTGCCGCTCTCGCTCTACCTGAAGCTCCAGAACACTCCGTATGGCAGCAACCGCGACAAGACGGTGCTCGGTTTCATCCGCGAGAACTTCCCGCAGATTACCCGCATCGACTGGGTTGCCGACCTCGCTACCGCAGGTGCAGGCGGCGCTTCCCGCGTCGTGGCCTACGCCCGCGACCCGCTGAAGGTCGAAGTCCAGATCCCGCAGCGCTTCGAACAGATGCCGCCGCAGCTCACCGGCATGGTGTATGACATTCCGTGTATGCAGTCTACCGGCGGCACGATTGTCTACTACCCGATGTCCGTCGTGTTCTGCGATGGCCTCTAATCAAGTCTCCTGTGAAGAGACACCCCCGGCAGGCGGGGATGTACAGAGTGTAGCCATTTTGTATTAAATAGTCTGCCGACCTTTCTTAATTTGGGTGTAGGGTCATGCCCGGCCCTGCACCCAATTTTTTTTAACCTCGGGCAAGCAATAATTATCTAACAGGAGATAAGATTATGCTGGTAAACTACAAGAACGCAAACATGTTGGTCGTCGAAATGGGCGAGGGCAAGCAGAAGCTGATGCTTGTGCCTGGCATCAACGTCATCGACGACAAGGTCTGGGAAGGGGCCAAGTCCACGCTCGATGCGAAGATCAAGGCCGGAATTGTCGTTCCCATCTACAAGACCACGAAGAAGGACGGCAAGGATGTCGAGGAGCCGTGCAAGCCCGACGACATCCCGAACGACAAGCTCGATGCCGTCGTGAACGAAATCCAGTCCGAAGCCCAGGCCGACAAGTTCGTCGAAGCCTCCGCGAAGGAGTCCGTCCGTGCCAAGGGCATGAACCGCAAGAACGCCATCGCGAAGGAACTGAAGGACCGCGAGGACAGCAAGAAGTAATAACGATGGAGCGAAAAGACCATGAGCGTGACCCCCTTTACCGTTGAGCAGTATATCCAGGCGGTGGCCCCGGCTTTGTTGCAGGACCCGTCTTTGGATGTATATGTAGAGATGGCAAAGGAGCGCACCGACCGCGCTTTCTACGGAGTGAAATACAACCACGCCGTAGCGCTCATGGCAGCGCACATCGCTTTCCTATTGGGTTCTGGAACTCTTGGGGCTGGCTCCGGTAATGCCGAGGGCGGCTCCACGGGTTCCATTACTTCCAAGCGCGAGGGCGACCTGTCCGTTTCCTACGGTGCCGGTGCCGTTTCCGCTTCTGCCGGTAATCTTGGCGACGCGGAACTTTCGCAGACCCGTTGGGGCCTCATGCTTATTTCGCTCCGCAAGGGTTGCAAGCCCTTCTTTGGCGTGTGTGGTGGCAGGGGGCGATAATGTCCGTAAAGTTTGAAACGAAGGATCTGGGCAAGGCCAAGATTGAACGCGAGCTTAAGGCCGCTAAAAAACTTGTGGCCCTTGTCGGCATACCCAGCGATGCGAAACGTCATGAGGACAATCCTAATATAGGCCTCGCTCAAATAGCCTACATTATGGAAAAAGGTAGTGCTGTAAATAACATTCCAGCACGCCCATTCATGCATCAGACTAGGGAACGCAACGAAAAGCGTGTACTTGGTTTGAGTAAGAAACTATTGAAGGCTCTCTCCAGCGGTTCCACAACCGCCATGGACGCGATAAAGAAACTTGGCGGGGCATACGAACTCGCCATGAAAGAAATCTTTATAGAAGGATCTTTTGCACCTAACGCTCTTTCGACGATTCGCAAAAAGAAGAGCTCCCGCCCGCTTATCGACACCGGCCTTCTCCGTCAGTCTATCAAGTATAAGGTGGCGAAGATATGAGCACCCTGTTTCCGCGCACAATAGGCATGGTACATCGGACAGCCGAGCTCGTGAACGGCCGCTGGGAATTTAGCGAAGCCGAAGGCACGTTTGTAGGCTCGGTTCAGCCGGTGAACGGAAAGGACTTGCAGTTCCTACCTGAAGGCCGCCGCGACATCGGCATGGTGAAGGTCTACTCCAACACCTCCCTTGCGGTAAGCGCCGAGGGCTCGAATACTCCGGGCGACCTTGTGATTTGGGCCGGGAAAAAATGGGAAGTCATCCGCGAGCTCGTCTTTGCGAACGACCTTATCAACCATTTTAAATATATCGCCGCTCTCTTCAACGAAGGCGACGAAGAAGATGAGACTGAAGACGACGAGGAAGGGGGCGAAGAAAATGGCTGAAACATTGACCGCCCCTACCACTAGCGCCACCAGCGCCGAGGAACTCTGGAACGCCCTCTATTATTGGGTGCGCTCCGTCTTGCCGAAAAAGATAAAGGTGGTAGAGAGCCACCAGGACATGGCTACCCCGAAAGGCTGCTTTATTTCTATCAATTATGCGGGAAACTGGCGTCTTGCAGGCACTACCGCATCGCGAATGATTGCCGACCGTCCTGACCTTCCGTCCCCGAGGCTTTTTACCTATCGCGGCTCCGTTGAACTCCGCGAGGTAGAAGGCGATGGCGAAAACTTGATGAAGCTGGTTGAGTCCCTTGAGGACCCGGACATCCAGGCTATCTTCGAGGTCGCGGGGATTTCCGTCTTGAGGACCGATGGTCCTACCGCCATGCCCGCATTGCAGCAGGCCCAGTGGCGCAGGGAGTCCTTGCTTACACTCGAAATGTCATGGGCTCGCGCCTATGAAGGCTCCTCTCTTATCATCGAGAGCGTGGAAATCTCGCAGGTCAAGACTTTCGGAACAATAGATGACGATGAAAATCTTGTCGTGGATGCGCAGCAGAATATCGTGCAGAGCGAAGAACTTTTCAATGAATTTACAGTTGCAACATAGGAGGCCTAAACATGGCACTTAAAGACATAGTCAACGTGAACATCACCAGGGAGACCACTTCTGTGGCTGTGGCTGCCTTCAATGTTCCGCTCATTCTTTCCACCTTCGCCGCAGAAAACGACAACTCTGGATCAACGCCGAGTGGCTACCCGTCCACATTTACACGCGCCAGGTCCTACAATTCCGTCAAGGCTCTTGCCGATGATGGATGGAGTACCGAAGGCGCTGTTTACAAGATGGCAAACGCCATTTTCTCGCAGAACCCGACCGTGAACCGCATTGTCGTAGGCCGCGCCGATTCCGGTGACGATTCCGTTGCCGCGTCCCTGAACGCTATTTGCGACGAAGACAATAGCTGGTATGGCCTCGTCGTTGACCCTGCCATGATTGACACGACCGCCAAGATTTCGGCCATTGCCGCATGGGTCGAAAGCGCAAAGAAATTCTCCATCATCTGGACTGCAAACGTGGACTGCTACGACGGCACAAAGACCACCGACCCTGCCTACACCCTTAAAGATTTGGGCCGCGACCGCACCGCCGTTATTTTCCACGCCGTACCTTCTACGGGCGCGGACTATCCCGATGCCGCATGGATGGGCGAGGGCTTCCCCTATGACCCCGGAACCTCTACCTGGGCCTATAAGACCCTCAAGGGCGTTGCCGCAGACAACATCACTCCGGCCAAGGAAACCGCCTTGCAGAACAAGAACTGCAACTACTATTCCGAAGTCGGCGGCGTGAACATCACGCAGGAAGGAAAGGTCGCAAGCGGCGAATGGATTGACATCATCATCGGTACGGACTGGCTCGAAGCCCGTCTCCGCGAAACCGTCTATTCCGCCTTCGTCAACAACCGCAAGATTCCGTATGACGACAGCGGCATCACTCTTATCGAGGGCCTTGTGAAGGGCGTACTCAATGATGCCGCCTCCAGGGGCATCCTGCAGGCCGACTCCATCGTGGTGACCGTGCCCAAGTATGCCGATATCCCGCAGGCCGACAAGCTCGCCCGCAAGCTGCCTGACGTTAAGTTCACGGCACTCTATCAGGGCGCCATCCACCGCACCACCATCAACGGCACGATTTCCGTGTAATCTATAAGGAGAATGAATCATGGCTAATCTTCCCGTAAGAACTTACGACCCCAAGCTGGTCGTGATTACCTTCGGATCGCTCTCGATTTCTGGCTATGCCGAGGGCACGTTCGTATCCGTGAACCGCTCCGGCGACGCATTCGCCAAGAGCAAGGGCGCAGGCGGCGACATCGAACGCGTGAACCGCAACCAGGGCGATTTCGAGGTAACCGTCACCTTGCAGCAGACTTCTCCCACGAATGCCGAACTTTCGGCAATCCTCGCAGCGGACCAGGCCTCCAACGCAGGCGTATGGCCGCTCACCATCAAGGACATGCTCGGGCAGACCCTGTTCTTCGCCCCGCAGGCGTGGATCAGGAAGGACCCCGAATGGGAGGACGGCGACGAGCTGAATTCCCGCGCCTGGGTGTTCGACACCGGCATCGCCGCGAACCTCGTAGGAGGTAACTAACCCATGCTCTCCCCGATTACAAAAGAAATTGACAACTTCTCGGTCCGTTTCAGGCCGCTTCCCGCAACAAAGGCATTCACCCTCGCGAAGAGGGTGGGAGCCCTTGTTCTCCCGCTCTTGAAGAGCTTTGACCTCTCGAAGCTGAACGCCGAGGTGGACTTTAATTCCATCATTGACGGCGTCATCGAGACTCTCTCCGGCATTCCCGATGGCAAGGCCGTTGGCATTATCGTCGATAGCCTTCAAGGCTGCACGATTGTTGCGCCCGGAAAACCCGCCATCGAAATCAACGGGATTTCGGACGTGGATGATGTGTTCCAGGGAGAGCTTGAGGCAATGTATTCCATCGTGCTCGAAAGCTGGAAGTATAACAAGCTCGCCCCTTTCAGGCTGGCGGCTCGCTTTGGAGTGCAAACGAAAGCAACCAGTACCTCCGAAGAAGCCGCAAGCACCGAGACGAAATCTGGGCCAAAATTGGCGTTGTCGGGAGCCTCGCCCCAGAAATAAAAGAGCGGTGGCCTATTCTCCGCCTCGTGGTAGACCTTAAAATGCCACTATCCGAGGTCGAGAAATTAGACATCGAGGACATCGTGCACCTCAACTCGGTTCTCGACATGAGGAGCGACTACGAGAGTGCAGCGGATGCCTACGAGGCTATGGAAACGAAAAAGGCGGCAGAGGAAGCTAAACGCAAGAGGAAGTAGATGGTCATCGAGGAACTTTTTACACGTTTGGGTTTCCAGGTAGACCCCAAGGGCATCGACAAGGCAAAGCAGGCCTTGACCGGTTTCAAGACATTCGTCGGCGGTCTCGCTCTCGGTGCGGGCTTTACCATGCTCGCAAAGACCGGCATCGAAGCCGCCATGACCATGGAAGGCCTGAACGCCGAATTCAAGGTCATGACGGGCAGTGCCGAGCGTGCCTCCGGCGTTATCAGGGAAATTTCGGAATTTGCCGCAAAGACCCCGTTCGACAAGCTGGGTCTTTCCCGCGCCGCCAAAACATTGATGTCGTTCGGCTTGCAGTCCGAAAAGGTAGTGCCGACATTAAAGATGCTCGGTGACATTGCCGGAGCGGATCAAAACAAGCTTAACGGCCTCGCCCTCGTTTTCGGGCAGATTCAAAGCACGGGTCGCCTGATGGGTCAAGATTTGCTCCAGCTAATCAACCAGGGCTTCAACCCGCTTACTGAAATTTCGAAACAAACGGGAATGTCCGTTGCAGAGCTCAAAAAAGCCATGGAAAAGGGCGCTATCAGTGCCGACATGGTGACCTTGGCTTTCAAGTCCGCAACAAGTGCGGGCGGCCTGTTCTATGGAAACCTCGAAGCGCAAAGCCAGACCTTGCAGGGGCGAATTTCCACGTTAAAGGATAATTTTGTGACCGCCTTGCAGAACATGGCGGAGGCTTTCTTGCCGTTGCTCAAGTCGGGCGTAGACGTGCTAATCGCGTTCGACTGGACGCCAATAGTCGCGAAGGTTCAGGCGTTCGGGAATGCGATTTCCAGCATTCCTTTTGACGACTTGCTTGCATGGGTTCGCCGTCTTTCCATCTTGGTCGTGGCATTTGCCACTCGCGATTTGCAAGTGACCCTTGTAAACGCCTTGATGAAAGCCGTAGCCGTTGGAAGTTCGGCGTTTCAAAACATGACCCTTTCTTTTGCCGGATTCCGTAATATTGCGGTGACAGGCGCGAAGTCCATCGGCCTCGCGATGAAAACGGCACTCGGTCCAATCGGCATCGCATTGATGGCCGTCGAGGGATTTGTAGAAGCCTACAACTGGCTGGAAAATAGAACTCGACAAAAAGCAACCGAAGAACAAAAGAAGTATGCCAAGCAATTTTTAGACCAAAGTACGAGGGGCGGTAAGACACGTGAACAAGTTGTCCGTGAACAAGTCGAACAACAGGAAGGACGAAAAGCCCGAGTAAAACATTTGCAAGAAATTGCTTCAAGGGGCGGTGATGAAGGAAGAAAGGCAGCGCAAGAACTAGCAGGCGCTCAACTTGATGTAAATAGAAATGCCTCGTTCGTCCATGCCATTCAGGAAGTTTATAAAGATTTGACGGGAATGGAATTTGAAGTTAAATCCGGGGCCGTGAAAACGCCTTCGATGAATTCCGACACCTCGGTACTCAAAAAACAGTTCGAAGAAATCGAAAAGAGCCTGAAAGAAAGTGTCGCAGCTACAAAGAAGCAGACGAAGGCGACCGAGGAAAATACCCGAGCACAGCAGAAGTTCGATATTTCGTCCTTGTCCCGCCAGGCGTTTGACGCCGCATTTAATGTAAAACTCCGTGAACTTACTTTGGGAACTATCTAATGTATAGCGTTATTGGAGCCATAGCAAATGCCATCGCCGGAGGCCAGCAGCTTCCGCAGCACACCTGCCTTTTTTACCGAAAGGAAGGCTACTCCGTCGGCGGCGTTTCTCTCGACCTTATCCTTGACGAGAACCATTCCAAGTCCGCAGAAGTTACCGAAAACCCGCTGCAAGACGGCAGGGCGATTTCGGACGGCATTTACTTGAAATTGCGCGAAGGCTCGCTCACCGGGCTTGTTTCGAACCACTCGCTGAAGCATACCGAAGAACTTGAAAAAGAGAACCAGAACGCCGATGGCATCCTGAACATCGCACAATGGCAGCCGCTAAAGAACCGCGCTGCCGATGCCTGGAACGAGCTGAAGGCGGTAATGGATGCAAAGCAGACGGTCACGATCGTAACGGCTCTCGAAGTCTACGAAAATGTTGCGATTACAAACATCGACACCGCTCTCGATGGCGATAGCGGCGATGCCCTTGCAATTAGGATAACTTTCAAGCAAATAAAGACGGTCCAGCTCCGCGAGGACAAGGTGACGGCGCAGGTGCAGCCCGAGAACATGGACTCCGATATAAACCGCCAAGCCGCAGTCGGCGTTGATGGCGGGCAGAAAGTCGGAGAGCAGCCGACGGAAGCCGATATGCAGCAACTAGTTCCGGGGGTGCAATAATGCTCAAAATTCCTTTTACGGCATCGAGAAGCGCAGACCAGACTTTTCGCGTCCTTATTCCCGAGCGGATGGTGATTTCCTTGCGCCTTGTTTGGAATACCCGCGCATCCGCGTGGTTTATTACGATTTCTTCGGAACGTGGAGAAATTGGGGCCTTTAGGGTTGTTGAGCGGTGGCCCATCCTTTTCTCTCACAAGGCTCTTTCCCCTATTGACGGCGATATAATCGCGCTCCCGCTTTCCGATGGCAAGGGAAAGCCCTTGAGCGAATATGATGCGCTGGGCGAGTCCTGGGGCCTTTTTTGGATTTCTCCCGAAGATTTGGCAAATTGGAAGGCGGCGAATGGTTTGGGGTAGACAAATAAGGCTCGAAGCCAGAAACGCAGATGGCGTTCAAGTAGATGTCGCCGCTTTGCGCATTGATGCACGGTGCGTGCGCTCCCGAGTATTCGATGACAACGAGCTGGAGGCTACCATCCACGGCGCGAGCGACGATACCATTGCAAAATTTCTCAAAAGAGGCACGAACGTAGCCCTTTATGCAGGGTATGAGCAGGGAGCCGAGCCCGGCCTGATATACCAGGGCAACATCATCGACTCGAAAACGTACCGCAGCGGGACGGAAATCCTGACCGTGATCCGCTCCATCGCGATGCGCTCCTTGACGCGCCCGTTCACTTGCACGCCGGTATGCCTTCATTTCAAGCCAGGCTCCGATGCCGGGCAAGTAGTTAAGGCCATCGCGAACATCCTGGGGCTTGTGCCGATAGGCGCAGAAATGGCCTCCGAGGTAAAGTTCCCCGCTGGCTGGACTTTTGCAGGCCCGGTTTCGCAGGCCATGAAGAGGCTGGCGCAGGATATGCGCACGAAGGGCGTGGGCTTGTATGTAGACCTGGCCCAAATGGTGATTTTTAAATACTCGGGAGACTCTTCCTATTCCATCGCGTATATTTCCCCGGAGAGCGGACTGCTTAATCTCCAGGACACCACGGACTATGTGGAAGCTGCCCGCTCTAATCTATCGAGTATGGCAAGCAAGGTCGGAGAAGCCGCAGGGAAAGGCGACGAAATCGTCCTGAAACCTGAAGATACCGACGATGCCTATGCGCTTTTGGACAAGATTTTCACGAACATGAAAAAGACCTATTCCGCACGCACGATGGTGATGCCGAAGGTGACCCCGAATTCACTGGTGCATATTGCCGACAAGGGCATGGGCGTGGACGGGCTTTTCGTCGTGGATCGGATGGAAATTGCCGTCGGCAACGGCCCGGACTCTTCCTTCGCCATGGACTTGAACCTTATAGAGGCATAATATGAGTATGGCAGCAGCTCTTGACGCATATATGACCGGGGCCTTTTCCTCGGTGCATACCTCCATACCCGCCACCGTCGTGAAGTACGACGAGGGTACGCACCGCGCACAGGTAAAGCCTTCGGTGCGGATGCTCATGGATAACGGCGTTCAAATCGAGCTGCCCGACCTCATGGATGTCCCCGTCGTTTTCCCTTCCGGAAAATTCTTTGACCTTGATTTCCCGCTCGACAAGAATGACGGTGTTCTCCTGCTATTTTCCGAGCAGGACATCTCGTCATGGAAAAAGGGCGACTCGCCCGCGGTCCCGGCTACGGCCTCGCGGTTCAACCTTGACTCTGCCATCGCCATCCCTGGGTGCTCTCCGAAGCCATCGAAAGGCAAGGCCCGCATCTCGATAGACAAGGACGGCGTGATTACCTGGACTGCAAAGAAGTTCGTCTTTGATGGGCAAGTGATCGCTAAGGGAGACATCATCGCCAGAGGCGACGTATTCTGCGGGCCTGCTCCGACCGGCCCCGGAGTATCCTTGTCGCAGCACATCCACCCGACGGCGGTCGGCCCGACAAGCCCGGCAACTCCCGCACCAATTCCACCGGAGGAAATGTAAATGGCGCTGAATTTAGCAAAATTCAAATCCGACCTCAAGGCGGCGCTAAAAACTGCGCAAGGGAAGAACCAGAAGGACGGAGTCGATAGTGACACCGCTCTCGGGAACCTTGCTGATGAGCTTGCCGAACAAATCGACGCCTACATCAAGACGGCAACGGTAAGCACGACAGTGAATACGACCGTGACGGGTACTTGCGCGACTCCTGCCGGGGCAGGAACTATCGCAGGCGCTGGAACTGGAACCGGCACCGGGAGCCTCTCATGATTGTGTCCGATTTCCAAAAATGGGGGTCGGGTGAGTGCCGGAACGGGTTTGGAGTGGGCCACCCGGCCTCCTCTTTGATTTCTTTTTGATAATGTTTTTGTGTGAAACTTGGCCTAAAATAAGTTATATTTATGTAGTAAAAAGGGAAACGGAAAATGCAGCTTGCGCTTGATACATCTACATGGGACTTGCATCTCGACAAGACGGGCAATATCGCCACGCTCTCCGATGCCGTCGCGCTTCTGTCCCAGCGCATCCAGTGCCGCTTGCAGACCTTCCGGGGAGAGTGCTTCCTTGACCGCTCCGTGGGCGTTCCCTACTTTTCCGAAATCATGAAGAAGAACCCCGACCTTGGGCGCATCCGTTCCCTGCTTGCAGCCGTCATCGCTGGGGTCGAAGGCGTGAAGAAGGTGCTTTCACTCGATTTGCAGTTTGCGACTTCCACTAGGACTTTGACCGTGCGCTTTCGGGTGCAAGACACTTCCGGTGAAATTGCAGAAGGAGCTTTGTAAGAATGGAATACGTGACCGACACCGGGCTGAAGAAAAAGACCCTCCAGGAACTACGAATCGAGACCGAAAACGGCCTCAAGCAAGTCTTTGGAGTCGGCTTCGAGACCGCCGTGGATAGTCCAAACGGGCTGCTCATTTCGCAGCTTGCGCTCGCAAATAGCCGCCTCTGGGACCTCGCGCAGGAAATCTACTCCAGCCTCGACCCGAACCAGGCTACCGGCAGCGCTCTCGATGCCAGGGCTGCCTTTAACGGCGTGACCCGCAAGCCTGCCGAGGCCTGCACCGTCACGGCCATGCTCTACACCGAGGATGAGAGCGCCACCATCCCTGCGGGCTCGATAGCTAACCGGCAGCGCGGTGACCTCGACTTTACGCTTGACGAGGCAGTGAGTATCGCCCGCGCTTCGTGCGCAGAGCTTATGCTCGATATATCCGATGTGGAGCCTGGAACTTATACTCTCGAATTCTCGTTCGGGAACGTATCGTGGGATACTTCGGCATCTACTACCTTGGCCTCGCTGATTGCGAGCGCAGGCGGAACCGCTGAAGAAACCCCTCGCGGGCTTCGAGTGACCTATTCCGGCGGCTCGGTTGGCCTTACCGGAAGCATCCCCGACGGCGTTATCGTTCAGGCGGGAATGCATGGCAACTTTACCGCAGTCTCTACTGGATACCAGACCTGCGAAATCGGGGAGCTCGACAACATCCCTACGAGCGTGGACGGCTGGAGCTCGGTCTACAACTACGAGGCGGGAACGCCCGGTGCCGATACCGAAACCGACGCCTCGCTCCGCGTTCGCCGAGAAGCAGCCGCGAAGGTAAAGAAAAGCAAGGCGACCGACCCCGCCACCGAGGCGGCCCTGCTCGATGTCCCGGGCGTGACTACGGCCCGCGTTTTCAGCAACAGGGGCTTCGATACGGATGCCGACGGCGTGCCTGGGAAATCGTTTACCTCGCTTGTCGTTGGCGGCACCGATGCCGATGTGGCCCGTTGTATCTACGAGAACCAGCCCTCGGGCATACAGTCCTGGGGAAATACCTCGGTGAACGTGACGGATAGCCACGGCTTTGAGCAGCAGATTTCCTTCAGCAGGCCAACGCCGAAGTATCTCTGGGTCAAGTTCTACTATCATGTCTACGACGAAGAAGTGTTCCCCGGAGAAGATGCCATCAAGAAGGCCATGGTCGAATGGGCCGAAAAGCAGTACACGCTGGGCAAGGATGTTATCCCGACAAGAATTCCGGGAGGCATCTACGAGCTCGTGGCTGGCGTAGGCGTGGCGATGGCGCACGTCGCCATTACGGACAGCCCGGACACGGTTCCTTCCTCCGGCGACTACTCGTGGGAAGCCGCGCTGACTATCCCGCCGTTCGCGTATGCGGTTCTCGAAGAGGACCGGATCGAGACTATCCTCGAAAATGATTAAAGTCTAGAAATTAGGGTGCAGGCATAATGAGTGAAGTCATCACAAGCTATTCGGAAGCGCAGCGAAAGTATGTGCCCGAGCAATATAAGAGGAGCGAGAAGCTGCTCGGCTTGATAGATTGCGACCTTGCGATGGCCGACGAAATCGAGAAGGCCCTGCACGAAATCGGAGACTCTTTTACACTTGATGATGCCGTCGGCCCGATGCTCGATTTCTACGGTGCCTATGCCGGAGGATTTACCCGCCGCGTTGGAGAAACTGACGACCAGTTCCGCGCCCGCATAAGGATTGGAACCGGCACCGAGGACCTGCCTACTCTTGAGGCGGTCTACAATTATTTCGAGCTTGCGCTCGGCATTACCGAAGTCGGTCTTTTCCCGGTATGGCCCGCGGGGCTTTATTTTGTTATTTTGCATGGCTCCCCGGAGATAGATGCCGAGGACCTGGAAAATATCGCGGCTGCATCTGGAGTCCAGCTCGGACAAGGCACGTTCCTCACTTGCGAGGACGGGGAGCCCTGGGGGCTCATAGTCCTGGAGGACAACGGTCAGCCCCTGGTGGTGGACCAGCGGTGGCCGGATACCGAGTACGCTATGGTGGACGATGGTGGCTACTTGATTGTGGACGATGCCGACAACGTGGTGGTCGGAATTGACTACTTGACAACAAACGAAAGTTTTGAAACAAATTAAACGGAGGGCATAAAAATGTCTATGTTTTTCAAAAGAATTAAAGATTGGGCGACAAGCATTTCCGCTTTCCGCAGCGGTGACGTGATACCCGTGGACGGACCCAGCGGCACTGCGAAAATGAGCAAGGACGACCTGCTGAAGCAAACTGGGTTGTCGGGAGCATTCATTTATGACACTTCCATTTATTCCGATTGGAACGATTTGCCAATAGGAAAGTCTATACTTATTTCGGCTCATCTTGCCCACGAACCTTCTGGAGTAAGTAGTCCGTGCATAGGTGTCACTATCGGTAGTTATGGCGCAAACAATTTCGCATTTCAGTTCTGCTATGACATAACGGTAAAAAATCAACTTTACTTTAGAAAAATGCAGTCAAATTCTTGGTCGGACTGGGAAAATGTTGTAGATAAAAATTTCCTTGATGGGAAATTGTCTTTCATAACCGCAAATCTTGAAGGTAATGTTGCCAATGCAGATGTCACCCCGTCAACGTGGACGCAAGGATACTGGGGAACTAGCGGTACTGCAAAAAGTGAAGGTGGTAAATATACAATTTTATCTACAAGCCCAGGTGATATTATTTGTATCTGTGGATATACCCACAGTGCGACATCTTGCATCGTTTCTCTTGAAAACAATGCCTTTGAAAATGGCACAAAATTACAACAAATTAGCACAACGGGCAATAACTGCACTTATGCGAAGGCGACGAGTGCATACACTGGAGTTTGTTTTTGGAACGTTGATAGCAACACAAAGATATATAAACTCAATGCGGGTCTATTTTCGGAAACCATCAAGTTGTTGATGGATTTTCCCGATGTTCAAAACAATGCTACCGAAACGAAAAACAAAACGAAGTTTCTTGTAGACAATCTTGAAAAAGCAGGAAACGAAAATGTCACCCCATCAACATTTACAAATGGGTATTGGAATAAAACAACGGGTAATTGGGCGTCAAATATTGCTGCGAGGGCTACTATTATTCCAACTGACGTAGGCGACGTAATTGCAATTTACGGATATTGCCATAACAATACTGCTCCCGTCGTTGCCCTCACTGAAAATAGTTTTGTTGGTGGCACTGTACTTGCCACGGTAGCCAGTAGTGGAGAGAACATACTACTCGTCAAGGCGACGAGTGCGTACACGGGAGTTTGTTTTTGGCACTCTACGATAGAAGATTCCGAAATAAAAATTTATAAACTAAAGACAGGAATTTTCAAACAAGTTAAAGAAAATGCAGATGCTATTGACTTACTCAATTCCGAGTTGCAATCACTGCAAGCAAAAACTTTTTACGTCGGGTATGGAACTGCAGACGGAGTGACACACTTTGACAAGGTGTGGGATGCGATGGAAGCAACAGTATCTGAAACTGGATGGGTAAACATTGAAATTTACTCGGGAACGTATGACCTCTACACCGAGATGGGCGGGGCTGACTACCTTTCAACGATTACCGACTCCTCTTGGAGAAACTGGGTTCCCGTTTTGCATAAAGTAAGGATGCGTGGACACGGAGACGTAAAGATAACCTATATGCCTCCTTCCGAAGTGGTGGCACTTTATCCGAACGCAAACAACGTTATATCTATACTGAACATCGGCGGTGACTGCGAGATTGAAAACTTGACTTTAGAGGGTCAGTATTGCAGGTATATCATTCACGACCAAGTTGCATCGCAGGTGGCAGAAGAAAGAATTTCTACGAAAGTTTATAAAAACCTTCGCTGCAAGATGGTAAAGACATCCGCATACGGACAAGTTGTCGGAGGCGGTTTTGACTTGCATCAAGTGATTAAATATATAGATTGTTATTTTGAAGGGTGTCCTACACAGTCAACGTGGTCGTACCATCAAGGGTATCGTGCCACATTCGTCATTGACAACTGCGTATTCGTTGATAATAGCAACAAAGATTATTGCGTGAGATTTGGCAATATGCCTGGAACGGTATCAACTTACAGGTGTCCTGTAAGGTTCTCTAACTGCTATTTCAACAAGGCAATTCGTCTAAATCGTGAGTGGGGAGATGTTCAATCCGTGAACAACTTCGATATTACCATTACAAATAGCAATTCTGTAAGTGTCACGCTTGCGGATGAAATTTCCGACATCATCTATGCTCCGAAGATTTACAATACTATCCAGTAATCTTTTGTTATCCATCGGAGAATGACACCATGAGTACCGAATCGACAGCCTGGCGCAAGTTCCTGCAGCCCGTAGTCACAGGGCTCGTGGCCCTCATGGCTGCGGGCGTGGGATACCTGCAGTATCTCCAGCGTGGCGAGAGCGAGAAGCGTGACTCCCGCATATCCGTGCTCGAGGTGCAGATGAGCGAGTTGGGGTATCGTAACATTTATGCTCACGCACTTCTAGAGCGTATTGTATAGGTAGCCCATAATGCCCGCCACTCTCGACCTAGACCTACGTTCTACACGACCATCGGTGGGGTGCTCGGCATTCCTGCCGCCTATGCTTTGGAACAAACTAAACTTTTACGGATAACTTAAAACGGAGGACTCCCCTATGCCTTACGATAGACAAATACCCGATGCACCCATTGCGCTTTCCATGCTGCCCAGGGTGGCAGCAGCAGACATCAAATCCCAGGATATACTTGTCCTTACACAGCCCGGAAATCCTATCGGGCAAAAGAACAAGTCGCTCACATTGCAAACCCTGTCCGACTCCGATGTGTTCCGGCTCCAGGGAGTCCGCAACGCCATAACCAAAAGCAATATCCTGGAGTACACGGGAGCCCTTGCGGAAACTTCCGCGGTTTCCAATTATACCGAAATTTGCCACCTGGACATCCACCCGCTGCTTGATGTGGAGTTCCACGTTTGGGGCTCCTCCAACCCTGCGGGCGATGCCGGGGACACCTATAACGTATACAACTACGGGCTTCGGGGCAAGACCCGCCAGTTGTACCTCCCGGACGACCAGGACCGCGAACTTGTGGCGTTCAGCCCCTCCGGCTTCCGCAACTCCGATGAAACCGGACCGAGCCCGGTCTACAATGCCACTTTCGGGCTATATCCCATCAACTACGACCCGTCCGCTAGCGAACTCGCCGCCCACCCGACCAAGCGCGTCACACTGTTCCTGTCTTCGGGCACCAGCGGCTCGCCATACCACGCGACCCATCCGTCCCAGTTCAGCCTCAGCATCCAGGCCACCATCTACCCGAGCAAGTATGTGACGGGCATCTTGCAGGCAACGGAGAGCCCGTAAAGGAAGGTCGCCGTGGACATCACCGGAATAGACATTGCTGCGGTTGCAACCCTGGTCGGTTCCATCGGGACCGCCGTTGCCGCCGTTGTGAAGGCCGTGCAGGCGGGGCGCAAGGCGGAAGCCGCCGATGCCCGCGCCATAGCCATAGAACTGCAAAGGGAGCAGGCGAAGAAGGAACGCGACCGGGAAATTGAAAACCTTAAAACCAAAATCGCGGTTCTTGAGGAATTGCACAAGGAAACCAAGGAACGGCTTGCGGAAGGCACAAACCAGTTCAAGGCCTTGGACGACAAGGTAGACACCACGAACAACCTGCTAAACCAAATCCTGGGAGCCTTGAAAAACGCCGGGCTAAAGTTTGACGGGATGAACCTATGAGAACAAGGTGCAGTGTTAAGCGCGTGACAGTTTCCCCGTTTTTCACAACCGAAAGCCGCCCGTTCAAGTTTTTGGGATACGCCCGGATTTTGGTTTGGGTGGAACGCACCTACAAGGACGGCAAGGTTGAAAAGGCGCTGCTAGAAGTGGAATTGCTGCCGGGCTACAAAACCGACGGCGCTTCCACCTTTTGGCCGATTTCCAAACTGGTGCCGCAGTGGCGGGACGGGGACGACGAATACAACGCCGGACCGGTTGCGCACGATGTGCTCTACCTGCTTGAAGGAATTGTTGAAGGCGAATTTGAGCCCGTTAAACTTTCCCGTGAAGAAGTGGACGACATACTGCGCGGAATTTGGCGGTGCTGGGGAATGGGCAGGTTCCTGGCTGGCTGCGCGGACAAGGCCATCGAGCTAGTGGCCGGAGGCAAGCGGCACTGGGGCAACGATGGCTTCGGCGTTCGCGGGCTTGTAGAAGCTTCCTGGAGGACTCTTGAATGAGCTTTGTTGATTACGCGATGAAATTTATCGGGCGGCCCTATATCTGGGGCGGCGATGGAAGCGGAAAGTGCGGCTCTGGCTTTGATTGTTCGGGTCTTGTCCTCGAATGCCTCTGGGCCTTCGGGCTCTATGACGGACCCGACACTACCGCGCAGGGGCTATATAAGGCGCTCAAGAAATCCGGATGGAAGGAAGTCCCCTTCGACTTCATCGCTGAAGGCGACGTGCTATTTTTCGGAAAGTCGGTAGGGAGCATCACGCACACGGCTCTTGCCATCGGAGAAGGGCTCATGATCGAGGCTGGAGGTGGCGGCTCCAAGTGCAAGACCCCTGCCACATCGACTGGTAAGGTTCAAGTCCGGCCTATCAGGGCGAACATAATCGCTGCTTTGAGGAAAAGCAAATAAAGATAAACGTAGTCGGGGAGGCTACAAAAAGCCCTCGGGGAGAAATCCTCGGGGGCTTCGGTTTTTACGGAGGGAGAAAATAATTACTCTAAATTATACCTTGGGTCAAAAGGTTTATATGTACGAGTCTCTTTGACGCCTAAAATTTCTGTTGTAATGGTAATAGGGCCTTTTATTCTTTTTGGGAGTTCTTCATGTAATGTGCTGAACGTTGTTTTGGATTCTTTGAGAGATTGACTTACGCATAATGGCGTTAATTCTATTCCGTTGAAAGAAATTTTAACATCGCTCGTTTTAATATCGCTCATCTTTTTTTTACCTCCGTTAATTCTTTTTTCTTGTAATAGTCGGCTTTCCTCTTCTCCAGGATTTTCTCGCGGTTTCGCTCATAAAAGGACCTGTTTGCTGCACGGTGCGCCTCGGCATAGGTAGCATATTTCTTTACGCGTTTGGGCCTTGCGGATGGCGTGGAGCCACGCCGGATTTCCCTGCGGAGCTTCGCTGCCTTCCTTACGTTTTCCCAGAAGGCATCTTCCTCTTTTGATCCTACGCCGAACGCGGCCTGGATGGATCGGAGCTTTACCGTTTCGGAGAACGTGAGCTTTGGTTTCCTTCCTCTCATGCAGCCGAGCTCCTTACCAGATGCACCGTCATGTAGCCGATGTCCTGGAGCGCGATGGTGACGGCAGAAGGCATCTTCTTGTTCGCCCTGCGCATGGCTCGATACATCCTGTTATATGCCCTCTTGCGCTCCATGAATTCGGCATCCTTTTTGTGCTCGGCATACCAGCGGCGCGACTTTATGCGGCATACCTCGCGCCCGTGCTCGCTCTCGCGCCACTTCTTGTTGCGCCTCTGCATGGATGCGCGTCCGGCCTCGCTCTTGTCATAGGCCCTATGCTGCGCCCTGCGTTCAGGCGTTGCCTCGCGCTTGCGGTTGTATTCCTTTTTCCTTTCGCTAGCCACCATATCGGCGGTTCTCGCTGCGGGGCGCATCTTCGAGCCGATTATGCTTTCCCAACGTATCACTTTACGCCTCCCGTTATCTTGAGGAAGATTAGGCCCACGATCACGATGGACGTGCAGATGCCGAGCGACAAGAAGAAAATCGAGCAACAGTAAATGAAATATCTAAAAAGCCTTTCTTTCATTTTAAAGCCCCCGCAGCCTTTTGTCTTTCGTATTCTGCAAGTTTCTTGTCGTTGTCCCATCCATCTATAAGAGCCTTGCATATTGCCTCGACGCGCAGCCAGTATGCGGAAACCCTATCGTTGCCGCCGTAGCTCATCGCAAGCATGTAGGCCCGGTCGCGCATCATCATTAACTCGGGAACATTCATCTTGTCAAGGCGCTTCGGCTCTCTCCAGCCGATGATCCTGAACTTGCGCTTTGGTATTTTGATTTCTGCGCTCATGCTTTCCTCTCGTTCCAGAAGGGCTTTATAATTCCGTCTTTGGCATAGCGCTTGATGGCCCCGGAGGCGCTTCTCACGTCGCTATAATGGGTCGGAACGATGGCGAGAAGCTGGTCCAGGGAATACTCCGGGTGTTTCTGCGCCTCGATTTTCAGGGCCTCGATTGTGCGCGAGAAGGTGGTCGAGCGCTTGCCCAGCTTGCTTCCCGCAGGCGCGGCGTTCTCCCCGATGCGGTCGATGCAGGGCTTCCAGAAATCCCAGTCGGCGGGGTATATGTAGAAATCGGAGCAATTAAACCCGCACATTTGTACAAAAGGGTCGCTCCCGGCTCCAAAATATGCAAGATGCTTTCCTAATGCGCCGTCGCCTACGATTATAACTCCCAGGCCGAGTTCGTCTATAATGGCGCTTTTTTCCCTGGTGATGGTTCCTCGGGGAACCGCAATAAAGGAAGCCGAGGCCACCGTCCTCCATCTGCAAGCCTGCTCCAAGAGCTTAAAATTTAACTGCATCTTTGCCTCGATGCAGAAAACCTTTTCGCCATTTTCATAAACCATGTCGCAGGATACACCGGCGATGCCGACTTCCTCGTGCAGCTTGTATCCTGGGAAAAGGTTGGAGCCCTTGATAATCTGGCAAAGTTCGACTTCGGTCATTTTTTTTATTGCTTGCTCTTGAAAAGTTGCTTGATTTCTGGAGAAACTTCAGGGATTTCGAACCATGCAAAAACCGCATCCTTGTCGCACATATAATCGTCGCCGTCCTCGCCATCCCAGCAGTCGCACTCCTTGTTCCAGCAGGCGAACTCATTACTCAAGAAGGGAGGAAAGATGGCAACGGCTTTATCATGAGTGGGGAAGCCATCTTCGGAAACCAGATGCCATCCGGGGTATTTTTCTTTTAAAATGCGCTCGCACCAATTTCTCGCAGAAGCCACGCCTTGAGTAAGGATGCAGGTTTTGTCATGCTCCAAAACGAGCGGACCGACCGCATCGAGAACGGTCTTTGCATTTTTGAGGCATTCAACTACACTTTCTTTCATTTATCGCTTTTCCTTTTTTTGAGGTTAATTTTCTTTCATAAAGGCTTCGAGCTGCGCGATCCTCGCGTCCACGCAATTCTCGACCCCTATCCAATAGTTCTGCATCCTCGCGTCATCGTTCAGGCCGTAGCCGTTCGCCATCGCGTGCGCATATTCCTTCGCCTTGTGCGCCTGTGCGAGGTCAAGGTCTTTCAGGGCTACCTTTTCTAGCCCGAAGCGGAATACCTGGTTTTCGGGCTTGCGCTTCATCTATCCATTACCTCCACATATTGCCAGCTCTGGGGAGCCCTTGATATGCCATAATCCGAAAGCGTGCGCGGCCTCGAGAATTTCATCTTGCAGCGAGCATTCCAGGCATACAGTCGCCCGTTGCCTCCTAGATACTTTTTCAAGTCATCCCGTGGAACGCAGCCTGCATCTATCAGCATTTGGGCTACCGGGTGGATTTCCTGCCCGTCAAAATCCGGCTCGCGTATTATCAGGGCTTCCTTCCCGATCCAGAAGAAAAGACCCGTCACCTTGCATACCGGGGCCGTTTCGTATATGAGGACCGGCATTCCGGGCGCCGCTTCGGTCGGGAAGGTCTTGCGCCATTCCACGGCCTTCTCTCCCGCGTAGATTTTCTCGGCCCATTTGGGGTGGATGCTCAAGAGAACCGCCTTGCTCATTTATTCCTCTCCCCTTGTATGGATGATTATGGGCTTGACTTCGGCTTTGATGGCCCGCAGGTCATCCAGCAGGGCATCTTCCATATCAAGGACTACATCATCTTGCAGGAGCAGCGCAGGGCAGCTCACGGCCTCGTCATAAACGTAAACGCCAACGACAAGCCTCGTGCCTTCCGGTATGGTATAGCCTACAAGCGCCCTATCCCAGCGGGAGGGCAGCAGAACCGCCTTTCCATCGATGGCATAAGCTGCTCTTTTTATCGTTCCTTTAATGCTCAATTTTGAAACCTCTTTTTTTTTGTATATAAAATTAGATTTTGCGATGGCGCACAAAACTTATTTCTTTATTACAAAAAACTTACCGCGACTTTCGGCCCATGCCTCTCACCGGTGCATGTTCCAGCGGTGCTTCATCTGCATCCATCCGGAGGGCAGCTTCGGGATAGTTTCAAGCGCCATCTTGCGCTCGGCTTCCGTGATCGTGCTGGGCGTCCAGACCTTCATATAGAAGTGCTCAAGCCCAAGGGCTACCGCCTCGCAAATCTTGAACGTTCGCTTGTCGATTTCGTGATATTCGACTTTTCTATGGTCTTTTTTCTTTTTATGCATTTTTGTTGCTCCTTTTGAAATTATCCTTTTTTTTTACCAAATCCAGATGCCGCCCACTATCGCGATGAAAAGCGCATCCATGGCGGTCGCAATGAATACCGCAAAATCCCGTTCGGAAACCGCGATATATCCGGTCGAGCCGTCCCTGGTCCACGCCCAAATCTGCGTGGCGAGAACGAAAATGATGATGGCGATAACAGGCCCGGACAAAGTGATAGTCATTTTTTAGAGTCTCCTTTCGCGCATGAACTTGAGCGCGGTTGAAAATCCCTTCTTCAGCCCTGCACCCATGCAGTCGATACAGGCTTCGGAAATCTTGCGGGCGATGGTTCCGGCATCGCCTCCTTTCATCGCTTCGGCATATACCTCGACCGCAGCCTGCGCGGTCCTGGATGCCACGGTGTCCTTTATTTCATCGAGAGCATGTTCGAAGATGGCTTCGAGCTCCTTTTCCCAAAGTTCCTCGGAGTCTATTTCTTTGATCTTGCGATTTATTGTATTTGTCATTTCTTGTCCCTCAAATTTCTCGGCATACTTGTCAATGTCGCCGTTGATGAAATCGTTTGCAGATTTCTCGTCATCGAAATCATGCTCGGATATAATGCAGGGATTTTCAACGACCGCCTTATAATAGGGGTTCGTCACCCTTTCGCATCGGGTCACTTTTACTTTCGGCATACTACCTCCAGTTCCATGTAGTCCACGGTCGGTTCGTGCCATTCGGTGTCATCCCACTTGCGGATACCTTTACAGCGTTTTCCTTCATATCCGTAATCAACTACCTTGTTATCCTCCCCGCAGAAGTAATGCCAGGTGCTTGCTACTATCTCGTAGGAGTGCTTATTTGTCATTTGCATGAGAGTGAGAACTTCCCCGTTCCCTTGCGCCAACCATTTAGCCAGCTCCCTATTCGTAGACCGGCGCGGTTTCGGTTCTTCGGGGATTTCGGCGCAATAAGGATATATTTCGCCATCGTGACATATTGCACATATCCCATCCATCCTTTCCACAATCGCTACAACCAAAGATGTTATAGCATAATCCATTATTTTATTCCACACTAGCATCTTCTTCGGCGGGTCGAAAATCTGCGGCTTGGTGATTTCTTTCAGTTCTTGTCCGTTGAAATTCATTTATACCTCCCCGGCCTCGCGGTAATCTTTCAAGATGATGCCGAGAGAATTTGCCTTCAGCAGAACGCTTCCGTTTGCCTTGGCATCTTTCCAGAACATCTTTGCCAGATGCTTCGAGGTCTTGCGAGAATTGATGTCCCTTTCTGCATAATACTCGCGCCAAATTCGGCCCTGATTAAGGATTTCCTCCGAGGTCAAGGCCAGGAAAAAGTGTTCGGCGGTAAAAGGCTTCCCTGCATAAAATTGGATAATCATGAGGGAAGGCTCGCCCCCCATGCACGAATTTACGACCATGATATAGTCGCAGGCCTTCTCGTGCCCGAGCGGGCCATACTGTTTTTTCTTCTTTTGCGTAGCCATAAGATAAAATCTCCTGTGAAGAGTGGGTGATTTTTTTAGTTCATCTTTTCTTTTATAAAGGCTTTCCAGGTCATGCGGCCTCCTTTTGCGTTTTCTTCATCGTCCTTCTTGCCTTGGCGCGGTATTCCTTGAGCCAGGCATCCAGTGCGATGTGGGCCTTCTCGCTCGGCTTTATATCGTCCTTGTCCTCGTCGGCGTAGAATTGCCCCAGGGAACCGTCCGGCTTGATTTCTGCGGTCGCCACGGGCTCCCCAGCCTTCGTCCGAACGAATACCAGCACGAGCTCTTTCTCGGCCATGCGCCCGATGTAGTCGGCGCTCACGAGGCATTGGTGCAGGGCTTTCGCCTGCGCTGCGACGGTCTTTATGTCTCCCGGAACGGATACTACCAGGCCGGACTTGTGCACGATCGCATTTGCGAATTTCTGCGCCATCGCAAGAAAGTTCTTTTTCTTCTCGCGCTCGCGCTTATTTTGCAGGCGCTTTTCCTCAAGCCTTCGAGCTTCAAGGATGTTGTTATATTCGGCTACTACCTTGTTATGGGCTGCGACCAGATCCTTCGGGAACTTCCAGTATTTATCCTTAACGTCATGCCCGCAGCGCTTCGCAGTTTCGATGTAGTCCCGATAATAGCGCAACTTATAATAATCTTTTAGGTTGACGGCGCTCAAATACTTGAAGACATCGAAGGCGCACTTTCCGTTTTCAAAGCAGAAGTCCTGCCACTCTTCATACTCCTTCGCGGTATGGCCGTTCATCACGAAAAGGATTTTTGCAAGCGTCCACTTGCTTGCGCCTCGGGTATCGCGGATAAACGCGAGCACCCTTTTTTGGCGCTCGGGCTTCATCCTGGAAAAGTTGCCGTTTCCCACGAGCTTGTCGAGCTTCGCCCCGACAAGTAGTTCTGTTTTCGGGTTTTTCTTCCATGCGGAAAGGATGCGCATGGCATCGGCCTTGCTTATCCTCCCGGCCTTCTGCAAAGTCCAGCGGAATTCGGGGTGGGCTTCCACGATTGCTGCATTTTCCGCTTCGGTAAGCGGCAGCGAGAGCATGGCGGTTCCCTTCTTGAGTCCGGGGCATCCCCCTTCGATTTTGCACCATTTTTCCCGCAGAGACGGCTCGATAAAATAGCCGCCATAAAGCGAAATATAGAGGTTGCGGACGTATTCCACGCCGTCCTCGTCGATGCGGTAGACTTCGGATTTACCCGAGCCGTGGGAGCGGGTCTTTTTCCATTCCCCCACGACATATCGGGTAATCGTTCCGCATTGGTTCACGATGTAGTCGGTGAATTCTGCGCGGGTCATTGTCATTTATGCCCCCAGAATATCAAGAAAGGAAATCTGCCCCTTCACCGGCTTAAATGCGGGTTTCTGCTCGGGGATGCTCTCTGCCTCGGGTTCGGAGGCTGGCTTTTCCTCTTCGGGCTCCTGCGCAGGATGCAGAAGCGCATGGCAGGCAGGGCAAAGCCCCTTTTCAAGCTCCAGGACCTCCGTTCTGCACCTTGCGCACTTGGAGGCCTTTTCCTCTTCGGGCTTCGCCTTCCTGGGCTTCGATTTCTTCGCCTTTTTATTTGCCTTTTTCTTTGCCTTCTTTTCCTCTTCGGCTCGCCTTGCGCGTTCCTCCGCTTCGGCTTTCGCCTGGGCGGCTTCCTCGTCCTCGACTTTCCAGATTTCATCGTTGAAATAATCGCGGCAGATGCGGAAGCATACTTCGTCCGGCACGTCGCCGGACTTGCCGTCAAGGATTTGCGAGGCGCAGTCCTCAAGATAGGAAATGCAGCGCTCGAACTTGTCCTCGTTGCCCGCGAACTTGTCGCAGGTGCGCTCCAGGTTCTCGCGGATTTGGGCTTCCATGCCGTTTGCGCTTGCGTTTTTCGCCATTTCCTTGTATGCGGCAAGCTGTTCTTCTTTAATCATTTGAGACCTCGTTAATTAGTTTGTGCTATGCTTTTTTTCTTTATTCGGATTCTTCGTGTTGAAGTCCTGGAGCAAGTACCGCAAGAATTTAGATGTGCTACCGGCAATGACAAGCGGGATGCCGATTCGTGCGGCGGTGTTCTGTGCTTCGGCGAGAAGTTCGCGGTCGATCATGATTGTAGTTCTTTCTTTAGCCATTTCTCGGCTCCTTTCTTTTTGGGGGTGATGTTGATTATGCAGCTTCAAGCTTCGCGAGGTGCCGCCTTGCGATTTCGCAGACCTTCTCGCAGAATTTTTCGTTGCCTTCGATGGCGCAGGTGCGCACCTTGTTGTAATCTGCGTGGCCGTAGCCCGGATGGCAGAAGTAGAGGCGCGTATGCCCGAGCATCGGCACCTTCGTGTAATTGCCGCAGTTTTCCGTCAGCAGGCGGCGCAGCATATCCAGCGCGTCGGCCCTGCAGTCGTTCTGGCGGTAGGCTCCGCGGCGCATCCAGGCCTCGTCGATTGCTTTGCGCTGGGCGTCCTTGCGGCTGCTGGTGCCGTAGGCGATGGAGAAGGCTCTCCCGGCGTCGCGCTGGGAGTTCGAGATTTCCTTGACCATCGTGTAGACCTCGTGCCTCGTCGGGGTTCGGCCCATCTTGATCGCGGCAAGATGCCACACTTCTGTCTGGTCGTTGGCCTTCAATGCGGCTCTAAATGCTGTTTTCGTGAATTTCATTTGTTTATCCTCGTTGTTAAAGGTTTTATTTTTTTAAGCAGCCATATTCCAGAGTCTTTCGCTAGTGCAGATGCGGTGTGCGAATTCTTCATCCTTAATTGCAGCAAGGAAGGCATAGCCTTTGGAGCACATCTTGACTTCGTTGCGAGTGAGGATTTTTGCGGCAAATCCCTGGAACTTTCCGAAGCAGTCCATTTCTTCAACGTTCTTGCTGAAAAAAGAAACGATTCCGTCGAAGATGTCGATGTCGGTGCGCGAAAGCCCACAAACCTTGTTCTTCTTCCAGATATTCCAGAAGGCTTCCTTTGCTTCGTAGCAGTTTTCAAAGTTCGTCATGATTTCCTCGCTTGTTTGTTGTTTACATTCACAATATACATAATTTATTGCTGTTATGCAATAGCAAAACGCAAAAAACTTCTTATTTTTTGCTTACATCTTAAAATAAATGCGGAAAATCGTACATTTTGTATCGTTTTGTTCGAATTTTTCGCAAAAAAAACATTTTTCAGCCTTTTTGCCAACTTTTTGCAAAAATTCTGCAAATTCGGCCCTAAAAAAGTGATAATTGCCCGTTTTCGTCGCATTTCGGAACCGTCGCGCTGTTCGGGTAGTTCCCGCGACCGATTTGAGCCTTGAAATGAGGGCACGCCATCAGGTAGGCGGGCGTGAACCGAGCCGAGCATCCTGGCTATGTCAGCGGTCGCCGTGCTGCCCATCGTCTGCGGCCTTGCTCATGAACTTCTGCTTTTTCTTTTCGCGCTCGTCAAATTCGAGCCTCTGGAACATGTCAGGCTCAAAAGAGCTCAAGACCTTCTCCTTCGCATCCTTGAAAAAGTTTTTGTCTACCTCGAAGCCGTAGGACCTGCGCATCATCTGCTGTGCCGCGAGAAGGGTTGTCCCAGAACCGCAGCAGGGGTCGATTACAACTTCGCCCTCGTCGGTAAAGATGTCGATGAGCTTTTTCAGGAGCGCGACCGGCTTCTGCGTCGGGTGTACCTTCGGGGTCTCGGTATCGCGTTCCCAGTCGATGCAGTTGAAAATCATCTTGCCACGGTTATTGAACTTCGGCAATTTATCGCGATAGAAAAGCAGGCCATATTCGCAGTTGCCGACGATCTTCATGTTGGCCTTGAGTACCTGCGCGGAGAAATTCTTGCGGAAAACTAGGTTTATGTAATTCGGGAAGCCGTATTTTTTCGCAAGCTCGATAAACTTGAACTGCTGCTCGAACTCGCAGAACAATATCATGCAGGGAGCCTTCCCTTTTTCCTTCGGTTCCTTGACAAGCATCTTGCTACAAAAGTGCATAAATTCGGCGGGCCTGAATTCGTTTTCGGAGTTGAAAAACTTTTTACCCGCCTTGTCGCTCTCGCCATTCTTGTTGTCTCCGTCCACGTACCATGAGGGGTTGGAGCCGTATGCGTTCGTGCCGAGATTGTACGGCACGTCGGCGATGATGAGCTGCGCCTTCGGTATCTGGTAGACTTTGTAGTTCTGCATGGAGTCGCGGAAAAGGTGCATGTCGAACTTGTGGAATTCTTGGTTTTCCATTTTGTTTTTTTTTCCTTTATCGTTTCATTTGTGAGTGTTTCATTTTGTTTCCTGGTTCGCTTTTTTATGGGGCTTCCGGGAATTGAACCCGGCTACACATGGCGGAGGTAGGCCAAATGAAACGAAATGCCATGCCCATGCTGCACCAGCAGCCCCTTGTGAATCTTTTTTTTTATCCTTTTCTAAAAGCGCCCCGCCCGGCATGTGTTATAGTGTGAGGGGTTGGCGTGTGCCAAGGTGCCGGGCAGGGCTTTTGTTTTTGTCTCTTTTATCCTTTCTGCATCTCGGTGTACTTTTCGAGGACGCAGTTCTCGATGTGCTCGCGGAGCTGGCGGGTGATGGGGTTCACGATGGAGCAAGATTCTTCGCCCGTGCAGAACGGGTCCACCGGGTAAGCGACATAGAGGCCGTTCTCGCCGTCCTTGATTCGGAGCCCGCGCACGATGAACTGGTCGTTGAGTACGATTTCCGCTAAAGCCCTGACGCGCCCGATACTCGGTCCTTCCCTGAATGGGAAAACCCTTACTTCGGAAACTGCGAGGCAGTCGAAAGATTTTATTTCTTTTTTACTCATTGCCGCCGAGTCCTTTCTTGCTTGCCATGAATACGGTGTTGCAGTTTCCCATTCCGTAAGGCTTGAAACCGAGCCTTGCATAGAGCCGGTGGGCATTGATGTCCTTGTTATGAACATGAAGGGAAATTCCCTTCGGGTATCTTTTCAATGCAAAATTTATAAGCGCCGTGCCGATACCCTTGTTGCGCTGCTCTGCATCTACATACACGCTATAAAGATATGTAGAGCCGTCGCCATTCGGAACGGTCACGATAATGCTCTTGCCATCTTCGGTCACGAAACTTTCCTGGCCTTCGAAATTCCAGAGTTCGTCGGGTTCATTGTCCACCATTTCTTGCACGCGATCTTGAGGAACGTGCTTTCGGTATTCGTCATATTCATGCTTTATGGCCTTCTGCATGAGCGGGATAAATTCCTCGTATGTTGCAGGCCTGAACTGATTTTCGATTTCTTCCATGTCCTTTTTTCCCTTGTTAAGGAATTTTAAAATTTTTGCCGGGTTTAATTCCTCCACCGGCAGGGAGTTTCTTTCGTTTGTCCTTATCGGTTCAGGTAGCTGTCGAGAGCATAAATGGGTGCCGCCCCGCGCTACTGGCGTCTACCACAACGCATACATCTACGGGGCGGCAAGATCTACTTCGTGAGCCTCTGCATCTGCTCCATGAGGGCCCGCATCTGCCCTTCCTTCTGGGTGCGGTCGTTCTTTTCGAGATGGGCGCGGATTTCGTTGCCGAAGTGGCGGTCAATGGCACGGTAGCAGGCTACCATCGCGCCCCACGCCTTCGAGAAGTCAGTGCGGTGCTTGGTGCGCTCCATTGCAGCCGTGCGCTCCATTGCAGCCGTGCGCTCCATTGCAGCCGTGCGCTCCGCCTTGACGCGGTTCAGGGCTCCCTGCAAATTCTCGGCATAGTCAATAAAGAACTTTGCGGTTTTAGCCATATCTACGGCACATTCTGCCGCATCTACGTCTTTGCCTGGTCCGCAATTATATACGTGCAACACTCGTTCTTTCTTCTCGTCAAAGAAACGCCGCTGCCACTCGGTCAGTTTCCATTCGGTATCAATCCCCCCCCCCAGCGTTTTCAAGGCCTCGGCAAAGGGAGGGTTACCGATGCAGTCGTCATAGATGTGTTCGTGTTCGTTGTTCATTATGTTTTACCTCGTTTTTAGTTGGTTGATTTCGCTTTCGAGTTCCTTTATCCGGGCTTTCGCCATGTCCCATTCGACCTCGTGCTTGCGCAGCTCTTCGAGCTCGCCGCTGATGGCGTGAAAAGTCTCGCGCAAGAGGACCACGCTTTCTGCGCCATCTTCGTTCCTGATGCTCACGGTCTTTTCGTACTTGAGCAGGCGGTTCACGAGCGCATTACGCTCCACGATAAGCGCATCGTAGGCGTGGTGCCATTTGCATACTTCACCCTCTAGTTGTTTGGCATAGGTTTTGTATTCCTCTATGGTCTGCATTTTTACCTCGCATTTAGTTCCTTGATGCGTTTCTCCTTGCTTATCCATTAAGCCTCCTAGAAAAGTGAAAGTTGTCCGATGTTCTGCTTCTTGCCAAGAACGAAATCGCAAATCCAATTTCTCGCGTAGTCTGTTCGGATTTCGGAACGTTTTGTGTCACATAGTCCGGTTTTTGTTTCGTGTTCTATGTACATAGCGACCTCGTCCTCGGAACATCCGGCGGAAATAAGTTCTTTTTTCTTTTTGTTTCCTCCCGAGCCAGCGGTCAATTTCCTACGCAGTTCTAACGGACAAGGTTGGATAGTTTCGCCGTGCGTGGGTTCGCAATTTAAGAACCAGTAGCCGGTGGGTTTCTTGTAGTAGTCCCCACGAATAGTTCTGTCGTTATCAATGAGCGTTACGCGCAATGGGAAAAAGTGATTTGTAAAGTTTGTGGGATGCCACGGATTTTCAATGATTAGACGCAATCCGCGAATTTCTGCATCTGCAATAAGTTTCAGAGCAATGTCATAGAAGAAAAACCTCTCTTGCGAGAACTTTCTCAAAGTCGCCCATTTGCGTTTAAAATAAGGTTCGGTCTTGTAGTCCTTCTGTTTCTTTTGCGATGCGTCGTAAAAGTCCGAGTGTTGTATTTGTTCCATTACCGAACAGAACTTGATGCACGGAAAAAAGGCAAGAATCAAGTCATCCTTCGTTATGTTGTCAAACACGCTTGCCCCCCCCATCGTAAGCATTTTGTATGTTTTCAAACAGGTCTATAACGTGGTCGGTCTCTCCGAAATTGTTTTGGATGTCGTAGTCCTCGGCGGGGATGCCGAGTTTTATGAACTCGTTCTTAAACGTCCCTGATTGTTCAAAAAAGCAATGTACTTTGCCGTTGATTTCCATTTATTTTTCCTCGTTTCGTTCAAAACTTCCCTCCGTTCAGGGCTGCGGTGGAGGCTTCCGCGTCGCAGATTACCGCCCAAATTTGTCCCTGCCGCATGAACCGTTCGCATCCTTCGCAAGTACGATACTCATTCAGATGGTTAAGGTTTATGTAAAAAACAATGGGGACATCCGGCAGGGTTCCCGCGATCGTTAGTTCACGCGGGAAAGTTCTGCACCCTAGAAGGGCAAATCGTCTTGGTATTCATCGCCAGCCTGTTGCGCTCCTGCTCCCGGCGCATAGGGGTTCCGGTTTCCGGATGCGGATGCCTGCGAGCCGCCAGCGCTGCCGTAGGAAGCTCCGCTCGATGCTCCCTGCCCGCGTGGCGTGAGTATCTGGAAGGATGTCGCGCTCACCTCGGTAATGCTCCTTTTGGAGCCCTGGTTGTCGGTCCAGCTCCGGTTCACGAGCTCGCCCTCGATAAAGAGCGAGATGCCCTTCCCGATGCCGAGCTGCTCGAAGGTTTCCGCAGCCTTCCCCCAGATCACGATATTGTGCCAGGTAGTCTCTTCTTTCTGATCTCCGTTGTTGTCGCGGTAGCGGCGGCTCGTGGCGAGGGAGAAGGAAACGCGCTTCCTGCCGTTCGGGCTTGCGCTCGTCCTCGGGTCCTGCCCGATGTTCCCGATGAGAAAAACTTTATTCAAATACGCCATGGTTGGTTTTTCCTTTTTTCCTTTTTCGCTTTTTTTTTCTTGATAGGAATTAGACCCAGAGTTGCAGCTCGGTCTGTTGCCTCTTGTCCCTTTTTGTCCTGCGGTGGATAGGCTTGTACCCGTCATAGCCGTGGTCGATGGCCCATTTCTCCAGCGCCTTTATGCGCTTGTAGAAGGGGCTTCTCGACCCGCAGCGCTTGAGCGCCATCTGCGTTGCCGGGTACTTCACCTGCCGCATCGAAGGCTACCCGAACATGTCGTTGTCGAGGTCGCCTTCGGGTTCTGCGCTGTCCGCAAATTCCGGTTCAGGTTCCGGTTCGGGAGCGGGGGCGGGGGCCGGGGCGGGCTGGCTCCTGGATGCGCCCGTCTTCTTCGCGGAGACGTCGTTGCGGGCCTGCGCCTTCTGGGTGGCGGGCTCGGCCTTCTTCTGGGCCGGAGCGGATGCGGATGCCGCAGCCTTCGCCTCGGCTTCCCTTTCCGCCTTGTCGTCCATCACCGCCTTCCAGGTAGTCTCGCCGTCCTTGATGGCGGAATAGGTGGAGCGCAGGAGCTGGATCTCCGTCGGGTCGATGCTGGAGAGCTCGTGCCCGAGGAAATCCTTGAGGGCCTCGACCGGCACGCCGAGCTGCGCGAAGGCGTCGATGATGCGGTTCTTCGCGGCATCGGGGTCGGCGGCATCCTGCTTCGCCATGGTCTGCCGCACGTAGTAGAGAGCCTCGTCCACGAGGTCGCCCGGAATGAGGCGCAGTCCGAGCGTGCGCACCGCCTTCGAGATGAGGGAGTTCTGCTTGTTCAGGATGTCGTCGTCGGTGCCGTGCAGGATGTAGACCGGCTTCCCGTAGGAGTTCGTGCGGACCCGGATGGGCTTCTCGCCCTGCGGAAGCTTCGAGCGCTCAACGGTTTTCGTAACGGTCACGTCCTGGGAGAAGTAGGTGTTGGTCTCGAGATCGCTCACGGCCACGCGGATGACGCGGCGTTCCTCGTCCTCGGAAATCGTCGAGGTCTCGGTCAGGATGTTAGTCATGTTGCGGATGGCTGCCTCCACGAAGCGGATGCTCGGGCCTTCGATGCCCTTGCCCACGGGCTTGTGGTAGATGGCGACCGATGCGAAGCTGGGGCGGCGTGCGTCCTTGAGCATGTTCTGGCGCACGGAGTCGAGGTCGCGCGGGCGGGCGAGGGCCATCTTGTAGCGGGCCTCGACGACAGCCTTCTGCTGTGCAGCCATGGCGAGCGCGGCGCTTTCGGATGCGGACTGCGCGGCGACCGGCAGGGCGCTCTCGGTGGGGTTGATAATTGCGGGAGTGTTTTCCATTTGTTTTACCTCTTTTTGTGGATTTTGGTGTGCATAATATACATTTTGCGCATGGCTCCAAATCTTATTTATTTCTTATATTTTAGAGTCCCTTCGCGGTGATGCGGAGCACTCGTGCGCCCTGCTTCTTCTGCGTATGCTGGGCGATGAGGGCCTCGCGCTCGGCAGCGTCCATCCCGGCCATCGCGATAGTGGCGATGCTCTCCCAGTCAATGCTCACGCCATCCTTATTATTCTTCCATGTGCATACGCCCGGAATGATGGTCGCGTCGCCCATGTAGACTTTGATGCGGTTCGAGAATTCGGCCTCGCGCTTTTCCGCATCCTTCTTGTCGGCCTTCGCCTGCTGGAGGGATTTCACTGCCTCGAGCACCTCGTCGCTGGCTTCCTTTTCCTCGTCGGCATGGCCCACGGCATATTCCTTCTTGATGTATTCGGTCGTGGCGTCGGAGCCGTCGGCTTCGGGCATCTGGTCGCCCTCTACATAGGGCCAGAAGGCCTCGGTCGCATCGAGGATCTTCTGCGCGAGCTCCTCGTCGTATTCCATGACGTAGATGAAGAAGTCCTGGCCGCTGAACATTACGGCGAGGTGGGCGAACTTGGAGCCGGTCACCATCATCTGCACCTGGAGCTGGGCCTTGTAGTATTCGGGAAAATCGGACGTGTACGCCTCGCCCCAGCGCTCGTCGCGGAAGCGGATGTTCTTTGCGTCGACCGGGATGCCGAGGCTATGGTTCCAGCCGTCGAGCGATGCGCCCAGGCGCGGGAATTCGTCGCAGGTGATGAGATTGTATCCGTCCACGTGCTCCAGCTTGCTGTCGGTTTCCACGGCATAGAAATCCTTGAGGATGTTGGTCTCGAAGGACTTGCCCGCCTTCATCGCGGGAGTTTCCGCGAGCGGCTCGGCGCGGCCGGTCTTGTCGAGCCATACGTCGAAGATGCCTCCGAACGGGGATACCCCGATGAGCTTCCCGGCATCCGTGCCGGTGATGTAGTGGCGGCGCTTTTCGAGCCATTCGGCCTTCTTGCTTTCGTCCTTCTGGGTTTCGATAAATTCCATTTTTAGTACCTCACGGAAAGATGGTTGATTTTGTTGTTCACGATGGCCTTCACGATTTCGCGGGCGGCGAGCTCGTAGCCGCCGATGGTAAATCCTTGCAGGCGCTCCGCGATGATGGCGGCGATGGCCTTGACGATGGCCTTGTTTACCGCCTTCATCTCGGGCGTCCATTTTGACGGCTTCTGGGCCGGAGCGGCAGGGGCTGCGGGTGCGGGCTCCTGTGCCGGATGAGCTTGGGCCTGCGCCCTATCCTGCTCGCGATGCATGGCCTCGCGCCTTGCGCGATCCTCGGCCTCCTGGCGTGCCATTTCGGCTTCGGCGGCCCTGCGTTCCGCTTCCTGCTTTTCGCGCTCCAGGCGGGCCTTCTCGGCGGCGGCGCGGGCTTCCGCTTCCTCGCGGGCCTTGCGCTCCGCCTCTTCCTTGATTTTCTGCTCGCGGATGATGCGGTCGGCCTCCGCCTGCTTCGCCTCGAGTTCGGCAAGCCTGCGGGCATCTTCCTCGCGCTTCTCCGCTGCGCTCTTCATGGTAGAGAGCGCCCCGATTTCTGCGTCAAACGCCTTCAGGACTTCCTCGTATGCTTCCTTCCATACCTCGGCGGTGACCGCTGCCCGCTGGGTTTCAAGCTCCTCGATCTTGGCGGCGAGTTCCTGGGAGTTGCAGGCGGCGCATGCGAAGTGCGTGCCCTTGATGTCGTCGATTGCCTTCTGCCGCTCCTCGATGTCGGTCACGGGCCTGCGGATTTCTTCCTGCAAGCGCTCCATGCGCTCGCGGAAGTCGGCGCGGTTCTTGTCGATAATCTTGGGGAGGGCCTTCAGTTCGGCCACGACCGTCTTGCCCAGGTCATCGACCTTCTTCTTTACCGATGCAATCTGCCGGGCTGCGGTCTTGATCTGCGAGATGCCTTCCTTCGTGGATACGTCCGCCACGAGCCCGCGTGCGAGATTCTCGATGCGGTCGGCCACTTTCTGGAGGTTCTCGCCATCCGAAAAAAACTGCTGGAGGTTGCCGCTATCGGCAACGATGAGGGAATAGTCGTCGCCCACCTCGATGATGGTGGGGGTCGCTTCTTCGTTCTGTTTCATTTTTATTTGTCTCCTGTGAAGAGTTAAAAAAGTGTAGCCTAGAAAGTGTGCGAGAGCTGCCGGGCCATCCAGCATACTAGCTCGAAGGAGCCTCCCCCGCGCCTCACCTCGTCGATCTGCTTCATGACCTTGGCGTGGTTGGATGCCTCGCCGCTTACCGAAAGATGCGCCCTGCCGTTCTTCTCGGTCACGGTGTATTCGGTGCGGCTCTTCGTGCTCTTGTATGTTATCGACCTATCCGCCATAAATGTCTAGTCCCGGAATAAAGTTTTTTCAATCTCGATGTCGAGGTTCTCCTCGATGTCCCTGCGGGTAGAGGCCACGCCGAGCTTTGCCTTGGCATATCGCCTCATTTGCCGGAGTTCGGGCTTCTTGCCTGCGGAAAGGGCCTCCGCGATGTCGATGGCGGCTTCTGCCTTTTCATCGAGGGCGGCCTGGTAGCATTCGTTCAGCTTTGCAAGGTCATCGATAGTCATGGAAAATTAGCCCCAATAATAGTCGAGGGTGGAAACCGCGAGATAGAGCGCGAAGATGGTGCAGACGAGCAGCTTGTCCTTGAGATCGCGGTTCTTGTCGCGGTAGTGCTTGAGCCATCCGCCCTTCGGACGCCACTCGTTGATTACGATGGCTCCGTCCTCGTGGATGCCGTCGGGCGCGGGTACGCGGCGCTGGAAAGAAATCTTTTTGTTAGCCATTTTTCTTATCTCCGTATTCCTTGATTACCGCCTCGGAAATGACCGCCGTGATGCTGGAGCAGATGCCCTTCGCCTTGCGGCGCTTTGCCTCGCTAGATGCGATGGCGTGCGCCTGTTGGGTCACTGATGTAGGCTTGAGCGATGTTTTTCCCATGATGGAGTCCTCTGGTTTATGCCGCTTCGGCAAGCAGGCGGTCACGCCAGGATGCGAGTTCTTCGAGGCTCTTGTATCCGGTGCCGAGGTCTCCGTTCAGGAGATGGCGCACCCATGCGGATTTCTTGCTATTGCCGAACTGCTTCCACTTGCGGTTGTAAAGGTCGTAGATTTCGCCTGCGAGCTGCTTTCTTGTGGATTTTGTAGCCATTATAAAACCTCTTTGCTTTTCGTTTCTGGGTTAAATATACATTCATTTTATAAAAAGTCAATAATTTTTTTATAAAATTATGCAAAATCGATTTTACAAACCTAGAAAAGCGAGAGCTGGTCTTTCTGCTCAACGCCTAGCCTCTCCAGCATCGCCTTGAGCCCGTGCTTTTCCATTATAGCCGCATAAATCTTCGGGTGATGCTTCCTGGCATATTCGATGTTTTTCAAGTCGCCATGCGCGATCGGGACCGGACAGAACATGCAGCCGGTCCTTTTCAGGCCCGCATCGGAATACATGGGCGAGAGCTTGATGCCATTCTCTTCGACATATCGCAGGACATCGCTTTCCATCCATAGGGAAAGCGGAGTGCTCTTGTGCCTTTTACCCTTAAATGAATTGCAGCCCGCCTTCATCCAGCCGACGCTCCTGCGGAAGCTCTCTTCTGCACGAGTTCCTATTATAGGACTCCTGCCCGTTTGTTTTTCGTAGTTCATCATCGGCCTTTCTTTCATCAGCTTGCAACAGTCGGGCGATATTTTCACTCCGCATCCGAGCAGGAACGCCCATTTCTTGAAACGCTCCTTGTATCGGCTCTCCTTGCCATCTAGGTCAAGGCCATGCAGTCCGTTGACCGCGTATTTGGCTCCGCCATTTGCCGCCTTGATATACATCGCCACCTCTTTGCTGGGGTACACGATGCCGTCCTCCTTCAGGATTTTCGGAAAATGCTTTACCGGGTAGACTTCGGTCACGTTCGGGAATTCGCGCACGAATTTCACCTGCTCCGGGAATTCTATGCCGGTATTCGCGAAAACCGCAGGAACATCTGGATAGATGGAGCGCACGAGATGCAGAAGGACGAGCGAGTCCTTACCGCCGCTGAAACTCACGTAAACTCCGTTTTCGCCTTCATGTTCCACAAACTCCCGGATAACATCGAGAGCGTGCTGCACTTTCCATTCGTAGGGCTGGCGCTGGAGCCTGCGCAGTTCCGCAGCGGGTTCTTTTTTCAGTTCCGCGATGATTTCTGCGTCGGTCATCTAGCCATCCTTGAGCAGGGTTATACCGTGGCGCTTCAGCACTTCGTTGAGGCGGGCGTTATCTTCCTTGAGCAGCTTGTTCTCGCGCATGATGCTCTCGTATTCCTCGAGCGGAATCTGCGCATAGAGGGGCTGCGCGTGGGTCTGTCCGGGATGCAGGGGGTAGTCGCTCATTTTTCCTCCCACGTAATCACAAAATAGTTCACGCATTCCACGGCTCCCCACTCGGTCTTACCCGTACCTATGCGGATGCGCGGATTCTTGAACACCAGACGGCGTTCGGTATCGTCTGCCTTCGGGTAGCCCAACGTGAACACCACTTGGTCAAATTCCTTGGCGAAAGTTTCTTGGGCGAGTCCGTTGGCTAACGGGGTCATATCGGACACGCCGAAGAACTGCTGCATTTCCTTAACACGGAACAGCCTCGTCAGCCAATGATACGACAATTCCCGGTATTCCGCTTTCTTGACACCGCTGCGTATCATATCAAACCATTTCTTTTTCAAGGGCAGGTAGAGCGTCTTTGTCTTGTTCATAGGGCTAGTCCTCGTGCAGGTTGCGTCCGCACATCGGGCAATAGTTTATTTTTATTTGTACAGCACTCGATTCGTATCCCATAAAGAAAACGACGAGTTCGCCTTTTTTCGTTACACAAGCGAATCCTTTATCTGCATCTATAATTTTTTCTTTGTATGGTTCGCAAAACTCGCACATCTCATGCCTCCAATTCTATATCTTTGAACTTATCACAGAACTCTTTTTTGAGGTCTACGAATTTATTGTACTTTGCGACAATCCTATTAAAGTTACTAGGAGTATCTTCGGCTTTTCTAAGTTTGTCCGCAAGGTCTTCTATAAAATCAATGAGTTCATCTGGTGTTCTTGTTTTATATCTTGATGCTAGATAATGCCATTGCCTTATCTCTATTTCTAGTTCTCTAATTTCTTTGCTTTTATTGTCGTTGATTAAATAAAATTCATGAATTAAATCACGTTCAATTTTACTATGTTGCTCCGATTTAAGGCGCAGAAGTCGGTAGAACATCTTGTATAGCTTCAAAAGTTTCTTCATCACTTCGCCTCCTTGAATTTCTCGGCAAGTTTCAGCCAACGCTTGTGCCACCTTGCGAAAAATTCAATTTTATGGTTGTAATAATGCTCTAAATTTTCATCTTCAGCCCAACGATACAGGTCTTTGGATTTTTGGCATAATACCACACACTTATATGCCATATCCAAGCAATGCCTGTACTTGTGGTGGCTGGCTTCTTTTTCTGCCCTTGCTTGAATTACGTACAAACCTTGTGCGTAATCGTGGACTTGCTTCTTCAGTTCAACAATCTCCATCAAGAGTTGCTCAACTTCCATCTTGTGGGATTCCTCCAAGTCAGCAATCACCTTGTCGACTTCGGACTTTGGATAGTATTCGATGTTCGTATCTACATCACCATCAATCATATCGTCGTAAGTGCAGGGTTTCAGTTCCATCTCAGTCCTCCTAGTAGTTCTCCGCTTCCTCGCGGGTGCGGAAGAAATGGAACCCGCTGGCGCACTCCACGTTGTACATCAGGTTGAAGTCCTTGATTTCGATTTCCTGCCCGAGGCGATACTCGAACGAGTTGTCGTACTGCGAGTGCAGGACTTCGTGTCCGTCCATGTCGGTAATCTTCGCCCGGTTGGTGCGGCACTTGCTGCCGTTGATGCAGAAGACGATGGCTCCGGCAGGAATCTCTGCCGTAATAACCACGCCCTCTTGGGTTTTCTTGTAGCCCGTCATAGGCTCGGTGAAGATTTTGCCAAGGCGGAGTTCTTCGGCTCCCGTGAGGTCGGCTCCGTAGAGGTTGGCTCGCGTGAGGTCGGCTCGCATTTCTTCCCAACCTTCGCAGTCCTTTTTGAGCCAGTGCTGGTGCCGTTCGACAATCTTGTTCAGTTCTTCCTGTGTCATGATTTACCTCCACTTATCCGCCATCGCGCGGCACTTGTC
>Ga0265298_10000584_pt1 | contig 54204 bp, 76 predicted proteins | sample AusTroGonzalo_MG_3_FD_193486 | JGI IMG/M metagenome (GOLD analysis project Ga0265298, IMG submission 193486) | Bovine rumen microbial communities from tropical cattle in Woodstock, Queensland, Australia - Gonzalo_01 | ecosystem: Host-associated > Mammals > Digestive system > Stomach > Rumen ... | reverse complement strand
CGGATGTCCTGAGCATCCGGGAAGAGGACGTCGATGTTGTCGATACCGTAGGTGGCGGTGTGCGCGAGCAGGGAGTCACGGAACGAGCCATACCCTTTCGCGTCTGCCATGACCGCGCCGAACAGCTCGATCATGTCGGAATGAGAGAGGACCTCGCCCTCGACCTCGATGGCGTCGCCCTCGAAAACGTTGTGATGTGCCATGTCATCTCCTTCGAAAGATTGCTTCATGTCGGAATCCTCGCCCTGGGCATCCTGGATGGCCATGCCGATGAGGTATTCCACGACAGTCTTCTGCTCGTCGGTCAGGGAGTCGAGGACGTCCTGTACCGTACGATCGTCGTTGTTGTCAGCCACTTGGGCCTCCTTTTCTTTTCCGTCTGCATGCTCGACGGCCTCTTCGTCGGCATTGTCCGCAGGCTCTTCCTGAGCCTTTTCCTCCTCAGTCTCCGGATCGGCCGCTGCTGCGGGCTCTTCCTCCGGATCCCTGGGATCTGCGTGCTCCGCCTTCTCGACGCCGAGCTCGAAATACTCTCCGGAATAGATGATACCCTCGTCGGCTTCCTCGTAGGTTCCGTCGGAATGCTCGATTGCGAGGGTGTCGATCATCGCACCCGGGTTCGCTCCGGCCAGCACGAGGCTCACCTCGCGGATGATGCCGTGCACAACGTCCTTGCCCCCGTTGGGATTGGGACGCTGCTGGAGCTTGTTGGCGTAGATGGAGAGAGCGGTCACGTCGCCGTGCATGACCGCGATCTTGGCATTGCGTCCGTTGTCCGTCTCGTTGAACGAGCCGTACGTGTAGACGCCGTCTGCGCGGTTCTCAAGCAGCGCGTGGCCGACCACCTCCTCCACCGAGTTGTGGTTGTGGTTCCACACCAGCGGGACGATCGTGCCGTCGCAATCCTTGAACGCGTCCTTGCGGATCGTGCGTCCGTCGGAACAACGGAGATCGTTACGCGTGGCGTAACCACCGAAATCATACTTCATTTTGAATTTCTCCTGTTCCTTCCTCGCCTTCTAACGGATAGCCTTCTGCGTACATCTGTGCCTGCACCTGAGCCATCGGATCGTTGAGGTTGGCGTTGCGGAGCGTGTCCGCCTTCGCCTCCCCGGACGGCCTGAAGCCCATGGAGGTCCTGATGGTGTTCGCTTCGAGGATCTCGTTGCGCGTGAACTTGTCGGCGATGTCGGCCATCTTCTCGGGGGAAGTGTACTTGAATGGATCGGTGAACCACCGAACCGCCTGTCCCTGTGTCTGCGCCGTCAAGGAGATCCACTTTCGTGTCATCTCCTGCGTGAACGCATCCAGGATGGCTCCGACTGTCCGCTTCTGATAGTTCTGCATGACCTCGGGAGAAGCAGTGCCGTTCATGATCTCGTCGGTGAGGCCCAACTGGCTGTAGAGCATACTCGTCAGGTACTCGATCTGGGACATGAGGTTGTTCTCTGCGGGTCTATTGAGTTGCGTGATTCGCTCTGTGGCGTCTACGTAGGCGATTCCGTACTTGGAACCTTGCAGTTGGTCCTCGATCTTGCGAAGACGGTCCTCCGCCCTCTGCTTCTGCATCTCAGACTTGATGGGGTATGGCATCTGGAGTATCACGTCCAGCTTCCCGGAACTGGACTGCTCGTCGATGGCATCCAGCGTGTTGAGTTTGCGGATGAGGCGCTGAAGAGTCGAGTTCGGCTCGTTCATCACCGCGTAGAACGGGTTCTCGATGATGCAAACCGCGCTCTTCGGGAGGACGATCTCGTCGTTCCTCTGCTGCGCGGCGTTCCACCCTTCGATCTTAACCGCCTTCTCGTACCAACCTGTGATGCGGCCGGCGCGTGCCGTGCGGACTTCGAACGTGGGATTGAACCTAGGATCCACATCCGTCTTCTCCGGGAATATGCAGACCACGCCCTCGTCGAACATGGTGGCAACCGCATCCAACTTGAGCGCGAAAGCCGTCTGGTCGATATTTGCGTCCTTGGTGAGGACCCGGTTGAGGGAATCGTTAATGGTCTCCAGATATCGCTCGTTGTTCTCCAAATCCAACCGGACATGCTCTATGTCGACCGAAGCGACATCTAGCGCAATGCGGTTGTATATGGAGGTGATGATGGAACGCTCGTTGCCCCGGGTGTATTGGAAATGGTTCGGACGTCCAGATGTCCAGCTGGAAGGACCTTGCATGAACTCGTATTCGCGCTCATACTCGGTCTGGTCCGTGGCCGGATCCTTGTTGCGGAACGCGGACCAAGCACGTTTCCATCGTTCTCCTATCGTCGCCATAGACGCTCCTAACTTATTAAAATTGTCATTCAAATGCTTCGCGGTTAAGTTTCCACGCGACGTAAGCGTCCATCATGGCCGCCACGTTGTCAATCTTCTCCTCTGACCGCTTCTTGTAGAGCTTGCGGTTTCCGTTGGTGTCCTCAATCACGATGGCGTTGCCCATCGCGAACTGCATCAGCATCTGGTCGAATATGAGGAGTCTGTCTTGAGCTAATTTCTTGAGTTCACCAAGGGGAACCGATTCGGTCTTTGCTCCCTGGATGACCTTCTCTATGCCGAACGGCCCGTTCTCCTGTTCCCAGCGGTTGACGAAGTCCTTGGCGTTGTACGGGTCGTACCCGAAGCATCGGACGTCGAAAGCTGCATCCAGGATGAACCGGTCGAGATCGTCGTAGACCTCCATCATGTCGAGGACTGTGCCATCCAGCACTATGAGCGATCCCTCTTGCACGAATTCGTCGTACTTCTGTCTCATTGCGAGGGGAAGTTTCATCATCGTGCGCTCGGAGATGTAGCTACGGGTCTTGATTCCGAACTTATCGCCCCGCAACGGGAACAGGAAGGTGAACGCGCAGAAGTCGTCGCCTTGCGAAAGGTCCGCGCCAAGGGCGCAGGGAAGCTGCCAAGCCGAGAAAGGCCTGTGACGGACCGTCTCCTCGTATGTGAAGAAGTACGTGTAACCCTCCATCGGGAGTCCGAACCTCTTGGCAAGGATGTCGTTCCTGGCAGAAGGGTTCATCTCGGCACGTTCAACGTCCAGCTGGTAGGTCTCGTAAGTGACGGTCTTGCCGATGTTCGGTTGGGCCTTGATCCACATGTGCGGATCGGCTACTTCCTTGACATCGTCCAACTTGTAGTACCAGATCGACACGTGTGGATTGTTGTACTCACCTTTCAAGATGGACATCAATTCCATTTTGATTGTGTCGCCTACGCTGTTGCGTACCGTTCCCTCCGAGCTGATGGCAAGCAGCAGACCGTCGTCGAACTTGGACGTTGCCTGCTCCAAGGTGCCTATGACGTCCTCCCGGATGTCACCGGAAAGCCATTCGTCAACGGATGCGATCTTGCATCGGAGCCCCTGGAGCGCATCGATGGACATGGGACGGACTTCCAGCTTGGAACCGGTCAGGAAGTTCTGTATGCCCTTCTTCGTCGCTGCTAGCTTCTGCCTCCCGGCGATGCTGCCGGATGTGTTGTGCACCGACCCTTCCGTCAACCACTTGAAGAGCGGCCCCCTTGATCGTACAATGGCGGTCTTCAGCGGTGCTAGGACCTCTTCCGCCTGCCTCATGGTCGGGGCGACGGTAACCTGGTCCGTGGTAGAAGTGTCGATGTTCAGGAAGTACGCCTGTATGGTGGTCACGTACATGGACTTCGCCCCGCCTCTGGCGAGGATGATGACCTGTTTCGTCGTTAAACGCTTCTTGATGCGCTTCCTGACGTAGTGACCGCCATGATTGCCTGGAGCAGGTTGATAAACCGAACGTTCCACGAAATAGTACCATCCGAACAGTTGCTCAGCCCAGAGCTTGAACGTGTCTAGGAGATGAAGATCCCCTCCGTCTGTGAGCGTGAGCTCATTCTCGCAGTAGGCTATGTAACCGTTGATGGCATCCTCATCATAGTACACACCAGGATTGGCGATGAGTGCGTCTATGCGGTTCATCTCCATAGCGATTTCCTTGTTAATCGGAATCTCGCCCCTTAGGACCTGCTCTCGGAACCGACCATAATACTTAGGCACTGCTGTGTTTGAAAGTCCTATGGCCGGTCACCTCCTTAAGAAGATCTTGATGCAACAGACACGGCAGCATAGCCAGCCAATACTGCTGCGCCCACAGCAAGAGATTTAGCTGCATCTCTTGATTCGAGACTTGAAACAGCTTGATCTCCATACTTCTTTCTAGCCGAATCATAACCCTTAGCGTCTGCTTCTCGATAAGAAGACATTTCATGCTTCTTGTATCCAGCCATGGTCTCCCAGAATCGAGGATCTTTCACTTTTTCCTTCATGGGTTTCTTCATGTAGTTGGCTGTGGATTTCGTGATCTCCGATTCTCGAACTTTATTAACATGCGCTCTGATTTGAGCGTCGGTTACTTTCCGTTCAAGACGTTGAATCTTCTTATCGCTAGCAGAATTTTCCTTTGCTTTGTTAAGTTTTTGTTGAGCGCGATTAACAGAGTCCTTATAAGCAGCGTTGGACTCTTTGACTTCCTGTCTGCGGTCTTTGCGATACTGCTCGGCTATGGAATTGCGACGACGTTGCGCGTTTTCCTGACGAATCTGTCTACGTTCGCTCCTAGAAGGTCTATGCCCAAGCTGCTCCGGAGTGCGTCTAACACCCCATTTCATGCCTTTGATACCGTGGTGTTCTAACGTTTCGTCCATTAGATCTCTCTCTCTCTCTCTGCTTTTTCGGGGCAGAATTTAATCCTTACGATCCGGAGTTCACCAGAACAGCCTGGTCGATCCAGCCCAAGGTGGGTGTGCCGGAGGAGATGGTGACGCCGAGCATGTAAGTGCCGTCCTCGTCCGGGTAATCAGGCACGGCAGGCGCAACCTCTCGTTTGGCCCACTCACCATTATGGACAACCAGGAAATCGCCGTTATCTGTGGAACTCACTGAGGGGAGCTCGGGATCGACGGTCGTCCACTTGCCTCCGGACACGCCGAGGAACTTGCCGTTGTCCGTTCCAGAAACAGGAGGGAGCTCCACGGCTGCTTCGATGTCCTCGCCGAGGTCCTCGATGGCCTCGCTGATGGTCTCGGCCTGCTCGTGGGTGATCTTGTTGAGTTCGTCAACGATGGTCTGCATTGTTCACAGTCCTTTCTACGTTAATCCATTTTGAATCCGGGGAAGTCTTTCCCCTTTACGTTGCGGCCGACGACCGGTTGCCCGGTCTTGCTGTTGATGGCCTTTGCGACAGCGTAAGTCGCAACTGACGAGACTGCTGCGGTACCGACTGTGGTGGCCACGTTGGCCATGAATCTGCGGCCCTCGGACATCTGCGTGGAGTTGACCTCCTTCTGGAGATCTTGATAACGCTTCTCCTTGGCAAGCCGGTTGATCCTACGGTCAAGTTCCTTGTCGGTCAGCTGATAGCCCTTCTTGGTATAGGCCTGTCTCTTTCGAGGGCCTTTAGAGGACTCGTACACGGACTGACGTGAGGATCTGGCCGACGGACGGTGACCGAGTTGCTCCGGAGTCCGGCGTACACCCCACTTCATTCCCTTGATACCGTGGTGCTTCATCGCCTCCATCTCGTCGACAGCGGTGAAGTTAACCTTGTACCCCAGCATCTCCAGTCTCCTTAAGTTCGTTAAGAAAGGTCTGCGCTTGTTGGGCTGCTTGGGTGATGTTGTTGTTCTTCCACCACGACCAGATGAAGGTCACAAGCGCGATAGCAGCACCAACGGCGGTGATGATGATATCGGCATCGGCGCTGATTCCGGCCATGGTCAGGAACATCACGACCACGGGAACCACTCCGCGCACAATCGCAATGGCCGCCTCTTTCTTGCTATACTCATTCATGGTGTCCTCTTTCCACTAGATGGTTCTCAAGTTTGTTGTACGCCTTTTCGAGCTTCTCTATGTTGTTGCCATTGAGAGCATGGGACATGAGAGCGAGCAAGGCTCTGTGCGTAACACGAGAGCCTTCCTCAAGCTCCAACAAGATCTTGTTGGTTTCTTCTATTTCGCTCTCCAGCTCGTCTACTCGCTTCTCCAGAATGTCAAGTCTTTCATTTTGATTCTTCTCCGGAGCCTCGACTCTTCCCTTGAGCACAAGTGCCACGTTGATAATCGTGGAAACGCTTATGATGAGGGTGCAAATCGTCACTAGATTCTCTATCTGCTCCATTAGCCTCTATCCTCCTCTCCGGAATCGACGATAACGTTTAGCCTCCATTCCGCTTCTTCCGCCGATTGCTCAAGGGAATTGAGTACGAAAGATGATGCGGGAGGATCGAACAGCAACCGAACGCGAAGATAGACGACGGTCTTGACTAGGTTTAGCTCTTCTGAGTCTTCAAGATAGTCCGACCACGTGCTAGTCGCGTCGATCGTCGGCAATGAATCCGGACCCACGCCAAGCGTGTGGAGCCTCACCAACTGGGAGTTGATGTGCATCAGCAACGTGGGATCGAAGGCGGTCACTTGTTGGGGTATTCCGAGAGGATCCTTGATGGAAGCAAGGATCGTGACTTCCCCTGCAGCAGACTCGTCTACGACGATGTTCTCTTCTGCGTCGCTCATTAATCCTCACCTCCATGGGCAGGTGTCGTTTGGTCTTCTTTCGATGAATTCGGATGGCATAAGCAAATGCTTGTCTCCATAGTGTATGGCTCTATGTGTGTTCTCAGAAACTACTATTAGGAACTCTGGATCGAACACGAGGGGAGATTCGTTTTCAAGGTCTTCTATTGTAACCGGATTTAGGTGATGGACTATTACGCGGTCTTGTATCTCCCTATCTGGCATTCCCAAGTCGCAACCGCAGTCACGTATGATGACTGGATTGCGGGCGGAGCGCCACTCTTGGGAAGCGTAGAACTCCTGATTCAACCATCTATGTCCTCCGAACGTTGCGGAACCTACGGTCCCTACTAGCTTGCAATACTCGTACCTTTCCTCGAAGGTCTTCAGTTGAGCAAGCTCCGAATATCTCCTAATCCTCTCCAACATGACTAGCTCCGCTGTAGATTCCGAATGCGTCGATAGCTTGTTGGGTCAGCTCTTCGAGATGAGCCATGGATTGGAGGGCGTCTGTCTTGGCTGCCATGAGTTGGCTGCGCATCTCCAGGTTTTCCTTCTCAAGTTGTTCCCTGGTGGAACCCATCTTGAGAAAATGCACGATCTCCTGAGAGGAAGCCTTACCTTCGCGGATGCGTTTCTCTGCCGCGTCATATGCTAAGGCTATCAGTTGCTTCTCTCTGGCTTCTGGAGATGTGGCCGGTGCTCTTCGTCTCTTAGTTTCTGGTACCTTTTTCGCAGAACTCACCGGGTTACACCTCCTTTTCATGCTCTCTGAATATGGTTTTGGAGAGTTTCCAAGGAGATACCGTGTACTTTATTATCCTCGTGAAAGGAGAAAAGCCGAGAAAATGCCCGAATGCACGCGGTATCCCCTTGGAAAGTCTCCTGAAAAAATCGCTCCGGAAATTTTTTGAAGACCGGGGCGATGCAGGGAGGGGGCTATTTTTGCGACCCCCTCCCCCTATGGTCGACCACTACCTGAAAATGATATAATATGAGACGGGCGATCTAGCTTCCAGGTGGGTTTTTGTAAACCTTTCGGTACAAAAGGAAGTTGAGATTGCAAATTTCATCAATCGCCCGTTCAATCTCTTCTTCATTCAACTCATCACTAACCCCTAAGGACGTATAGGCCACTCGGGCGAGGTACCCGCATGAATTGTAACCTTTTTCCATATCATATCTTAACCACTGGTCAAAGTTTTCGAAGGGGTCATAAGGATTGTCAACAGTTGTGAGCATTACCTCTGTCATGTCTACCACTATCCTTCCAGATTCTTCCGAAGAGTCGTGGTGGACACGCCAAGATGCTCAGCAACTTCAGCCCATGTGTATCCGTTCTTCAACATGGCGCGGGCAGTGTTTACTTTAGCGGTGCCCATTCCCTTGTTTGTACGTGGGGTGGCATACTGTTTCACCTTGTCCATGTCTGTGTTGTTTAGTATCTCCTTGAGTTTAGTAGGTGACACAGCGCCAGCCTGTATGGCTTCCCATTCCTTGGGGGTGATTTGAACTTGTTGCTTTTTAGCTCCGGTCCTTACCCTTGCTTCGGCAAGAGCCTGACCCTTGAGCTTCTTGACTTCAGACTTCTCCTCTTTGAGGGAGGGGTTGTCTTTAAGTTTGTTGGCCACGATCACATTAGCTACAGCTTGAGCCTTGCGCTCGTATGGTGCATTCTTTTTGGCAAGAGTCAATTTTGCATCGAGGGAGGTAACTTCGGCGGCGTACTTTTTACGGGCCGTGCTTGAATAGGGGGTGGGTTTTACAGACAGGGCCTCTTTTCTGCACCGGTTGGCCATCGCCTTCATATCATTTGCATATGAGGCGTACACGGATTCTATGAGACTGCCTGAAGATAAGGTCCTGGCATCTCTTGTCTCTGCCATCTTAGTGGACTGGGTGGTCCTTTGAATGGTCTTGGTAGATGTTGGTTCCCCAGTCTTCTTAGAATACGACGTCTTCTCGTAAGTTTCCCCCGTGGTCTTGAAGATCTTGTTTCCCTCGGAGTCAATGGAATCCTTGGTAAGTCTCCAATCCTTCCTCTGCGGGACATCTTGCCTTGACTTGGCTTGCGAGATAAGGGTGGATGCACCCTTCAACCTTCCGTTATCGCTACGTCCCTGATACTTTTCCTTGAGTTCGGCTATGCCATTGTCAATGTAGCTCTGCTGCCAGTTAAGCTTGTGCTTCTCGGCATCGATAACAACCATTGAGTGACGAACAGCTCTTGCTATCTCGTCCTTGTCTGCACCCCTGATAGTCATGTCAGTGATGAGATTCGACACATCTCCCATCTCGCGCTGCTTGCGCTTGGACGAGATTACCGTCATGCCGGAGTAATATGGATACTCCGTTTGAGGATCGAAATCCTTGAGGCCCTTCAACGGAGAAGTCGTCTTTATGGACTTTCGGTTGTTAGGTATCACCAACACCGTATCGCCGTCGAAGTCCGCACCCGACAATCTCTGGGCAACCTTATGGTTGATTCCGATAGCATCCTCTGCGTTTCCGATGACTCGTTTCGCATCCTGATTCCTGTTGTTTACCTTCAGTTCAGGAATCTCGAACGTGCCGGCATGAGGATATCGGATGAGTACGACGCTTTCCCCATCCTTGTAGTTGGGAGCGTAAACCTCGTTCTCCTTGAGAGAGTTGACAGGTAATATGACATGGCTTGCTTGGCGAGGCATAGCAGCTGCTTTGAGATGCACAGCTGCCGAATCACACTCATCTGCGTACGCTTCTAGAAGGTGGCGCTTTACTGTTGGGTTCGTTACCGACAATATCTCATCCAGTTCGCTCTGCCTTATGCGCTTGGCTAAGCCGAGTTGTTCCTGAGCCAACTTGACAGGTTGCTTCGACAACATCTGCGAGGCGAGTGTTTTGGACCACTTCTGCCAGTCGCCTTCCTCGTTGACGATGTTCAACGCTCCCCTCTGGGCAAATATGCGGTCTCCGGAAGGGCTACCATCCAATTTGAGAACAGCTCCGAACGGGTTGTCAGGATCGCTCTTCATCGGTTTCAAGACACAGTTGCCATCGTCGGATATCATCGGGATGCCCTGATGCTTGTTGGTGTTGAATCGAATATCAACCCCTGCAGGAAGATCGTCGGCATACATGGCCATGCCCTTAAGGTAATGCGTTCCATCAACACCTATACGAACCTGGGCATAATGCGCTTCTCCGAGATCGAGATCCTTAACGCCTCTCCGCAATTCGATGACTCCGTCTTTGGCTGCACCTCCATCTTCCGCATAGGCAATTTGGATTCGGTTGGAGGATACGGATTCTATGGGTCTGAGACCTAGGAACGAACGGCCACCATCTTCGGAATGCTCCTCTATGAGGCCGATCTTGTCTCTGTTCTTGTAAACCTCAGAATATGGAATGTCCGGTTTGGTAAGAACCTTGATAGTCGTTGACTTTCCGGTTCCCATCTGCTCCACTTTGATATACTGTACTTTGTACCCTTCAGCTTCCAGCTCGTGGATGGCGTTCTTCATCCTGGTCTCGGTGACGCCCATCATGTAGTTGGTTCCAGCACCGATATCGATGTAGTTCTTCTCGTCCACGTTCTTTCGGAGAACGTCTATGGTGTTCTGCGTCATGGCGTTTCGCTCGACGCTTGAAGGATTCAAATATGAGCGGACAGACGATTCGTTGATGCCCATCTGCTTACCAATGGCAACATTGGACATACCCTGGTCTTTGAGGCGACGAGCCTCTGCTTGCTTCGCTGCGATCTCCGCCGTCTTGGCCGCAGATATCTCGTGGCGAAGCTGAGTGGTTGTCATGTTGAAAGCCTTGGCGATCTCTACTTCCGAGAGACCTTCCTTCTTCATGCGATTCACGGAAGCCCTGAAATCGGATCCATGTTGATAAGGATTCTCGCCGGACCCCCAAGGATATCGTCCAGAGTGACGTGGTGTACCGTAGTGGGCAATCGCTTCGTCCATGTCACTCCTCCATCTTCAGCTCGTTGATCTTCTTGTCGAAGAATATGATCTTGTCCATGATGTGAGCGATGATGTCCGGAAGCTCGGGCTCGCTCTCGTTGTTGCAGAATATGATCTCGTTGTTCTGGTAGATCCTGAGCTCTGCCTGGAAATCCGTGGGCTTCATGGAGTATTCGAGGCAGAACAGGGCCATGTAGATCATTAGTTGGTTCATGCTAGCCGGAGTGATGCCGGTCTTCAAATCGTGAATCCTTAGCAGATCCTTCTTGAAGCATATGGCATCGCAAGTCCCGTAAGCATTGTCAGAATATACGAGAACCTGCTCTGGAACCATGCGGTATCCGATGGCGTCGTTCACGTACATGTTTAGAGTTTGTTTGGAACGGGGAAGTCTCTGCTTCAACTTGATGCAGGTCTTCGCGAAATCGTGAAGCTCTGTTCCGCGTTGACGAGCTTTGAAGTTTCTGTAGACTTCCGTTAGCTTGTCTTCATCGTAGTTGAGCCAATGATATTGGGATGCTCCGAGAAACGCGTGCTGTCCCTCAAGATCCGAATGCTCGTTGAAGTTCATCTAAAACCACATCCTTGTTTTCTGGATATACGAAGGCGGCATACGACATCTCGTTCATCTTGGAAACGTAGTATTCCTGATTCGGTTGATGAGATGCGCTGCCGTCTCTCTTGCACTCCAGAGCAGCCCAGTGGTCTCCGCAGAATATGGTGAGATCAGGGATTCCTTGGATGTAGTTCGCGTCGTTCTTGAGCACGATTGAATCTGGGAACCGAGTCTGAATCTCGTCTATGAGCTCCTTCTGGAACTTGCTCTCCTTCTTGGAACCCACTGGGACTCTCCTTTCACGAAAATATAAAGGCGCTGATCAGCTCCTCTATAGAGATTGCTTATTCACTCCTTCCCTTATACCGCAAGTTTTGCGTGCGACTAGAACAATGTGAGCTCGAAGCTCTTCTCGTTGAAGTTCTTCTTGTTCTTGAGGGCTCTCTTGATCCCGATGTCTATCGGAGCCCTCGATTCCAGATGGTAGAAATATAGATCCTTGAACGGAGTGTTGATCCTGTCGATTCGACCGGCAGCTTGCGTCATAATCTTATAGCTATAGTTCTGAGAGAAGAACACTACCGCATTGGTCTCTGTGCAATTCCACCCTTCCGACCCAGCCGTGTACTGGACCAAATATGCCCACTTCTTTGATTTCGGCAATGGATCGTGCTTGTGGCCGCTCCATTCTCCTGTTCTTACCTTCCACTCCTTTAGATAGTGCCTCAGAAGGAACCTCTCGTAATCGAAGTTGTAGAATATGATCACGCGGTCATGCTTTTCCAACAGGTTTCGTATTGCTTCTATCCTCGATTTGTCTGAGTTGACGATTCTTCGGTAGATGTAGCACATCTCGGATGCATCTTTAGCGGGCTTCTCCTTGAATATGTTCCATCTCCTCTTGTAAGCATCTTCATACATCTCCTTGTTGTAATCCACATGCACTACCTTGTGGTGATAGTTGACAGACCTCTCCACGGGCATGAAGATCAGAATATCCTTTCGATGTTTTGTTAGGATCCCCGTGTTGATGTATCCTTTGATCTTAGGGTATTTGGCAAATCTGTCGTAGACGACGTGCCTGGTCCTGAACTCCGTTATGTTCCTGTAGAACCCGTTGGCTATGAACACAGGAGCATAATCGCTCCATGTGTCCCCAGGGGTGGCGCTCAGCAATATCCACCGGTTCTTCCTGGCTATCTTGATAAACGACTTGGACCAGGTTCCATACCCAACGACACGTTGCTCGTCGAATATGAAGAACGCGTTCTCCACATCCGCGTACTTCTTGATGTTGTTCCACGAATCGACGACGACTGGAGTGGAGAGCGTCGACTTGGAAATATCGCGGGACAGGAGAAACGGGGCCATCTCCTGGTCCCATTCCAGGGTATCCCGTTTCCTGGCAGTCGTGATGATGTAAAGGGGCTTCGGACGTCTCATTGGAGAATATCCACCCTGCCCGTTCACTTTGAGCTGCCCGCCGCACTCCTTGATGTAGTAATAGGCGAGCGCGGTCCTCGACTTGCCAGAGCCGACGCCACCACACAGGATGGCGCCGGACTTCAATTGCTCTATGGCCTTCTGCTGATGCTCGTAGAGCTCGATGGCCATCGGAATATCCCTAAAAGGGTATTTCGTCGTCAGATGCGGAGGTTCCGGGCAGCGAATCGTCTCCGTACTTTTCGGCGAACACATCTTCGACGATGGTGATGTACATCGTCTTGCAATATGCCTTCACTCCTGAACGTCCGTTGACGGCCCAGTTGTAAGGACGAACGACGAGGTCCACGTTCTTGATCTCAGCCCAATCGAGCATGTCGATGGAACTCTCGTCGAGGATTGTCTTGTTGTTTGCGGTGACAAGGACGATCTTCGGGGGAATGTTGTCGTAGCTAACAGCCACTTGCATGTAGGGTTGTGGTTCTTCCTGATCGTCTCGTGGAGCAAGCTCTCGAATATTCCAGCCGTCTTCCTTCAACTTGTCTGCGAACGCAAGGTCATCGATGAAAACGCAGAAGTTGCGACGTCCCGGAGGATTGAACTTCCCCTCCTTCCCCTGGAAGTTTCGAAAGCCTATACGGCAGTTCTCGAAGACAATATCGTCCCTTATCTGTTTGGTCATTTGAATTCTCCTTTCGCGTACTCCATCAACTCGTCCTCGTCGAGCGAGTCGAGATTCATCTCGCTATCGCAATTCGGGCATTTGGAAATATCGATGTCGGCCATCTCCACTTTGCGAAGACCGACTTTTCGACCGCAGTTGGAACATACCAACGCGTATCCAAGGTCAAAACTCTCAAGTTTCCATTCAGCCTTGTTGATTTTTTGAACCCCCATTTGTCTGCCGCATTTTGAGCATCTAAACTCCACTTTAACTTCAGGCATTCTAATCACCTACAAACTGTTCGAAATCGCAGAACTTGGATATGGTCTCGACAGCCTCATCCACCTGTTTGGTGTAGTAACTACGGTCGATGTCATTCCCCTTGTCCAAAGTTCGGACGACTTCGCTTTCCATCCAGAAATATCCTTTGGAACCTGTGGCTGCGGTATAACGACCGGCATCTCCCCTCAAGAGGAGACCACCTCCCTTACCTTCTTTAATAGGACAGAACGAGCCCACCTTCCCTACGAATCTGTAATCGTCAGGCGAGCCCTCCCCAAGTGTGAAGTCCAAATATAAGGCAGCGTTCCCACCAACCGACTTCATCTCACAGAGATCCTCGAACTCTATCTTCTCATGTGAGAACAACGTCTTGTATACGTATGGTACTTGGAATTGCAGACCGGTTGCCTGCCAATGTCCAGCATGCTTGCCTTTTGTTGATTTTGCAATATAAACAGCGTCATTCACCAAGCACATCTTGGAGTATGTGTCTTCATGCTCGAATGTGTAGCCGTACTCTTGGCCGAACTCCATCACGAAGTCTATGATCTCCTGATCAGCATTCGGGATCTTGATGCTGTCTGTCTTGATATGCGCGACCGTGTAACCCCTCTTCTGTACTTCGTGCTTGAGGTCGATCATGAACAGGGCTCCTCGCTTGGCGACGATGTTGTCCTGGTTCCTGGGATCTCTGAACTCGCAATCGAAAGTCGCCTTGGTGTACCCGTAGATCGGGTTGATGATCATCTTTAACGCATAAGCAAGCGCGTCCGAGTTCTCTGGTGTGTCCAAATACTTGCCCAGTTTCCCATCGAACATTGTCGCAGCGGCAGCGTAGTCCTTGTGTTTAACGAGAAGTCTTGCCTCTACCAGTTCTTGGAAACGCTTGGTGTAGGGACCGAACATATTCAACGCTATGATGCTCGTGGGGTGCATACTGGCAATATCCAGCAGAGCAACGTTCTCATACATGCCCGGCTCCGCGTAGACGTATCCTCCTTCTCCAGGATCCTCACCTCTATAAGAGCTCTTCCCTGCCTCGAACTTGTATCCTGGAAATATAGTTGATAGATCCGTATAGACGAACTTGTCTTGTGGTCTCTTGTCCTTGCCGAACAATATGCGAGTTGCGTGCTGTCGGGTCGTGTCATTCACTTTGAGACCGCTTAGATCTGCCAACAGCTCCCTAGCCACGAAATCCTCGTGTCGGGCGTTAAACACCGCCTCAGTGCTCACAACGTCGTTCACGCAGTAATCAGCCACCGTTTGCCAATCCTCTTCGGGAACCGGCTTGTCCCAATCGAACCCCAGCTCCTGATGATGGATGCCGAGCTCGACTTCGAACTTCTTCAAACCCTGCTTCTTGCTTGAGAACTCATAAACGTCGGCGTAGGATATGCTGTAAGCTTCCCTGAAGAATGCGTTCTGGCTCTTCTCGATGATGCGTTTCGACAGACGGTAGAGTTCCTCGTTGTTGTAACCCATGAGTCTGCCATATAGAATATGATTGTCGTACCTACGGCAGTTGAACCCGACCAACCTGAACTTGAGTAGCTCCTCTATGTCCTGGGATGTGGGATTGATGAGCTTCACTGGATTCTTGCCGGCAGCCTTCCACACTAGGACGAACAGATTTGGAAAAACCTCCACATCGTAGAATATGATGGTCTTGTCGCTGTCTTCTGTCTCCGACGGTTCCTCGGACTGGAACTTCATGTCGTTGACTTTCTTGAGGCATTCCTTGGCATGATGTGTGCTGTTGGCAGCGAACGCCATGATCGCGGGACGCATGTCCGTGACATCGTAGTGCATCCCTTGCTCGTATGCCTCGTTGAGAATATGCTCTATGAAGGCGATGCTCTGGTTCGTGCTCGGATGGATCTCCTTGTTGAGGTTTCTCTTAATCAGGGTTCTCATCGCCTTCTCGTTCTTCAATCCCTCGAATTGAATCACTTTCTCATCCCCTCCTTTCAATGGCAATCCGGATGAAATATGCGCAACAGGCAGGGAGTTGCATTTGGTCAGTTGCCTTCTCAACGAGCTGTTGCCCGTGAAGACCTTGACCTCTATATTGTCGTCGTATACACGGGAAAGTCTGCTAGGATCCCCATCGTAAATATAATGGAGATGGACGCCCTTGCCTGACTTGCTGAGTTCCGCATAGGTCTCGGGCCAGACCGCGGCAGCCCGCAAGTTCTCGTCCAGAAGCTTCTCCCCGTCCTTGTCCTGCAGGTCGAAGTCGATCACGATATGGTTCTCCGGAACCTTCACGTAATGTAGTTTCCTGGTGTCCAGGTCTCCCAACGTTGTGGTGACGTTGACCCACTTCTTCTTGGGCTTCCCGTCCTTAGTGGCGTACTGCGCCGGTTGGGAGGAATATAATTCGTCGAACGGCGATTCCTCGGACGGAAGCTCAAGCTCTTGCACCACAGGTGGGAGCATTACGTTGGAATCGTAGTCGAAGAGCTCCTTCTTGAACTCCAAATATACGTTCCACACCTGCTTGCCATCCACAGTAGACCGGTCCTCGAACTTCTGGAAGTAGTTCTTGAGCTCATTCTTGAACACCCTCTTGGAGAAAGGATACTTGACGTTCGCCTCCTCGCAATACTCCTTGTACGCAAGCCACGACTCGTTGAGGGTTGTCCCATTCTCCGAAGAATATCGTGGATAGCATTCCTCCACGAAGTTGTAGAAGTCGTTGCTCTCCCCTATCATCAAGTTGGGCTTGTACGAATCGTAGTAGTGCTTACCCATCTTCTTGTAGATCCTGATGCATTTCTCGGCTATCTGGCCGAGTTCGAACGGGATGGCATTGACCAATTGGAAATATCGATCCGCCGGGATGAGCCTTCCTGTGGGATGCACGTCTATGAGGCGCCTTATGATGCCGCTCTTGGCATCGGTGATCCTCACCGGCTTGTTGGTGCCCATGAACAGGAACGAATGCGGCGTCAGGGAATATGGGATCTTGAACTTCTCGTTGACTATGACCTTCTCGTGCGCCACGACGCTGTTGAGGCGCGTGTTATCCTCTATCCTGGACAGGTCGCCGTCATGCTGTATCCCGACTAGCGGGTTGCTGGCCATCGACTCCAATGCGAAGGCGTTGGACTTCTCGCCCATAGCCTTCGCGTCTATCGTGCTGGTATATCCCTCGAACAGCGATTCCAGAACGTTTAGGAACGTCGATTTGCCCGTCCCACCGCTGCCGTAGATCACTATGAACTTCTGGAGTTTCAGGGAATCACCCAGGAATATGGCTCCTATGGCCCATTCGAGCTTCGCCCGGTTCTCGTCATCGTACAACGTGGACATGAGCTCATCGTAGTTGGGACATTCCCCCAAGCTCAGGGAATATGGGAGCTTCCGACTCACGTACGCGTCCCTAGGGGGATTCTGGTCCTGGAACGTTATGGACACGTCCAACTCGTGGTAGTTGTCAGGAAAGTTCTTTACGTAGTTCTTGAACTCAAGCCATTTCTTCGATTGGAAGTTGGCCATGTAATGCGGTATGACGTCCTTCACGCCGCTCGCCTGTATCTTGTCGGCTGTCTCCTGGATCTGTTTGTCGATTAGCTCTATGAGGCGGAACTCGCTCCTGGACCAAATATGATTGTCGGCATCCCACACGGCGTAGAACGCCCCTCCCCGGACCATAAGGTCGTTGATCACGCGGACGTTGAACGTAGGATATACTGTCACCCCGCCATCCTTCTTCTCTGCGGACGTCCGAATAGTGACGAAATCTAGCGCCATTCTACCTCCTTTCTGTGATTCTCGCCGATTTTCGACAGAATTTGAGGAAAAGTAACGGAATTAGACAAAAGACAGAAAAAAGTACCATAAACTCTTTTATATATTTTTATCACTTTTTGCCTCTTAATAGAAAAAAGTATCTTTTTATCTAATAGGGTATTAAAAGCCTGGTCAAACCCCAAATCTTTTCCGAAACTTTTTGTCTATTTTTAGATATTTCTCACAAATCGCCCGATTTTTGTCTAGAAAAAGCGGTAATTTTCGCCCAAATACGCCAAACATTGGTACCAGAGCTCAACCGACCTTTGGTCATTTTCGGCCAATTTTAGTGGAAAAATCGAACCAGTTCCGTCGAATTCGAACCTTCTTTCGAGCCAATTGTCCAAAATATAGTCCATGTAAGGGACTCCGAAGCGCGATCCGAACTCGATTTCGTCGTCCGTAGCCTTCGTCAAACCGACGTTGTCGACCATGATCCAGAACCACATATGGAGCCTGTTCCCGAAATCCGGATCGTACATCACGTTGTCCTCGATAGCCTGCGCGAGGCCTATTAACATCTCCAGAACGCTGCACGGGACGTTCAACCCGACTTCCTTGTACTCGGATATCGGGTAACCGGTCTCGTCCTCGAACTGCTCCCTGAGCAGGATCCCGTCCTTGGCCCTATTGACGTCGTTGTCAACCGACCACTTGAACGGGTAGTCGAACAGGTACTCGCACATCATGCGGTTCTCCGGATGTTCCCTGATCCTGATCTTGTCCAACAGCCAGATATAGTAGTTGTGGCCCGTCGCGTTCAGGCGCAACGCGGGATCGGCCAGATCCAGCCGTCCCATGTTCCTATCCGTTCTCTCGGAACGTCTCGGGCACGGCCACCACCTCGTAGTCTGCAGCCAGGTCGTTGTTCCTCACGTAGACGACGTTCGTGTACTCGTTGTGCTTCAGGAGCTCCACCGCGTCCGATCCGATCGTGTCCTCCGGGTCGAGCGGGCCTTTCCTGTCGTCTCCGATGAGGACTCCGTCCGAATACAACGTGAGCTGCAGCTTGTCGTAATCTGGCGCGGACGACTCCACGATGCCCTCGTACTCCTCCATGGATATGAACTCCATGACCGAGTCGACGTGCATGTCCTCGTCGTCAGCACCCTCTTTAATTTCCGGCTCGAAGTTCACGAATATGCCCTCGTCCTCTTCGAGTTCGGCCTCCTTGGCCGCGTTGATGGCCTCCACGCGCTCTCGCACGCTGTCGTCCGTGACCTCGAAGACCACCTCGTCGTCCTTCGAGTCCAGCTTTCGGCCGATGAAATATCCGCAGATCCCGCCCGCCACGGCGAACGCGGGGATCAGCAGGAACCTCTTCTCCATTAGTCAATCCTCCTTGTCCATGTTGTGGAAATATGAGAGGAGCCAATCCTCTGCCCCTCTCATCTCGAATTCCAATCCAAGTCTTCAGATCTCCTTGTAGATCACGCCGTCTACGTTGAAGTCCAGGATGATGCTCGGCTCGCAGCCGTTGATGAACTTGTGCTTGGCCTCGCGCGAATATGCGTCGTCGTAGATGCCGAAGTCGACGAAGTCATCGCCCTTGCCCATCATCCATCCGACGAGCTGGCCCTCGCTGGTCTCCGGAAGCCCAAGCATGGAATATACCGTGTTGAGGAACAGGTAGCCGTTGGCGTGCAGCAAGTCGTTGCAGGTGTTCTGGATGCCGATCACGAACGCCTTGTTGTACTCTGGGTTGCTCTCCCATTGGGTGGAGTTCTCGTCGAATATGACCGCGTAGCGGCTGATCTGGTTCGGGTCGAACGCGCGGATCTCCTGCTTGGACTTGCGCTTCCTGCCTGCGGAGTCCTCCTTCTCGACTTCGACAGTTTCCTGGACAAGGCCGAAGCGCATGTCACGGTCGACGTCCTCGCCGTACTTCTCCTTGACGCGCTCGCGGTACTCCTTGAAGCCAGCACTGACCATCTCGTAGGCCCCGATGAGGGCTGCATTGCGCTGCTGCATGATGTGGTGCGATTCGAGGATCATGGTGATCGACGCCGCTCCTAGTGCGATGGACGGGGCGTAGAGCTTCGCCAGCTCAAGGCCCGTGTTCAAATATACGATCGTCTTCTCCCTTCGGATGGCACGGTCCTTCTCCGGTTGATCTTCCGGAACGCAATCCGTGGACTCGTGCTCGTGGATCTTCTCCAGGTCATCCTTGGCGGTGTCCACCACGGACTCCACCTTCAAAGTGGCCCTGCAGGCCATGACACCGGCGCCCACGATGCCCACTACGCCGGCCACCACCAGCACGGTGGGTAGGACCTTCTCGGCCTTCGCCCCGGCGACAGCCACGAGCCTCTGGCCCTTCTCCCCGACGGCCTTGCCCGCTGCCTGGCTGGCCTTGTCGATGATGCTCATTCTATTCTCCCTTCTCATCTTGGTTCTCGATGTTGGATATAAGGCGGTCCAGGTACCAGCGCGCCTTCTTGAGGTCCTCCACGCCGTTCTTGCTGTGCCACCTTACCATGTACTTCAGAATATTGCCAGTGAAGAACGCCTCGTATCCGGACAGAGGGGCGATGAACGCCTCCACGAAATCCATGCTCTCAAGGCCGCTCTCCGATTTGTAGTAGGACGGGTTCGTGGGATCCTCCTCCGCGTGCTTGGGAATATGATCCTCGTCGACATCGTCCCAAGAGTGGATCAGGTCGTCCTCCGGCTTAGGCCAGTTGTACTCGCGTCCTTCGTCCATCTTACTTCGCCTCCGGCAAATATAGGCGCTCGCCGTTAAATTCCGACGAGGTGAGGAGGCCCTTCTCCTCGGCCTTCTCAAGGATCTTCTCGATTTGCCCGATGTACTTCGGTTCCATCTGGTAGACGAGGTGTTTCACGAACGCCTTCTCAACGGGAAGGGTCATCTTTCCGTTTCCGGACTCGATCTCCTTTCGGAACCGCTTGAGCTGGTTGGCCCAGGGACCGTTCCCGTTGAACGAGTGCTTGAGAACCGCGTACAGGCACGCGAGTTCCCTATCGTCGTCGAACCTCGGGTTGAGGTAGTCCGCCATCTTGACGACTTCCTTCTTGTCGTCCACGAAGAACACGATCGTTGCGGGACCGGAGAATATGACCCTCTTGATGTTGAAGAAGTACGAGGGTTTCTGGTAGTTGCTGTACACTCGGGTAGTGATCTCGATGTTCTCCTCCCGGTAACCCCACATGTCCGTTTCCTTCTTGAGAGTCTTCAAATATCCGCAACCGATGGTCTCCCCGGTCTTGTTGTTTACGATGAAAACCTCCTGATCAGTTCCACCGTGGAATCCCACTGCCATTTCCTCTCCTTTCTCGTAAATATCGCTAACAGCATTAGCGATGCTATCTAAAGTCTCGGCCATCATGTTGGCCAGCTCCGTAATTGCCTTGCCGAACGAGTCCACGAACTCATCGATGACAATCTTCATGTGGTCGTAGTCGCTCAGCTCAACGCTAATCATCATTCCTCCAGCAGATGAGGCTGCGGGACCCTGATGACGTATCCATGCCTGCTACGCTCGATCCTGGATCCTGCCAGCGAGTCCCAACCCCAGTCGTTGTCCGTGTACACACTGGGAACCCCGGCGAGATCGTACAAGTCGGCTACGGAAGCCATTCCGTACATGATGGTCCTGTCGACCATCGCGTTGAGGACGTCCTCCGCCTCCTTCCTGCTTGGGACCTCCACCTGGTCGAATTTGCGCGTTTCCCTCTGGGTCTGCCTGTACTGCTGCGATCTCGGCTGGTACTCCCTGGACTCGACGAGCGAGTTGGAATATGCGCTCCCAGATCCGCGGTAGTAGTTGTTGTAGCTCACGTACGAACGGTCTCCGGACCTCTTGACGCTAGACGGGGCTCGGTTCTCGCCGAACAGAAGCATGTTCACGCCCGTGGTGATCAAGTCGCTGATGGCATTCTTCGCCGCAGGCACCAGGACATCGAACACCAAATATTCTCCGACGCTCTGCGCGTCGTCCTTGATGAAAGTAGCCATGAGCTTGGATCCGAGCGTGTCCCGCTCCTTAGTGACCATGCCCTTGGCGACAGGTTGGAGCTTCTCGCTCTTCTCCTGCTTGTACTTGTGGGAGTTTGGAGTCAGGCTGGACTCCTCCAGAAGCTTCTCTTCCGACATCTCCTCTCCTTTCGGAATATAGGTTGCAAAGAAGAAGGCGCCGGGTTTTCCCAGCGCCCTCCTTTCTCCGGAATATGGGTTCTAGGCCTGCGCGACCTTGTCGCGGACCTCGTTGACGAGCTCGTTCACCGCATCTGCGCACACCTTGGTGCCCAGCTTCAGCAACGCGCTACCGCCGATTCCGATGACGCCGCCCACGATTGCCTTGACGGCCAGTTCCTGGATCTTGTCCTTATCCACGGCTTTCTCCTTTCACGAGGATATCGGGTTCTACTCGGTCGCAGCCTCGACGGCGGTCTCGATGACTTCCTCGGGCTGGACGTCCTCGACGACCTGCGACACGAACTCTGCGGGTTCCTGCTTGAACAGAGCGCACGCGATCCAACCGATCACGAGGCCCGTCGCAGCTCCCGCGGCCGTCCCGATGATGGCCTTCTTGTTGGACTTGAAGGCGGAGACGAGTTTGCTCTCCTTGACCTCTTCCGTCTTCTTCTCGGCGGTCTCTTCCACGTTCTCGTTCTTGATCTCCTCAGCCATTTCTCTTCCTTTCGTCTAGATGGCCGTCCTAAAAATATAGAGGTGTGCTCTATCCGCTGAGCTAATGGCCGCTATTGCCATGCCGGACTCGAACCGGCGACCTCACCTCTATCTCACTTAAGCACTTGTTGTTTTCGCGAATATGCCTACCAGTCTCGGCAGACCAGGGCGCGTACGTCGTAGTCGAGCACCCAACAGGGAGTGCCGTCCGAAGCCTCTCCTTCTCTCAGGTGGATTTCGAGCCTGTCGCCATGCTCGATGTCCCATCCCATGACCTCTCCGATGCGTGCGTCTGTGGGAAGCTTCAACGCCTCGTAGAAGGTGTCGAGAAAGACCACGCGCTCCATGCCCGTGACCATCTCCTTGTTCACCTGGTACTCGGCTTCTCGGATCTGCTGAACGCTCGCTCTGAAATATCGCCCGCTCTGAGAGTCTAAGCACAGGTGCTGGTCGTCTCCCAGGACGAATATCTCCTTGTGTTCCACAGGGTTGTCGCGGAGCTGCATCTTGGCGACCTCGTCTCGGATCTCCTCGGACTTCTTGTCGCCGAGCTTCTCCTTGATGGCCTCCTTGTACTGGGATAGTGATTTGTCCGCCACCGTGTACGCGCCGATGAGCGCAGCCTCTCGGTCAATGTGCACTTTGTTGGCGTAGACCAGGCAGAATATGGCCAAACCTCCAGTGATGACAGCTGGAACGTATGCTGGAGCCCCGGCAAATATGACCTGAGCCCGCTCGATCTCCGGCCTCTGCGGATCCTTATCTGCGAGTTCGACTCGCTTGGCCTGCATTCTTTCGTGGGCTCTGGGAGTGCCCATCGCGGACAGGACTGCCGTCGTCACGAACAAGCCGATTCCGACACCCGTCAGGATGCTGGGACTCTTCTCGGATATGGCGTCGCTAGCCTTTTCCAGGAAATCGTTTGCGCTCATCGTGCCCCTCCCATCGCGGAGATCGTAGCATTGATGTCCTTGCGGACTCCCTTGAAATCGAAAATATAAGCCGCCACACTGCAAGTCACCAGGCAGATCGCTATGGTCTGGTGGACGTTGATATAGATATGCGGCGTCGGAATCCTACTTTCCATTAAAGTCCTCCTTTTCTATGTCTTTTAATCTGAGAGACATTTCGTTGAGAATATAATCCATAGAATTTTCAAAGAAAGACTCGTCGAATACAAAGGTAAGGATACGATCTCCACCATCTATACAAACCTCGTATTGACATGTATGGTATTTGTAATACACTGACACCTTGAAACCTGGATGTGTTTTGGCAAACTTAACCATTGTGTCATGCATTGGTATTCTCCGATCCGTAGCCCCAAGCTTCTCGGAACCACATCTGGGCCTCCTGCAACTTGGTCTTGGTCAACGAGAGCTCCCTGGATGGGGGCAACATCTCCACAAGCACGAGTGCAGAGTTGATATGGTCCTCCAGGTCTCGAACTGCCTGCATCGTCCAATGGTGTGTGGACTTTCCGTCTTGTCTGGTCGGCATGTTCTTCCCAATGTCTGGCATGATGATCTCCTTTCTCGAACCAAACCGGACAAATATGAAGAGAGGCGCCGCAATCCGGCACGACGCCTCTCGCTTTAACGGCTGTTTTACTTGCGAGTCACGTCGATCTTCTCTCGCCACCAGTCGGGTGGATAGACGTTATGATGCTCCTTTTTCTTGTACACGTCTAAATATCCCTCGCAGGGATCGCCGTTCCATGTGAACTCGAAGTAGTAGCCATCACCTTCGAAAGGCACCCCGAGGAGCGCCTTTAGGTTCTGGATGCACTTGCATTGCCACACTACGTACACGTCCTCGGGCTGGACGTAACCGTACTTGTCAGCGAGTTTCTGATTATTGTTCCAGAAATTCGCCACCGACGTCTTGGCCAGGTTGCGGAACTGGTTCTCGCTGATACCGTTCAAATGAGCCATCGGATGACCTCCTAATCTAATACACAAGTTATATCGTCTTTACATGCTGGATACGATATCCCACCACCACTCTCATGTGGCCAGATGTGCCATACGTTATTACCGAGAAATTCGAGTGACCTAACGGTGACGATCTTGTCGTTATGTTCTAGGTGTAATCGACTGCCGATATTTATCTCTTTTCCGTTTTTATCGTCTGGCCACGCCACCGCCATCAATATGGTCATAGCTATCTCCTTTCGTCCGAAGCCTAGCAGAACACGTTGTACACGGGCTGATCGCCCTCGTCTCGCCAGATACGGATGGCGTCCTGCGGCACTCCGTACTGCCCTGCGAAATCGTCTCCGGAACCGCCGGTGTCGTAGGTGCCGACCATCACGTCGTTCCAACCGCCGCCCTGGTTGTGGGTCTGGTACTTGATGTTGCCGTTGAGGATACGCACCGCGTCGATAGGATATCCGCCTCCGGCCATGCCCCATTCCTCGTCCGAGGTATCGTAGGCATCCACGAGGTCGTACCAACCGTTGACGCTGTCATGCGCCTGGTAGGCCCCTACGCCCCCAACTGCCAGGTAGAGCATCGGGCATCCGAATATGCCCCCGAAGTCGTCACCGGTTCCGGTGGTATCCCAAAGGCCCTGCATCTCTCCGCACCAAGAACCTCCCGTGGGTCCGGAAGGAGAGGGTTCAGGCTCGGGCTCGTAACCGCCACCGCCGCCGGAGCCCCCGCTAGACGATCCGTCGTACGACGGGCGAAAGAACGCCGTGAAGTACGAGGTCCAGTTGTAACGGGTCACGCGGGCCACCTCGCCTCCGGCCGTGTAGCCGGTGTTGCCCTCGATGGTGCCGAAATATCCGCTGCCGTTGATGTCGGACCACTCGACGATTCCGACGTGGTCGCACCATCCGGTGTCGTTCCGTCCGTCCCAGTTGAACACCACGAGGTCTCCGGGTTGCACGTATTCGTCGGCCACCCTTGGATACTGGGTCGCCACCCCGGACGCCGAGGCGCTCGGGTTGCAGGGCACGTCGGCATGGCAGAGCACCCAGCTGACGAAGCACGCGCACCAGGGATATACGTTTGGATCGTAGCAGTGCTGTCCCCAGTACCAGGTGTTGAACTCGTTGTCCGTCCCGCTGATTCCGATCTTGCTCGCAGCGAGGTCGAGCACGTCTTGCGCCGTAGCCATGTCTCCTCCTTAGTTCTGCATGTCCTGGATCAGGTTCTTGATCTCCTCTTCGGTGAGTCCGCGAGGAACCTGGTACGCCTTGTGAATGGCATCGGTCTCCTTGGGCGAGTTGTCCGTCTTGCGGATGTCCAACCCGGAATGCAGGTCCCTAGTGAACTTGGTCTTGTCGTTTCCCATTGTTGTGCTCCTTCCTGAACACGTCGTTTAGAATATGGCGTATCGGCATCTCTGCCGCTATGCCCGGTAGATCGAGGGCGCTCTTGGCCCCGTTGGAGACCACCAGCTTTATGGCATGCTTGCCTGTCCTGGATGGAATATCGGCCTCCATGCAATGCTCGGCCACCTTTCGGGCCATGTCGTTGCGCTCCATGTTGCGCCTGAACGATTCCAGGTCGTTGACCTTGTTGCGGATGTTCTGCAGGTTCACCCCGAGGGCGTCCGACATCTCCTTGCGGGTCATCCTGGAGACCATCCCGTTGCGCTCCCATTCCAGATATGCGCTCAAGATGTAGTCTTGGTCCACGTACCAGTCGTCGAGCTTCGAGTAGATGTCATCGTTTGGCATGGACCATCCACTCCTCGAAAATATCGGCAGTGCACGCGTACGGGAGGTATACCTTCTCGCCGTCCACATCCAAAGCCAATTGGTAGTGGGTGAACCCGAAGTCAGGTGCTATTATCGCAGCTGGGTACACTCGGCCGTGTTCGATGGTGACGCCGTTGCGCTCGAACGTCTTTCCCACGAATATGAGACCGTCGTATTCGGATTTAGGCTTTCCCAAAGTTCTCACCTTCTTCAGAGGAATAATCGAGAAGTCGACCGCATCTCTGGCAGAAGAGCGGTACGTAACCACTTGATGAATGCATGTATTCCCCGCATACCAAACATCTGTAAGAATCTACGATTCTATTAGGAGTATCCGCTGGAATGGCTTTTGCTTTTCCGCGAATCCTCTCGATTGTCTCGCGGGCAATTTCATCCACTTTGATCTGTATCGTGGAAGTCATCTCCATAGTACCATTTCTAAGATTCACTATAGGTTCTGATGTAATTTCAAAATATCTACGCGGAGATCCGTAATCCATGGGATCACGCTCCCGTCAAGGTCTTGTCCGCCATCCACAAGTCGAGCAGGCGGGTCCACTGTTGGTCATTACCGTCGTACTTGCGCAACGCGAAGTACATCTCCTCTGCAAGTTGGCGGATCTCCCATTGGGCCTGCTTCGTCCAGCGGACGTCTAGGAAATGGTAGAACTCCCTGAGGTTCATGCTGACCACGATGTCCGTCTTCATGGCCTCCGGAAGGAGGAAACGGGCATCCTCGGAAGCGCAACCCATGGACTCTATGGCGGAACGGTAGTTCGCTATGTACGTGCGCATCATGGCGACGTAGCTGGTGTACTTCCAATCGTCTTCCCAAATATCGGGAGGTGTGACGAACCAGTCGTCCGTGCCGAAGTCGTACTTGTTGTAACGTTGGCTTTGCTGGGAATATGACGCCAAGCGGTGCCTCACCAACTGGTGGCTGCAAGCGCGGCTGATTCCCTCGATCTTGAACGAGACGAGCACGTGCTCGAAGACGGATAGATGACCGTTCTTGTAGCATCTCTCCACCCGTTTCCATGACGTATCGTCTTTTCCATAGCAAGTGCCCGCTGCCAAGGATATGATCTGCGCGGGAACCTTGCTAGTGGAAGCTAAAACCCTCACTTTCATCGCTAGTTCCTCCGAAATCCGTCTTTAGAAACCCTGTTTTCACTCAAAAATATGCGATTTCGCGTTTAAGGCTACTGAGAGCCTTTCTAAGAGGAGAAGGTCGATTTCACGACTATTGTATCGACCTTGCTCCTTCGAAGCCCTTAGAATCGATCTCAGAGAACCGTTTTTCTCCAAGCCCTCTGAAAAATCGCTATTCTGGGTTGTTTCCGTACGAAGACCCGATGATGATCCCCTCGATGTAGGGAATAGCCTGACGGACCTCCCGAATAGACACGGGGATCTCTCCCCCGTTGCGATCCGTGATAGTGATCACGTTGTCGTTAACGGAAATATCGAATCCGCACTTGTTCAAGACGTCGCGGTAATGCGATTCAAGACAATCGCACATGATATTGTAGACGTACATGGGCTTTGAGAACTCGGGGTTGGACACGGTGAACTTCTTTGAGTTCTTCCCGTCGTCAGTTTTCTTGATCTCGTTGACTTCCATTTGCAAATATCCTTTCTCAGAACAGTCCTGTGGAACCGTATCCGGAGTCGCCCCTCTCGCCGCCCTCTATGGAGTCGGCGTGGACGAACTCGGTGTACACGACCGGCAGCACCACCAGTTGGGCGATCTTCATGCCTGGTTGGAACGTTACGGGCTTGTCGCCATGGTTGTGCAATCCTACAACGATCTCGTTGGTGAAACCCTCGTCTATGAGGCCCGTGGTCGTGATGCCATGCTTCAAATATAGGCCGCTCTTGGCCATGACGAATCCCGCAGTGTAAGGGGGAAGCTCGACGTGCACGCCCGTGTGGATGTTGACCTGCTCTCCCGGTTTGAGCGTGAACAGGAACCTGGTCCTGAGATCCGCGCCGGCGTCCGTGTCATGGGCCCTCTCAGGCAAATATGCTCCATTATCGAGCTTGACTTTGAGCGTCTCCGTCATCAGGCTGCTGCGCATCTTCGCCTCCCTCCATGGCTTCTTCCATCTCCTTCTGCATGTCCTGCATAGCCTGGAGACGGATAGCGCAGATCTTGAGATGTTCGCAGGTGACGATCACGGGGGTGGTCATAGCGACCTCCTCGTCTGCGTATACGGAATCCCCGCCCTTGCAACGGATGTCCAAATATGGGCAACCGTCAGGACAGTAGTTGAGCATCGTCTTTATCTGCATCCTTCTTGTCCTTTCTCAACTCGTATGCCAACGATCCTACCAAAGTGCCCGTGGGGATCACGATCCACATGCCGATAGGCACGGCCCAGTGGACTTTGACGATTCCCAGGAGCTTTAAAACGCCGAGAGTGAACCCTGCGGCGCTCACCAGCCCGCAACCGAACATGACGACTGCGGGCCAGTTGAGATCCGGTGCCTTCAATTCTCCTCCTCTACCAGTTGACGTAAATATCCGTGACACCGCCGTCGCAGCCGGTGTCGTACACTTTTCCGGGACCGAACGACGTGTCGACGGTCTCTCCCATGGAAATATCGGACGCGGCCACCACGACGTAACCGTCCGAATCCCTGTAGACACCGTCGTCACCGGCAGTCCACTCGCCTATCCTGTTGTGCACGAGGATGTTGGAGCTGTAATATGTCTCCATGCGGCCCTCGTAATAGTTGACTCCCGATTCCGGGGTGAGCCCAGATCCGTTCTCGTACGAATCCGCGTAGCCTTCCTCGTAAGTTTCCGGTTCGTAGCATTCCTCCGGGATATACTCCTCTTCAGGTTCGTATTCCGGTTCCTCTACTGGTCCGGGGATCTCCTCTGACAGCTCCTCGCCCTTCTCCGCTTTCTCCTTGATTGGAGAATATGCGGTCATCGTGGGTTTCTCCTCGACCTTGGGCTCCTTGTAAGGGACGTCGTTGACGGCCATGAGGACCGCGGTGTCCGGTTTCGGAGCCTTCTCGACATCGTTGACGGCGCTAGCCTCCATGTGCGAGCAGCACGTGAAGAATATGAGCACGAGCATCAGCACGCAGGCCATGATGAACAGACCCACGATGCGCTCCTTCCAAGTCAGCTTCATAGCTCCTCCCTCCTATCGTAAATATAGAGGAACACGAGGCTGATGGCGAAGCACAACGGTGCCATCAGGAGAATCATGGTCCAGTCGATGTCGTACCAACCGTGGACGATGTCCTCCGCCACGACGGTCATGAACATCCACGCAAGGGTGAACTTCAACGCCCTTTTCATCGCACGACCACCACCTTAGAGGCTTCCTGGGCCCTGGTGACGATCTTGTAGCAGTTGATCTCGAACCTCTGCGAGATGATGGTGACCCCCATGACTGCGATGAGGGCCATGCCGCCGTAGAGGATCGCCGGGTGGTTCTCCTCCAGGTCGTCGATTGCCTCGACGGCTTCCTTCTTGACTTCCTCGACCTTCTTGTTGAACAAGTTCCCGAAAATCTTCATGATAATCTCCTTTCAAAAACCCGAGAACATGCCTTACAGGATAGCCTAGATATCAGAAACGTTCCGCCAGTCGGCGATATTCTGGTTGAGTCCGTCCTCCATCGTGGAGACGAACTCCTTCATCGCGCTGACAACAGCGTCCTTGTCCGCCAGCCCCTTGGTGGAGAATATGGCGTGGACCTTTCCGTCCTTGCAGACCTTCGTGACGAGGACGTTGTACGGGGCGTCGGCCGGATCCGCGGAGCGGGTGAACGTGCCGCTGACGGTCTTGGCCGTGTTGACTGCGTCCTTGACCTTGCCCTTGCGGACGAGGGCGATAGTCGCCCCTCCGACGGCCACGATGACGCCGGCAGTGATGACGTTGTTCATGAACTGCTCGCGTTCGGCCGTGGTCTTGGTGTTCCACCATGTCTTTACAGTGCCCATCTTGATTCCTTTCTACTCGTGGAGCACACCTGGCAAATATGAATCAGGGGAGTTCTCCAAATGCGGCACGAACCGCCAGTCCCCTTTCTTCCTGTTCTTGTAGGAGGCGGCCTTGTGGTTCATGAGCCTGCGTTCCTCCTGGAAGCGGACGTTGGTTCCCTCGACGTCCACCGTGTCGAAATATACCGCGAAACCGTAATGGCTGACTTCGCTGGTCAGGATGTCTATGACCGGACCCACTGGTTCCACCACGATCTCGTCCTTCATGAACGCCAGGCGCTCCGGGGCAGCCTGGCAAATATCGTTGTTGAGCTTCTGAGCCCTCTCCTCCGATGGAGCGGTGTAATACTGGATCATGGTGCCCATTACCATTCCTCCTCGTATTCTGACTTGAAGAAACCGTGTTTCCTCTTGAAGCGGTTCCATCGGATAGTCCAATTGGCTCGGATCAACTTCCAACCCAGTTTCTTCCAAATATCGGGATCGTAACGGGAATACTCTACCTTCAATTCGAAGCCAGGAGTCTTGATCGGAATGTATACGATATCGTCAGCGTACATGGTCTTGTCAGAAGCCTCCTTCAATTCCCTGGCTTCCAGAACTCTTCCGCAAACGATCTTGTAGACTCCGGGTATCTCCGTTGTAATGAGGAGAGCGTCTGAATCCGCTATGTTCATCACTTATCCTTGTCTTTCTTGTAGTACATTGCCCGGACACCTTCCGAGATATGCTCGATGTCCTCGAACTTCTTGAGGAAGTTAGCCCGCTCGTTGACGGTCCACGCGGCCTCGAAACTGCGGTTGTACACCTCCAGGAAGAAGCACATGCTGACACCCATCAGACCCGCGATGCAAATATCCTTGACGTTCATCTCCATTCTCCTTTCGCTCGTCAAAGAAAGAGCGCCTTGTCTTAAGACGCTCTGATCTTGGGGGTAAAACCGTTTACTTCTCTTCGATCGTGTTCTCCTCGATGCGCTTGAGCTGCTTGTCGAGCTTCACCTTGCCGACGACGTACATGACACCGCAGCCGACCGCGCCGATTGCGGCGCTGACGAGCGTTGCCTTGACGTAATCGCCAACCGTGATCTCATGATTCCAAATCTCCTGCAACATTTCAGATTCCTTTCTCTAAAGGGTCCTATACTACTACCTCATTAAGTACCTTGTAAAATATGCGAGGTTAGGGCTCCCTGCTGTACCGCATGGCGTACTTGACCTCTTCTCTGGTCAGTTCCACCTCGTATACCTCGTCTCCGAACCTGAGGATCACAGGGGTTCCGTAGAGGGAGACCTCTGTGGTCTTCGGGTACGTGCACAACGGCAAATCCATGCACCTGAGGTCGGCGTCCTTGGGGGTCTCCAGCGGGGCTTCGCTGGCAAGCACGCTGTTTACACATACCAAAAGGTAGGATATGGACAGCACCAGGACTAGTGCGAGCAGGAACCTGTTCAAAGCATCCATGTTTCTCCTTTCCGAAAAAGTTTTGGGCAAAATTCCCCCGGGAAAATTTCAGCAAAAAGAAACCCGCCGTGTTTTCACAGCGGGTCCTTTCGAACTCCAGAATATCCACGTCCAAATCTCACGTGAACCGTCCGAAGCCTCCCTGACATCTCCGATAACCTAGAACGGTCTCGGAATGAACTTCTCCATCGCCCTGTCGATCATGCCGTTGCGCTGCAGCATGTAGATGCTTCCAAGCGACACCACCGTCAGAACGGCCTTGCCTGCAAGCTCTGGCGTGAACACCTTCATCTTGCGCTCCTCACGTTCGGCTTCCGCTTTGACGCGGTTCTTCTCGTTGAGCACCTTCTGAAGCTCCGCCACGTGCTTGCCCATCGCAGCCAACTCTTCCGGATGATGCAACCAGTCAAGATCTGCCATCTCTGCCAACCTCAGGTTGATCTCGAACTCTATCAAGTCCTCTTCCTCGATCTCTTCCACTTTGTCGTCCTTGTTGAAAAGCTTCTCGAACATCTTCATCTTGTTCTCCTTTCACAGATGTCCTGAACTTCCATTAAAGGCCTTGTTGTAGCCGCGAGAAAAAGAAAGGCGCCTTGAAACTTGCGCCTCTCCGGAAGCGTGTCCTATAAGCTGTTGTAATATGCTAAAGCTTCCTCTCGGTCTGCGAACCAACGGTGCGCGAGAACGTTTTCGTAGCTTTCGGTCCATCCAAATTCGTTCACCTTGTCAATAGGCTTTCCGCAATGGGTGACTTCGAACATCTCGCGGCAAGACTCGCAACGTCCTCCGTCGCAATTTCCGCAATCGTTGTCGATCTCCATCGCAGAACCCCTATGAAGATGTCCGCTCAGATGGGATTCCAAGCTCTTCGAAATATACTTCTCTTCGTAACCGTATTCGTTCACGAAACTCTTCATCTCTACTTCGTACATCGTAACTCCTTTCATAGAAACACTTCTATTAAAGGAGGTGTAAAAATTGCGAAAAAGAAAGGCGCGGTGTTTTCACGCACGCCTTTCCAAATATGCCCTAGGAGAGCATCTCGTTGACCTTCTTCTGCACGGCGTCGTACTTGTCGCCCAGGAGGATCTCGCGGGTGTTCCCGTTGCCGTACTTGCCCTGGATGACCTCCTTGGCGAGCGTGTTGACGGAGCACCTTGAGATATGGTTGATGAACTTCTGGACCTCGTCGTAGCGGGAACCGAGCTTCTTCTTGCGCTCCTCGCCCACGCCGTACTGGCCCTGGAGCGTGGCGACGGCCAAATATATGACCGACTTGTTACCCACGTCCGTGGCCTTCTTGTCAGCTGAGGAGTCCTTCTTCGGGGTCGTCTCCTGCTTCTTGGCCGGTTCCTCCGACTTCTTGTTGTCACCTGCGGCGTACTTGGCCCATTCCTCCACGGTGATGTAGAATATGGACGCGTCGATTGCCTTGTTGGCGAGTGTGAGGCAGTCGGTGAACTGCCACCCAACGAGCTTGCAGCCCTTGGTGTAAGCGGAGTAGGGGAACTTCTGCTTGGTCCATTTGGTGGGCGTGGAAGGATATCCAGCGCACCACAGGCCGCAATGCTTCTTGACGAAGTCGTTCATGTAGGTGTTGATGAAAGACGCGCTCGTGTAGACCCAGCACCAGACGCCGGTCTTGGCATGGATCCACTTGACGAACTTCTCGACTTCCTCCTTGGAGCAGTATACCTCGACGTCGAGGATGGGCACTCCCTCCCCGAAATATCCCTTGGTCTGCTGGTAGAAGAACTTCGCCTCGGCAACGCCGGCGCCCCTGAAGAAGTGGTAGAAACCATAAGGTTTCTTGCTCTTCCGGATGGCCTTCACCCAGGGCTCGCAAGTCGTGTCAATGAAGTTCGTGCCTTCCGTGGCCTTCACGATGAGGCCGTCGCTTCCCTTGAGGACCTTGTTGATGTCGATGCCACGTTGCCAATTGGAAATATCGGGAATCCTGAGAGTCATGACCGGCACCTCCTAAGCGAACAGAGATTCGAACGTCACGGGACCTGCGATGCCGTCGATGACGGAGAACTTGTGGGTGATCTGCCAGTTCTCCACGGCACCTCGGATGGTCGGCGTGAATATGCCGTCGAACGGGATGTTGGAACGCCCTTTGAGGAACAGGAGGCCCTGGACGAACTTGACGTGGTTCACGGGAGACCCGAAGAACACCTCCGGGCATTTGGTCCAGTCCATCTCCGCATCGTCCTTGAGCTTGACTTCCTTCTTGAGGGCCTTGAGGAGAATATCCCTGGTGGGGGTCTCCCCTCCGGGGACGTCGTCCAGCTCGTACTCGGAGATAGCCCATCTCTGGATGTCCAACTCCTTGCCTTCCACAGCTTGAACCGCGGGCTCTTCCTTGGTTTTGGCCGTCCGGCTACGCGAACGGGTCCTGGTCGTCTTGGTTTCAGTCATTCGCTTCTCCTTATCTTGAGCTTGCCTTTCTCCACCGTGATTTTGCAAAAATATAAATCCTCGTAAAGCCCGATCAGGCCCGTCCTGACCTCCTTGGAAAGGAGGCTGTGGAACGAGCCCATCCAGCTGCGGAACATCCCGTCCACGGCGTCGACGGGAACCTCTCCGGAATATACCTTCGGAGCCAGCTTTCGGATCTTGGAACGCATGGCGCCCACCCTCTTGGGGTTCATCCTGCGAACCAGATGACCGGATTTGGTGAACTGGTACCTCACCTGGAGGTAGGTGATCGTATTGGACAGCTTCTGGATGCCCGTCTTGCGCTCGTTCACGAATATGCCGAGCGACTTGGCCTCCTCCCGGATGCCTCCGAGCACGTCCCAAAGCTCCGACTTGTCGGGGCCGATGATGTACCAGTCGTCCATGTAACGTCCGTAGAACCTCTGGCTCCTCACGGTCTTGACGTAGTTGTCGATCCTGTGAGGGTAGAATATGCCGATGGTCTGGCTGATCTGGTCGCCGATTCCAACGGACTTGTGCAGCAGCTTGGTTCCGTCGAACGTCTCCGGAGGGAGTTCCTTCGTCAGCAGGTGATGGTTGTGGGAATTGAATAGGATATCGCCTTGCGCAAGGTACTCCTCTTCGGACATGTAACCCACGTCCAACTCGAAGTCGGAGAATATGACGTCTAGGAGCCATTCTAGGTACGGGTCGTGATCGAACAGCTCCAACATCATCTCCTTGGCCAAGTCGTGCACGATGTTGTCGTAGAATTTGCTGAAATCCCCGAACATTATGCTGCAATTCGGGCCGTAGAGCTCGAAGCCCCTGTGAAGGTGCTGCTCGAACCGCCTCCTGCTGAAGGATATGCCCAACCCTGTCAGCGACGCCCCGTTGTCATGGATGAGTTTCGGACGTATGGCAGGGTTGAGCACCTCGTCGCAAAGGACGTGCCTCACGACACGGTCCCTGGTGACCAATGAGGATATGGTGCGTATCTTGCCGCGTTCGTGGGTCTCGAAGACCCCGTGCGGCTGGGTGTGGTAGCTCATTGAGCGGAGATCACGTTCGATCGAGAATATCTCGGACAGGTAGTTGCGCATGAACCGTTGGGTGGATTCCTTCCACTTGCTACCGGCTACCGCTTTCAAATATCCCTGATAGAGGTTGTCGGGATCGCACATGATCTCCTTGATGTTTGGTTTATTCACCGTGATAGCCTCAATACCCGTAGGTAGACGCATCGGTCTTGTCATTCGCACTGGGGCGAAGGGACGGCATCTCCTTTCCCGCCAATATCGTGCTGATACGGCGGCAAATCGACGCGGACGTTGTTGGAGTTCGACGCGTTGTTGTTGTTCGCATTGCCATTGTTGTTCACATTGGCGAAATTCGTCGACGAGACCGCTTTTATTCAGATACCGCCCCGTTGGGAAATCTTCTTCCTGATCCTGTTATCGCTGCGCCGCCACTTCTTGAGCAGCTCTATCTCCCGATCCAACTCGAATATGGGTATGCGGTAGTCCGCGACCCTGACATCGAAGTCATCGCAGAACTGCTGCAACTCGTGCTTAATATGGTCGCAGTTCCCCAACGCGAGGTCCTGCAACCTCCTGCGCTCGTCGCATTCCACGAGGTTGGTGGGATGTATCGCGTTGGCCGAGTCTATGTGGTAGTTGAGCAGCTTGAGGTCCTTGACGATGGCGTTCTTGTACTCGGATATGAGGAACCTGTAATGTGCAGGGTTCTCCCTCACGTCCTTTCCGTAGGCGTACTGCCTTCGCGCTATCGCGTTGACATCCTTGATGCCGAAGTTCCGGATCATGAGATCCGTCAGCTCCTTGGCCAGGCGGTCGACTTGCACCAGGACCTCAAGTCTCGACTCGTGCCGTTTGCTCTTGACGACGCTCATGCGTTACTCGGGATCGTATTCCTGGCCTGTGATCTCAAGGTACTCCGACGGAGTGATGAGACCCTTGACCACGGCGTTGGCAACGCGGGCCTCGTCCCAGAGTCGCTTGCCGTTCTTCCAGGTGTTGTAATACGTCTGGATCTGCTCGAACTTCGGGCTGTGGTTCGGTTCCATTTGGATCTCCTCTCTTCTAGTCGAGCTCGACATCGCACATCATGGCGATGTACTCGATATCGGCCCGGTTCTGCATCTGGTTGACCTCGTCCTTGGTCAACTCGCGGAGCACGAAATAAACGGTCTCGTCGACCTTCCACAGGCGGACGAGCACGACGTTCTCTAACTCCTCCTCGGTCTCGCCGTCGTCCACGACGATATGGCCGAGCTTGCCCTCGAAGGTCTCCTCGGTGATGTTCTGGGCGGTTTCGAACGTGTTGCCGTTGCGTTCGAGCCCTTCCAGCTGGCTACCGTCGCCAAGCGTGATGGTGTAAGACATTACGTCTCCCTTCTTTCTAGTCTTTGATAATTTCCAACCCGTATTCAGTCGCAATCATGTGCTCGATCCTGCAACCGCGGGCATCTACCCAACCTTTTGCGAAATATACGCAGTCAGCCGCGCCCATGAGCTGGATGGAACGCCCTAGGCAAGAAACAGGACTGTCTTTCGCACCGGGATCTCCCTTGAAGAAAGAGGGGACCTCGCGGACCCCCTCTCCCAACATGCTCTTCGCATCTTCAAGTGCGGCATTGCGCTGCTCTTCGATCTCCTCGTCTGACAATCCGTTCATGGGTTGGGATATGAAGATCTTTATGCTTCCCATGTCAGATGCACCCCAAAACCATAGCAATCACGAAAACGATAAGACCGACACTCATCAAGATTACGATCGCGGTAAGGCATCCGTCGTTTCCGAACAGATGGTCATCGTCAAGTTTCTTGTCTATAGGTCGGCCGTTGATGTCATAGGGCATTTCAAATATCCTTTCAAGTGCTCAAAGGTTATGCCAGACTTCCTCCGGCGGCTCACGCCGCCTTGATTGCTAGATCAACGGGAAAGCGACGCGGACGTTGTTGGAGTCCGACGCGTAGGTGACGCTCGCCGTGCCACCGCCGTCCACACGGGCGAAACTCGTCGACGAGACCGGGTCGCGCAGCCAGAACCATACTCGCTCGTTGAGCTGCTGGTCGCTCAGACGGAACAACGCCAGCTGCTTGACGTCGTCCGTGACATAGGGCTCGGAACGGATATAGCTACCGTAGACCATCGGCTCGTTCATCAGGCCGACGGAATGATCGGTCCACGCGAATCCCGTCGCCTTGCCGTCCGTAGCCGCGTTGCACAGGTAACTCCTATGCGTGCCGACATGGGCGGAACCGAACGCGGTCTCCACCATGGTCTGAAATTGGCTGAGGTTGTCGGTGAACATCTCGGACCCGACATAACCGTTGGCTGTGGTGTTGGTCGCCTCCATGCGGGCGGTGCCGAGGGAGTCGGAGACCACGCAGATATGCGGCGTGGTGAACGCGGTGTCGCCGTGGTTGTACCAGTACATGAAGTCGGCGATGCGGTAGACCTTGGAGTTGATGGTCCAGTAGTCGCCGATGAACATGTCCGTGAACTTGCCGTTGGCGATGGCAGCAGCCTGTGCGCTGGAAAGCGCGGTGCCGAGGCTCTTGCCGCGGTAGATGGAGTTGTGGTAACCCGCGTTTTCCATGATGCCCAAGGCGTCCTTCATGAGCATCTTGCGGGTGCCTGCGGTCTTCTCGACGACCAGGTAGTCAGCGTTGACATCGGGGGTCGTATCCGCAGTCAAACCGGAAATGTAAGGCATTTTGAATCCTTTCTACAAGGGTGACTTTTCAACGAGGGTGGACTGCATGAGCTAAGGGTCTTCGCGAATGTACGTCATGGGTGTGCCTTTCTACTATGTCTCATCCGGCGTCTCCAGGACTTGGAGGCGCTTCAAGACTGACGAGATGTGCATCTCGCAGGCCTTGACCCTATCCGTGAGCGACGCGATCGCCTCCTGCAGCCTCTGCACCGCCACGGAGAACTCCATCCAGGAGAGGATGTCTATCAGGAGATCCTCCCCGTTGGAAGTCTGGAGCGGCGAGCCATCGCTGGCCAGCAGGACGGCGTGCCTCTTGGAAAAGAGGTTGTTCGTCGCGTCGATCTGAGATTGCAACTCGGCGTCGCCTGCCTCCATGAGCGCCACGCCGACGTCGTAGAGGCCCTGGGCGAAATCGTGGTTGGCGTCGTACAGGGACTTGGCGTAGACCCTCGCCGAGGTGATGTTCTGGTCCTGCAGCAGCTCCTTCTCCTGGAGATGCTGGATCGCTACGCTGGAGTCGTTGATGGACAGGGCGTCTGCGTAGATGTGCCCGCCATCGCTGGCCAACAGGGCCTCCCCGTTGGAGGCCAGGAGGTCCTCGAAGGGCCTCGGGTAGATGGTGAGCGTGGCCGTAGCCGCAGCCTCCGCGTATTGCCCCGCCAGCTCGGCGTCCTCCCTTGCGGAAGTGGCAGAGTTGCCCGCCTGCTGCGAGTACCACTTGGAGTTGTTGTGATAAGTCGGGTCGGTGCTGGAGACGTCGACGTTGTTGCGCTTGCCGACGGCCCACGCCTCCGCGTTGTACTGGTAGGAGAGCGCTGTCTGCTCAAGTTCCTCCAGCTCCGCGGCCGTGACGGTGTACATCACGTTGAGGGTATCGTTGTATGTGGGCATCACTCACCAGCCTCCTCTATCAACGTCGCCTCCACCATCATCTTGTGCATACCGCCCTTGATCACCTGGTTCCCGTTGGCCCATGTCACCTGCACCTGGGCGCTGAGGCCCGCGGTGAGCAGGAGGCTTTCCTCTTCCGTGAGAGTGCAGTACAGGAACGGGCCGTTCTCGTCGGAGGCCAGGCTCACATCCGGTTGGAGGAGCACCAGGTCCTGGGAGATGGCGATCGACGGCGTGCCGAGATCGGAGATCGCGACGTCGGTTTGGAAATATACCTTGATCAGCGGGGTGGACCCCCTGATCATCTTCTGCGGCGCATAGGATATCTGCTGTGCCAAGTTGATGCCTCCTTTACTAAGTCAATGCGATGTCGTGGCTGTAATACGTATTGTGCTTCGCGTCTTGACAGAATATGTGAAGCAGATTTGTTGCCAAAGAGATCCCGAAATTCCGGAATCGGTTTCCATTAGGATCAAAAGTAGCCAGCATACAAAACCCTTCGAATCCATTCAAATTTGTTACTGCTTGCGCAGCGTGAGGATACCAATTCATCTCTACGGGTGTACCATTGCTATCTTTTCCTGTAAGTTTCAAAGATGGCTCGCTGCTATACTCGCCAATCGTCAAATAATATCCTTTTGGAACGTACTCAATACCGGAATTGGTTATCCTCAGATTGTTCAGCAATATCGATCCGGACTGTAGGCCTAGGTTCCCGGCGGAGTCCAGCGCTATCACACCAGCTTGCTGCCACGATACCCCGTTGTTGGAGGTGTAGTGGAACGCCACGCCAGAGGATCCGAGCACCAGCTTCCAACCCTTGTTGTTGGATATGGAAGGGCCGATCGTCGCGTTGCCGCCGGCGAAAGTGCCGAGAGCTTTGTGGTTCTGGTCGTATATGGTGACTCCGCCTGAGGTGAAGGAGGAATATCCCATGCCGGATCCACTGACAGGATTCCCTATGATCACACCCGAAGGCGTGAACGAGCCTAGCTGCGTCGTGTTGTTGAGCAGCACGATGCCCGCGGAATTCCCGGAAGACGCGATGGCCACATGGTAGCCTGTGGACTTTCCGATCGTCGCGCTGCCTCCGGCGAAGGTGCCGAGGGCATCGTTGTTGTCGTCGAATATGGTGACGCCGGATTGTAGGTAGGAAGCGTAGCCGTATCCTGTAACCGGGGTCCACGTACCTTGGGCATCCACCGTGCCGTTGCCCACGAAGACGCCCTCATCGACGATCCCCACGCGCACCTTGTCCTGGTTACGCAGGAATATGCCGTACGAGTTACCAAGTAGATTGTGGTCTCCTAGCGGGTCCTTCGAGCCGTCCGAGACATGGAAGCCCTCGTCGTCGTTCCAGAAATGCTGGCCAGAAGCGTGAAGTCCCCTGGCCATCGACTTGAACCCCTCCTTAGTCCGTTCGATGTTGGCGGAAAGGTCTTTCTCGGCGCTGAAGGTTATTCCGGAAGCCTCGGCTATTGCCTTGACCGTGTCCGCGAGGTTCTTAGCCAGATCGGACTCGGCACGCCTGGATATGCGCTCGCCTTCCTCGATGATCTTGCGAATATCGCCGTTGGGTTCGAGGGCCTCCTGGATGACGGTCTGGGATACGGTTCGGGCTCCCCGGACGCTCACGGCAGGATAGTCGGTATTGGTGACCACACGGCAGACGCCCTCGTCGATCTCGACCTGGACGTAGTCGCCTTTCTCGATCTCGTATCCGAGTCCTCCGTTTAGCGGTGTCTCCATGGCTCCGCCCAATATGGACACCCACCATGTACCGTCCTCGTCTTGCCTGATGACTTCCGCGGTCCTGATGGCTGACGCATCGGGTACCGCGTTTCGCGCCTTTGCATCCAGGACGTTCTCAAGTTTCTTGGATATGCTCCGGCGCTTCTGCAAGTTACTAGTCTGTCTCACCGGACCACAACCCCCTAACTATCCCAGATTGTTCGTCGACTATGATACCATCCTCGCACTCGATGTCCTGTCTCTCGATCATCATCTCTTCCACGGGCCCGAATCCTCGGATATAACCCTCGATCTTGTCGAATAGGTAGACGTCTGGATCGAACTCGCGGTTATAGGATATGGTCGTCTCGCTGACGGACAACGCCCTTAGTCTTCGGATGGCGTACATCTTGGGAGATTCTCCGTTGATGAGTGTGGGGTTGACTTCCTGCTCGTAGAACCGCAGACCTAGCCTAGCCGGAATGGACACCTCCGAGATATCGGGGGGATCGTTGTTCTCTACTTCCACGACCTCGTCCTCGGTGACCACTTTGAACACGTTGGGAATATCGCTCAGATCGCGTTCCCTCGTTATACCCGGTTGTATGATCCTAGCCCGGTAATGATCGAGCGAGAACGTGGGGTGATCCGGTATTTCCAAGATGTAGATGTTACCCCATCCATCTAACTGGATGCACCACCCGCTGGTGTCGAGCATGGCCCAGATAACTTTCAGGTAGTTGTCGTTGGCCGAGTATACAAGGTAGTCGTTGAGTGTGAACGACTCACCTTTTACTTCGATCCTTATACCGTACGGAAGGGTCTCGTCCAGGCGTTTCTTGCACCAGACGGGACCCTGCATTCCTCTCGGAACGTAAGATCCGTCCTCGAAGAACATCTTGGTCGCAGGGTAGAGTACCGAATGTCCCGATAATGACACCAACTTGCTGTTGTGGTCGAAGTTCTCTGAAGTCCTGTCCACCAGGAATGTTCCGAGAGCCACCAATTCGGAGCTACCAGCTTGCGTGGCTATCATCTCGATGCGGTACCATCCGTATGGAAAATCCTCGTCAATATCCTGGGTCACGGTGAACTGGGCGGACTCTAGAAGAGGTGTTTCCTCGCTGCAATCCCTTGCAATCTTGACAGAGTCTATGCCCTCGATCTTGTAGAGGTCGGCCCAGGTGTTGGGATCAACATACATTACCCTCCATTTTGAAGTGTAGCCGCTAGTCCAATCCAAAGCCGACCTCCTCTCATGATTACGTTGTCGTAGGAGGGATGTACGCGCGGAACTGCCCGCCGTCATCTATCTCCTTGACGTTGAACTGCACGCTGACGATAGGATCGTCGTGTTTAGCCTCGATAGTGTTGACATTGACGTTAGCTGTGAACGCCAAACCATCCGGCGTACGCACCATAATCGGACCGTTGTACTTTGCCAGTTTGCGGATGAGCTCGGCGAGCCTGGCGCCTTCCATCGTGTCGGTGTTGACTCGGTACACTTCTGTCTTGAATGTCGATTCAAGTGTGTAACCGTCGTTCCAATAGCCCTGGTTCTTTCCGTCCAGGTGCATCCGGTCCGAGAACTGCTTGTTGTATGAGTCCGATGTATCCACGTTCCACGGCAATTCGAGCCGCTCGTAGTTGGCACCGGTGCCCCAATCGAATGTGAGTCCGTGGGCCTCCAGGTAATACGGGAAGTCCCTCTCCTCGATGTCCCCGTCCGAAGTCTTATCGACCACTATGTAGTATTGGTCGATGCCTGAGTTGTCGTCATCCGCCCACGTGTCGAACACGTACGGGGCATACAGATCGTAGACAGTGGTGCCGTAGGCGACATCCTCCGCGATGAGGTAGTTGCCGTTCGGCGTATGCCGGTAGAGGTCGAACTTGTCCTCCTCCGGTCCGTACGGCGTGAGTTTCACTGTCTTGGATTCCGGGATGGCGTAGAGCAACGTGGAATCGTACGGCATGACGGCCTGATGGGACCAGGCAACATGGAATTCGTGTGTTTTCTCGTCAGATGAGAACTCTGTCAGGATGTCGGTAGCCATGACATAAAGCGTGTAGTAACCCTGATCCACCAGGTCAAGATCACTGGGGAGGGTCAAATCCACATAGTATGTGTTCCCATTGACAATCCATTGAATGTAGTCAGCATCCGGATCGCTGTTAGCTTCGGTTTTAGGTTGGAAATATCCTGACCATATGACGTCCCCATCAGGATAAGATTGCAAACCGGATGGAGTATCCAGATCAATACCGTTAGACACCAGACGAACGGCTAGATTTGTACGCGCGTTATCTGTGGTTACCCTGAAAGTTATGGGTTGTGCTGTCAATTCCGTTAAAGCGGATATAGCCACGACGGGGGGTGCGGCAATGTTTACCTTGAGTCCGGTCCCCACGATCGGTGTTCCGTTAGAATCCAATTCGCACGAATATACTTCTGTACCGCCCATCGAAACGCACACTGCGAATTCTAAAGAAGACTTAAATGTGGCGTTTCCCTGAGAATCAAGAACAGGATCGAATCGGTAAACAGGATTTGCCACCGTGCCTTCGTTGACCAGAGTGCTCTCGAAGAACACAGGATCGTCTGGTTCTATGATATAAGCGGAGGTATCGTCCTTGTCTCCAGCAACAGTAACTTCAGGATGGGACATCTCGAACAAACGCCAAGACTGCTGCTCCGAATCCGAATCAGTGACCCAGCCTAATTGCAAGTCATCACCTTGAGAAACGTAGTCTCCCTCGTCTGGGCCGATTAGCTGAACAGTAGAGGGAACAACTTCGGGTGCACATCTTCCTGTGGACACCATGTCGGCGTCTATCGGATAATACTCACCGTAGGTCTTTATGTCACCGTCCAAATATCTTCGAACTCTCACATAATAGGTGGTGCCTGGAGTCAATGAACCTATAACGAAGTGTTTGCGACCGCTTTCCTCTGAATTGTAGTCTATCTCGCTCTTCTTGGATACACCGATGTCGGTATTCCAGTCCCATTCGTCAGCCAAATCGTATGTATTAGGCAATGCGGAACTTTCCCAAGCATAGGAATACTCGCTCCAGGATATCTCGGTACCGTTTGAATTCTTATCGTTCTTGTCCCAGACGATGTCCATCTCGATACCCATGCCATCCGGAGTTGGCGTGAGGTTTTCAAACTTTACAACAGAGTCTTTAGCAGATACGAACAAGCAAATCGTAGGGGCGAAAATCTTGGATTTAGCTGTTATGCTGTCGTCCACTTTACGATACCGTCTAGCAGAAATATAATTCGGGGAGCCTTGTGCAAGTTCGGCTAGTACGGTGGGAACCTTCCATACGGATCGAGCTTTCGTATGGTTGAAGTTGGTTCCGGAATTGTTTGGTTGCTGATCTGGAAAATAAATCTTCGTTTTGTTTAAGTCGTTGATTCTCGTCGCTTGAGCTTTAACTTCATCATCGTCAAACTCGTGCGAGTTGGGAGCTTCTGTAGATATGGCTTGCGGATCCCGCTTGGTGCTCCACAAAAGCATGGAACCGGTGGTGGTTATAAGTTCCGTGTCATCGTAAGTTGTCTGTGTACCGTGGTCGTCTACCTCTGATTGCAAGATCACCATATCGAACGTTATTTGATCGAGATAATTGTCGTACTCGACGCTTTCCTGATCGATGTACATCGGATCGTCTTCGGCTTCTTTATCTGGATCGAACACGGTAATCGTCGGACCAAGGTACACGGGACCGTAAGAATCTTCAAGAATATAATCCTGGAATTTGGCAGCCGCGCTTGCTTTCTTCAGATAACGTCTAGCACCTAGCTGGTATTTCTCCCCAGGAAGAAGATCCTCAATGATCCAATTTTTCTGTCCACGATGCTTATCGTCTACTTTATATGTTTCGTCTCGGGTATAAACCTCGTCTTCCAACTCTAAACCAACAGTCCAATCTTCGCCTAGATCTTTCAACTTGTAAAGTATCTGAACACCATTAGACAAATCGCAGTCTGCTTGTTTGGTTTTACCGATGGGATTTCCTGGATAGTGGCCTCCGGGAGACTCTATCATGTTCTTTCTAAGCCACCATACGTTTCCAACGATGCAATTTACTTTTCCATAATATGGTGAACTAGAATCTTTGCTGTATGGAGAACCTGCCAACATTCCGGAAATCTTGACGTTGTCTGCTTTCGCAACAGGTTTGTAAATCTGCAACAGCGGTCCGATGGCTTTGGAAAAAGCCGTCAAACCATCATAAGCTGACTTTATTCTTAGATAAGTGTACGTTCCAGGAGAAGCATAGGCATCAGCTTGAGGAAAACTGAGGGCTGTAATATGACCGTTTCCAAAAGCCTCGTCAATATCTTCCCAGGATTCTCCGGCCATTTTATCCAAAGGAATCAAACAACCATCTGTAGATTCCTTGTTTTTATTGACTTGAAGAGAATAATCGGTCTGGGAATGACACATCTGTAACTGATACGACCCTTGGTAAGCCTTAGTCATCCTACGTTACCCCCTTTCTCCTACTTTTTCTTCTTGGTTTTAGTCGTCTTCTTAGTGTTCTTGCTCTTGGACTTTGTTTTCGTAGACTTCTTCTTAGCTTGCTTAGCCTTCTTTACAGCCTTGGCATAAGAGGACCCGCCCTTTTCCCAATTAGTACCTTCTTGGGACGGGAGCTTTCCTGTTCCAAGGGTGTAATTCTTTGTTGGTGGTGTAAACAGCACCGTTATGCGGTTTTTGGCAATCTTGTAATATGGATTGGATTCCACAGTTTTGGTGGTTTTTCCTTCTGTCTTTTTCTTTTTCCCAAAACCTTTTATCTGAGACACACCGACAGGAGTGAATAGATAATGCGTGCACCAATCCGACCATTCACCATCTCCGCCCCAGCCTTGTCCCCTTGCTTTAAGGCGTACAAAAGAATTATCGCCTTCCATATCCTGAAAATCGTTTTTAGCAAATTCAACAGTGAATTGAGTCTGTTTGTTGGTTCCTGTTTTATGCTTGAAGCCAGTGTTCTTTTTGTTGTCGTTACCCCATTCCATATACCATTCAGTTTGGGAACACGGCCGATTTCCAGACGTAGGATGATCTTGAGTAATTGTAAATATAACTTTGTCAACACCAAGTTCCTGTGTAACCTTAGGTTTATCAGGATTAAGAACGTTGAAAGACTTGGTGGTAACAGGACCTGTGCCTTTTTTGTTTCTTGTACAAACGGAGAAATCGATTCTCTCGATTATGTGGTTTCCCTTAGCAGGATAAGGATCGAATTTGTCTTTCTTATCTCCGATAGTATAGCTATCTGAAGTTGCAGAGATCTTTAGATTATCTTTTTCTCCAAATTGTTTAAATGAGTATTGACCTCCGGAAACACCGGAATCTCTGGAATATACTCTCCACCAACAACGAATTGCAGTAGCTCTGTCATCTCTGGTTTTTTCTGTAATCTTGTCTTTGGTTTTGAACTCGCAGATCATCTTATCGCCGGATCGAGTGGGAGTCCCGACGCTTTTCATCTTGTCTTTTGGTGCTTTAGCTATGGCTTTCTCTTTGCTTTTAGCCATCGGAGACTACCCCTCCAATCCTATTCTAACACTGAGCTCGTCGACGAGCCAGTTGAGCATATCGTAACCACCCTCTATTCCAGGAGGTACGGTGATGTTATTCGTCTGGTTGACGGTGCGGTTATGGCTGTCTACGGAGCTGGAGCTGTTGCGGATGTTGTTCATGCCTGGAGTGTTGGACACCGCCGCGGCCAACTGGTAGGATCGACCGCCGCCCATCAAAGTACCGATAGAAGCAGTTCGTCCTGTAACCTGTGAAAGGTCCAGAACAGGCGTAATGGTGGGCGAGTAATCCAGGGAACTGTCCACGGTCTCGGCTATCTTGTCGGCGAGGAGCTTCGCTCGGTCCACAGTCGTGTCGACCAACTTGTCAACGGATCGTGTGACCACTTGCGTGTAGTCCCTTATACCTATGGCAAGACCCTGATCCGCATACATACCGAGTTGCATGAATCTCCTGGACGGTGAATTCGAGTTCAATGCGCTTTGCGCTGCGTTGTAAGCCGCGTTAGCCAGATCGCGGGCTGCGCTAGTCACCCAATCCCAACCAGCACGGATACCGCTGGCCAAACCGGATGCGATGTTGTTTCCTATGCTTGAAAAGCTACTCGCTAAATTGCCCGCAGCATCGAGTGCGCCATTGACGGCACTTGATGCAGCACTTGCAACGTCACTAGCTGCGTTAGATATGCCGCTCGCAAGATTCTGGATGAGACTGATGCCTTGGGAAAGGAACTCTCCTACGAATGAACCTATCGTGCTGACCACGTTAGATACCACCTGGCTTGCCGCGCTGACGGCAGAACCCACGGTGTTGGCAATGCCAGTAGCGAGGTTCTGCACTAACTCGATGCCTTTCTGCGGCACCTGTGCTACGAAATTGGCTATTGTGGATATGATCTGACTGCCTACGTTGACAATGGCATTGACGACGTTACCTATCGCGTTGGCTATGCCGTTCACGAGACCGGCGAGGATGTCACCGCCAAAACCTTCGAATATAGTTGACGGTGATTGAATCCCCAATAATGTGCAGAAAGCCTCGATCATGGCTTCGCCTAAACTCCGCATAGCGTCCGCTACACGCTGGGCATTTTCCTTGATGCCATCAGCTATACCTTCGATAAGGCTCACCACAAAGTTCATACCTGCCTGAATGACAAGCGGAAGACCCTCTGCCAAACCGTTGATGAACTCCGCTATGATCTCGGCCGTAGTTGTGACTATCTGTTTGATGTTGTCTCGGATACCAGTGAGGAACGACGTAATGGTTTGCATTCCAAAATCCACTAACTGGGGGATTAGTTTCGTTAAACCTTCGATTAGCTTGGATGCCAACTCCACGCCAGCGGTGACAATTTTGCCAGCATTCGCGGCCAAAGAGGTGACAAAAGCCGCGATAGCCTCGACGGCAGCCTGGGCAACACGAGGTAGCATAGCTAGCAATCCGGATAGGATTATCGTCATGGACTCCACAAACGCCGCCGCTCCGGCAGTGCCTGCTGCGGCAAGAGTAGTAACACCTACGGCCAACGCGGATATACCGGCACCAACAAGGAACACCGAGACCCCTATCAATGCCAAAGCCGCACCTAACCCCAACATACCGGGAATAGCCGGCGTAAGCAACGCACCGGCCACGCCAACTATGGCGATTGCCGCAGCCAAGGCGATGAGACCTTGTACAACGGCCATGGTGTCTGCTTGACCGAGGGCCAGAACAGCCGGAGTGAATACTGCTATGGCTGCCGCTGCGATAAGAAGGGCTGCCGAGCCTGCAATAGTACCGTTCATGAGATTGAGACCGACGACCATGATGGCCATCGCAGCGGCAAGGGCTATCATGCCCTGCACTACTGACATGGTGGGTAGCGAGGCATATTCCTTTACCACCTGAGCCACTACCATCATCGCTGCTGCCGCCACGATCATTCCGGCCGCCGCACCTAAACCAGCGGCACCGAATTTACCCATGGCGATCATGCCTACTGCCAATATGGCCATGGAAGCGGCCACACCCAACAAACCCTGACCCATGGCTGCGAGGTCCATATCCGCGAACTGCTTGACCGCCTGGGCCATGACAAGCAGGGCAGCCGACACGGCCAATATGCCTATTCCAGCAGATATACCCTGAGCCCCCATGGTCTTCGCCGTGGTGTTGATGAACACGACTAGCATCGCCATGAGTGCTAGAACCCCGCCGAGACCGGCAGCCAGTTGCTCGAACGGAATCGACCCCAGCTGACCCACAGCCGAAGCCATGATCTTCAACGCTGCTGCGATGCCTATCATGGCGATCGCTCCGGATACGAGGCCCTTGGCATTGTTGAACTTTAGAGTTGTCTCGGCCAAATATGATGTGATTAGGGCTAGGGCTGCAAGAGCTGCCACGCCCTTCATCAAGTCTCCTGCAGAGATCTCTGCTATAGCCCTTAGCGCACCGGCCAATATGGCGATGGAAACGCTCATGCCTATCATGGCTACGGTAGCCGAGGCCATCGAACCAGCCCCTGCAGCGAGCTTCTTACCCACGGCCTGCAACGCCGCAACAGCGCCTACCATGATTCCGAATAAAGCAGCCATGGCCGTTACCGAACCTAGCAGTTTCTCGCTAGGAATCGCCGCGATGACATACATGCTGGCAGCGAGAATACCCACAGATATGGCGATGTTCCGGATAGCCGAGGCATTGAGATTGTTCTGATAAGCTTGAAGAACGTCGAAGACGCCCTTGAATTTCTCGATAAGGGAGTTCTCACCGGTGAACTGCTCGGTAATTCCCTGGATGAGGTCATCCACCGACCCGAATATCTTGTCGAAGTCGTGTACGAACTTCATGATCATCGCCGTAATGGCCGCGAGGCCGCCCGTGGCGAACACCTGCGTCCAATCGATAGGAGGGAAGTTGCTTATGGATTCCTTTATCTGGTCGATGATAGGTTGGAAGAAGTTCTTTATGCCTTCCACCACAGGTCCTAGGGCATTCTTGATGGCCGCGCCCATTGACTTGAACTTCTCGACTATACCGTCTGCAAAACTCATGTCTGAGGATCCGCCAGCGCCAAGGTTCTTGAAGAAATTCTTGACCTTGTCGGCAGCCTTCTGGAGAAGGTCCCCGACAGGACCGAGCTTGGATTTGATGTTGTCCAGGAACTCCTGGAAAGCCTCCGCCGAGGGAATCCCGTTGGCAAGGCTGGTGAAGAACCGACCCACGGCCGCTACCGCGGAGACCAGTATCTCCGCTATCGGCTTGATGGCCGGCAAGACGAACGTGGTGAACACTTGCCCAACACGTTGGGCGATGCTGATGCCGACCTTTATGGCGGAGAACAGGCCCGTGAATATGTCCTTGATCGTGCCGACGACCTCGGAACTCTGAGCCCATTCCTTGAACGCAGCGGCGCCGTCCCTGATCTTCTTGGAAATATCGGCAAGGCGCTCTCCAGTCATGGGCGGAAAGACATCCTGAAACGCCTGTTTCACCGTCCCCATGATGGTGACGAGCCCTTGCCAAGCGTTGGACACGGCCTCTATGAGCGCGTCGCGCCCGCCTTGGGCCTTCCATACATCCAACATCGCGTTTCTAGCATCTGCCGACTCGTTGACCATGTCGGACAATATGTTGGAGACGCCAGTCCACAGTTCCTTGGCTTCCTCGAAGTCGCCTATGATAGTGCGGAACGACTGGGACCAGCCAGAACCGATGGCTTCCTTCATGGTGTCTACGAGCTGAGTGAAGGTCTTGACCACGGTAGCTGATTCGAAGGCGTTCTTCGCCATCAGCTGAATATCCTTGATCTGCTCCTCCGTGTAGCCCTTGGACGCGAGCTCAGCATCGCTGTACTCGCCTGAGATCTGCTTCAAGGTCTCAAGCAGAATATCACCGGTAAGCCATGTATCCTGACCAGAGATAGACTCCCTGAAAGATTTGGACTTGTCGATGTTCGCACCCATCGCCTCGCCGGTACGCATGAGCGCTTCCTGGAACTTTCGTCCACCCATGCCGGCGTTGACCACCGAGTTCCAGTCCTGCAGGTTAACCCTGCCGGAAGCAATGGCCTGCGAGAGCTGGTACATCGCACTGGACGCCTGTTGGCTGTTCGAACCGGACAACGCCGCCAGGTTCGCGATGCCCTTGATCGCCGCCTGGGAGTCCTCCAGACCAACGCCAGCTGCCGTAAAGCGGCCGATGTTGGAGGTCATCTCAGCAAAGTTGTAGATGGTCTTGTCCGCGTAAACATTCAGGTCATCCAAAGACGCGTTGACGTCCTGCACGTTGCGGTCCGTGTTCGCCATGATGGTCTGCACGGAGTTCATCTGGAGCTCGTACTCCTCCAAACCCTGCTTGATGGGCTCGATCGTGAACTCTGATGCGAGGCGCTTGGCGAACTCGACTGCCGAATTAGTGAGGTTCTGTATGACGGTTATACCGGCGATGCCGAGAGCCGAGAACTTGTCCTTCACCGTTTCGACAGCCTCGGCCATCTTGGTAAGGCCCTTCTGGCCGTTCTCGGACTGGAGGGACTTGTCGAAGTTCTCCAACGTGCGTTGAGACTGCTTGATGCCAGACTCGAATTGCGCGTTGTCGAACTGCATTTGCACGACTCGTTGATCGACAGAGCTCATGACCTGGTGACCTCCTCCCAGATGGCGTCAGCCATTCCGTCGAAAATCGGGCGGATGGCGGGATTGATGTAATCGCGGCCGGCCACGTATCCCCCGGTGCCGGTTCCGTGCCCCAATTGGAGTATGAGGGCGATGTTTACGCCCTGGTTGACGTTGGAATTCGTCCAGATGATCTCCCAACCTCCACCGGTCTGGTGGATTTCGTACGACCAGGAGGACGCGGTCCTTCCAGTGCCGAGGGGGGTAGCAGAGGAAAGAGCCTGCACGCCCTGCTGGCCGTACTTGTCCAGGACCTTGAGATAGGTCCTGTTGGACATTCTGTCGAAGAACTTCTTGGAATTGTTGAAGTTTCCGGAAGCCTTGAGTTTCAACAAGACGCATCACCCCCTGGTGTGATACTTGGCCCTCCGGGCCGCGTTGAGGGCGGCGTTCTGCTTGTAGATGTCAGCTTGAGACATCTTGTTGTTAGGTTTGTTCTTGACGGCGAATATGTCGATGAGCATCAGGAGCCTGTTGAGATGCCACTTCTCGCATTCCTTTGGAATGTTGAAGCTGAACATCCAATAGTAGACCAACTCTGAGGTCACGGTCTCTCCGGATCTCTTAGAAACGCCCCTGTTGATCCAGCTTGCCGTCATCTTGCGTTTCGTGTACTCGGAGATCTCGACATACTGGTCGATGGTGATCCTATCGTAGACATCGTCCGGAACGTTCTGGTTCATTGTCATGCAGCGGATGTAATCCTTGAACTGCGCGTCGGTGATCGTCTTCTCCTCGACGGTCTTGAGATACGGGATCTCCCATTTCATCTCCCATTTTGAAATAGAGACAAGTGAATGCTCCAGACGGAGCTCAAACGGAGAACCGTATGAGAAGAGGCAAGTATCCTCGTTCCACAGTTCCTCCCCTGGTACAGTTATCTGGAGCATTCCGATCTCCCTATTCCGTAAGTTGCTTGTACTTCTCGACGTTCTCGTCCTCCGGGTGCTCCTTCACGTACTTATCGACGCGCTCCCGAAGGGAATTGGGGATCAGCCGGTTAAAGAAGTCGACTAGCTTGTTGGCATCTGTTGCCAGGTCCATGTAAATGTCGGAGAACAGCTGCGTGGACTCGAATTTGGCCCAGATCTCGTCGCTTTTGCGGAACTCGCGGCCGTCGGGCGACTTCTCGCCGTAAGCGCAGCGCATGAGCTCCTTCACGATTCCGATGATCTTCTGCTGGTCCCGTTCCTGGATGATGCGGTCGATGTACTTGTCGATTCCGCCAGCTTCGGAGTACATAAGTTCGAGGATCTCGGACTCGGTGAGGTTGAAGTAGACCTTCTCCTCCCGCTCGTTGCCATCGAAATCCGTGTACTTCCTGTTAATGAAGAACATTCTTCTCTCCTTTCACGAGGCCTTGCTTTACGACAACACGTAGTAAGTGTTGGCGGTGACGTCGTTGCCGGGCGTTACGGCAGCCACCGTGTAGTAGTACGGATCTGCGGACGTGCCGGAGCCGTTGCGCAGGTAGTAGACCGTGCCGGCCTGGAACTTGGTATCGCTCGTGAGCACAAACGTGCCGGTCATGAGCGTCATGACCTCTGCGGGCAGAGGCATGCGAGGATCCGTGCCGGTGCTGCCGCCGGAACCATTGGTACCGTACAGGATGGCCTCAAGCGAGGCGAGTAGCTCTGCGTTGGCCTTGGTGGAATCGATCTCCAGGGAAGCCGTCGGCTTGAAGCCGGGCACGTTGATCTTGGTGGCGTTGACCGACCAGCTGAAGCCCATGGCCTCAGGCGAGTCGTTGACCGTCTGGCGGGAGCGCTCGGACGGGGCTGCGGTAAGGCCGTAAATGAGGTGCAGCTTGTAGCCGTGCTCGTTGTAATCGGTGTCGTTGCCGATGAGCGAACGGTACGCGAGGCAGAAGGCACGGCGGGCCTGCTGGCCGATGGTGACGCCCTGCGCGATGGTGCGGCTGCCGTCGCACTCCTCGAACTCCGGCGGATAGGTAAAGGCCTCGATGGTGCCGGCCCACTCCTCCTCCGAGCGGAGGGCGAGGTACTTGATGTTGTCTGCGTACTGAGCGGACTCCTCAGCACCGGAGGGGCTCTCGGTAACCGCCGTCAGGCCGTTCCAAGCTACGCCCTTGCCGTAAGTGCCAGGAGAAGCCGGGTTGGCGGGGTACAGGACCCCGCGGTCGGTGCCGGTCTCGTAGAGACGCTCACCGATCTGATCCCATTGAAGAGCAGTCATGTTTTCTCCTTAGTAGTAGATTACGAACGTGTCGTGGTTGAGGTTGTCCGCGGCGTAGTGCCTGTCGGACCGGCAATACTGGAAATGGCCGGGGATGTCCAGAAGGGCCACGAAATCGGGGTCCCTGGAGATGACGGTGACATCGTAAGATTGCATGTTCCTGTAAGTCCCGTTGTCGGCGTACTGCGCGTCGGTCGTCCGCCTGTGGTAGACGATCGCCGGATAGGTCATGCGTATCGACTCAGGAGGCTGGAAGTAGACATGATTAGAACCCAGCAGGGATTCAAGTTCATTTTGAAATTTCCAACGCCTGGTGTCACCGGTCTCCTCAGAGGCTTCGGACGATGTGTTTGTAGGTTCGTCACTCATTGTACACACCGCCTATCTGAAGCCTGATCCTCGGATACTCCATCATGATCGTGTTCACCTTCCATTTGACAGGGCTGCCATTGATGGTGACATACTTGATCATCTGCGAGTTCGCGTTGATGAAGTCGTCTGCGACGATGCTGATCTCATTGGAGAGAACCAGATCGTCATTGACATTGTCCGAGGAGCTCTGCCATCTCTTGTTGTTCCGGACAAGATCTCCAGTGTAGAACCGTTCCTCATCCACGGAGAGATAGACGCCATGACCGTTGTCAACGGTCCCGACGAAACCGATGTTTCCGTAGAACTTTGTCATGGCGCCTCCTCGTTAGTTTACGAACGGACGTAGTACGTCTTGCTCTGGATGCTGGTATCCTCGGTGAGCTCGTAATGGTACGGATCACCAGCAGTGCCGGCACCCTTCTTCTCGTAGTAAGTGGAGATGTCGGCGACATCGGGCTCATCGACAGCGGTGTAGGTCACCACATGGCGGTAGACCTGTGCGGCCTGCGGGAGCGTCATCGCGCCGGACATGCGGGTCTCCAGCAGGTACTTCTGCTGGTTGTAGTCGATGTCGAAGTCCTCGAACTGGGAGATCGAGCCACCGCGATCGGTGCCCACCGTGTAGTCGGCGAGGTTGACCTTGATGCCCTTGACCCAGTAGTCAACATTCGCATAACGGTACACGAACTCGGACATCAGCGGGACCTCGACGATGCGGCTCACGCGCAGAGCAGCGCAGAGCTCGGCGTCGGTCTCGTAGATCTTGCGGCCGATCTGGTCCTTGACCCATAGCATCTCGCTGTGGACCTCGGGCGAGCAGAAGAACACCGGGTTGCCGGTGCCGCGGTAGTTCTTGTTCGACTTGGAGACTTCCTCGACGAACGCGGACCAGCTGGAGTGGGCGACGTCGGACACGTTCTCCTTGAGGACGTAGAGATCGTTGTCGCTGACGATCGGGCGGATCTTGGTCTCGTCGATCTTGTCGTTGTCGGTTGCGGCGTCGCGGCCGTCGCCGATCAGGATCGCGCGGGCGATTTCCTCGTCGAGCATGATGCGCATCTCGGACCACAGCCATGCGACCACATCGAAGGACGTAATGTCGAGGATGTCGTCACGGTCGAGCTTCTGCTTCTTGTAGATGGTCTGCGGGTTGGTCTCGCGCTTGGCGACCGAGATGACCTCGTTGGCCTTCTGGTTGCCCTTGATGTAACCCTTGGCGCGCGCTTCGTCGGCGGTGATGTCCGCGACCTTGGATCGAATGCGGGAGAACGGGGTGTGGGACGTGCCGTTCATGACCTCAGAGACCCAGGCCATCTCGCGCTTGATGAAGTCCGGGGTCTTGCGGATGTCCTGAGCATCCGGGAAGAGGACGTCGATGTTGTCGATACCGTAGGTGGCGGTGTGCGCGAGCAGGGAGTCACGGAACGAGCCATACCCTTTCGCGTCTGCCATGACCGCGCCGAACAGCTTGATCATGTCGGAATGAGAGAGGACCTCGCCCTCGACCTCGATGGCGTCGCCCTCGAAAACGTTGTGATGTGCCATGTCATCTCCTTCGAAAGATTGCTTCATGTCGGAATCCTC